>CEQS01074246.1_pt1 | contig 11555 bp, 14 predicted proteins | sample 530981 | NCBI WGS metagenome assembly CEQS01 (sample SAMEA2621176, study PRJEB7988) | marine metagenome | biome: marine biome (ENVO:00000447); feature: mesopelagic zone (ENVO:00000213); material: "saline water (ENVO:00002010), including plankton (ENVO:xxxxxxxx)" | depth 800 m
TAGCTACTTAAAACCACTGTGTCACCAATAGCTTTAGGTTGGTAGTATAGTTCAAATTCAGCGGGAGAGGTTTGTTGTAGGCGCTTAACCTCAGGCTCAGGTGGGAATAAAAAATCTAAAACGTATGTTAGTAACTTTTGCATTTCCCTTAAGTATACGACACTTACCATGCTAGAATATCTTTACAATTGTGTATGAAAGCCTTCAGTAGCTTACTATCTTCATTTAAAAGCAAACCCTCTATTTCAGCGGGAGTGGTTGGTGTTGATATCGGCTCTTCTTCTATCAAGGTAGTTGAACTTCAAGATCGCAAGGGCGTCCTCACCCTTGCTACTTATGGAGAGGTGCAGCTCGGCCCCTACGCAAAAGACAAAATTGGACGTTCAGTTTCACTTGAACCAGAACAGGAGCAGGCAGCTTTGGTCGATGTTATTCGTGAGTCTGCGGTCAAAGCCAGAAGTGCTGTGTTTGCTATGCCCTTATCTTCTAGTTTTGTTACTAATGTTAGTCTCGACGCTGACGCTGACGCTGATCTGGCTTCTATGGTGCGAGTTGAAGCGCGTAAGGTTATACCAGCCTCACTAAGTGAGGTGACTCTCGATTGGGCTGAGGTGGAAGTGAGCCAGGAAGAGGCGTCCCATAGCGAAACTAATCGACGTAATGTTCTGATTGCCGCTATTCAGAACCAAGCGCTGGAACGTTTTAAAGTTTTAATGCAATTTGCGGGTCTTACCGATCCACCAACCGAAATCGAATGTTTTAGCACCCTACGCGGAACCTTCAAAAGCGATCTAGAAAATGTTGTGATTGTAGATATCGGTGCCGTCTCCTCTAAAATGTACATTGCCCGTAAAGGTCTTTTGATGCGTATGCACCGAATCCGCTCTGGCGGTGCGACAGCCACTGACAAGATCTCTAAAACCCTAGAAGTCGACTTTGAAACTGCTGAGGAGCTAAAATATCAAGCTGACCCAAATCACGAGTCTTTTGTCGAACTAAAACGAGCACATAACAGTAGCTACGAGCGTGCTTTTCGTGAATTTAGTCAGGTGTTACGCGAGTACGAACAGCGTACAGGGCATACTTTTGATGAGATATATCTGACTGGGGGAGGGGCACTGTTTCCAGGCACTGACAAGCTTTTAGCGGACACTCTTAATCGTGGAGTGGTCTTAGCCAGCCCTTTCTCGAAAGTGGCTTACCCAGCCTTTATGGACGACACAATTAAGTCCATAGAACCTTCATTTACAGTTGCTTTAGGCGCAGCTTTACGTTTATTTGAATAACTTTCCACAGTCTACTACCTTAATTTAGTCTTTTGACAACGTATAATACGAATATGCCTGGTCCTTCGAATAGTTCTTTTATTCCGAAACGGAATCCTGTTAAGCAAAAGCGAAATCAGCCCTCACGCCGGATTTATATTTTTACGATCGTGAGCTATGTGCTGCTATTCGCAGCCCTGCTGTCAGCCGGGGGGACTTTTTTCTATCAGGAGTATATCGACGCCCAACTACAACGCGAAATCACCGATTTAAATAATGAAATCAGTAGCTTTAGCGAAGCTGATATGCAGAGAGTGTTGGAGTTTGATAGGCGAGTAACACAGGCCGCTTCCCGGATCGATAACAGTGTATCGATAGCTTCAGTGTTGGAGGCTTTAGAGGCAGCCACAATTGACACTGTACAGCTACAGAGTCTTAACATCAGTCGCGTAGCTGACGATAGTTTTTCTTTGAACGCTCGAGTAGTGACGGACACTTTTGATTCGACTATTTTCCAGCGAGGCGTGTATGAGCGCAATCAAGTGATTAGCGATGTGGAAATCGGTGCTGTTAATACCAGCGAAGCTCAATCAGAAGCTGATGAGCAGGGAGGGGTACGATCATTGGTTATGTTCGATGCCACTCTCGAAGTTCCACTAGATGCTGTTCCGTATGTGGTTACAGATGATAAACCGGTCACCTTTACTATCACTAACCCGGTAGATCTATTTGATAGCAGTACGTCGACCGCTACTACCACTGATGATAATAATGAAACACCATGATTCCTAAAGGTTTATTTACACAAATCGCAATGATCATTCTGTCTGTTGGTATTTTGATATTTTACGTACAGCCTGCTTTTTCCGAGATCGGTAAAGTGCAGGACAAGATCGGTGTTTATCAGACAGAACGTAAGAAAGTGGTCGAGGTTAACTCACGCTTGGATATGTTGAATATTGATCTAGAAAGTGTGTCACGTGAGGATCAATTGCGTCTGGTTAGGTATTTGCCGGATAGCGTTGATCCTATTTCAGTTTCAAGAGACTTGGCGCTAATTACCTTGGCGGCGGGAGTTCTGTATCAGGACGTGTCTTACGGTGGATTGGCTACAGCCAAACAAAAGCAACAGAACAGCACTGATGGCTCAGGTAAAGAGATGCCAATCGCCCACTCTTTTACACTCGGTGTCGAGGGCGCTTATCCACAAATCAAGACTCTGTTTAGGTTGATTGAGCAAAACGATTACCCGCTCGAAGTACACGGGGTTGATCTCAAACAAAATGACGGCGGCTTTCTAACAGTGAGCCTACAGATTGTTACTTATGAATTTAAAGAAGAGATCGCCGATAAAGAAATAATATTTTAAGTATGGGTAAAACAGCAATGAACATATCAGTTATTCTCGGCCTACTCACAGTCGCATTTGCGGGTTATTACTTGTACACTCAGCAATCCATATCGGTACTTCAGTTTAACGACAATGATCAGACTATGCAGAACATGCTAAATAATACCCGGGTGTTTATTGAACATAGACAGAATCTAGATCAGGTTGTGATGGATATAAGTTTATTTGAAGACGAGCGATTTTTGTCTCTTCAGAGCTATACTACAGATATCCATGAACGGCCGATCGGTCGACCCGATCCGTTCGCGCCAGCCTCTTCCGGAGGTGGCGTAAGTTTCTAAGTTATGGACCCACTACAGGCATTACAAGAACGTGGTGGAATAGACGCATCTTTTATTGAACAAGCCGAAAAGATAGTCTCCGAAACAGGCCGTTCCTACGAGTCGGCTTTTTTGGAGTTGGGCATGAGTAAGTCGGATGTCCGGTCGTTTCTAGCTGAATTCTATCAAGTTCCCGCTTTTGAAATTCCGGAAGGGTTCTCGATTCCGCAAGGGGTATTGAATTACGTTTCAGAAGACTCTGCCAAGCATTATCAAATGATGCCGCTTTTGGTAGAGGATGAGGTGATGGTCGTGGGTGTAAATAATCCGGATAATTTACAGATGCGTGAAGCTCTCAACTTCATCAGCACTAAGCACAACATGCCGTACCGACTGGTTTACATGCTGGCGGAAGATGTTGCTAAGGTGATTGAGTTTTATACTAACTTGGAAGGTGATGTGGGTGACGCTCTTCAAACTCTCGAATCAGAACTAGACGCTGAGATCGCGGCAAACCTCGAGGAGGCGGACGTAGCTGAGACTAAGGAGGCAATGGATCATATTGAGGAGGATGCGCCAGTTACTAAGATCGTGGCGACTATTCTTCGTTACGCGGTAGACGGCAGTGCTTCTGATATTCACATTGAGCCAGGTCCAAAAAAAGTGATTGTTAGGTTTCGAGTAGATGGAACTTTGGCCACTAGTTTGGAGCTGCCAAAGAATGTCCACATGGCGGTGGTAGCGCGTGTGAAAATCCTTTCATCTATGCGTCTTGATGAGAGGCGTCGCCCGCAAGACGGTCGCTTCTCCGCCACGTTTGATAATCGCAAGATTGATTTTCGTGTTTCGGTGTTGCCAACCAACCATGGAGAAAAGGTGGTGATGCGTATTCTTGATACTAGCCAGGGCGTACGTACACTGGAAGACAGTGGTATTTCTAAAGCTAACATGGAGACAATCAAAAAGATCGCTCAGGAACCGTTTGGCATTATTCTCATTTCTGGTCCGACCGGTTCTGGTAAGTCAACTACTTTGCGCGGCATGATTCAAACTCTTGATACGCTTTCAAAGAACGTAATGTCTTTGGAGGATCCGGTTGAGTATGATATGCCTGGCGTTAGTCAATCTCAAGTTCGGCCAGAAATTGGTTACACCTTTGCTCGTGGTTTGCGGTCGGCTTTGCGTCAAGACCCGGACATCATTATGGTGGGTGAGATTCGCGACAAAGAAACCGCTCAGCTGGCTATACAAGCAGCACTAACTGGTCATTTGGTGCTTTCAACTATTCACACCAACAATGCCATTGGAGTAATTCCGCGTCTTATCGATATGGGTATCGACCCTTATCTGATTGCTCCGACTTTAAAGATGGCGATGGCTCAGCGATTAGCTCGTACTCTTTGCGATGGTTCCGGGAAGGAAGAACAGGTTGATCAAAGTACTGAAGCTCGTATTAGGGAAACCTTTCAGACATTGCCAGAGAAGTTCCATGACCGGATTCCAGAGAATCGAACAGTGCTCCGTCCAGAGCCAACTCCCGGTTGTTCTACCGGTTATCGCGGTCGAACAGCAGTAACTGAAGTGCTTGGGATTGACGAGGAGATGCAAGAGCTAATTCTTAAAAATGCCTCCGAAGAAGAGTTCTTCCAGGCGGCTCGTAAGAACGGGTTTGTTACTATCCATGAGGATGCAATTGTAAAAGCCCTTAATCATGAAATTTCCTATGAGGAAATGAACGTGTTTAGTACTAAGATCGGGATTGAATCTCTAACCGAAGAAGATGCTGATCCTGTCGATAACCTTCCAGAGCTAGAGATTGCAGAGGCTATAATGGAAGATGATGAAGCTACTTCTAATTGACGATGATGCTTTTTTGCGTGATATGTATGCGACTAAGTTTTCTCAGTCGGGCTATGAGGTTTTGTCAGCCGACGGATCTGTAGCTGGCTTGGCTGAGATTAAGAAGCATCCTGATGTCGATGTGATTTTACTTGATATGATCATGCCCGGTATGTCAGGTGTAGAATTGATCAAGAAAATAAAAGCCGATTTTCCAGATGTGAAAGCAAAATGTATTGTTCTCTCTAATCAGGGGCAATCTGAAGATATTGATGAGGCCAAGGAGGCGGGGGCGGTAGGGTATATCATCAAGGCAGAGGCGGTGCCGAGCGACGTCCTTAAAAAAGTAGAACAGTTAGCTAAAGAATAATTTATGGCGGTTGATTACAAAAGAGAATTAAATGCACTCATTGAACTAATTTTGCAGGAGAAAGCCTCGGACCTGCATTTTTCGGTTGGAGCCCACCCCTTGATCCGGGTTTCTGGAACTTTAATTCCGTTGGTCAAAAAGCCAATTTTGACTGAATCCGATGTGGCTGGCTTTGCCAAGATTTTGATGAGAGCTGATCAGCTGGAGAAGTATAAACAATTTATTGAAATTGACTTTTCATACGAAAATACCGAAGGGGTTCGTTTCCGTGGTAATGCCTTCCATCAGCGTGGTCGGATGGGAATTGCTCTTCGACTCATTCCTAATGTGATCAGAACCTTTGCCGACCTTAACCTACCGCCAATTCTTGAGAGTTTCACTCAGCGCTCGCAAGGATTCTTCTTGTGTGTAGGTCCGGTTGGTCAAGGTAAATCAACCACTTTGGCGTCGATGGTGAACACAATCAATCAAACTCGCTCTGAACACATTGTGACGATCGAGGATCCGATCGAGTACGTTTATCAGGAGGAGAAGTCATTGATTGACCAGCGTGAGGTAGGAATCGACTCGGCTAGTTTTGAAACAGCTCTTAATGCAGCTTTTCGTCAGGATGTAGATGTGATTCTGGTTGGTGAGATGCGTAACCATGAAACTATCGAAGCAGCCGTGACTGCTGCTGAAACTGGTCACTTGGTGTATTCAACGCTTCACACCAATGACGCCGCCCAGACTATCAACCGTATCGTGGACTCTTTTCCAGGTAATCAGCAAGACCAAATTCGAGTGCAATTGGCTTCTTCCTTGATTGCTATCTTCTCGCAACGTCTTATTCCTCACATTGCTGGCGGTTTGGTGCCGGCCTATGAGCTCTTAATCAACAACACCGCAGTCAGCAACTTGGTACGTGAAAACCGCATCCATGAAATTCCGTCAGTAATTGAGACTGGTCTTGAGCAGGGTATGATCGACATGAACCGTTCCTTGGCTCGTTTGGTACAAAATGGTGATATTACAGTTGAAAATGCCTTCACCTACTCAACTAATCCGAAAGGTCTCGAACGTCTTATTTAGTCCTTATGTTATTCAATTACAAAGCAGTCGATAACGCTAATGTCCAACGGGAGGGAACCGTGGAGGCTCCTTCGATTGATGCGGCTATCTCCGCCGTACAGAAGCGTGGTTACACTCTGGTTTCCATTGATGAATCAGGTAAAGGTAGTGGAATTGCCGGTTTGCTTAATGTTGAATTTAACGTTTTTCAAAGTGTTTCCTACAAGGACATTGTCATCCTTTCTCGTCAGATTGCCACTCTGTTTCAGGCGCAGGTGTCACCACTGCGTATTTTCCGTTTATTGTCAGCTGAAGTAGAGAATCCTCTGCTACAGAAAGCTATGAATCAAATCGTAGAGGATTTGCAGGCTGGTAGTTCTATTTCAAGAGCTCTAGCAGCTCATCCAGATATTTTTTCTACTTTCTACGTCAATCTTGTCCGCTCTGGTGAAGAGTCAGGATCGCTTGAAAAAACTTTCGATTACTTAGCTGATTACCTTGATAGGCAATACGAAATTATTTCCAAAGCTCGCAACGCTCTGGTTTATCCGGCGTTTGTAGTCGCCATTTTTATCATTGTGATGGGTCTTATGCTTACGATGGTAATTCCAAGTGTGGCCCAAATTCTTACCGATTCTGGTCAAGAATTACCTATCTACACTAGGATTGTGATTGGATTGTCTAACTTCCTGGTTGATTACATTGGTATTATCCTGGTCGTCTTAGCCGCTGGTGGAGTTGGTTTATGGCGATTTTCTAAGACTGAAGTGGGAGAGAGAACGATAGATGAATTTGTTATTTCTATTCCGTACTTAGGTGACTTGCAGCGCAAACTCCTTCTAACTCGTATATGTGACAATATGGCGACCATGCTCGGTAGTGGTATTTCAATCGTCCAAGCGCTTGAGGTGACTGCTGATGTGGTAGACAACGCTGTTTACAAAGAGATTATTCAAGCGTCCCTAGTTGAAGTTAAGGGTGGCCGCTCTTTTGCGGATTCTATTTCCGAATATCCAGAGATTCCGGGCGTACTTTCACAAATGGCTAAAGTGGGTGAAGAAACCGGTAGTCTTGGTACTATTTTGACGACTCTATCTAATTTCTACCGCCGTGAGGTGAATAATGCGGTCGATACCCTCATTGGTCTTATCGAACCAGCTATGATCGTATGTCTTGGTATTGGTGTTGGTGTATTGCTGGCTTCGGTCTTGCTGCCAATCTACAATCTCGCCAATGCTTTCTAGGTTTTCCCCATCATTCCAGAGACTTGGGTCAAGGCATCGTATAATGAAGTAAGCCACGTATGACGTAGGCTAGCCGACTTCAAATGTGCAGCTGATATTTGCAGTTGGGAATTAGCTAATATTAAAAAAGTAATGATTATGAAAAATACTCTACAACGAGGTTTTACCCTTATCGAACTCCTCGTCGTGATCGCTATCATCGGTATCTTGGCGGCGGTAGTACTAGCATCACTGAACGACGCCCGTCGTTCAGGTTCTGACGCGTCTATCCAACAAAGCCTTGGTAACGCACGAAGTCAGGCCGAGATCGTGTACAACGCCAACGGTACGTTTAACTACGGAGGCGTATGTGCTGACGCTCAGATCCAGCGTCTATCAAATGCTGCTGCTAGCTCTTCAAATGTAGCTATGGCATTTGCTGATGGAACAGCTGGTTCTGCTACTACCGGTGTTTGTCATGACACTCTCACAGCTTGGGCGATTGCTGTACCACTAAACGCTACTTCTAGTGGGGCCGCTCCAACTGAAGCTTGGTGTGTGGACAGTGCTGGCGCGGTCGGCCGCTACCCGGTAGCTGTACTTGGTGCTAACGATGTAACTTGTGACTAGTTAACTAACTAGTACAAACAAAAAACACCCTGAGGGGTGTTTTTTGTTTGTAACCACAAGAGTGTTTGTTATGAATCAGTTATAATTAGGATGCTATGTTTAAAAAAGGTTTCACCCTTATCGAACTCCTCATCGTGATCGCTATCATCGGTATCTTGGCGGCGGTGATTTTGTCTTCTCTTAATGATGCGCGTGACCAGGGAACTGAAGCCAAAATAAAAACAGAAATGGATGCTATTGCAAAGCGAGCGGCTATTGAACACAATCAACAGCTTACCTATGACCCTGTGTGCGGTTCAAACAGCATCGCTACCTCAACTGTTATTTTGAATATTATAAATTCTATCAACTCTCTGGCTTCCAGCACAGTTCGTTGTAACAGTGACACTGACGCTTTTGCGGTTTCGGTCCCAGTTAACGCTGGTCACTGGTGTGTTGATAGCGAGGGTTCCAAAAAAACCATCGGCTCGGCGTTAGCGGCTGAGTTGGCCTGCCCATAATTTATATGTACTCGCTACTTCTATTAGGTACGCCATTCTGGTTGCTCCAGGCTTTTGCTTTCGGTTTTGGGGTTATTCTGGGTAGTTTTCTCAATGTCTATATATATCGTTTTCATACCGGGAAATCACTAGCCGGTCATTCACACTGCCTTTCTTGTGGCACTAGGCTGTGTTGGTTCGAATTATTTCCGCTGGTGTCATATCTAATCTTAAGAGGCAAGTGCCGAAGTTGTGGTTGTGCCATTCCGGCCCGGTATTTTTTAGTTGAATTGGTAACCGGCCTGTTGTTCGCCGGTGTCCTTATGTTGACCTTAGATTTGGTAAAGGTGACGATGCTCTGGGCGCTTTTAGCGCTTTTGGTGGTGATTACAGTTTACGATTTGTATCATTTCATCATCCCAGATGAACTTACGATCACTGTGTCATTTATAGCGGTCGGTTTAGCTGGCTACCAGTACTGGCTATTGCCAGATTTTTTGGGTGTTGGCTATAACTTAGGCGCTGCGTTACTTGGGTCACTGTTTTTTTTCACTCTATGGTTTGTGTCTAAGGGTACTTGGCTTGGCTTTGGCGATGTGAAGTTGGCTTTACCGCTTGGTTTTGCGCTAGGTTATCAGTCGGTTTTCTCATTCGTAGTGATGTCATTTTGGATTGGTGCAGTTGTTAGTCTGGCTGTAATCGGTTGGCAGAAATTACGTTTTAAGCTACAGCGGGGAAAAGGAGGCTTACATTTACCGGGAGAAGCCATTACAATGAAAAGTGCAGTTCCGTTTGCGCCCTTCTTGGTGGCTAGTTTCATCACGATATTATTCACACATTTTGATGTTCTTCGTTTGTTCCAATTCTCAATCTAAAAAACGTCCCTTGACAAAAAGTCAGTCGTGCGGTGGTTTCGGTTTGGTCGAGTTGATGGTGAGTATAAGTATCGTAGTGATTGTATCGGCGATTATTTTGACTCAACATAGTGCCTTCAACGGTGCGGTGCTGTTGCGCGGGCAAGCTTACGAAGTTGCGCTTGAGTCACGAGAGGTGCAGCTTAGTGCTGTTAGTGTTAGCGGTGACGCAGGCAACTATCGAACTGTGATGGGTCTGCATTTTGATACTCTGGCTGCTAATAGCGGACACTACCATATTTTTAGAGACACTGATCTGGACGGATTTTACGGTGGTCCAACGGAAGAGTTTGGACCACAAGCTTATCTTGATCCACGATTTGAGATACGAGCTTTGCGAGCTATTGGGGATACTATTTCTGGTACTGAGTTGTCAGTTGTTTTTGTACGACCAAACTTTGACGCTCGATTTTTTGACGCCTCAGGTAACGAGCTGGCTGCCTCGGCAGTAGAAATTGACATAGCTAGGCGTGGTTTAACTGGTACTACGACTGACGTGGTGCGCACAGTTGAAATTACTGCCACCGGCCAAATTGCCGTACAATGATTTTAGGTATGAATTACAAGCAAACACAACAGTCAGGGTTTACTCTCATTGAGATGATCGTCTCGCTGGGGGTGTTTTCGATTGTGATTACAATTGCGGTAGGGGCACTTTTGGTATTGATTTCGTCTAACGATCAGCTCCAGAAAGAGCAAACCGTGATGACCAACTTGTCGTTTGCAGTTGATAGCATGGCTCGTGAAATACGTACTGGCACCCAGTATTTCTGCGACTCTAGACCTAACAAAAACGCGGGTGCTGCTGGGGAAAAGATCTTTCGTGATGGCGATGTTCTTAATTCTACTTCCGTTCAGGATTGTCCTAATGGTAACGATTCTGATCGCGACTATCACGGCATTTCTTTTGTAGAGGGCGGACGTAGTATTACCGGAACTGACAATACGAGGATTGTTTATTTTTATGACGCTACCGACGGTAAGATTTACCGTCGCATTAGCGGTCAGGCCGCTCAGTCGATAGTTTCCTCAGGGGCTTACATTACGAACGCTGAATTTTACGTGACAGATAGCGCACCATTAAGCGATGGAGTTGGGGAACACGATCAGCCCAGCGTAACTATTTTTATTGAAGCGATGGACAGTAACGATCCAACTAATAAAACGTACCAGCTGCAGACGACCATAACTCAACGCGCCTTAGATATATGATGTATAAGAACTCACAATCAGGTTTTAGTTTAGTTGAAACATTGGTGGCTATAACCATACTACTTTTAGTAATTATTGGCCCGATGACTATCAGTATGAACACCTCACGTAGTACCAGTTTTGCAAGTGAGCAGGTGGTCGCCTTTTTCTTGGCTCAAGAGGGTATAGAAATAGCTCAAAAAGCCAGAGATGATCTTATCCTTAACGCGTTCTTACCTCCAGCTGATGTAAATTACTCAGCTACACCCTGGTCAACTTTTGCCGACTCAGCTTCCGGCCCTTACGCGAATTGTTTTTCTAGTACTGGCTGTGCTCTGGACATGCTTGACGGCGGCGGTGTTTCTCTTTCTCCGGCCACTTGTTCCGGGAGTGCATGCAGGATGTACTACGACTCAACTCGAGAGCTTACCAGGTATAACCTTGATTCATCCGGCACAATTGCACCTTACTCTCGTAGTGTAACTTTCACGGCCGTAGCTCCTCATGAAATACAAGTGGTTTCGCGGGTGTATTGGCGTACTGGTAGCAGGAGGGATTTCCAGGAGGTGATTTTAGAAACTTCACTCTTTAACGTTTATGGTAACTAAACTATACAAACAACAAGAATCTGGTTTCGCACTTTTGGTGGCTCTTATTGTGGTAGGGGTAGTGTTGTCAGTAGGTTTAGTACTGCTTGATTTATCTATTAAACAAGTGCGTCTTTCCACCAATGCTAAGGAGTCGGAGTCAGCCATTCATGCAGCTAGTGCTGGTATGGAGTGTGCCCGTTATTGGCGCCGGGCTAGCTCAGCCGAAATGGAGACTGGAGCTGGTATAAATCCTGAGTGTTTCGGTGTTAGTGCCAGCAATAACACTAATGCCCAACTTATAGCTGAGGTGACGGGAACAGGAGAGGTGTTTGA
>CEQS01073760.1_pt1 | contig 11542 bp, 12 predicted proteins | sample 530981 | NCBI WGS metagenome assembly CEQS01 (sample SAMEA2621176, study PRJEB7988) | marine metagenome | biome: marine biome (ENVO:00000447); feature: mesopelagic zone (ENVO:00000213); material: "saline water (ENVO:00002010), including plankton (ENVO:xxxxxxxx)" | depth 800 m
TGTCCCTTCTTCCACCTCTTTGATGACAGCGTCAATATCTGAACCAGAATGTTCTCCCAGCTCGTTATCATCAATAATAATTTCTCTTTCTTTTGCCATACTATTTACCGTCACCAATAACTCTCCTCGGAGCTGAACCTTCTTGAGGACCGATCACACCTCCAATTTCTAACAAGTCCATTAACCTGGCAGCACGAGAATATCCAACCCTAAGCTTGCGCTGAATGTACGATGTAGAAGCTTTTCCTGCCTCAATTACAGCGGCTTTCGCGTCATCATACAGATCATCCTCCTCATCATCATACCCGCCGACCATTGCGTTAAATACCGCATCATTCCCATATGAATAATCAAAGTCTAGGGTGTCCAAACCTCCTTCATCATACTTCTTCCAGACTTTGACCCGATCAATGATCTCATCTTCTGATATAAACAAACCTTGAATACGCTGCGGCCGAAAGTCCTCAGGTGATTGTAGGAGCATGTCTCCTTCTCCTCGAAGCTTCTCTGCTCCCCCCAGATCCATAATAGTCCGAGAGTCCACTTGACTAGCCACCATCATAGCAATGCGAGCAGGTATATTGGCCTTGATAGATCCGGTAATGACGCTGGTGGACGGTCGTTGAGTAGTAAGAATAAGATGGATACCAACTGCCCGACTCATCTGCGCCAGACGCACCACACAGGCCTCAAACTCATTAGGATACGTCTGCATGATGTCATTGAGCTCATCCACCACAATTAAGATAAATGGCAGAGCTTCAGGTAACTCAGATTTATCCTTCTCTTTAGCACCAGCTTTCTCCCACGCCTCTTTTGCTGGTTGATAGATATTTTTATGGTAGACACTGATGTTCATCACCCCTTCTGCTTCCAGAATGTCGTATCGACGTTCCATTTCTTTTACAGCCCATGAAAGCGCATGCACTGCTTTCTTTGCTTGCGTGAGAGGCTTGGTGAGTGAATGAGGCAATCCGTCATACAAAGTGAGCTCAACTCGCTTGGGGTCAATGAACATAAACCTCACCTGCTCTGGGGTATTTTTTTCGATCAGTGCGTTAATGATCGTGTGGAGCAAAACCGATTTACCCGAACCAGTCGTTCCAGCCATGAGAATGTGTGGCATTCTAGCAATGTTCATTATGTGATTATTGCCAAACTCATCAATACCTAGCGGCACAACAAGAGGATGACTATCGGTAAACTCTTCCCACTTCAATGCCTCATCAAACGGTATCGCCGGCAAGACTTCCTTCTTCGGTACCGTTATACCAACCAACTTCTTGTTAGGAACCGGAGCCTGGATCTCTACACCATCATTACTAAGTTCATATTTCAGATCCTCAACGAAGCTCGCAAAGGCCTTCATGCGCATTGGTTTCTTTGGCTGCAGGTAAAAGTGATAGCTACTGTAACCATCAACTGCCTCAACCACCTCAACTGGTACCTTAAACTCCTTAAACATGTTCACGATGGTCTCTGCCATCTTCTTAACCACTTCCCTACTCTGGGCAAGGGGGGTTCGTTTTTTTGACATACCTCTACTCTACACCCAAAACTGCTCTGACGCACTAAATTTATCCCCTTCTAGGGAGAGCAGATAATACGGCTTAATATAAGCTTTTTATGACGAATTAGCCCTTACACCATTTTTGCCCCTTACGGTGTACCAGACTTTATGCAACCTGCTTGCATAGGAAAACAATTTCTACTTTTGTGCTGTACTGAAAACTGCACTTTTTATGCTAGTTGTATAGAAGATCCTCCTCTTCATCATACACAAATGTACCCTTTTCACACCGTGGACACATATCACCAGTGTCATAAAAGTCTTTTTTGCCGCATTGCACACATGAACCATCGGCTTTGTACACAAACTTGGGGACCAGCTCCTCTTTTTTATGTTGATCATTGAGCAGTACTTTACGATGTTTGAAAAAGAAGTGATGTTTCTTCTCAGGACCGAGTATTCCCTTTTCCTCTAAATAGTCCACATCACTGAACTCAAAACCAGTGTTGTCGAGATCTTTCTGTGACACATACTCCTTACCTTTTAGTTTCACCACCTTGCCCCACAACTCATCAAAGTCTGTCCTGAAATTATATGTTTTCACCTCGGTCTTGCAGTGTTTACAAAGACGCTCTGTAGAAAAAACCCCGTCATAAGGAGCGCTTCTTCTGATAGCAGCTATCTCACCCTTCTCATTAAGAGCAAGTGGAATACCTGTCCCGGACCGTAGACAGTACCCACAATTGTCACAAAAGCTGTGTTGAATGTATCCCATACTCTAACCATGTTGTAAATCACTTTCTAAATATATTGCTGCAACCCCAACATCTCCGTCATAGTGGGCATTCGCGAGCGACTTCAATCTTTCCTCTAACCACGAAGCATCGTGTAAGTGTTGTTCATGTATTTTGTAGAAGTGCTTTTTACTAAACTGCTCACCAGCAACAGTGAAATACTCCTGACTATTCTCCTCCGTTATTCTTTGCTCCCTAGACTCATGCAGAGCTTCTATAGCGGTCTTTTTAATCTTATCTATACTCATACTCAAACACGATAATCATCTGGTGCCCTCGGTTCTATGTAGTCGTCACGATCGTAAGAGGGCCCTGAAAAGAGCTTAGATAAAACAAACAGAGCTGCAATTATTATTAAAATTGAAATAACGTACGACATCAGCACTTTCAGCTTTTTAAAAACAACCTGTGTCACACTATCTTTCTCATCTAGTCTTTCAAAAAACTCATCCAAACGCTCAGGATCTAATCTACGCTCCTTGTTACGGCGCTCTTTTTCCCTCTCAACAGTTCGCTGAGCTTGTTGTATCTCCTCTTCAATCTCTCTAGGCATAATGTTTAAAACTACCTGGAGCGGAGACACAAAAAGCCCGCTACCAGGAAGGCCAAAAGACCTCTATGCAGGTTTCCCCACACAACGTACAGCACGCCCTGATAACGGGTTCTTCGTGCTGTACGTTTTGCGACCATGCCTCTATCTCACGACTGAGGGTTAGGTCATTGAAATATTAAGTTGTTGAAGTATTGTATCAGATGTGACAATACCTGACGATTTAATCAAAGACTGCCTACTCGATCAGCTAGCTACTGAAAAGCTTTCATATGCAATAGATGCTGAAAAACTGTTGCTGATTTTATCTGTACATCAATACACACAGCGTCAACATGTATATGAACCTGATTATTTAACCTCTTTTGTAAGTGCAGACATTTTGATTGACCAGGGTTTTTCTGAAGTCAGACTAGATCAAGCGATGAGTTTTGTTAACGGAGTGACACACTGTCTCCGGGGCATGACTGGTAAGAAAATGTCATCAAAACCTTTAGAAGACGCTGTGGTACGAACCGACGAAATAATTGGTGACCTGCTAATCTCAGAAAAAACGAATACACTAACTTTCTACTGCGTACCTGTCATCCAAATACATAAACAACTTGCTGAGATTATTCAGAGAAAAACCGTATTAGTAAGAAAATACGATCTTACGCTAACTAAAAACGCTCTCTTTTTTATTGACCAACCAGAGATACAACTTCCTTTAAACGAGAAAAGAAATAAGATCTTGTTAATGCTTTTGACTCAGAAATACATGAAAAGGGATGCTATTGCAAAAAAACTAAACGTGAAGGCGAAAGATCCTGAAATGGCTGTCAAAAGATACATTCAAGAACTTAACAATGGCTTTAAAAACGTTTTTGGGGACGAAAAAGAAAGACTCGTCGTAGCAACACAAGGACAAGGACATCACATAAACAGCGTTTTTGACATCATCGTTAGCTCAGACAACAACCTGATAGATTGACCTATATTCACAATATCCACAGAACACTTGTGCCCCTATTGTGCCCCGCTATCGTTCTATGCTAGCCGCATGGCAGTAAGCACAGAAACACAAGAAAAGTTTAAACAAGTAGTCGCTAAAGAGTTTGGCTTGGACCTCAAGTCTGCTGAGGCAGCGGCTTTGTTGAATGACCTTGTTAAGTATTATCGCCTACTTCATCAGCTTGACCAGAAGATCAAACAAGCGAATGAAGGCTAATGCATATTGACCAGAGGTGGTAAGTGGCTCCTCTTTTAAAAAAGCAACTTCGAAGTGGTGTGTAGATGCAAAGCCCCCGCTCTGACTTAAGGGTTGTCAACGGGGGACCTCATCTGCATATCACTAATCTTCCTACTTCTATCAAAGTCAGAGGGTAGATAGAGCGTAAGGTCGGTCAATAGAACATAAACCTCCCCTTTTACATGGTATGAGGGGAACAAAACCCTAATTTAAAAACGTAACGTTTTATACAATACCTATGATACGATCTCGATTAATAAGGGTTCATGAGGACATGCACCAAAAACTAAAAGGTATGGCCGTTGAAAAGAAGACGACCTGCGCCGCTCTTGTCGAACAAATGCTTTTGGCGTACTTCCGCTGGAACAACATCGACTTCAAGTTTAAACCCAAGAAGAAACTCAACACTAAGCAAGCGATCAAAGAAGCAGAAGAAGGAAAATTTAAGAAACAATTGTTAAACTAGATAAACCATTATGGAAAAAGCAGTAATATACGCACGAGTATCATCTAAAGAACAGGAAGAGACCGGCTACTCTCTACCGGCTCAATTGGACCTTCTGCGCAAGTACGCAGAAAAGAACGGTTTCAAGGTCTGCAAAGAGTTCTCTATCGCTGAGTCTGCCACTAGCCAGAGCGGACGTAAGACATTTCAAGCAATGCTGGCATATACAAACCAGAAAAAGATCCATACGATCATCTGTGAGAAGATCGACCGACTAACCAGGACCCCTAAAGACGCCGGCGTCATTGATGACTGGGTACGCTCTACTGAAACCAGGACCGTTCATTTTGCTAAAGAAGGCTTTATTCTCAGTAAGCAGACCAAGGCGCACGAGAACCTGGTTTGGAACATGAAAGTAGCCATTGCTAAGTTCTACACTGACAACCTATCTGAGGAAGTCAGGAAGGGCCAAGCTGCCAAGATCGCTGCTGGCCACCTTCCTACAAAGCCACCACTTGGCTACCGGACAGTCGGAGAGCAAGGCAAGAAAGTCCACGTCATCGACGATAGCACCGCTCCGCTAGTTAAAAAGATGTTTGAAATGTATGCCACCGGAAACTTCTCTGTAGTTGAACTAACTAAACGCATCAACCAAGCTGGCCTGCGCAACAGAAACGGAAACAAACTGAGTAAGTCACGACTTCACTATTTTCTCTCTGACCCTTTCTATTACGGTGACATGCGCTGGAACGACAAGATATACAAAGGAGCACATGAACCACTCATTACCCTTGAGCTCTTCAATAAAGTTCAAGAGAAGCTGGGTCGTGGCACCGCGAGTCCGTACTACCGGACTCACCCTCTGTTATACAAAGCAAAAGTTACCTGTGCCACCTGTGGTTTCTTAGTTAGCTGGGAAAGACAGAAAGGTCATGTCTATGGCTCTTGTAAGCACTGTAAGAGTCCTCTAGGAGCATCATCTAAGTACTTACGAGAGGAAGATCTGGATAAGAAGATTGTTGAAAAAGTTTTAGAGGTGGCGCCTAAAAACCAGAAGGTGCTCGACATTCTCAATCAAGCACTGAAGGAGGATGCGGAGGAAGAAATACACGCCTACGAAGCCAGTAAACGAAACCTGGAGGAAAACCTACGGCGAGGGGACCTACGAGTCGATATGGCTTATACAGACCGCTTAGATAGCCGTATCAGCACTGAACGATACGACGGCATTAAAGCTGAGTGGGATGCAGAGAGAAAAGCAATCTTAAACGAACTAACTCGTCTTAGCAACGATAAGTCTAAATACTATGACGCAGGCTTTTCAATCCACGTCTTGGCAACCAGGACCCGTGAGATCTATGAGAGTCGAAACATTACAGACGACGATCGACGCTTACTACTAAGTTACGCCTTTAACAAAGTGACCCTTGAAAGAGGAAATATTGAAGTTGAGTACACTTCGGCGTTCGAATTTCTTAAAAATTGGGTACCTCCTGTAAACCAGAGTTTCGAACTTGAAATTGAGGGCTCTAACAAAAGACAAAAGGCACCTTTCGGCACCTCTCATCCTAGTTTGCTCCGACTAATAGACGGTATTAGAACTATTTTAATGTGTGCTTCTTCACCCAACTTAGCGTCTCTTTAAGCAATTCTTCTTCTTTTTCTATTTCATCAAAGCAGTGTGTGGCACCACTAATAACAACTAAGTCTTTAGGTTCTTGTGCAGACTTGAAATACGCTTTACTCCCTTTTACCAAGATACCTTTACCGGCAGCGATGATTTTTAGCGGCTTCTCTAGATTTTCTATTAAACCAAGTTCGTTTTCTCCATTAAACTTTTTCCATTCTTTAACCATCGCTGGGTTCATCAAATATTCCGTACCCCATTCTTCGATGTAAACTTCCTTACCACGTAACTTAGCTTTCTTTGGCAAGTCCTCGCTGCCGCGCGCAAGATAAGACGGATCCCACAAAACAACAACATCAAAACCTGACTTATCAGACTTAAGAATAGTCGGGCTACCAAGACTGTGACCAACAACAGCGATAGTTTTGTACTTCTTACGGAAGTGCTTGGTAACAATGTTTAAATCTTCTGCATGTGTTTGTATCGTACATTCTGAAAGCTTTCTACCTCCTTTTTCGCCGGTGTAAAGCGAGAAGCGTAGCACGTCGACACCTTTCTTTGGAAATTGACCTGCTGCTGTATGAAAGTTGTGTTCGTTCTGGTGTCCCGTAAGACCATGTACGAAAATGACAAGAGTTTTGTTTGTTCTAGCGCTCGTGTTTAGAGTGGCATGAATTATATGACCATCACTTGTTTTCAGCCTTAAATTTTTTTCCATGGTATGAGTATAGCAAGAAACACATAGTTGCAGTTAGGTGCCAAACAAGTACACTGTTTAAGCGGTGAAAAAGAAAAATCCAAGAGTATCATTTAGTGAATATTACGGAGTGAACAAAACCGCCCTAAAAAAGGCGGGCTTTTTTAACATCTCTCTAATTTCAGACCTGCCATTATTTATTGACCCTTTTCACCTATTTCACAGCGACAAACCAGAATATAAGCAACTGCACGACGAAATAATTAAATACTTGGTGTTTCTCCGTAAACACTCAATTGCTAAAAAGGGACAACCGCTAACGTCAGGGGAAATGTTGGCGTACTACAAATTTCCAGAAGTAAAGCAAAACTGGTTTGGTTATGCAGTAATTGGTAATGCAGGACGAGGGTTAGGCAAAAAATTTGCCACTGAGCTAAACGATAACTTTTACAATTTATTTAAGACTAGCCCGCCCGAACACTTAGAGAAGCTAACACTGGTCGCAAGTGGTGTCGGTAAAGACAATATCAGTGACTTTACCACTAATTTAATCCACGTTTACTTAGCTGGTTTAACACAAGAATTTGCCAAGAAGCACATAGACAAGAGTAAGCTAGGTAAATTTACTATTAAAAAAGCTGAGTTTGATTACAAAACAAAAACTTGGAAGCCCAAGACTTTCACATTACCAAAACTTGACGGCGACTACGTCCTACTAACTCCCAAAGATTTACTCACTAAAGAGGATACCTGGATTAACCGCACCGATCTAATCGAGGACTTTGAGGAGATACCATATGCAGCCACAAATGCGGAGTTGCGCACTCAGCTTATTAGCTATTTCAACGAAAAACTCAAAGAGTACCGTGAAGAAAAAGTAAGTAAAAAGACCGGCAAAAAACGTCAAGTTGTAACGAAGAAAACACGCCGCCTCGCAGCACAAGCGACAATACAGCGCTATCCTGCTGCTATAGATGTATACATTAAGATCAAGGAACAGAGTGGAGACCAGGCAATGAAAATTAGTGACGAGTACATACTAGAAACAGAGACTTTCAAAGAAAACCAGTACTCGACTTTCGTAAACAGCATAGACGCAGGGTTGCAGAAACCAACAACACTAGATGAAGCACGTTCACGAGCAAACTACTTCAAAGAGTGTATCGAACTGAAAGACCTTTACAAAAACTTGTACGACGCAAACGGTAAGCCCGCTTCCGAAGACTGGATACAGCGCTTATTCTGGTTTGTGTGGTACGGAACACCTAGCGACGTGAACCGAGAGCCAAAAAACGGACTTGGCGAACCAGACTATACGGTCTCAATAGGTGCCAAGGACAAAAGTCTGGTTGAGTTTAAACTAGCAAGCAGCACGTCTTTGGAAAAGAATGTTAAAAACCAACTTGAGACATACAAGAAGACCAATAAAACAAGGCAAGGCATCTGGGTAATTGTTGTTTTCACTGACAAGGAATACCAGAAAGTGCAAGGGTTGATGGAGACCTATGAGCTAGACCCAAAAGACCACATCATCGTTGACGCACGAAAGAATAACAAAAAGACTGCCTCAAAAGCAGACAATGCTACAAATTAGCCATAATGTCCTCGCGGGCAAAATCTACTTTATCTTCCACACGCCTTGCGTTGGCGTGTAGCTCGTCTACAACCTTCGTTATGTGATTTAGCTTACCACCAACAGAGTAAGCCATCCATAGCAAAAAGAATAAATTTAGAAATACTATTGTTTCCATTGTTTTGTGTCCTACGCTTATAAACCACAAAGCCCGCTACCAGGAAAGCCGAGGCTTCTACATGAGTTTCCCCATGCAACGTAGGACACGCCCTGATAACGGGTTTTCTGTGTCCTACGTTTTCCAACCATACCGCCGGACTAGCCGCCGGGTTAGGTTTTTGTTGTGTTGACTATAGTAATACAGATAGGCATTAAATGAAACTAGAAAAGTGCCAATAAGAGCCGTAAAATGACTACATGAGCGGTGATTATAAACTCAAGGAACTTTTGTACCAAGCTACATTGAACAAATCATTTGAACGAAAAATACACAAGCTAAAGACTAAGTATTCAGTACCAGATAACGGTTACGACAAAGCGGTAGACTTTCCCGTTTATAGAGAAATGGTAGCGGATTGTTACGAGCTACAGGCAGAGTATGGAATACCACTGAGCGACCCAACCGTGGTTTTAAAGTATGTGCTACACGGTATTGAAGACTGGGACAAATACGAGAGCTACACTGAACCTTTTTACATAATTGACCACCCTAAGAAGTTGAGAAATGATATTGAAGACTTATACCAGAAGACTAAGCAGCCGTATGTAAAACTACTCATACCAAGCTACGCGAACCAAACAGAAGTAAAAGAGCATTTGGCAAAAATGTGGCCAGACATACAAGAACGATTAGGCACAAAGGGTCAAAAAATAAAACAACACAAGAACAAGAACAGAGACCAAACAATACGTCAGTTGATGAAAGCGACCAAAGAACAACTAGCCGATAAATACGACGAGCAAGTGATAAAAGGTCGCACGAAAGAAATTATGGTCGCCAGCATACTCAAGCAGCATTACGGATTTAGAGCCTCGCCCGAAACTATAAAAAAGGTTACCCATAATAAGTCTCATAAAGAGTAAATTACTTAAACACGGCAAAAACATAAAGTACTACCGTAGCCTGCAAAGGCACGCGGTGGTACCACTTTAAACAAGACGCCAGGTGTCACCGCCCTGGCGTCTTGTTATGTTAGCGAAAGAAGAAATAGCAGAATTTAAGCAAATCTATGAAGACACCTACGGTGTTGAATTAGATGATGACACAGTGACAGAAATTGCTCATCGCGTAGTTGGCTTATACGACGCTATCTTGAAAGACTATGAGTGCAAAAACCCGCAATTTAAACTGCAATAAAACGCAATTTTTTAGGGGTATCAAATTTCAAATAGCTATATTTAGAGCCATATTAAAAATTTTGAAAGAAAAAAATTACAACCCCAAATTGCATTCACTTTTCCCACTCATTTCGTTCGACATTTCAAAGTAAATTAACTACTCTCAAAGTATGGACGGTGAATTAAAGTATGTGCTTTATGTACGTAAATCTAGCGAAGCGGAAGATAGACAAGCTGCTTCTATCACATCTCAAATAGACGAACTAACAGCCTATGCGAAGCGCAACGGCATTACTTTTGTTAAGACCTTTACCGAGGCACAATCTGCAAAGAAGCCCGGGCGACCAGCTTTTACAGAAATGTTAAGCATGATTGAAAATGGTGAAGCAAACTGCATTGTGTGTTGGAAGTTAGATCGCTTAGCCAGAAATGCTATTGACGGCGGAAGTATCACTTGGTTTCTTCAAGAAAAAATTATTAAGGAAATTCGTACCTTTGAGCGAACATACAGGCCAGAAGATAACGTGATGATTATGCAGGTCGAGTTTGGCATGGCAAACCAGTACATACGAGACCTTAGTACCAATACAAAGCGAGGACTTAGGAAGCGACTTGCTGATGGTTGGTTTCCTGGAGTTGCTCCACTGGGTTATTTAAACAATAAGTACCAACAAGATGGCATAGAGCCAATATACCCAGACCCCAACTCGTATGCTGTTGTACAGAAATGCTGGAAGTATTTGATTGAAACAAAAATACCAGTAGACCAGCTATACCATAAAGCAATAAAAGAATGGGGTCTTACTAATCGTTATGGCAACGTACCTGCTCGCTCAATGTTTTACAAGATTTTTGACAATCCCTTTTACTACGGTTACTTCTACTACAATGAAGAACTGCACGCCGGTAAACATAAACCCATGATAACCAAACAACAGTTTGACCAGGCACAGTCTATTATTGGTTACACAAAAAGACCTGCTTATAAAAACCAGAAGTTTGCTTACACAGGATTAGCTACTTGTGGTGAATGTGGTTGTGCCATTACCGCTGAGACTAAATACAAGAAACTCAAAAACGGCACAACACGAAGTTACACCTACTACCATTGCACTAAACGTCGAGGTGGGTGTAGCCAGAAGTGTTTAGAAGAAAAGAAGTTCAACGAACAAGTAGCAGACGTATTAAAGGAAATTGAGATACCACCATCCTTTCATAAATGGGCTATTAAGGTGTTAAAGCGACAGAACGCAGCAGAAGCTCAACTGCACCGTGAGACCGTAGATAAATATGCCAAGTTACATAAACAGCTCTCAGTAAAGATAGAACGCTTACTTGATTTGCAACTCTCTGGAGGAATAGACATAGAAGTATATAGAGAGAAGAACAACCAACTCAACGAAGAAAAAGCCAAAATGGAAAGTTTGATAAAAAGCCATGTAGACGAAACATCAGACTGGCTTGAACGAGCAGATCAGGTATTTAATTTCGCTGTAATGGCCTCAAAATCGTTCCAGAACGCGAGTTTAGAAACAAGACGAGAGATACTAACAAATCTTGGTAAAGTGATTATCCTGGAAGACAGACAAGTAACTATCACCTTGCCAGATGAGCTAAAGAAAGTTCTAACCGCAGCTAAAGAAGTAAAAAAGATACACGAAGCGTTAGAACCAAAAAATGCCCAAGTAGGACAAGGACATTTTGAGGGGATTTATGAGAAAAATCCTGTATTGCTCCGCGGACAGGATTCGAACCTGTGACCTGCCGGTTACACGTA
>CEQS01012687.1_pt1 | contig 11515 bp, 10 predicted proteins | sample 530981 | NCBI WGS metagenome assembly CEQS01 (sample SAMEA2621176, study PRJEB7988) | marine metagenome | biome: marine biome (ENVO:00000447); feature: mesopelagic zone (ENVO:00000213); material: "saline water (ENVO:00002010), including plankton (ENVO:xxxxxxxx)" | depth 800 m
GCCAGCATTGCCGTTATTATTGTAATGACCCTTCTTAACTTTTTAACATGGCGTACCAACAAAAGTACCCCAGGTACTCTGCTTTATATTTTTTACCCGGTTTTATTACTAGGCGCAGTAATTGGCTTTACGCTTATTGGCAAAACGCACAACCTTATTGTGATTAGTATTGCCAGCAGTATGATGTTTGGCGCATCAATTGTGCACAGCTTGGCTATATGCCAATTTTTAGATTATCGGGGTATTGGGTTTAAGCTACTGTGCTCCTTTACCGCGTTTAGCGCCGTAATGTTGGGATATTATTCGTTTATTGACCCTTCTTTACGCGAGCGAATTTACGTCTCGGATGTACAGCACATTGCAGAAGCCGCTTTTTTACTGTTTTTATTTATTAAATATGCCCGAAAGCCCTACCCTAATGGCACCATTGTTTACATTTTAATATTAACTTTAGTTGGCCTGAGCTTTATTAGCCGCTCACTATTTATGGTTAATATTGAACAACCCCTGCTATTGCAAAGCCCATGGTTTAGCAGCTTACTGTTTTTAAATGGCGTTATTGCACCTATGTTTTATGCCGCCGGTATGGCGCTTTTGTGTAATGAACGCAGAGAAAAAAACCTTAACAAGCTGGCCGACAAAGCCCAAAAAGATCTAGAGATTAGAGGCCTGTTTTTATCAACGATTAGCCATGAAATTCGCACCCCCCTTAATGGCATATTAGGCAGCGCCCAATTAGTTATGAACCAAAGCACCGACACCCGCAATAAAGCCTATTGTGAGGCCATTATTAATTCGGCCGAGTCATTAAATTTACTGGTTGATAAAGTGCTCGACTACGCAAGCCTAGATCAAAGTGATGAAGCACTTTACGAAGAAGACATTGAATTTAAAACCTGGTTAAACAATTTATGTTTATTGCTCAGCCCATTAGCGGAGCAAAAACAACTTAAGTTTGAACTGGTATGTAATATCCCTGAACAAGCCTGTTACTACTGCGATCAGCAAAAATTAAGGCAAATTATTATTAACCTTGTTGGTAACGCCATTAAGTTTACCGACCACGGTATAGTAAAAATTCAGGTTGATTTAATAAGCGATAGGCAGCTTGAGCACACCATAAAAATTAGCGTTAAAGACTCAGGCCCTGGTATCGAAAAAGACGAAATAGCCTACTTAACCGAACCCTACGTACAAAGTAGCGCCGGCAAAGAAAAAGGCGGCACCGGCCTTGGGCTTGCCATCACCAGCCGCTTACTAGAAAAGCTAGGCAGCCGTTTAGAAATAACCAGTCAACTAGGCACTGGTAGCGTATTTAGCTTTACTACCACCTTTACGCTAGGGGAGCTTAGTTTGGTAGAGCAGCGACATCAAAACAAAGACTACTTAACTGGCCTTGAAGTACTGCTAGTAGAAGATTTAGATTTAAATCAAAAAATTGCCATTGAGTTTATGGCCGAAGATGAGCATAAAATAAAGCTCGCCAAAGATGGCAAAAGCGCTATTGAACTGCTGCAAACGCATCACTTTGACGTTATTTTACTGGATATGAACCTGCCAGACTTTACCGGCCAAGAAGTATTAAAACGTTTGCAGCGTTTGGAGCATAAAAACCAGCGCACGCCCGTACTGGCCTTTACAGCAAGCTTAAGCCCTGATGAGGTAAAAGAATACTTAGCCCTGGGAATAAAAGACATAGTAGGCAAACCAATTAAGCAGCAAAAGCTTCGCCAAGCACTGAGTGATTCACAATCCAATCAAACTGCAAATATAGCTGTAGAGCTAGTAGACACCTTATACGACGAAACCGCAGCAGAAACGCTAACCAGCTCATTTAGTGAGGATGAAGTGTCGTCGATTTACAATGAATTTGTACTCTCAGCACGGACTAAACTAACCCGATGCCAAGAACTTATTGACCAGCAACCAGAGCAGTGCATTAAATTATTGCACCGCCAAGCAAGCACCGCGCTGCAATTAGGCTTTAACCGTTACGGTATTGAGCTTAAAAAAATAGAGCGCCGCTTGCTTGATAACAAACCTCATAACAACCTGCTAGATGAGGCGTTAGAGCTATGGCAGCGCAGCCTAGAACAATACTTAAAGTATGTGCGCGGGCAGTTGGGTTAGCATTGAAAAGCATATACCTTGGATGCTTTAGTTTATTTATTCAAACCTGGCAACTTCTTCAAAGCTTAGCCCAGTAAAGCCGTGCGCTTGCAAAGCACAAAATAGATTTAGAGAAATGTCTCTATCACTTACACGAGAGTCAAGAACATAAGTACCTTCAAATCGATCCTCTGGAATTTTAAATATACAACTATGCTTTGGTAGTTTTTCTTTTTTGAATACCGCTTTTTGTAATCCAATATTTAAACCTGGTAGCATAAAAGTACTCATTTCAACATCCAAAAATCCCCTTATTGTTCTAGTGACATTATAAAAGTACCAGTTTTCATCACCTACATAGAAAGGTAGTAACTCTCCCGAATCTTCAAAAATATCTGCCAGTTCATTTGCTACGTGCTCTTTTATAGCAAGGCCTTGTAAATTTATTGCTGTAATATCACCTATAGGTGTCTTTTTTTCTTGATTGTAATGCGCACTAAAATTTATTAATGTTGACTCTTTTGATGAACCATCAGGCTTCCATAGGTCAGGCTCACATAAAGATTCGCTATCAGGAAATATGACTCTGTAATGGTTAACGTTTGGCGTGATTTTATAAATAACTTTACTCATTAGTACCCATAAACTCCATTTTGTAGCGATATAGCAATTGATTGTAAAATCGCTGCACATTCACTACGTGTATTTGCTAACGATAGTTGATTAGTAATATTTAGATAATATAACTCTGTATGAATTTTTGCATGATTAGAAGCGTCAGGCATAGCTGGGTGAGGAACGTAGTTTTCGTTCTTTGGCAAAAAGACTCCATTACTTGGATCATCTATTCGAATTTTAAATTTAGCAAGTATCTTTCTAGCAGCTCGCGCCAGCTCATGAGTACCAGATACAATCGCATGGGTAGCCGTATTTGGTGGCTTTTTACCAGCTCCTGTTGCAGACATATATCTTGCCATTCTTTGCGGCCGGTGTTTTTCTTTCAAAAGAGCTTCTGTTGTTGTTCTATTTGCCATCTCTGCATAACGAGAATATGCTAATAAACCAAACTTAACACTCCGAGTAGCTATCTTATTATAAAGGCGAGCAGCATGTTGAGCAATTTCAGCTTCAGTAAGTTTACGTTCGGTCTCTTTTAAAGTTTTCTCCAACTCGTTTGAAATAAGTGTTTCTGAGTCTCTAAACTTATAAATAACACCTGACTCTCTTATACTTTGGCGTAACCCTTGAAGGAGTTCACCAGGTTCTACTTGAACAGCTGTAATCAAAGATTTATCCATGTAACGTCCCTATAATTTTAACTGACAACATAGTATTTTAAATAACTTTTTATTTCAATCAACATCCTCGCTACTTAAGTTTATCACTAGAAAACCACTTTATTTAAATACCTAACCTTCCATACTTATCATCAAAACGCTCTATGTCACTTTCATCTAGTACGGCGCCAGTTTGCACTTCAATGACAATTAGCGCCTCTTTTTGATTGTTCGCTAAGCTGTGTATTTGTTTTACTGCAATGTAGCAAGATTGGTCGTGGCTAAGTGTTAATGCTTGCTTATCAATACGTACATCGGCAACCCCCGATACCACCACCCAATGCTCTGCACGATACTGATGGCGCTGCGTTGAAAGTTTAGCCCCGCTGTTTACGGTTATTTTTTTAACTTTAAACCCTGTCCCTGTTACTAAAGTGCGGTAGTTACCCCATGGACGATACACAACCTGATGGTGATTGAGTTTATCACTTTGGCTAACCGCTAATTGCTTGAGCAATAAAGGCAGACCATCGAGCTTGTTTTTATTGGCAACGAGGGTGGCATCGTGGGTATGAATAATAGCTAAGTCGCTAACCCCAAGGGTAGCAACGCTGTGATCGTCTTCGCTTAAAACAAAATTATTAGTACTATTTTGCGCGGTATGGCTGTCGTTTTCATTATTGCCATGTGCATCTTTTTTAATAAGGCTAGCCAAAGCACCAAAGCTGCCTACATCACTCCAATTAAGAGCAACAGGCAGCACTGCTACATTATTACTGCGCTCTAAAATGGCGTAATCGATAGAGTCACTTGGGCAGGTTTTAAGTGGCTCACTTATCGGCCTTGTAAACCCTAAATCGTCAGAGAAATTAGCCGCCGCGCTTACACTGAGTGCAATTTTTGGTGCAAAGCGTTCTAGCTCATTTAAATAGGCTTGTGGTGTAAATAAAAACATGCCGCTATTCCAGCTATAACCGCCTTGAGTTAAATAATGCTCAGCGGTAGCCAAGCTTGGCTTCTCTTTAAATTCAGCCACTTTATAGCAATTTGAGCCCGCTATTTTACTACCTTGTTTAATGTAGCCAAACCCAGTGTGGGGCTGTGTTGGTGTAATTGAAAACGTGACCAACATACCTTGCTGGGCTAATTCAATTGCATCGTTTAATTTAAGTGTGAGCTCAGTAAAGTTGGATATATGATGATCGGCAGGCATCACCAGTATTGGCCCAGTTATGCCTTGCTGTAAAGCGTAGTGTGCTGCCAGCGCAATAGCCGGCGCGGTATTTTTACCCTGGGGCTCTAACAAAAGTGCATGAGGAGCGGCCTGTGCACTTTGCTCAGCAGCAATAAAGCGGTGCTGCTCGTTACAAACAAGTATTGGCTTTGCAAACTCCTTGCCCGATACACGCGCTAACGTACTTTGTAATAGTGAGTGTTTGTTATCAAGCAGAGGTAAAAATTGCTTAGGCATAGCTTGGCGAGAAAGCGGCCATAACCGTGTGCCAATGCCGCCCGCTAAAATTACCGGTGTTATAAGGGTTGTATTCATAAAGCCGCCAATAAACATATCAGCGGCTATTTTAGCACTTTATTGGCTAGGCGCTAATGCTTAGCGATTTATACCAAGGTAAACGCGTCGGCATCTAAATAAGCAGGAAATGAGGCTTTAAAATCATCGAGCGGTGCTTTTTCAAGTGTTACGGTAAGTAACTCTTGTGAATTGTCTTTTGCTTTGGCGATCGTATCGCCTTTAAAGTCGTACACAGCCGTGCCGCCATTGTGCGCAACACCATTGCCATCGTCGCCAACACGGTTAACGGCTACTACATAACATAGGTTTTCCATAGCGCGCGCCATTAATAGCGTATCCCAAATATGACGACGAACTGCAGGCCAGTTTGCAACGTTTATCATTACATCGTAATCATTATTGTTGCGCTGAAAAACCGGAAAGCGCAAGTCGTAACACACTTGCGGCAGTAACTTAAAACCGTTAATTTCAAACGTTTTACGTGCTTGCCCTGCGACAACGTAATCGCCCTCACTGCCTAAGCGAAATAAATGACGTTTATCGTAATAATTTACCTCGCCACTTGGCGTCACCCAATAAAAGCGATTCGCTTTTTTATCGCCTTGAGCAACCAAAACCGAACCTGCAATAACGGCTTTATGTTTATGTGCTTGGGTTTTTAGCCAGCTCAACACTTTGCCATTTTCGGGCTCTGCGCAATCAAGATTAATAGCAAAGCCTGTGGCGAAGGTTTCGGGTAGTAAAATTAAATCAGGTTGAGCGCTCATCGCTGCTAATTTTTTATCAAACATGGCTAAATTGGCGTCTTTATCAAGCCAATGCAGCGCACTTTGAACGAGTGTAAGCGTTAAAGTTGACATAATATTTGCGCGGCCTCTATTAAGGTTTCATCGTTTTTAGCAAAACACAGTCGAATCACTTTATCATTTGAAGGTTGCTTATAAAACACACTTAAAGGAATAGCAGCAACCCCAGCTTGCTCTACTAACCAGTGGCAAAAATCCACATCATTAAGATCAGACACCTCACTGTAATCGAGCAATAAAAAGTACGTACCTTGGCTTGGTAAAATATTAAAACGGCTGTCACTTAAGTGCTGTGCCAGTAAGTCGCGCTTTTGCTGATAAAAATTACTCAGCTCATCGACATGTTCGCCTTGTTGTTCAAGCATGTCGGCCAATGCGTGTTGTGCAGGTGTAAAGCTTGAAAAAGTAACATACTGGTGTATTTTTCTAAATTCAATAGCAAGCGGTGCAGGCGCAATACAGTACCCCATTTTCCAGCCGGTACTGTGAAACGTTTTGCCAAAGCTTGATATAACAAAGCTTTTTTCACGTAGTTGCTCATCACAAAGCATGCTTAAGTGCTTATCGCCATCAAAGGTAATGTGTTCGTAAACTTCATCACTTATTACATATAAATCGTGGTCGCTTACTAACGATTTGAGCGCGTTTATATCATGGCTTTTAAGTATTTTTCCGCTTGGATTGTGTGGCGTATTAATAATTATAGCGCGCGTGCTTTTGCTCACTGCACTGCGAACAGCTTGCCAATCAATAGCGTAATCGGGGGCATGCAATGCAATATGAACTGTTTTACCGCCAGCAAGCTCAATGGCAGGCTGGTAAGAGTCATAAGCGGGGTCAAACACAATGACTTCATCATCGGGGCGTACTATAGTTTGAATAGCCACAAATAATGCTTCGGTGGCGCCCGACGTTACCGTAACTTGCTCAGCTGCATCAATGTTAGCCGCGTATTTACGCGAAACTAAATTTGCTATTTGTTGATGTAAACGGGGCACACCACTGGATGGCGAGTATTGATTAACCCCTTGCTGAACATAAAAATTTAGCTGGTTTTTCAGTAGTTCTGGCGCATCAAACTCAGGAAAACCCTGCGATAAATTTATTGCCGAATGCTGACTTGCCAAGCCACTCATTTGGCTAAATATACTAACACTTAAATTTGGTAATTTACTTTCAAACACGACAGGCCCTTAATGATGGTTTTGCGCTTAAAGCGATGCTATCATTGCTTAAAACAGAAGTATAGCCGTCTAAAATTAAATAGCTTTATATCAATTTGCTTAATTAACTGAGTTATTTTGAGGTAGCAAAAACGCAGCTCGCGTTTGGTTTAGCGCCTCAAACGCATTAAGTATTATTACGCATTGGTATTACACTCATTGGTGAGGAATGTATGCACAACAATACCGCTATTTCGCAACTTATTGAAGCCGGAAAATGGATCAGTCAAAAAGGCTGGGTTCCCGCCACCGGCGGAAATTTTTCGGCGCGCACCGCAACAGGGTATGTGGTTACCGCTAGCGGCTTTGATAAAGGTCAGCTCGGTACACACACATTCATTGAGCTTGATCATCAAGGTAATCGCACTAAAGGTGCTGGCAACCCATCGGCCGAAACGCAATTGCACTTAGGCATGTATAAGCTTATTCCGCACGCAAACGTGGTACTGCATACTCACTCAGTAGCAGCCACCGTACTATCGCGTGTAATTAAAAGCCATGCATTAAATTTAAGCGGTTACGAAATGCAAAAGTCACTCAGTGGGGTAACCTCGCATTTAGATACGCTCAGCATTCCTATTTTTGAAAACGACCAAGACATAGACCGCTTAAGCTTGCTGCTTAGTGATCACCACTTACATACACCCATTGAGCATGCAGTGTTAATTCGTGGGCATGGCGTTTATGTAGTAGGGCGTAATTACAAGCAAGCACTTCGCCATTTAGAAGGGTTAGAGTTTTTATTTAGTTGCGAGCTGGAACGGTTAAAAATAGAAGGTATTGGGGCACAGCTATAATGATAAAAGCAATTTTAACTGATATTGAAGGCACCATAACACGTATCTCATTTGTAAAAGAGGTGCTGTTTCCGTATGCAGCCAAGCAACTAGCAACGTTTATGCGCTTAAACGAAAATAAACCCCATGTCGCTGAGCAAATAGCGGCTGTTAAAGCCATTATTAATGAGCCAGATGCCGATATAGAAAATGTCATTAGCGTGTTACTAAAATGGATTGAAGAAGATAAAAAAATTACCCCTTTAAAGCAAATACAAGGGCTAATTTGGCAAACGGGCTACGAGCACGGTGATTTTAAAGGCCACCTATACGCAGATGCGTTTGAGTTTTTACAAGCTCAGCATGCTCAAGGCACCGCACTCTATGTGTATTCATCAGGCTCAGTGAGGGCGCAGCAGTTACTCTTTAAATACAGTGACTATGGCGATATTCGCCCCCTGTTTAACGATTTTTTTGATACCAAAGTCGGCGCAAAGCAAGAGCAAGCCGCCTATAACACTATAGTTAATCAGCTCCCTTTTAGTGCAAACGAAATCTTGTTTTTAAGTGATGTGGCAGGTGAGCTTGATGCAGCTAAAGCCGCAGGGCTTAAAACCTTGCACTTAATACGTGATGGCCAAGCACATAGCGCGCACCCATACGTACATGACTTTAGCACAGTTAAATTGGAGCAATTTGCATGAGCCAATTAACAATTTATGCTAACAACAATCCAAGTAATGCGCTGGTAAATACCTGCGATTTAAGCGAAATTACTCAGCAATTAGCAAAAGTAAATGTACGTTTTGAACAATGGCAAGCAACCGCACCCATTAATGAGCACACCACAAATGAGCAAATTATTGCAGCGTATAAAAATGATATAGCGCGCTTAAAAGCGCAAAATGGCTACCAAACGGTGGATGTTATTTCACTTGCAAAAGGTAACCCTGCAGCGGCACAAATGCGAGAAAAGTTTTTATTTGAGCACACCCATAGTGAAGACGAAGTTCGTTTTTTTGTAAAAGGCCAAGGGTTATTTTGCCTACATATTGATGCCAAAATTTACCAAGTATTATGCCAGCAAGGTGACTTAATTTCGGTCCCAACTCTTACCCCACATTGGTTTGATATGGGGAGCGACCCAGAATTTACCGCCATTCGATTATTTAATAATACCGAGGGCTGGGTTGCAAAAAGCACAGAGTCTGAAATTGCGAAGCAGTTTCCGTTGCTCGCATAGCAAAAGTAATACGCTCCACAAAGGGATAAGTGGAGCGATGTTTAAAAACTACTTAAGCGCTGTTAACGCCCCACTCTCTACATCACTTTTATTGTAAACACCGGTATCTAACACCCAAGCTGTTATTAGTTTTGCAGGTGTTACATCAAATGCGGGATTATACACATTGGCATTAGTGGGTGCCCACAGCGCCTCACCAAAACTGCCACTTACGCCGCGTACCTCTGCGCTATTTCGCTGCTCTATTGCTATATCGCTACCGCAAGCTGTTTGTGTATCAAGCGTAGTTAAAGGCGCGACAACATAAAAAGGAATATCATGAAAATGCGCCAATACAGCTAAATTATAAGTTCCCACTTTATTAGCAAAGTCGCCATTAGCAGCAATACGATCGGCGCCTACCACTATTTTATCTACCTTGCCTGCGGCCATTAAACTTGCTGCCATATTATCGCAAATAAGTGTATACGGTACTTGCCAGCGCTCAAGTTCGAACGCGGTTAAACGCCCGCCTTGCAACAAAGGCCGCGTTTCATCAACCCACACATGTATATTGCCGTGTTGTTGCTGCGCTTTGTAAATAACGCCTAATGCTGTACCAATACCAGCAGTCGCTAATGCGCCAGTATTACAATGGGTTAAAATATTGTCGCCGCTGTTTATAAGCTCAGCTCCGCGCGTTGCCATGCGCTCACATAGGGCAATGTCTTCAATAAAAAGGCGCTCTGCGCTGCACACCACTGCTGCTACTAAGTCATCGCTTTTAAGGGCTTCTCTTAATATAGCCATACAATGCATTAAATTAACAGCGGTTGGCCTTGTGGCTTCAAGCTCATCAATTGCTTTTGCAAGCGCCGCTTGAGTTCCCCCCTGCTGCGCTAAATGAGCAACCAGCAAACTCGCACCTAAGCCTATTAATGGTGCGCCACGAATTTTTAAACTGATGATCAGCTCCTTCATCGTCTCAACACTATGGCATTCGTGCCATACCTGCTGATGAGGAAGTAAATACTGGTCAAGCACACTTAATGTGCCGTTTTCATATTTTAAACTGCTTGCGATTAGGTTTTGCATGGTGAGGCTGCTTAAATAAAATGCGTAAGGGTATTTTACATCAGTTTGAATAACTCTCAAGTTAGACTTGTAGACATCTAAACATTTAAAGGTATAGAATGCCCAAAAAGGTTATTTGAGAACTCACTATGGCTAACTATGTCGCGTTTAATGCGCAGCGCGCAATTGAATATGTAAACTCGCTAATTGACTCTAAGCAGTATGATTTTTTTAATGCTGGCGCACACTTAACTGCGTACGAATTTGGTGACGGTAACCTTAATTTAGTATTTAGAATTAGCGATGAGCACCATAACAGCATTATTTTAAAGCAAGCACTGCCTTATGCTCGTTGTGTAGGTGAATCATGGCCGCTCACGCTTGATAGAGCCCGTATTGAGGCGCAAGTGTTACTTAACCATGGCGCTATTTGCCCACAAAACACCGCTAAAGTACTGCACTATAACCAAGCTTACGCACTTACTATTTTAGAAGATTTAGGTCACTTAAAAATATTGCGCACTGCGCAAAATAACGCGGAGCAATTTCCTAAGTTAGCTGAGCACGTAGCTACGTATTTAAGCCATACCGGGTTTTATAATTCAGATTTTTACCTAACCGCCCAGCATAAAAAGGCCCTAGTACAGCAATTTACTAACCCTGAGCTTTGCCAAATTACAGAAGATTTATTTTTTAGCGATCCGTATACAGATCACGAACGCAATCACTTTGACGAGCAACTTACTACACATGTACACGCTTTGCGTGATAACACGGCACTTAAGTTAGAAGTTGCGAAATTAAAAGCTAATTTTTTATCTAACCCGCAAACATTGCTGCACGGCGATATGCACAGCGGCAGTATTTTTGTAGATACCAATACCACTAAAGTGATTGACCCCGAGTTTGGCTTTTTTGGCCCTGTTGGTTTTGATATAGGCTCTTTTATTGGCAATTTACTATTAAATTACTGCGCACAAGCAGGGCATATTGAAGAGTTTGTAGCACGGCGAAACTATCAAACGCATTTACTTAGCTGCATTGTTGAAAGCTATAATTTATTTGAGCAACAATGGTTAACTTTAATTGCCAACCACAGCACAGATAACACCCTTAATACCGAGGGCTACCCACAGTACTTTATGAAAACCGTATTACAAGACGCCATAGGTTATTGTGGAACAGAACTAATTAGGCGCACCATAGGGCTCGCGCATGTGGTAGATATTGACAGCATTGAAGATGAAAATACGCGCCTTGCAGTACAAAAACAAGCGCTGAGCTTAGGTGAGCAACTTATTTTAAATGCCAAAAGCTGCGACAACAAAGATGCCTTTTTTAGTTTATTAATAAGCCAGCTAAATTAAAAAAGGCGCCAAAGCGCCTTTTTTACTACCAATACCATTATTGGTAGTTTTCGTAAATTTTATCGAGCGGCTCCGACAGCCCGCTTTCTTGCACTATACGCACGTGTTTACGCCTTAATTCCCGCGCACT
>CEQS01163019.1_pt1 | contig 11448 bp, 11 predicted proteins | sample 530981 | NCBI WGS metagenome assembly CEQS01 (sample SAMEA2621176, study PRJEB7988) | marine metagenome | biome: marine biome (ENVO:00000447); feature: mesopelagic zone (ENVO:00000213); material: "saline water (ENVO:00002010), including plankton (ENVO:xxxxxxxx)" | depth 800 m
CCAGGGAGTGAGTAAAACCCTCATTATGGTTTTGTTGGGTTTACTAGCCGCTGCAGCAGGTGCCTACCTTCTTGTAGGGCTTGGACTAAACATGTGGGTTGTTCTTCCCATTGTTATCATTTTGGCAGTGTTGCTTATGAAATTTGCTACCCCAGGTGAAATTCGGGAGAATTTGAATAGCCAGTTTTCAATTTTGACGGATAAGCACAATTGGATTATGACAATAATCTATACTATGACATTTGGATCTTTTATTGGGTATTCTGCTGCGTTCCCCAAGTTGTGTCAAGATATTTTCCCGACAGCCGATTATCGACTATGGGTGTTTTTAGGTCCGGCTTTAGGAGCCTTAATTCGTCCGGTCGGTGGTATTATTTCAGACAAAGTAAACAGTGGAGCTAAAGTAACCATGTGGAGCACCATTTTTCAGATTATTGCAGCCCTTGGAGTAGCCTATTTTGTGGTACAGGCCAGAGGGTCCGAAGATCCTTTGGAATATTGGTGGCCATTCTTTGGGGCCTTTATGGTGTTGTTTTTAACCACAGGAATTGGAAATGGCTCTACATTTAGAAGTATTCCCTACATTTTCAGTAAGGAAAAAGCTGGGCCGGTTTTGGGTTGGACTTCTGCTATTGCAGCTTACGGTGCTTTTATCATTCCCAAGGTATTTGGACAGCAAATTAAGGCCGGCCATGCCGAGTATGCCTTATATGGGTTCGCTATCTATTATTTGATTTGCCTCGTTTTGAACTGGTGGTACTACCAAGGACCTAAAAGAGAATTCGACAATCCATAGCCAATAGTTAAATATCACGTACAAAAAAAGCGCTCTTTAGAGCGCTTTTTTTGTTGTAATAGAATAGCGTCAACTCATTCTATTTATGATATGCCTCACACTTTCTTCTATCCTGTATCATTGGATAGGCTTACGCTCCACGATAGTTTTACATCTTCATTTATAAAGAATTTAGATATGAAAAAACTAAGTACAGGACTCACATTTTTTATTGCAATTTTTCTTTTGTCGAAGGAGACCATTGCGCAGTTTAAGGTAACCGGTCAGTATAGACCAAGGTTTGAATACCGCGACGGATTTTACCAACCGGCCGATTCGCTTACACAGGGTGTTGGATTTGTTGATCAACGAACTCGATTGAATTTTGGTTATAATAACGACAGTTACGAATTCTATTTAAGCCTTCAGGATATTCGTGTTTGGGGCAATACTTCTCAGCTCAATCGTTCTGACGGATATAGCTCAGTACACCAGGCATGGGCCCGGGTGAAATTGAACCAGAAGTGGGGATTGAAATTGGGTCGTCAGGAAATTATTTTGGATGACCACCGAATTTTTGGTAACGTAGATTGGGCTACTCAAGCCAGAAGCCATGATGCAGCAATGATTATGTACTCCGATTCTACTTTTCAGGCTAAATTATCGGTGGCTTATAACGCAGCGGGACCTTCTGTATTTAACCAATACTACGGCGTTGCAAAAAGTTACAAATCGTTCCAGTTTTTATGGTTACACAAAGATTTTGGTGAATCACTGGATGCCAGTTTCTTGTTCTTAAATAATGGGATTCAGGTGGCTACCGGGACTGACGCTGCCGGAAATGTGATCCACTGGAAAGACAACTACAGCCAAACTGCTGGAACCCGATTGACTTTTAAGTCTGATATGATTGATGCCAGGTTAAACTTCTACTACCAATTTGGTACGGCACCAGATGCAGCCAATTCACAGATTAATGCTTTAAACATTAACCCGGAAATTGCTTTTAAGGCAACAAAAAAGCTAAAGTTTGTATTGGGATATGAATACCTATCGGGGCAAAGCCAAACGGATACAACTAGGGCGTATACCGATGTTAACCACGCATTCAACCCGTTTTATGGAACCAACCACAAATTCAACGGACACATGGATTATTTCTACGTAGGAAACCACATCAACAACGTTGGTCTTCAGGATGCTTACTTAAAAATTCAATACAAAACCAAGAAATTCAACGTAGGTGTTGATGGACATTACTTTATGTCTGCCGCCGATGTTCTCGATGTGGAAGAACAAACTAAAACCGGTAATATTCAGGCTATGGATCCTGGCTTAGGAATTGAGTTTGATTTGTACGGAGGCTTTAAGATTGTAGATGCAGTAAGCATGAAACTGGGGCTTTCTTACATGGCTAATACGGAGACAATGATTGCCGTTAAAGGAAGTGGTCAGACATCTGAACCAAGTTATTGGGGTTGGGCCATGGTAATCATCAAACCAACTCTATTCGATTCTGCTACAAAAAAGTAAAAGCAACAACCAATACTATTTTATATTGAGAAGAAAGCTGGTGAAATTCGCCGGCTTTTCTTTTTTCATTTATATGATCTAAATCATTCATGAAGGCGTCGTATTTCTGTTACTTTACTTTCTAAATAACAAACTATGAGAATCATTGACCCCAAAACAGGGAAACGTGTCGACGGCCTTGGTGTGGCTGATGCTAAACGATTAAAAGAAGTTGATCCAGTTTATGGAAAAGCTGAAAAAGAGGCCGAATTGGAGGAGTTTTCTCCTATGGATCCACCGGAAGCATACGACGATAAAGCCTCGGCTTTGGCTAAGCAGGAACCCTTGACTCATGAATTTTTGACCTCCCTGGTAAAAGAACATGAAGAGTTGGTTGAGGTGATTAAGGAATTTGAAAAGGCGTTGAGTGATTTTCAGGAAAGCCACTACGTGTTTAGCAGTGAAATAAATCAGTCGTTCAATCGCTTTTTTCAGTTCTTCGATGATCATATATCACCGCACAACCGAAAGGAAGAAAGGTATTTATTTCCGGTGTTACATGATGCTTTAATACGATCAGGAGAACACGGCCCCGGTGAAAACCCCCAAACAGCGGTAGATTTAATGGAGGATGACCACGTTAAGTTTATTCAATTGGCAGCGCTAACCTTTAATATGCTTGGGTTAGGAACCCGTTTACCAGATGGAAGATCAAAAGCGATGACCTTTGACCTAGCTTATCACAACGGCAAAGAGTTGGCTGAGATGCTCCGACTTCATATTTTTAGAGAAGATAATACCTTGTTTCCGCTTGCACAGAAGTACTTATCACCTGAAGAATTTCGTAGTATTGTGGAGCAAATAAATCGCTCACATGGCTAAGGCTCAATTGGTAGACAAATTTGGAAGGGTACACGACTACCTAAGGATTTCTTTAACGGAGAGATGTAACCTCAGATGCTTTTATTGCATGCCGGAATGTGGCATTGAATTGCGCGACAAAAATATTTTTATGACCGAGGAGGAAACGCTTGCCATCGCAACCATTTTCACAGAACTTGGCGTAAATAAAATCAGGCTAACCGGTGGAGAACCACTGATTAAAAAGAATGCAAAAGATTTAATTGAAGGGATTGGTCAGTTGCCGGTAAAACTGGCTATTACAAGTAATGGCGTATTGGTCGATCGTTTTGTTGATACTTTTAAAAAGGCCAATCTCAAAACCATTAACATAAGCATTGATTCTATTGACAAGTTCAAATTCAATGAAATAACCAGGAGAGATTATTACGACCGGATCGTAAACAACATTGAGCTGTTGCTTATGGAAGGCTTTCGGGTTAAACTAAACGTAGTTGCCATTCGGGGAGTTAATGATTCCGAAATAGCTGCATTTATTAACCTAACCCAATATCACGATTTAGCCGTTCGTTTTATTGAATTTATGCCCTTTGATGGTAACAAATGGAATTGGGACAAGATGCTTTCGTACAAGGAAATTATGAATGACGTGGACGGTCATTTTAAACCTGAGAATGTTGAGCGCATTGCCGATGAACCCAATGATACATCCAAGAACTATCGAATAAAAGGATACATTGGAAGTTTTGGCGTCATTAGCCCTGTTTCCAACCCGTTTTGCGAATCTTGTAATCGAATTCGATTAACAGCTGACGGAAAAATTAAAAATTGTCTTTTTGGTCAGGAGGAGTTCGATATTTTAACGCCATTCAGAAGGGGAGAAGATATTAAACCATTAATAGTTGATGCGATTCAGGCCAAGCATGAATCGCGAGGAGGAATAAAATCTTTAGATCATAAATTTGATTCTGAGTCGTGGAAAAACCGCAGTATGACTACCATAGGAGGGTAATATGGATTCATTTTTAAAGCAATATTGTAGCAAGGAATGGCAGGAGTTTGTGGACTTCCACAAAAAAACTTATTCAGTAAAAGCGAAGGAGCATATTTTTAATGAAGGTGAGGCCACAAAAGGCCTTTATATTGTGAATGCTGGAAAGGTTAAGGTAGTAACTAAAGGTGAAGAACGAGATACCCTTATTCGATTGGCGGCCGATGGCGATATTCTTGGGCATAGAGGTTTTGGAGGAGATTGGGCTTATCCAATATCAGCAATAGCACTGGAAGATACCACAGTGTCGTTTATTCCTCTGGCAATATTCAATCAAATAGTAAAGGCAAATACAGAGTTCTCGTATCAACTTATGATGTTTTTCGCAGAAGAACTGAGGCGATCTGAAGAAAAAATTGCTTTGATTCCAGTGAAGAACCGGGTAGCAAAGTCGATTTACTATACTTATCAGGCTTTTGGTTATAAGGACGACGATCCCGGAATGTTAAGTTTTACGCTTACCCGAAAGGAAATGGCCAGCAAGGCGGGAACTACTTACGAAACGGTGATACGTATGTTGGCGGAGCTAAATAAAAGCGAGATCATTCGCCTGGAGAATAAGGAGATCAGAATTTTAGATATGGACCAATTGAGCCAGTTAGCCAGACCATTTGCAATGATGAAGTCAGAGGCAATACCAGCAAGCGCTTCTTAACTCATTCTTCGCAAATAACCCTATAAAAGTTGAGTTGATAAATCTCTAAACAGTATGGGTTTCCCCTTATTGTTCAACAAGATTACGGAAGGTTGTCCGTGGTTGTATTCAGACAGTAAGAAAGACTTCGGTAGACACTCATTCTAACTTTAGGTCATACAAGATAATGGCAAGAACCAAGCGTTTGTTGGAATGATTTCCATCATAGCTGATGCACAATTAATGAGCTAATCTTGTAGCCTGGAAGGAGCCAACGGATGGGTTCTTTCCGATAAACTCGGATTGTTGATTTGCAATTTATAAGTAAACTGTACATATCTTTTTTGTTTGTTTCAAGTGCGTTTCTTTTTTTGGTATCGTTGGTCATTTGGGCTATTACCCTGGCCTTCGATAAACGCCTGGTATTACTGCATTACTTTACCCTTTGGTGGAGTGGACTCTACATTCGAATTGTACCTTCCTGGAAGATCAAAGCATTGGGTCGTGAAAAAGTGGACCTGAAAAAGCCCTATGTTATTGTGTCCAATCATCAATCCTATCTGGACATCATGGCTGCATCCTTTTTGTTTATTCCATTCAAATGGGTATCAAAGGCTGAGATCTTTAAGGTTCCTTTTATTGGTTGGAACATGAGGTTGAACAATTACATAAAATTGGAAAGAGGAGGGAGGAGAAGCATTGCCAAAATGATGATGAAATGCGAAGAGGCTATTAAAAAAGGGAGTTCGGTGTTCCTGTTTCCTGAGGGAACCCGATCGCCTGATGGTAAGCTAAAGAAGTTTATGCCGGGAGCATTTGTAATTGCCAAAAGAATGCAGGTCGATATTTTACCTGTTGTTATAAAGGGAACGCGAGATGCTGTTCCCAAAAACAGTTTAAGAATCAATAATAGGGCCGATATTACAGTAGAAGCTTTGGATGTTATTCCATATACACTGGTTGCTGAATTGGATGCTATTGAGGCTGCGGAATTGGTTCACCAAAAAATTGAACAGGCATTGGGCTGATGCTGAACTGGTGTTTACTTTTTACTTACCGGTAATCGACCAACAATAAAAATGATAAAAGGGTTAGCTATCGCCGCTTCTAGAATATAAATGTTACGGATGGTGGAATTTACTGCTGACGTAAAAGGCTTTCAATTCCAGTCATAATATACCAGCTATAGCTATAACAGTTAAAAAATGCTTCACCATCGTTTGCAAAGTCGATGCCCATTAATCCTGGGTTGAGCTTTTCAAGAATCGTATATAAAGCAGCAAATAGAATACCCTGCCCCAATAAATATTGGCGGCTCCAATCAAACTATAATCTACCTTATGGGAGTGCTTAAATATGTCTATACCCATTATAATGGTTGCTGTTAGTATGGTACCAAAAAGAAGCAAGTTACCTAAGATCGAAAAAATGTATCCATTGTCATCCGAAAAAACCCCTCCCAGCATTGCAAATTATATAGCGTGCATAAGACAAGCATGGCAGCAAAAACATAAGATTGGTTTTTAGATAAGAAACCAACAGCCATAGAAATACGTTAAGAGCCATTACCAATAACATATAAAATAGCCCCTCTATCCTCTTTTTCAAAAGTACCCATTTGTATGATGGCATAGCCCTTGGGCAAGGAGTCTCCGGATAGAATCTCCATTTCTTTTTTCTTACAATACCCTTGATGAACCTGAATGACCTGGGTATGGACCAAGAAAGCAATTAGGCATAGGAGAATCGTTAAAGTACCTTCTTTTTTCATGGTATAAGGTATTACTCATCAAACTTAAAACAAGACTGGCAATTTTGAATCGGGGAGGGTTTTACCGCAAGCCTCTTTTTTGTCTTTCTATTCTTCTCTTTTTGGCTTTCTGATCACGTATTTTTATGTAATCCACCAATCTGAGGTTCCAATCCTTCGAGATCTTTTCACCCAGTTTTAAAGCTTCTTCATAAGAATTAAACACCTTCATTTTTAATGGCTTTTTACTGCCTAAAAAACTAAGAACCAAAGAATACTCTTTGATGTCAAATCTTGTAGGAACGTTTGATCTACTTGCAGTTACTAAAGTGTTTTCAATAAGGAATTTAACCGAGAGTTTATCAATGGTATCAAGCCGAATGACTTCTGTGGTGAATGGCACCGCTATACCAAATACCTCAATATGGTATTTTATTTCTTTTGAATCTGGATCAAGGGTGGTCACCCTTTTTCTTACGTAAAGAATTAGAATCGCTAATCCCGACAGTAATGCGATGGGTTTAAAACCTGCCAGAAATAAAGGAATAAGTCCTAACAAAGACTACTACCAATGCACCGATTAGTTTGTAACTGTCTTTGGAAAAGGATTGGTTTTCTTTAAGGATTAACACGTCCTTCCAAATTTAAGCAATACACCCATTTATTGGTTACCGTTGACATTAGCAATTTTCAATCATTCTTTTTATTCAATTTCACTCCATGGTATTGAATTGAAATCTCGGGATAATGAATGTAGTATTTGAAATAGGGTGTTTTATTCTTTTTAAATAGTTCGTGGACGTAGTAATCCTGATAGCTTGTATAGAGTTTATGGTTGAGGAAAAAATCCTGTTTATTTTTGGGGTAGCAGGCTTCAAGCAGTACGCTGTCTCCATCACTTTTAGCCAGCGCTAAAATTTCAAAGCATTTGCAGGTTTCTCCAATTATTTCTTCATCCTCAGTTTGCTTTATGTAGATTCTTTCCAGTGAGAATTCTACACAAGGAAAAGTGTCAACGTTTGAATTGTGGTAATTGAAGTATACGGCTCCGTCTTCGGCTTTGTACAATTGGTAATTCAACGAACCGTTTAAATGGGTTCTTTTCATGTCTCCATTGGGTTGGTAGTCGATTACCAATGTATCGCCATATTTCTTGATGTAATAATCGTACAGCCTTTTATCACCATCGTTGGAAATAATGGTGGTACTGTAAACTACTTTTTCAGTAAAGGTGCTACGACAAGAGCAGCTCAGCAGCATTACGAACACAATAAGAGATTTATTCAACACCGGTTCAAATTTATGATAACGTGTAAAGTCATTTGGTAAAACTAGTCATCCTTCCAGACAAAAAAGAAAAGATTTTTAGGTTAGAATTAGCAAGAATTGCAAAATTGAAATTCCAAAAAATAGTTAGTTTGGACAAAATTCTATTGACTTGAAAGCACCCCAAAACTCCACCCAGGCAGACTATATTAAACGTATTAATAAAGTGTTTGAGTATATAGAACAACACTTGAACGAAAACCTGTCTTTGGATCAAATTGCCCGAATTGCTCATTTTTCTCCGTTTCATTTTCATCGCATATTTAAAACATTGGTGGGGCAGACATTAAACGATTATATATCCCGTCAGCGACTCAACCGGGCTGCAAACTACCTGCTGCACAATCCCGATGTTAATATTGGTGCGTTGGCTATTGAGTTGGGCTTTAGCAGCAATGCGGTTTTTACCCGCGCGTTTAAACGTGTTTTTGGGCAAAGCCCCAGCAGCTACAATCAGAAAAATTATTCGTTTAGCAAGATGAGCAAAACGAAGAGCAAGGCGGGCAAAACAACTCCGGATTATCCTGAATATGTTCGCAGCATTGATAATCTTAAAAAATGGATAAACATGAATGGAAAAGTTGAAGTAAAGCAAGTGGAAAAAATGGAAATGGCATACATTACCTGTTTTGGGGTAGATGAATTGGGCCCAGCCTTTGAGCGATTGATGCAATGGGGAAATCCAAAAGGATTTTTTGACGGTGACAACCCACGAATGGTAACGGTGTATCACGACAGTTTTAAAACCACCGATGCTGACAAGGTGCGAATGAGTGTAGGTCTAATTACCGATAAGGCAATTCAACCTGAAGGCGAGGTGGGAAACAGTCAAATCGAAGGAGGAAAAACCATTGTAAGCCGATTCGAAATTGGCCAGGACGAATTCGAAAAGGCATGGAGTAGTGCGTTTATTTGGATGAATGAAAATGGCTATTCCATATCGGATCAGAACCCTTATGAAATCTATTACAACGACTACCGCGAACACCCCGAGCGGAAGTTTATTTTAGATATATGTATTCCGGTGAATTAATTGATTGTACTAAATCGTAAAAACCTCCATGGCGTATGCTATGGAGGTTTTTTTATGCACTATTGACCAATAATGTGGGTGGGATTGTACGATACTCCGTCATTCCGCAAGAATAGGTGAGTCAATTGAGGGACGAAATTGATACGAACCTTCTATGCGGAATCTCAATAATGGATTAAAGAGATTCCGTATAACTAACTTACACAACCCACTTTGTGGCTTGGTTCGTTTACGTTTACGGAATGACGGACTAATAATAATCTCTGGTATTTTACTAGTTTAAAACTTATATCTCCACAGTTGTCCTTGATTATTTTCCAAAAAGTATCTCTAAACTGACGATTGGTGAGTCCTTTATTCATTGGTTTTTGGTCGACCAGTTTTCCCAATGCCTTTCCTTCCGGAGCTCCAATTAAGTCACCATTCTTGCCATATTTACCATCGAGGCAGTCAGCATATTTTTTTGCAGCAAGCCTTGGGTTTTGTGCCAACCCGAATAGCTGTATCATTGGAAAACCAACCTTTTCCATTACAAATCTTTTCGGTTGTGGAACATTAATTAAGCCTTTAGTTCCGGCTGTTAATCCTGGAGAAAACCAAACATAAGTATGCTGCTTATCCAGGACTGCTAATTTTTGAACCAACAGGGCACTCATAAATTTGGAAACACCAATAGCGTTAAGGTCATTGTAACTGCCATTCCCGGAATAAATATATTGATTGATCTCTTCAGGGTGTTTAAATTCCGGCTTTTTAATCATGCCTTTGATACCTCGGGCACCCTCGCCACCAGCAAATACAATTCTGGCGTTATCTGCCAACAGACCTTGTTTTTTTAATTCTAAAACGGTGTTATATCCGCCAAATACGTTTTGATATATGGTCCGTTCTATTTTTTTACCATTGGCATTTATAAATTGAAAATCATCAGCAACCACCATTCCTCCAGATTGCAGGAAAACTATGTCGAATTTCTCCTTTTCGGGTAACCCTGCTACTGCATTTGCAATTGAATCCCTGTTGTTCATATCAAAACCTCCAAATGGCTCAAGTTTAACGGCCGATTTTTCAATTTTCTTGATGGCCTCCGTAGCTTTTTCAATTGTTCTACAGGCTAAAACAATTCTTTTAGGACTTAGCTTGATAAGCTGTTTTACAGTTTCTAGTCCTATTCTGCCATTAGCTCCTGTAAGTATTATTGAAGCGTTTTTAACCTTGTGTTCCATCATTACAGGTATTGTTTTTTGATCTGTTTAAAATTGTCTGGGTTTACGTCCTCACCGGTTAACGTGTGGTGTTGAATGGCAATGGCATAATTATTAATATTTTTCTTGAATTTTCCTTTTACCATTTTTCCCATAAAGGCAGGGCTTGTGCGGTATACCATGGTGAGTGTAATTTTGCAGCTGCTTTCGTCAATTGGATCAACATTGTAAATCATATAGCTTATTCCGGTTTCAAGGGGTAGTCCACCTACTTCGTCAATCTGCGCTTTAAAAGACATTTCCTTTGGGTTGTAGTTCACCATTTTTTCTTTGGTGTATTTGCTGCCATTATCATTCATGTTACAAACTCGTACACATCCTTCTCCGGACATTGGAGTTCCTTCAACATAATGTGATCCGGAAAGAATGGGGTGAGATTTTGCAATGTCACCATATTGTTCACCAACTACGGCCCATACCTTATCTGCAGAGGTATTTATTACCCTTGTAATGGTAAAAGACTGTGTTTTCTGTGCCATCGCAAATGAAACCGTAAGTAAGGCAAATGCGATTAAAGTTGTTCTATACATTGTTTTCATAATAAATAGTTTTAAAGTTTAACAATGCAAAGTTGCCCCGGCGGTTATCCAAAGGCTGGAAGAAAAGGTTCAAAGAATGGGAAATTTAGTTCAGGGTATTTTTATAAAACCACTAAAATCAATTCTGCGGGAGTGATTTTTAATGTTTTATTATTTCACACCCACAGTTTTACATTTTGTTTCTATGGAAGTAGGACTCAGTACTAATTTGAAGCGGATTCTCCGTATACCAGGAAATGAAGTCATCAAATTTGGATTGATTCCCTTCTAACCACGAATTGAATTCCGTTTCATTTCCCTTACTGAAAAGCCAATAGTTGTAGGCTTCGAAGTGACCTAAATCAATTAGTTTTTTATGCCAGTCAAATATTAAATTCGGATATACCTCATTGTGTTTTTTATCAAACCACATTTCAATAAACGACTTTCTAATCTTGTGTAGAGAACCAATTTCAACTTTACCATCTTCCATTGCGGATACAGAGGCTACTGACATTGTTAATTCATAAGACATTGAAAAAGGCAATTTAAGTTTCTCACCTTCAGTTGGAAGACTCATGGTCATGTTTTTACTGAAACTTATATTCACAGAGCTATCCGATTCTATGTTTATAGATTTTAAATAGGCATCGTAAAGTGTTTTAGAGATTTTTTCGGTTCGTTTAGAACCCCTCTCAATATTCATAAAAGCTTCTCCATATA
>CEQS01068310.1_pt1 | contig 11441 bp, 9 predicted proteins | sample 530981 | NCBI WGS metagenome assembly CEQS01 (sample SAMEA2621176, study PRJEB7988) | marine metagenome | biome: marine biome (ENVO:00000447); feature: mesopelagic zone (ENVO:00000213); material: "saline water (ENVO:00002010), including plankton (ENVO:xxxxxxxx)" | depth 800 m
ACCAACAAAAGTCTAATATTTGGATACTCAGTCTTAGCCATAAAAACGATTTGACGCTTTCCCAAATTTAATCAGAACTAAGAAATCTGTTGGATTTGGTCGGTTCTACTTATGCACGAAGTTGTGTTAATTGGAATAGGACAAGATCAAATTCTACCCATCTGGCCCTTAAGCATTTTGACTTGATCGTTGAGCAATTTTGCCTTATCGTGTTTTTTTACCTGGGTGAGGTAATTCATGGCCTCACGCTTTCTTCTTCTTGCCATTGCAACACTTGCCAGATTGAGGTTAGCCATTGCAATGTCATGGTCCATGTTAAGTCCAATGTTCAATGCACGTTTAAAGTACTTTTCAGATCCGGTTATGTTCTTTCCCTGCGACTCCACCAGACCATTTAAAAAGTAGTAATAGGCCTGTTGAGATTTATTCATTTGGTTAGGATGCTTAACCCATGACAATATTTTTTTAGCACTTTCAAATTTGCTTCGTCTAATTTGTAAAAATGCAAGGAGGTTTATTTCATGTTTAAACCAAAACAAAACTACAAGCCCGATAAGCAAAATAACCATTATTCCATTTCCAATGTTACCTTCCGACCACTCGTATACATCCCAGGCCAATAACAACAAGGCTAGTACTATTTTAATGACTTTATTAATCATAGCAAAAATTGTCGCGCAAAAGTAATTGGAAACTCCTGTTTAGTTGGTTGTTTTAACTTCTTTTTTAGCCCTTTTTTTGGCCTTTTTGCGGGCTTTGCTTTCCTTTTTAATCCGCCTGCCCATTGAGTTCTGATATTGTTCTATTTTACCAACCCGCTCATTTAGTTTAACAAAATTCTCAACTTTGGCTTGCTCGTAGTCAATTTCGGGCATGTACATATCCAGCGTAATTAAAGTATCCATCATTGCTGGTAGAAAAGGTAAGTTTAGGTCAAACTTTCGGTTGTGTTTAAACATGAGAGACCCTTGGTATACATCAGTTGCCAAGGCAATTTTTTCGAATCCTAAACTGTCGGCCAGCACGGTTGAGTAAAATAGGTTTTCAGAACCGTGTTCTGCCTTTGACTCCAGGTAAATATTTTCTTTTGGTACACCTAGTTTTTGAGCATACAATGACATAATCTTTGATTCAAGATAAGGACTGTGTACTGCTCCACCACTGTAGATTATATTTTTTGCAATTCCCTGTTTATACAAATATGCGCTCCAATGCACCCGCATTTTCATTATTGGATTCCAGGTTGGAGGCTCAAATGGAATTCCCGGAACGATTATAACATCATACTGCTGTTTGGAGTTTTTTGCCCAAATTTCCTTAAAGTTGGGTTGGAACAAAAGACAAGAAGTCATTACGATCGAACTCAAAAGAAAAACCAGATAAGTATACTTAAATCGCATAACCTTCTAATTCCTTTGCATTGGTACGATCGTCAGATAGGCGTGGTATTTTATTTTGCCCACCAAGCTTTCCACGGCTTTTCATGAACTCAACAAAACCATTGGGTTTTATTTTGGTAATTACCAACTTTCTTAGAATGTTTCCTTGTATTAAATCTTTGTAATAAGGGTTTTTATTCTGTAATTCCTGGTCAATGTCCTGAACAAAGCTTTCCAAATCCTTCGGCTCGGTAACAAATTCAATAAACCACTCGTGATATGGTAATCCTGATTCTGGATTGACTTGAGGTGCAACGTGAAACTCTTTTATTTGGGCGTTGGAGTTAGATAAACCAACCTGCAGGGCAGCCTCCACCTCTTCAGCAATTACATGTTCGCCAAATGCACTGGTGAAATGTTTAATTCTACCCGATACAATTATTCTATAGGGTTCGAGTGAGACAAATTTTACCAGATCCCCAATGACGTATCCCCAGAGCCCAGCATTAGTATTGAGCACAATGGCGTAGTTTTTATCCAATTCAACATCCTGAAGCGGAATTCTTGTGGGGTTTTCATTGTGAGCTTCTTCTACTGGAATAAACTCATAAAAGATACCATCGTTTACCACCAGCAATAAGCCCTTTTCTTTCTGCGAATCCTGAAACGCTATAAAACCTTCACTTGCAGGATAGGTTTCAACACTTGGAACTTGATCGCCAATTAATTTTTCAAATATGGGTCGATAGGGCTCGTAATTAACCCCGCCGTAGACGAAGAGAGAAAAGTTTGGAAATATCGATTTGATATTTACTTTTTCTGTGTTTTCTATTAGCCTCTCAAAATACATTTGAACCCAGGATGGAATACCACTTATCAGACGCATGTCTGCACTAGACGTTTCTAATACAATTGAGTCGACTTTTTGTTCCCAGTCCTCTATGCTGTTAGTCTCCATGGTTGGCATTCTGTTTTTCATGAGATAGGCAGGAACGTGGTGGGCTACTATTCCCGAGAGCCTTCCTGTTGGAATTTTGCCACTCGTATCCAATACCGGGCTCCCTTGCAGAAAGATCATTTTTCCATCTATGAATTCCGATTTCCCCGTTTCATGCACATAACTCATTAAGGCAAGTTTTGCCGAGTGTATGTGATTGTGAATCGATTCTTTGGAAATTGGAATATACTTGGCTCCCGAGGTCGTTCCTGAGGTTTTACAGAAGTAGATCGGTCTACCGGGCCACAAGATATCTAACTTGCCCTCCTTAATTTCTTCAATGTAAGGTTTAAGCCCTTCGTAATCGGTAAGTGGAACCTGGTTTTTGAAATCCGAGTAGTTTTCGATTTTATCGAATTGATGGTCTTTACCAAACTTTGTTTTTCTTCCGGATGCGATTAACTGATTAAAGACCTTATCCTGGGATTTTTCAGGAAAAGAAACAGCCTTTCTTAGTTTATTTATAAGAAAGGCTGCATAATATTTTGCTAATGAAGATTTAATACCCATTGAGGGCATCAAATTTAATTTAAAAAGTCATGTTCAGGCCAACTCCGATTACTTCTTTAAATTGAGTTCTTGGGCCAAATCCGTCATCAACACCATCATCGTCCCGATCCAAAGGAACATCGATATCATGGTCATAAATGAGGTTGGTCGAAATGGATGCACTCAACCATTTATTCACTTTCATGTTAAGCATTAAATCCCAGTTAACATCTATGTTTTGAGGGTTTTCCAGATAGTTTGAGAAAAAATTCAATTTAGTATCTAGCTCTACATTTTTTACAATTTCTTTCTTGAATTGTAAAGTAATATTACCCCCAAATTCATATCGATATTGTAGTCCCGCCTTGGTACGCACATTATTGGTGTCATATTCCGCTTTTTCAACTCCATACGCACCAAAGTCGGCTAAATCTTGATTGGCAACGATGGTAAACTTACTGGCGATTGGAGAAATGTTAACATAGAAGAACTTATTGGGTTTATACTCCATACCAATACCAGCAGTTACATACCCCGGTGCCATCCAGGTAGAAATAAGGGTTGAATCATCGGGTAGTTTATATCCATCCAACATCTGGGTTCTAAAATTGATAAAGGCCGTATAGTACCAATTCTTTTTTGCTTCTTTTCCCAGTTTTGTGGTTATTTCAATACGGTCATCTGTTTTTTCCCAGGGTGAATTTCCCTTAATAAGCCCCCCGTATCCAATAACCATATCATTGTCCCAAATCCATTTGTCTTTAGCATAGTCTGCACTGTATTTAAATAAGACGGTACCCGATACGGTGTTTTCACCTCCCGCAGTCCAGTTAACCATACCTGTTTGTGAAATGGCCAGGTTGAAAATGCCTCCAAATTTCCAGGCTTTATTAGTGTCAGCATCTGACTGAGCAATTGCAGTTGTTGCTACACAGAGCCCAAAAACTAGAATTAATAATGTTCTTTTCATGTTGTTAATTATATTAAGAGTTATGTACATGTACATCCATCTGTGGGAATGGAATATTTAGTCCTTCTTTTTCAAAATTCTTATAGATCTTTTCATTCATGTCAAAGAATACGCCCCAATAATCAGCAGGGTTTACCCATACCCTTACGGTAAGGTTGACAGAGCTATCAGCTAATTCGGCAAGTGCTACAAATGGTTCAGGAGTGGTAAGAATTCTTTTGTCTGCCTGGATAAAACCTAGCAATACCGATTTTGCCTTATCGAAGTCATCTCCGTATCCAATTCCAACTGTCCAATCGACTCTTCGGGTTTCTTCTTTGCTAAAGTTCACCAATGATCCAGTAGAAAGCGGACCATTTGGAATAATAATCACCTTATTATCAGGGGTGTTTAGAATGGTATTGAAAATTCTAATGGCCTTTACCGAGCCAATGTAACCCTGTGCTTCAATGACATCGCCAACCTCGTAAGGTTTAAAGATTAATATTATTACTCCTCCTGCAAAGTTCTGTAAAGTTCCACTAAGAGCCATGCCGACGGCAAGTCCTGCAGCACCAAGTATTGCGGCGAAAGAGGTCATTTCAATGCCCAACACGCTCAAGGCACTTATTACCACGAGTGCTTTAAGAAGAGTTGCGATTAAACTGGTTAAAAACGGTTTTAATGATGGTGAAATATCTCTTTGATCAAATCCCTTTCTCACACCCTTCATGATCATACTGATGATCCAGAAGCCTATGATCAATACAGCTAATCCACCAATAATTTTGGTTCCAAATTCTACGACAAGCCCTAGAACTATATCGTAAATTGAAGTAAAATCTATGCTATCCATATTTGTTTAAAATTAATTTCCGGCAAAAGTGATATATAAAAAGCTTATACGCATTGATTACTAGTGATAAGCTATGTTTTTATCGATGACCGATTAAAATTTCATTTATGATCCTAGGAAAATGTTCATGTTCTAATTCTAAAACCCTCGCAGCAAGAGAGTCTGCTGTATCTGTTTTTTTGACCGCGCATTTCGCCTGATAAATAATTGCCCCTTCATCATAGTTTTCATTAACATAATGAATACTTATACCACTTTCTTTTTCCTGATGATCGATGACAGCTTGATGGACATGTTTTCCATGCATTCCTTTTCCTCCGTACTTAGGAAGCAGGGCGGGATGAATGTTAATGATTTTGTTTGGAAATTTCCGAAGAATCTCTCCATGGATTTTTCGTAGAAAGCCAGCAAGGACAATAAGGTCGGTTTTTTTCTCAGCTAGTATTTCAATTAATTCGGTTGGACTCTTTAAGTCATCATTGGAAATCAGATGACTTTCAATTCCAAATCGATTGGCCTTTTGCAATACACCGGCATTCGTGTTGTTGGAGATAATCAGGGTAACTTTGGCGACATCCGATTGGGCAAAAAATCCCATTATTTTTTCTGCATTTGACCCACCACCCGATGCAAAAATTACAATGTTCTTCATAGGCAAATTTGCGACGAAATTAACCTTATTAGAATGCTTAGTCCCTATTTAAAGAATGAATAATTTAGCCCAAAATATAAGGTATGGAGAATGGAGGTTTTGTTCCTTTTCAGTTTGAGGAAAAAACAGAAGATCAAATGTTAGCTTCTAGCAAAGCTTTTTACGAAGAAATGAATCGACGAAGAAGTGTTCGTGAGTTTTCGGATAAACCGGTCTCAATTGAGGTAATTAAAAACATAATTCGATCGGCTGGAACTGCTCCTAGTGGAGCTCACAAACAGCCCTGGTCTTTTTGTGTAGTACAAGACGCGTCGATTAAATCAAAGATTAGAGCCGCTGCTGAGCAGGAAGAGTATGAAAATTACCATGGCAGAATGAGTGAGGAATGGTTAAAGGATCTGGAAAAATTTGACACCAACCACATAAAACCATTTTTAGAAATTGCACCCTACCTGATTGTAGTCTTTAAGCAGGCTTACAACGAAGACGGAAGTACACGGGGAAGGAATTATTATGTAAACGAATCGGTTGGAATTGCAGTTGGAATGTTGTTGGCCGCTATTCAAAATGCTGGGCTCGTTGCCTTAACACATACTCCAAGCCCAATGAATTTTTTAGCAGAAATTCTGGAACGTCCCAAAAACGAAAGAGCCTACCTGTTAATTCCTGTGGGATATCCGGTTGATGAATGTATGGTTCCTGATATAGAGCGCAAGAAGATTGAAGAAATCTGTAAGGTTTATTAGACCGATCTACACTTGCCTTGGCTGTTGTTAGCAGAAGTAATTACCAGCTCCCGTTCGCATGTGATGATATTTTCCATCGAACAAATTTTCTCCTGTATGTGTATTTACAAGTTCCTGAATCGTAATATTTTTTTATCGGTTTTTTTCGCCAACCAGAATAGTCAGTCCATACTATAGAATATGCTTCTCCGGATTTATACTTGTATGTTTTCCAAGTACCAATTTTCTGATTGTTTAGATATTGACCAGTTGCTTTTATTCTGTTTTGAGCGTCATAATACTTCCAGCTACCTTGTTTTCCTAAATCATCAATTTGATTAAGTGTATCTGATGGTGTCTGTGCTATAGAAGTTAAGCCCCGTCCTATTATCTGAAAAAGAAAAACGAATATGATATATTGTCTTGACATTTTTAACTTCCACTAACTATCTGATAACGGTAATAGACCCAGTTTCTTCATGGCGGCTTTTTTCGTCCAAAGCATCTCCAACTACAATTACATAGGTAAAAACACCATTTTGGACCAGGCTGCCATTTGAGCTTGATTTTCCATCCCAGGATTCACCTGGAACTCGGCTTTCAAAGACAATTTCGCCCCAGCGATCAAAGACCAATAGAGAATAAAAGTCTTGTTCGAATCCGGTTAAAACAGGTTTCCAGGTATCATTAATTCCGTCGCCATTGGGACTAAATGAGCTGGGAATATACAAGTAGAAACTGGGGTCAATAATGACTTTTTTAATAACAGAATTCGAGCACTCGTTTTCCGTTTTAACATCCAATCGCACCAGATAAGAACCACTTTTATCATCTGGAAATCGAAATACAGGATTACGCTCCAAGGAGGTATCTATTCCAGCGAAATTCCATTCCCAGCCCTTAATTCTTCCCTGAGAATTGTCTGTAAATTCAATATTCGTATTGAGAATAGACGTGGGTTGCGGTGAAACACTAAAATCCGCTTCCGGAATCTGGTAACTGGTTATGTATTTTGGCTTTATAATGGAGTCCTTGCATCCATCTAGGCTATAAACTACAAGCTTAGCATCGAAAACACCTGAAGTAATAAACTCCTTTCGAACATCCTGGCAGGTATTAGCAAAAGTCCCATCACCAAACTCCCAAATACAGTTAACAGTATTTGGTGAAAGCTGCTTAAATGTGCTGGTAAAAGGTGGACATCCATCTGTTGTATCCGCTTCAAAATCAGCTTTTGGTAAATCCAAAATTCTTATGGAGATAGAATCATAAACGGGAGTTGAACCACATTCATCATAAAGTTTAATAACATAGGTGGTTCTTTGATTTGGAGAGGCAACCGGATTATTTATAAACGCATTACTTAAGCCTCTAAACGGTTGCCATGTGAAGTTATAGGACTTTCCTTTTCCACCTGAAGGTAAGGCCTTTAATTGAGTAAAATCTCCATAACAGATGGTGCTGTCTCCAACGACGTTGACATTTAAGGAATCATACAAATCGACTTTTAGCAAAAGGGAATTAGAAGCACACCCCTTTTCGTCGGAGGCATAAACCGTGTAAACTTCATCTTTTTTGGGGCATACGTTAGCTACACCCGTGTTACTTACTGTTGGCGTCCAATGGTACTTATGATTAGTGCTATTTCCACCAACCGCAAAGACTTCCAGTTTGGTACAGGTTGACACACAAATTTTAAACGAATCCTGAAGCGTACTTAATTCAACTTTCGGAGGTTCTGTAACTGTGATTGTTGTGTCACCAATACAACCGCGACTATCTTTCACCACAATTTTATGGGTTTTGGCACTCAAAGGAAACCCGTTTATTTTTTTCTGGAAGATGGCATAATTTGGTGTCGCCGAATAGGTGGGGCCCGTAAATGTTTTGCCGCTATCTGCACTGTATTTATAGGAAATGTTATTCTTGGGTTTGTTACCACCGTGCACCCATACAAAGATTTGCCCATCATCGTATCCATAACAAGTCACCGGCTTAAAGGCGGTTGAATCGAATACAATTGGAGATACTTGATTAATGGTAAATACAGAATCAATGGAACAACCAATAGAATCCTGAATCTCAAGTTTATATCCGTTGTAAGCAAATAATTTAGAATACAGACTATCACCGCTTATTACTGGTAAATGAGATGCTCCGGACTTAACGCCACTCCAATTGAAATTCAGTTTGCCAGTTCCTCCTTTTGCATATCCAACTGCCCAACCATGGCCCTGTTCGTAGCAGCTATCTGTATAGAGCTTTAAGTCCATGGATATTGAATCTGGTTGTGTAAGGTCAGTAATCTTTGGTAAGGACAGACAACCGGTTCCCCCTTTTGCGTATACAACGTATCGCCCTGTTGGCAGAGAATTGAATAGTGTCGATTTTTGCCAGGTTGCACCACTGTCAATACTAAATAATGATTGCGTGGAAATTCCAGAGGCGTAAATTCTAATTTGCCCGTCATTGGCATCGTAACAAGAAATATTACCAGACTTTAAGGAATCAATAACAGGAGCCCCTGAATTAAATAAGGTATCTGGAATTATTTCTGACTTGCAACCAAATGAATCTTTAACTGAAATGAAAAAATACCCCGATAAAATATTTTTAAAAATGCTGTCTTGTTGGTAAACCTTACCACTGTCAATGCTGTACAAGTATGGGCCAACACCACCTTTGGGGCTAATCGTTATTTGCCCCAGGTTACTAGAACAATTGGGGTTGGTTATGCTAATACCGGGTTTTAGCGAATCGGCCAATATCGTTAGACTATCGGTAATAATACACCCACATGCGTCGGTGTAAGTCACTCTAAGAGTGGTAGTGGTGGTTAGTGAAACTTTTGGGTTTGAAATGGTGCTATCCGAAAAGTACTTTCCAGGTGACCAACTAAATTTACCTGGAGTTGAACACTTGCTTTGAATTTTTGCTTCAACACGAATGGTGTCGCCGGCGCAAATAGCAGTATCAGGGGTGAGGTCAAGAGTTGCTATATCCAGGCTAATGGTGGTAGAATCTTTGCACTTATTGAAAGTATCGGTAAGTACAACACTATAGGTTTTTTTGGAGAAAATAGTTGCGATAGGAGATTTCACCGTGTCTGAGTTCAAGCCTAGAGCTGGCTTCCATTTGTAAGTGAATTCTGTACTATCTCTGGCTCCACAAAAACTTACTCTTAGAGTGGGTCGGTTAACTCTACTTGCCAGGGTAAGAAACTGAGAAGTACAGGCTCCAGCCGCACTATTAGTATATACCACGCACGAATTGTTGGTTGTGGCTACATAAGCGACCGACGCATTGGCTCCGGCTGGTAAAGTACCTTTATCCCAGCATACTTCAACAATTAAATTGGACACACCATCGTAGTTATAGTTTTGATCAAAGTAGTGAAGGTTCCAGCCTGGTATTGGGTTAACCGTTTTAGGATTAAAAACGGTGACTAAGCCACTAATTTGCCAGGAGCTGAGGTTAGTTACCGATGTTGGAACACATTTTAATTTAATGGTATAACCCTGGAGTGCACCTACTGCATTCAATGACACCACGTTAAAGCCGAGTCCTTCAATAATCCCAGCTCGAACTCCCATCGCATTTAACTCGGTGGCCGTATACAAAAACTGTTGACGAGCAGAACGACTTGCTCCGCCATAAGCGCATGGCCAATTTGCTACACCAGTAGAACCGGAACCATTAAAATTGGCTGTTGAATTACTGGTTTCATAAAATAATGACCCGACACATTTTTTTGCTGTTTTACCGCATGAACCTGGTGGTATTCCCAGGGTTAAATTGATTTGTGTTGGGTCTCCCGGGCAAATAATAGAGTTGGTAGTACTTGCAATTATTGAGTCGGGCATTGGTGTGGTTACACCAACATAGATGGAGTCATGTTTTATGCAACCTGAATCCGAAGTGACTGTTACCTGGTACCAGGTATTCCTTATCGGGGTAACCATGGGGTTCCTTATACTATCATGATTTAACCGAGAAGAGGGCGACCATTTATAGTTGAATGCAAAGTTTGAATCGGGTTGTACTTGTATTTGAATGGTACTGTCGTGGAAGCAAATAATCGTGTCGTTGCTTTTTGAAAGGGCGTAATTTTCGGCGGCAATAACCTTTACCGTATCCTTATTGGTACAAGCCTGTGCTTTCCGGCAACCTTCATTAAGATCGGACCATACCTCCAGGTAGGTAGTTTTGGTTGGTACAAACTTTAACCGTTTATTCGTATCGGTTGCCGTAGTATCTACCCAAACATTTTTATTGGTTCCGGTCCAAATTAGTGAATCACCATATATACTACGCCACTTGTACAGCCGTCCACCGGAAGCAACCAATCTCGCCGTGTCAACACCTTTGCATACTATTACATCTTTTCCAGCCGAAGTTGAGTTAACTATTTCGATTTCGAAAAGGGAAAGCCCATGGCCGGGATAGTTACAATTATCATCATTAAACTCTAAGAAAAAGGATCGTAACGGGTTATTTCCCAGTACCGTGGTCCATGTAAATGTAACCACTGCCTTGTTTTTCGCCAGGTAGTTTATAGACATTCTGGAGCCAGGCATGGCCACATTATGATTCGATTTAAACAACAATGTGTCATTCTTGTCAACATCATATATGGTATCCTCAAAGGAGAAAGTTTCACCGTTACAGGTTTGAAGAGAATATTTCCCCAATTTTTTAACCCTTGGACCTATTAGATTAGAAATACCGGAAATATCCTGTGGATTTTTATTGACACAGTTGGTAACAATAAACATTACATCCCTTAGTGTTTGTCCTTTCCATTTTCCAGTGCATCGCTCATATTCCTTGACCCAAAATGTGGCAACAATTTTCCCTGTTATCTTGGGGGTAAACTGAATTAAACCTGTTAAAGAGTCCATTTTAAAGCCCGCTACCGGAGATGTTGCAGAATATCCGCTCTTGTAGGTAACACAGGTACTAGCCCTGGTCATAGAACAGGTAAGTGCGTATACCAGGCTATCTCCTTCCAAATCAACTGTACCTACTCCATAATTTACTATTTGGTTAGCACACGCAGAGGGAAAGGGTTTGATTTCGTCTGAAAAATGTGGTGATGAGTTTTTCGGAAAGTTTAGGTTGTTCAATTGAGTCTCCAAATAAATCGTTCCACCATTAGCATTGATTGACGCTGCCCGGCAGCAACCTGCAGCTAAACCAATGGTCCAATAGTTACAGGTTGAGAGAGTTATGTTTCCGGCATAAACAAATTTGATGTACCCGGGTATGCCAGACGACCCTAATCCGGTTCTGCAACTTGAATTTGGGAACGTCAAAGGATTCATTATTGTGTCACACAAATCGGAAACCTCTTCACCATCCATTCTGGAATACAAGGTTATTGCCGTATATGGC
>CEQS01003629.1_pt1 | contig 11389 bp, 2 predicted proteins | sample 530981 | NCBI WGS metagenome assembly CEQS01 (sample SAMEA2621176, study PRJEB7988) | marine metagenome | biome: marine biome (ENVO:00000447); feature: mesopelagic zone (ENVO:00000213); material: "saline water (ENVO:00002010), including plankton (ENVO:xxxxxxxx)" | depth 800 m
TTACGTTGCTCATCTGTACCATAATGTGTCAACAATTCACCAGGTCCTAACGAATTGGGAACCATTGTAACCACGCCTAATGATGGATTTACACTTGAAATTTTTGTTAAAATATTTGACAATTCATTAGTAGATAATTTAATACCACCATATTTTTCAGATATTAAAAAACTAAAAAACTTATTTTCAGCCAAATATTTTATCCATTTATTATTGTTATCATTTGGATACATTTTACTGTTATCATAACTATTAAATAAATCATTTAATTTTGAATCGGTAAATTTATTTTTATAATTATATTTTTCTGGAAGTGTATATTTTCCTTCTAATATATGTCTATCTGTAAAAGTATTACCACTTTGAAGAGCAATTAATTCGCCAGGGGTTATTCTAGGAATCTTATGTTTAAAATAACGAAAAAGGGATGAATACATTATATAATAAATGTATAATTCACTTTTATATAAAAATTAAAAATATATAATCAAATTTCTATAAAATATTTTAAATTATTTATATTTTTAAATATATCTTTATTACCGTGCACAAGGGTGTTTGCAATAAATAATGATTTTAAATGTTGTAAAGATAATAAAGAGCTTATATTTCCCTCTATATTTACTTTAGTAAGTGATAAGTTTTCTAATTTAGTTAATGAAGATAAATTACAAATATCACCGTATATATTTGAAAAAGATATAACTATGTTAGTTAAATTTGGCATATTTCGAACTACTTGAATGTCACCGGTAATCGCTTCAAACATATCTGAAGCAAAAGGACAAATAATTAACTGTTGCATATTTGTGAACATACCCAATTTAAATATATTAAATGGTTTCATATAATTTATAAACGGAAAACTCGATCTAAAAAATTCAATTAACATTTTGTCACTTTTTACAGAAGATAAACAATTATTGTTATTTTCACTATATGTAAAATGTTTAACAACACCTAATCCTAAGTCATGAAGATTAGATTTACAAGCATAATATATTATTTTCCAACATAATTCATCAGGAAGTGGTAGTTTAAATAACATTTCCATATACATATTTTTGTAATTATACATAATAAATATATTTATTTCAATTATATTGTATCGTTAATTTTTAAATCCGGTGGATCCCAACATAAAGCCTCTAAAAAATGAACATCAATATATTGTCTTCGCCACTTATTGTCTTTAATATTGTCCTTTATTTGTTGAATAGTATTTTGTTCATAATATTCTAAATTTACATGAAAATTACACAGTTTTAAATAACTCCATTTACTTGTATCCCAGTTTGAAGTAATTCTAAAAATTTTTATTTTATACTTTTTATATGTTTCACATTTATCATATTCCATTAAATTACGAATATATCCAAATTTTAAAGCAATATAATCTGATAAAAATAATCCAATACACATAGATTCAACAATTAGTAAGCATTTATTTTTATTATTCATACTATTTAAAATATTTTCAATATTACTATACCCATTATCTATTATAGTATCTATTTTAAAATAATTAATTATTTTATAATAATTAGAATTTACAATATAATTTTCATTATTGTTAATCATATTGTAATATATCAATTATATTTTAATATTTATATTACTTTATTAATTATTACCCATTATCCTGTTTATTAATTTCACTACATCACGTATATCAACGTTACCATCTTTATTTATATCATTCGAGTCAGTAGGAGTCAATTGAATTCCTTCATTATATCCTACTGCTACATAGCGAATAACTTCTTGTGCTGCAATACCCCCACTTGTAACATTATATTTTACTTTATAAAATCCCTGTACACTCATATTTCCCTGTACACTCATATTTAATTCAGTAGTATCTATTGTAAGATCATTTATGTTTGCATTTGCACATGTAGCACCTTTTTCATTGTAATAATCCCCTATATTATAACTTTCAAATTCATCACCATTTAATGAAATGGTTGGTACATTAGCCACAGCAACTGTTATAATTCTATTTATTGATCCTGTATTTCCTGTATCATCAGTAGCACTATACGTAATTGTATAAACTCCTGGAACATTCGTATTTACAGAGCCAGTTACTACCACGCCATCCGGTATTGTAGCTCCCGTAACCTCTGTTGCTTGTGCGCCATAATCATTTAAATCAAATGCTGCACCCTGTTGAATTATAAGATTGGCACCATTAAGTAATGTAAGGATTGGTGGTAAAGTATCCCTGACAAATACAGTTCTTTGGGCAGACGTTGAATTTCCAGCAGCATCTGTTGCAGTATATACAACAGTATACTGACCTAATGCATTTATATTTATATTATCACTAATTTCTACAGTTAATCCGGATGTTGTTTCAACCGCACCATATTCATAATAAGGATACAAAACGGATGATAATTCTAATGTAGTATGTATGCCCAAAGTTGTGCCGTATTCATTCATTGAAATAACAGGTATGGTAGTATACACTGTTACTGTAGTAGAATAAATCGTAGCTGATTGAATAGGACCACCCGCAGAACCTGCCGTTATATTTATTTCTATTGCTCCATCAGTATCAGTTGCTTTAACCGTATATTCATAAGTATATATTTTTGTTGCACCACTTTCATCAGCATGTGGAGGATTAATCGTACCAACATCCACCCCTCCACTTGTAATAGTTAATTGTGCATTTGTAAGAATATCATTAGAAAGAACAGTTGTTGTAATTACATCACCTGCCTTTGCTACTTGTGAACTTATTGCATTGTCGCTTGTAACAGTTGTTTGAAATAATGTTGGATCTAATGTATCTACTGTAAAATTGTTCACAGATAATAGATCACTTACATTACCTGATACATCAGTAACTGTCAATGAAACATCATCATATATTCCATCTGAAAGTCCAGATAATGTAATAGTATATTTTCCATTAGCATCGCGACTAGGTGTAGCGGGTTCAAATGAAAATGCGGTACCTGCATTGTAACAATTGATTGTACCGTCTTTTGTAGAATGGAAACTATATGTTGGTTTATTTGTAAATTCTGAAACATCTCCATCGGATACAGTACTTAATACTGGTTTAGTAGTATCTAACGTAACACCACTATTGACATCTGATCTCGTTGTGGCATTATTAGCAACGTCCACAAGTTCAATATCTAAAGTAATATTACCATTAGTATAAGAATATGATAAGTCATTACTAATTTCCATAGTTCTTTGGAGATAATTTCCACCACTATCTGATCCAGATGTAACCTTTGACAAATTATTACTAATAAGAACATCCGCTATTTTAAAATCTAAGTCACAGTTCGATATATCTAATGTATTAATATCACTCCAATATACTTTTGCGGTTATTGAATCCCCACGTGTAATAGGACCGGAATGTGCGGTCGATGTTGAAAATGATACCGAATCAATAATAGTTGGATTTGTTGTATCAACTGTAAAATCATTTAATGTCTCCATTACTTCGTGTCCAACATGATCGGTAACTTTTACTTTAATACCATTATATGAGCCATCAGCAAAACTGGATAAATCTATTTCAGTTAATATATTAGCATTTACAGTAGCCACTTGGTGCATAACCCCACCTGCCGCACTAAGCACATCCAAAGAAACTGCTTTGGAACTGGTTACTTCAAATTTCGGAGACTTTGTATAAGCTGAGGGGTGCGTTGATAATGTTAATGTAGGTGGTGTATTATCTATAGTTACAGTACTATCTAATGTTGTGATAGAATTGGATGTATTACCTAATTGATCCGTAAGTGTATATTTAGCACTTAATGGACCATCTACGCCACCTGCGGACGGCAATGTAGCTGCAATAGTATAACTTGCACTCAATGTACTAGCGTCCCCCCCTGAAGCCGCACTTACAGTCTGTGTATCTAATGTAGAACCCCCGGCGCTAAGTGTTACTTGATAACTTGATAAAGTTTCCGATGATGTAAGTGAAAATAGAACAGTATCTCCGTTTTTAGCTGATGAATACGTGGAACCATCTCTTGCAATAGATACACTAGATACGGATGGAGGAAGTGTATCCAATGTAAAAGCTCGTTGAATAGAAGATTCATTTCCAGCAGCATCTGTAACTGTAATGTCAACAGTGTGGTTACCTTGGTCAAGTTCGCTGCCATCAGACTTCACTAATTTAATATCTTGTGTAACACCACCGGTAATACTCGTAACATCATTGCTCGATGCATCAACACCTTTCACGCCAGTGTTAAATGTAACAGTACCAGACTTGCTTGAAGATAAAGTAAACGTTGGATTATTTGTATCAGTTGGTATAATGGATGATGACGCTAAATCGGGTGGTGTAGTATCTATTTCAAAATCTGGAATAGTCAACCTCCCTTCATTTCCTGCTTCATCGGTTACCTTTACCCACACCCCTGTATATGTCCCTTCTGATAATGTATTGAATGTAATTGTTTGATCACTGTCCGTTGTAGCATTTGTAGATGTAGATAATGCTAAACTACTTGTTATTGTTCCAGCTGTTATTGTTCCAGCTTCGCCAGTTCTAAATACATAACTTGGAGTTACATTATTACTCAACGAAAGTATTGGGGTTACTTCGGTCAGCGCTGGCGCAGTCGTGTCAATTGCTATACCCGACAACCCATTGCTTGTTGGTAAGGTTAAATCTGCAGTATTTCCTGCGAGATCTGTAATAGTACCTGAAGTCGATTGAACTTCTAATGGGTTATAATTTTGTCCTGCCGCAATAATATAATTAAAAACAAGCTTATTGGTTTCACTACCAGAAACATAAGTTGCATTCACTTCGGTTTGGAGAACGGTAAAATCTTCGGATAAAACAGACCAGTTGCCGGTCGTTCCAAGTGTCAAACCATGAGCCGGAGGTCCGCCCCCTTCCGTAATAGTAACCCCATCTACTTCAATCATATAATGTAAACCCCCATCGCCCGAATCATCGTAAGCACGCATTGTATAATCTCCGGGCAACATATCTAATTCAACTGTTCTCGTTACATTCGTCAGGTCAGTACACTTCACCTTACTATTATCGATTATAATACTTGTTTCGTCCTCATACATATTTGGTGAAAGTGGGTCATTTGGATATACAACAGCACCTGCAGCATCTAAAATTTGCCAAGTGGTATCACTAGCTCCGTACTGATCAGATGTAACTTTAACCTTTACGGTATCATCACCACTATCCAATCGTAATTTAGGAGCATCAGCATCATTAATCTTAACAGACTCGTCAAAAGTTACTGTGATTAGGACTGCTTGTCCTGCTTTATATGATCCAGCAGTAAGGTCTGTTGTAATACTAGATATAGTAGGTGGGGTCAAATCTATTTCAAACGTTGGAATACTTAATATATATGTATTTCCTGCACTATCTGTAACAGTAACGGTTTCCCCTGAATATGTATTATTTGTTAATGAACCAAATACAACCGTATTACTACCAACCATCACCGCAGCAGGGTTGGAAGAAGAAAAGGATAAACTGCTGGTTAGGACACCTGCTTTATTGGAATTAAAAGTAAGGCTTGGTGTAGCCGAATTGTTAGGTGTAGTTATACTAGGACTATTCAATACAATATCCGTTGTATCTACAGTTACTGTCCTGCTTAATGCATTAGTTGAAACATTGAGCCCTGCTAAATTATGTGTAATTGATTGTGCTTTTGCCTGCCCACTTAATCCATGAGGAAGATTTATAGTTGCTGTATACGATTTATTTGTTGTAGTATTAAAATTATAAACAGGTATTTTAGTCAATGATGTAGTACCAACACTAAATTGAACTACTGGTGGATTGTTGGCAAAATCAATGTCATCGTCATTTGATGTGACGTTTAATGTTAGCTTACTTCCTTGCTTGGCTATCGAAACTCCATTATGCGTATTGTCAGTTGTTATATATTGAGTAAGCGTTGGAGCCGATGTATCTATTGTAAAAGATGGTATGTCCAATTGATCACTTGCATTACCAGCCGCATCAGAAATATCAATAGATAAGCCACTGTAAGTACCATCACTTAATGTATCGAATTGAATTGTATTAGTACCCAATTGTGCGTATATTAAATCACCATAATGTCCTCCGTTATAGCAAATAAGCCCCGCAACACTTGCATTAAATGTAAACGATGGGGTACTACTTGATGTATGTAAAGGTACTGATGTCACCATAGTTAAAACCGGTACATCTGTATAAACTAAAACACTTCCTGTGGTAATAGTTTCTATTGTACGGCTATTTGGTTTTGGTACTGGTACTAAATCTGTTACATTTATACTGACAGTTATTAATCCACTTGGAGTGGTTGATTTAATTCTATAAGATGCAAGAAATAAATTTTTATTTATTCCTCCAGAAATATCTACCGCTTGTACTACACCTATTGTATCATATGAATCATCATTCTTCCTAATTTTAAAAGTAACCAATGGTAATTGAACTTGTTCTTGGGTTGCAATTGTTAATTGAACAATATCTCCTGGTTTTGCTAAATATTCACTGGCATTAAGACTTTTAATAGTAGTTACTATCGGTAATACAGTAGTATCTAATGTAAAAGAATTCATTGATAATCTACCATCAGATACGTTACCATATTTATCAGTTGCTTCAAGACTTAAATTGTATAATCCATCAGATTCATTTGTTAAATCCAAGGTGATTGTATGAAGATATTCACTCGTTGTAGTATCAAAAGAAGTTGCATGAGATGATATATTAACATTGTTATCGCAGGTTACGGTAAGAACTTGTTTATCTGAAGAAAATGTATATTCTGGATTTTTATTACTCGTAACTTGTGGTATTGGAACCGATTGTGTCATAGTTGGAGGGGTATTATTATGTTCCCAAGATAAAACATTGGAAACAGTGTTTGTATTACCATGTGCATCTGTAAAAACTCCAGCGTTTACACTAACGCTGCATGTACCCTCGACAGATGGTGTGAAAGTCGCGGTATAAACATTCCCACTTCCTGTAAAAGAACTTAATGTACCATTTGAAACTTGAACATCAGACTTCTCATAAAAATTAGTAGTATCTTCACTCGATGTAAAGGTTAAAGATTTAGATCCATTATGATGACCAGAACTATATTCAGAGGTACTTGAGCTAACTATCATAGATGGTTTAGTACCATCATAAGTCCAATTAAAAACACCTGTCGTAGCATTTGGATTTCCTGCAGCATCAGTAAATGCGCTCGCGTTGACATAAATAGAATAGGGTCCATCACCATTTTGAGTAAAGGTAGCGGTGTATACGGTTGTGCTGTTTGAAGCAAAGGTGCTTGCACCATAACTATCATTCAATGAGCCACCGCTAACGGTAATATCATCTACTACAAAATCAGTAGTTACTTCGCTAGAGGTAAATGTCAACTCAATGGACATGTCGTTGGTGGTTGATCCTGATGACAGTTCCATGCTCGCAGTGTCTACTGCCGTTATGGTCATTGTTGGGATAGTAGTATTTACAACGACCGTCCCAGTTGTTATTGCGGTCTTGTCTGTACCAGTTAGTTGATTGCCTGCAGCATCTGTAGAAACTATTTCAATCCCTACATTACCATTTGCTGTACCACTTACAACTGTATAAGTAGCACTATTAGAAGTTAATGATGTAGCAGGATATTTTGTACTATTTATGATAAATTTAACCGAATTTAATGTAAACGTTTCAGTTGAACTAATATCTAATTGTATAACATCCCCTGCTTTCGCATGGTTTTTACTTAATGTAGTACCAGAACCATCTGTTATAGATAGGTTAGTAGTCAAGGATTGATGTACTGTATCTACTTCAAAATCGGCTATAGTTTCTTCCAAACTTACATTTCCCCATTCATCTTCCACCGTAACCTTAAGTCCGCTATATAAACCGTCTGATAATGCGTTGCTTGACCCATCTTTTAATATAAGTGTATTTGAACCAACACTGACTGAATTGCTTAAAAATAACATACCACCGGTTAAGCTCGCAGTTCCTGCTTTTGATGAATTAAATGTAATTTCAGGACTTGAGTTATTCGTTGGATTATTTGGCGATAATAAGGAAGTGATTATTGGTTTCACTTTATCCACTGTAAAAACAGGAATAGTTGCTTCACTAGAATTATTTCCAGCTTTATCAATTAATTGAAATTTTAAATTACTGAAAGTTTGGGTATTATCATCTTGGACATTTGTATTTATAGTTATGCTCCAATTAACTAACGATGTATTATCCGTTGCAGATACATTAGTTACAGTATAAGAAGTATTATTTAATGAATCATTTACTACAACACAACTACTTGTATTATAATAAGCGACTGATTTATCCGAAGAAAATCTAACTACTACATTAGCATTATTTGTTGTCGTGCTACTCGCTCCGAGAGCTACACTAGATACAACCGGTTGTCTTTTATCAATTACAATATTTGTACTGATTTCTGGAACACTACGCATCGCATCATTATTATGAGCATCTTTAATTGAACCCCCATTTAAATTTATAGTAGAAGAAGCAGGAATACTCACATCGGTATAATGCTCACCACTCACAGCAGAATATTCAAATCTAACCGTATCAGGAGATAAAGTAGTATTTGAAACAGCAGTAGCAATTAGGTCATTAGTTAAAGTTAAAGTAGGGGAGCCGGATACCGTAACTTGTTCATCAAATTCAATATCGAAGTATATTTCATTATTATAATATCCATTACCATCATCTCTATGTGATACCGAATTCACAACAGGCAATCTTTTATCGCAAGTCCATTTAAAACTTGCAGCAGTATTATCATTACCACCTGCATCTTGAAATGTTCCTGTTGCAACAGTAACAGTGCATACCACTGCATTAGAATCTGGATTACCGCTATCATCGTATGCAAGAGTGGGGGTTAAATCTGCGGAATAGTTAGATCCAGAACCACTAAAGTTAGTTAATGTACAATTTTCAAGAGTTATATTATTTTCAGTAAAAGGGTTTTTTATTTCCTCAAGATTTATTATCGCTAATGAATCACCACTCGATGCATATATATGATTATTATGACTATCATGAAATATATTTTTAATATTCTTATCCATTGGTCGTGGTAATATTTTTACTATTGTATTATTGTCTAAAATATCTAATATACACAAGTATCCATTCCCTCCATTTGCTTTAAAAAATGATACTAATGCGTAACTTTTATTATTTAAACTATCATCGTAAAAATTAATATACGTACACAAACCATTATACAAATTCCCATCATGAGTATTTTCATTAAGAATTGATTTTTCTAATTCAGGTGGTTCATTATCGATATTTGAAATATTATAAATTTTAAGTCCACTATTCGGAATGCAAATATAAAGCATATCATGTTTGATATCTAAATACGCGTTATTAGCATATGTTTGAATATCATATGAATTTATATGAGTCCATTTTGTACAATCAGAATCTTCTATATCATATATAATTACTTTTCCATTATCGGCAAGATATGCATGATTTCCATGTACACTTACACATGTTATTCTACCAGGAAGAGTCCATATTGTTTCTGGATTCATATTATCAATCCATATTGTTGTTGGATTCATATTAACATCCAGTTTAAATACTTTTACACCATCCAATGTAGGTGCTAACACATAATCATCCTTGAATGCTATTTTTTGAGTAGCTAGTTTTTGACAGAAAATGAATGATACAAAGTTTGGAGTCTCTTGTGTTTCTATATTATATATATAGATACCTCCATTATTTCTATCTGAATTAGTTAAATATAAATGATTATTATGTACGGCTAAATCTATTATAGGTTTTACTGCTTGATTAATATTAATTTTATCATATTCTGCTTCAAATATTCGATCACGTTCTGTATATGATTTATGTTTGTTAAGTGATGTTATATCCATAACTACAAAATTGGGATCTGCGCCTTCAAAGCCCGCAGCAATATATATGTATTTCGAGTTACCAGGATTAACTATAGCTGCACAACCTTTGTTTTTAACTTCACTATTTTCACTATTTATTATTTCACCAATTTCGATATTCCAATCAAAATCTTCTACATTTACAAGCTCTGACTCTCCAATTGAATCACTGGCATTAAAATGTAATTTAATAGTATCATGATTAGTGGTGTGGTTATTAGGTACATTATCAGAAGTAATAGTCATAGTTGGATGAATACTATCATGGGTCCATTCAAATATATTACTAGCACTATTTCCATTTCCCGCTGCATCTGTAAATGCGTCTTCGTCAACACTAATACTGCAACTTCTTTCAAAGTTAGTAGTAGTACTATCACTTGGTGGTTCTGGTTCTGGTGTGAAGAGTGCTTCATAAATATTTCCGCTTTCAGATACAGATAAATCACCTAATGATCCACCTTCAACAGTTATATTAGATTTTTCAAAATTAGTATTAGCTTCACTCAATGTAAATTCTAAAACAACTTCTGCATCATTAGTGGTACTTCCAGAAGTTACGACATCATTTTTGGCGGTTATACTAACAGTTGGGTGAACACCATCAACTGCATATCCAGTCGATGGTTGTGAAACACTAATGTCAGTATTCGCAGAATTTCCATTTAAGTCTTTGAGGGTTTCACCTGAACTCAAATTAAAATTAGTTACCGCCAACTGATTTGCATTATCCCCTGACTGCACATTATATAAAAATTGAATAGTAGTACTATTATTATTACTTTCATCTGTTACATAATGTGCAGTACCACCACTATTTAAATCTAACGTAGGTTCTAACGTAGATGCGGTTCCAGATAAAACAACTATTTGACTAAATTCTACGTCAATTAATATATTTTCTCCAACTCCAAATGGATGATCGGAACCATCCGTCGGATGATTAGAAAAACTTATTGAGCTCACTGTTGGTGGTAAAGTGTCTAATACAAATGCTAATTTCGCAGTAACGCCGGTATTACCATCACTGTCTGTATAAGTATTTTTTAATGTCAATACATCTACTGCGTTTGTCCCAAGATCCAAATCAGTGTTTGGTGTAAATGTACCGGTCCATAACGTATTATCACTACTTGTCATGATGGTATCAACCATACCGTCAGGTCCTGTTAATGTTCCGTGTAAGACAGTTATATCATGATTACTATCAAATTCTGTGACTTGTTCAGAAAATACTAATTTTACAGTACCGGTTTCGCCTTTAAGTAATTTATTAATATTGCTGCTGTTTTTTTGTAAAACAAACTGACTTACGGTTGGATAATGGGATTTAGCGCTCGATAAAACAGGATTACCTGCTAAATCTGTAAATGTGCATGTAGTTGTACAATCCAATGATAATTCTCCACCCGTTACAATATGACCGTCTTTCGGA
>CEQS01036944.1_pt1 | contig 11378 bp, 11 predicted proteins | sample 530981 | NCBI WGS metagenome assembly CEQS01 (sample SAMEA2621176, study PRJEB7988) | marine metagenome | biome: marine biome (ENVO:00000447); feature: mesopelagic zone (ENVO:00000213); material: "saline water (ENVO:00002010), including plankton (ENVO:xxxxxxxx)" | depth 800 m
GCTTTTGTGCCATACAAAAGCAAAGCCTCCACGGCTTGAGTGGCGAATTCTTACAGGAAGTATAACATATTGTAATTACGAATTCTAAAAATATTTCCACTTTCTTTTGTCTTGATACAAAAGAAAGTTCGCAAAGAAAAGATCAAGACTTCTTGAATTTTCTTGAAATTCTACTTCTCCATTCTCTGCGCAAGTAAACTCGTCGTTCCTCCTCAGACATACTTGCTTGGCCTCCGGCCGAAAGGTTCATTGAATTTCTGGCGAAAATTCAAAAGGTCGAATCTAAACCGAAGAAATGCGACGCGCAGAAGAAAGAACATGTAGGTTTTAGTAGAAAGAAAAGGCCACCAATATTATCCTTAAACAAAGTGATTTTTAAATAAAATAGTATCGAAGGGTGACCTTCGTATTTTTAAACCAACTAATTTCGCAGCATGGGTATAGTCAGCAACTATGTAAACGAAGTTCGACACGAGTTTCTGTCGCAGGAACTGAGTAAAAAATCAGTCGATCCAAATCCGGTTAAGCAGCTCGAAAAATGGATTGAAGAAGCGGTGGACTCCCAGGTACTGGAACCCAACGCTATGATCGTGTCCACGGTAGATGATAAACTTCAAATCCCCTCATCCCGCGTGGTTTATTTGCGTGGAATTGAAAACAATAACCTTCGTTTCTATACCAATTATCACAGTAGAAAAGGAGCAGAAATAGAGGAGGCAACTTCTTCAAACATCTCTGTTTTGTTTTTCTATGCTGAACTGGAACGGCAGGTTAGGGTAGAAGGAACCATTTCAAGATTGTCGGAAGAAGAATCGGATGCCTACTTCAATTCGAGACCCATTGAGAGCAAGCTAGGGGCCTGGGCCTCAGAACAAAGTCAGGAAATAGAATCGAGACAGGTATTGATCGACCGTTTGGAGATGTACAAGCAGAAGTTTGGAGATGAAGTCCCCAGACCTCCACACTGGGGAGGTTATGAAATTAAACCGGGCAATTTTGAGTTTTGGCAGGGAAGACCTGCGAGATTGCATGATAGGATTGTTTACACCAAAGTGGAACCCGATAATTCGTGGGAGATCAAACGCATTGCCCCTTAATGAATCCTTACCTGAGTAATTATCGCTTTGGCGGGCGATTGTTCAACATTCAACCCAGGGAAAATACCCAACTTATTGTTGTAATTCCCTGCTTTAACGAGCCAGACCTAATTCCTTCTTTATCAGCATTATTGAAATGTGAAATTCCTTCTGAAATATCAGTTGAGGTAATCGTAATCATTAATGCTGGAACCCACCATTCCCAGGACATTAAGGCATTGAGTGAAGGTACTTATCAAAAGGCAGTTACCTGGGCAGAAGAGAACAATTCACAGGAGCTTCGATTTCTGATTTACCAAAACAATGAATTACCCAAAAAACACGCAGGGGTAGGGTTGGCCAGAAAGATTGGAATGGATGAGGCGGTGGATCGTTTTTCTCAAATCGATCAGGAAGAGGGAGTTATCGTTTGTTTTGATGCTGATTCACAATGCGATTCCAATTACCTAAAGGCCATTTATACTGAGTTTAAGAATAAACCTAAAGCTCCCGGTGCTTCCATTTACTTCGAGCATCCGTTGTCGGGCAATGAGCACGATCAGCAGGTATATGATGGAATTGTGTGGTATGAGTTGTTTTTGAGGTACTATCACCAGGCATTAAAATTTACCGGACATCCACAGGCGTTTCATACGGTTGGATCTAGTATGGCGGTAAAGGCCTGGGCCTACCAAAAGCAAAGTGGAATGAACAAAAGAAAAGCCGGTGAGGACTTCTACTTCCTGCAAAAGATTATTCAACTTGGGGGATTTATAGAAATAAATTCAACTCGCGTAATTCCTTCTCCGCGCACCAGCGACCGCGTACCATTTGGAACAGGTCGGTCCATGCTGGAATACCTTGGTGGTGAAAGGTTGGATGTTTCCTATAGCTTCAGGTCATTTCGCGATGTAAAGCTCTTTGTTGAATTGGTAGAGATGGAATATGAAGGCCAAAAAAGGTTTGGGACCGAATTTAAATCCAGGCTTCCGGAAAGTATTTGTTCATTTCTTGAACTCAATGACTTTGATGACCGAATAAATGATATGCTTCTATATGGAACAAGTGTCGAAACTTTCTCAAAGCGTTTTTTTAATTGGTTTAATGCATTTCGTATTTTAAAATTCATTCACCTTTGTAGGGATGAATATTACCAAAACGATTCATTACTTGAATCATGTTCAACCTTTTTAAAAGAGATAGATTTTCAAGGAATGTTGCCAGCTGATGTTCAAATGATGTTGAAGGTTTTTCGACAGATAGATCGTAAACCCTGATTGAAACTACTCATCAATCATTGCATTGCCAATTCCAATTATAGAGGCATTCGTATAGAAATTCTAAAATTTTTACCCAGTTATTCTCTTCTTGGTATTTATTCTCTTCTTGATAGTTGTAATGACCAGAAATTGGTTCATCTTCGTTATACCAATGTTCCTTCCTTCGGGCCTTATAAATAAGCTCTCCAGATTCAGAGAACACCAATAATACTATATGGAATTTTTTCTGAACTTCAACCGTATAGGTAATGTCTCCACTTTTGGTCAAGATAGTTTCTATTTTTTGTATTGAACGACTATCTGCCTCTTGTTGGATGCTAGATTGAACTAATTCAGGCAGATATTTAAACTGATTATTGCCGGAATTCTGTGCGGCGATGCTACCAATTGTTAAAATTAGGATTGCCAAGATAAAAAATGAAGATTTAACTTTCATTAATTAGGCGCAATAATGGTGCCTAGATATAAGAGGTGTTTGAGTACGGCTTGGTTTGCGGATTATCTAATTTAATAAAGTAAAGGCCAAAACGAAAAAACGGCCCAAAGGCCGTTTCAACATTTTATATTTCTGTACGGTTCTATTTTTTAGCAGCAGCTTTTTTCGGCGTGTCGCCAGTAGCTTTACCGCGTTCGCCTGCCGGCTTTTGCGGTTGCGAAGCAGAGGCGCTAGTAGCTGTTTTTTTTGCTGGGGCTTTTTTCTTGGTGTCACTTGCAGCTGGTTTTTTCGTTGCTTCTTTTTTAGGAGCCGCAGCTTTTGCCTTTTTCTTTTCAGCTGCTGCTTTTTTAACCAAATTAGCTAGTGTTTCGGCGTTTTTCTTTTTGCTGGTTCGTTGTCTTGTTTTTCCGTATGTACCTTTAAACCGTTTTCCTTTTCCTGTCTTTTTATCTCCTTTACCCATAGTTCAAAATTCAATTTTGATTAAACTTATTTTGAATTCCGAAAATAACTAAAATGAGCAGATGGAGTATAGGCAAAAAAAAACCCTTTCAACTTTGACAGTTAAAAGGGCTCAAATTTCTTTATTTAAAGTCTAGTTTACAGAACCAGAAAGTTCAGCACCTGCTTTAAATTTCACAACGTTCTTAGCTGCAATTTGGATTTCTTTACCAGTTTGTGGATTTCTACCAGTTCTAGCAGATCTTTTAGAAATGGAGAAAGATCCAAATCCAACTAATGCTACTCTGTCTCCTTTTTTAAGAGCTCCAGAAGTGGCTCCGATAAAAGAATCTAATGCTCTTTTTGCATCAGCTTTAGAGATACCTGCTCCATCAGCCATTGCTTCTACTAATTCAGACTTGTTCATCTTGAAATTCGTTTTTTTAGTTAATAATTAAATAATTCGTGACCCAAATGTAGATGAAAATCAAGCCCTGTCAAGGCCTGTAGTCCAAATCAGGGCATTTTGTTAATAAAAGTGGTCGATTGTTAATAAATACGCCTGAAAAGCAAGCCAATTGGGCGTTTGAGCGTAAATAAGCGCCAATTTTGAATCTTTTTTAGCTGGCGAAACTCAAAATTAGGGTCAATTCTTAACGTTTTATTCCTGAATATCGACCCAAATGCGGTCGGTTCCGACAAATTCGGGAGCCTGAACGGATAAAACTTTGCTCCTTTTTCCCGTTTTGTGTTTGTAGGAGTGGATCACTCCCTCAGGTATCATTACAAAATCGCCAACTTTTAATTCCATTTTTTTCTTCCCCATATAAAAGGTACCTCCACCTTCAAGCAGGTAGATACACTCGGTATGGGTTTTATGGTAGTGTGGCTTAACCGTATCCGACACCCATATAATAAAGGACGATTGATTTTTGTCTGAATTTAATTTTTCGACGGTTACATTTTCCTTAAACTCCTTGGGAGTAAACGAGTCAATGTTTGTTCTTTCCTGTGCTCCGGCATTTAAAGCGAACCATGCAATTAACGCAAGTGTATAAATGACCTTCATAATTAATGTGTATTAACGATTTCAATTTTTTCTGAAACGCCTCTCAAAAAGTCTTCGGTTTTCATTCTTCGTTTGCCTTCCAACTGAAGCTCTTCGATCCATAGAATTCCATCGGTGGATTGAATCCCGATAACTTTTTCTTTCATTTCTACTGTTCCGGGGCTAGCATTGCCCAAAGGCTCCCAGGTAGTAGAATAGATTTTAAGCCCCAGTTCTTTATCACCGAGCCTGATTCGTGTAGATGCAGCCGGGTAGGGATTCAGGCCTCTAACCTTGTTGTGGATATTTTGGATGGAGGTGTCCCAATTGATTCGACAATCCGGTTTGAAAATTTTTGGTGCTGGCTTAAGTATTTCATCGCCGAAATCTTCCTGAGGAGTTCCTTCGATATTTCCTGCTTCAATCTGATCCATGGTTTCTACCACCAGTTTGGCACCAACGGCCAGGAGTTTGTCGTGAAGCGTTCCTACATTGTCATCCTCTTCAATTCCTACCTCTTGCTGCATTAGTATATTGCCGGTATCAATTTCGTGCTTTAAAAAGAAGGTAGTAACGCCCGTTTTCTTTTCCCCGTTAATAATTGCCCAATTGATTGGTGCGGCACCTCGGTATTGTGGTAATAAACTCGCATGTAAATTAAAGGTACCCAGGGGTGGCATATCCCAAACGGAAATGGGAAGCATGCGAAAGGCAACTACAATTTGAATTTCGGCCTGATAAGATCGGAGTTCGTCCTGAAAAGCCGGATCTTTTAAGTTGGTGGGCTGAAGTACCGGCAAATTGTGCTCCAGGGCAAATTTTTTAACAGCCGATTGCTGCAATTTCTTACCCCGGCCTGAGGGTTTGTCGGGCATGGTTACTACGGCCACCACATTCTTTTTTGCTTCTAAGAGTGCGGCCAGTGTTCCAACTGCAAAATCCGGTGTTCCTAAAAATACTATTCTCATTACAGTTTTGTCTCTTTCCAGTTCCCCCACCACAAGTAGGGATATACTATCAATAAGAAAACGCCAAAGTAGATAAATTCACTCATCCAAACCAAATAGAGTTCTACTTCCGGCAGATTAGCCAAATACCAGGCGCTGTATAAATAAACAGCAACCGTTATTATTTCAATTCCCAAACCAACCAGGGTTTTTCCGGCCCCTGAAATAACCCGGAACCCAATAATAACAGAGGTGAAAATGAAGAGTGCCGTAAATACAACCCGCATACTTGGAAGCCCTAGTTCAATGATTTCCGGGTCACTCGTAAACGGTAAAAAGAGATGTTCGCCAAAGAGGTAGAGAACCGGTTGCAGAATAAAGCAATAGATAATGCCAATGATGTTCATGTTTTTGATGAGCGTAAAAACGGCCTGGGGCTTTTTTCGACCCAGCAGGTTTCCCGTCAGGCTATTGGTTGTATCCCCTAGTCCAAATACCGGAATAATTAATACCATATAAATGCTGCGAATGATGTGCGATGCGGCCAACTCCTTTTCGCCCAGGTGTTCAATAATGGTAAAGAATGAAAACCAGGCTGCTAATGACACAAAGTTTTGAACCATAACCGGGCTGCTGAGTTTAAGGATGTTTTTATATGCCTTTAACCGAAGTCCCTGCCAATTGAATAACCGGTATTTAGAATGATTAAAAACGTAAATGGTAAATAGCAAGTAAATTAATGTGCCCAGTAATTCGGAAAGGTTAGAGGCATAAGCCGCACCACTAACTCCAAAAGCAGGAATTCCAAATCCGCCAAAAATGAGCAGGTAGTCCAGTGCTATGTTAACTCCTGCAACCACCGGAGTTATAAACCCAATGATTTTGGTTTGAGTAACCCCAACGTAAAAGGCCACAAATACCACATTTATAGAATTAAAAACGATTCCCCAGGAACGGGCATGCAGGTATTCATGTATTACTCCCCGAATGGATGGATTTTGAACAATGCTTCCTGAAAAATGGGGTAGGGCGAAGAAGAGAAACAGAATAACAATGACACTCCAGAATACCATAAAGATCCACGAGTGCTGAACAATGGAACCAATTGCGGTGTAGTTTCTTTCTCCGTTCCGGCGTGACAGAATAATTTGGGCTCCCGTACTAAATCCCATTCCTATAACCAACAGCACGGTTAGTAATAATAGGGCATTTCCGGCTCCTCCCAATTCCGTTGGTCCCAATTGACTCAAAAACAAGGTATCCGTTAAGTTGACCAGCGACGTAGACAGACCACTAATCATAAGTGGAACAGCAATTCTTAGGATGTTACGAAAGGTGGTGTCCTTTTCAGAATTATTCACTGTCTTGCCCATTTTCATACCTAAATTGAAAGGCTACAGAAAGCTGAGCAAATACATTTCGAACTGGATAATTGATGGGTTTGTAGTCATCTTTGAAAATGGATGCAAACCCATAACTCATTCTAAAATCAACCAACAGGGGTTTATACTGGTAGTGAAAACCCAGGGCAGCACCGTAGTCGTGCTGTTTCATTTTAGAATCCAATTGCTTTTCGTCAATCGTTTTGGTGGTTGCCGCACCCACGTATCCGTCGTAGTAGGCCACGCTGGAACTTTTGTTTAATGCAGCATAGTAAGGACCCGCAAAAAGATACCATTTAGGACTGAACGAGTATCGAACAAAAATGGGAATTTCGAAATACCAGTTGTCAAATTTTCCCCAGGTTGGCCCGTTAAAAACCGTTTCTACCGTAGCACAACGACGGGTACCGTTAGGCAGGTCCAGGCATTGTTCGTCTACGTAATAAAGATCCGTTGCCCTGGCACTGTATTCCAGGGCCTTTCGGTTGTAGTTTCCCTCCACCCACAAAGACCACTTGGGATTAAAATGATATAGGAAAAAAACACCAATGTTAGGGCCGATTAATGGGCTACCACTGGTGCTATCAATGGATGCATTCTTTCCATGGGGAACAGGAGCGCCAAACATAAACCCGACCTTGGGCCCAAAGCTTAACTTCTTTTCCTGTGCAACACTGGAAAAACCCATAAATAGAAGTAACGCTGCTATAAGGAATCCCGCTTGCCTCAATTCTTTAAGAATTTACCCTCGGTGAGTACCTGGTTCTGATCCTTTAATTGGTAGGTATAGTAGCCGTTGGTCAATTCCTGAATGTTGTAGGAATTGAATTCCTTTTCAATGTGTTCCTGCTTTACCACTTGTCCTTGTGAGTTGTAAATGCTCAACACGGTATTATCAGTAAAAGCCTTGTCAATCGTAAAGTTAATCACATCGCTGGTAGGGTTTGGGTAGACCCAGAAATGAGCACTTTCCTTTTCCGTATTGTTTACTGAAGTCTCACCCGGGTAGAGAAGGAGAATTCGGTCGACATACAGTTCGGTTCCATCACCACCATTAAAGTTGAGTCCGTCTGCACTGGCCGAAAACACGATAACTGCAGAATCGGGATCGTTGTTGTTGCGGTAAGTTACCGGTATATCAAACTTGGTATAGCTGGTAACCGTGGCCTTGCTCATAGCTGGAGTAAAAGCCGCCATACCTACTGTATCCCTTTTTCCACCAATGGATTTAAAAAACATAGCGTAAACCTGGCAGTAGTCGTTATCTACCGGAATGTACTTGTAAAAACCAACAAATCGCTCCGGCCTTCCGGTCCAGGGTTGGCCCAAATGAACTGCCTTACTGGGGTCAGTTCCACCCTTATAGGTTCCAGACATTAAACTCCCTGAGGCGATACCAAAAACAAATTTCGTGGAGCGCATCAGGCAGGCGTATTTGCCTTCGTAGGCATCGGTAGTTTTCATTACCGTTGGTGTAAACTTTATGGTATGTGTTCCGGGATTGGAGGTTGTGAAAAAGTGATCCGGAGCTGGCTCTTCGTATTCAGGAAAAGTGATTCCCCCCAAGGTTTTCTCATTGGTTTTATCCCAATGATCGAAGAGGTGGTTTGGAAATCGTTGTTGGGCCATTAGCGAAGTAGCCAATAAAAGAACGAGAACCAATGGAGTAAATCTTTTCATGTTGTGGATTTTAAGTTCACACAAATTTAATTATGTGGGTAAATGAAAAAGGGGAGGGAGAGCTTTTTTATTAATAACTCATTTCCAATAAAAAACCCCTAATCTTAAATAAAATTAGGGGTATATTTTGTCAGCCCACTTAGCATTGCCTTATTTCCTATTCTTTAACAAACTTAAATGTAGCCACCTTGTCTCCTTGTTGCAAGCGTAACACATAGGTACCAACGCTTAACGAGCTAACGATGATCGCATTTTGCTCTGGCGAAATTTTACCCGATTGTAATTTCCTTCCGCTTATATCCATAAGTTGATAATTCGCTTTTCCTTCCAGATCAATATGTAGCAATGAACTGGCTGGGTTAGGGTAGGCTTTAAGGTTCCAGTTTTTAGCTACCACTTCTTTAATTTGTATTGAAGTTAAGTTAGCTGCAAAACGAGCAATATAACCTGCTACACTGCTTCCTGCATTATTCCGTTGAAAATGGCTGTTCAGATCAGGCAATCGTCTCAACGGAATGTCATTTTTGCTTAATGTGGCGCCACCAACATAAACCCGATCCTTTTTTACATCGTAACTTATGCTTTGGTTGTAATGTACGTCTGATCCACCGTAGGGTGTACACCATTTTAGGTTGTGCTGCATATCGAAAGCTGCAATAACACTTTGAGATGTACCCTTAAACACTACACCAGAACCGTTTTCCTGAAGCCATAAATCTCCGCTGTTGTCACAAATAACCAATTCGTTGGAATTAGCCGCAGGCGGATTACAATAATTAGCAGCACTTTGTGCTGTTTGGCACTCGGTATTAAAAGTGAGGTAGAGAAAATTATTCGACAAAGCCAGAGCCGGTGAAGTAGACTCGTTAAAATCGCAACCGATAAAACTCGACCAACTAATGGTGCTTTTGTTGTCCAATTGCAGCACCTGGAGCTGATTTGTGCCGCTGGATATGGTGCTACCCGGTGACCAGCTAAAGCCAGAACTACTGGATGCGTTGTGGAAGGTGGCATGCCAGGTGGTGCTTCCCGCCATATATATTCGATTATTATTCTTATCAGCTACCAGTGCCAGCTTTACCCCATCGTTTTCTGTACTACCCAAATAGCTCGACCAGGTGAGTTCGCGGTTTGCTCCCAATGAAAGCACAAAATAATCGTCGAGCCCACCCCTGAAAGTAGAAGAAAACAGGGTTCCCGAAGGGTTACAAATGGGCATGTTACCGGTAGCAGGTGCGGTGCAGGTATTGGTGCTGTTTTGCGATTGGGTTACACCTCCTACTACAATGTCGCCGTTGCCATCGTAGCTAACTGCAGTAAAATAATCGAACTTGTCTCCACCAAAGCGGGTAGAGTATACTACCGGATAGGGCGTGGCACTCATAGTTGTATTAAACTCCCCGATAAAACCATCGGCTACTCCACCTCCAAAGTTGGATTGCGTATAGGAACTGCTGTTGATAGTGGTAGTAGGAAAAGAAGTGGACGTACCGTTGGTGCTGGAACTGGTATTGCCCACCACACAAATTCGATTGCTCCCATTGTAGGCTATGGCCCGAATGTAATCGTCGCTTTCGCCGCCATAAAAATGAGGAATACCAATGGCCTGGCCTGTGGCGTTTAGCCCCAATACCATTCCCGTAGTACCACCGGGATTAAAATAGAGGTTTTGACCATAAATGTAATTGCTGGTGGTGGTGCCTGCCCAGTACGAATTGCCGGTTGGGGTGGCTACGCCACAGGTAAATACCTCATCGCCCAGGTTACCAAAATAAGTTCCGAAAGACTTAACTCCGTTGGGGTTAAACTTTACGGCATAGGCATCAAAACCTCCTTTGTATACGGAACGACCTTGTAATAGAGGAAATTTTATGGTGTTGGTTTTTCCGGCGTAGTAGCTATAACCCAGTTCGTCGTTAAAAACCTGGTAGGCCTCGTCGGAACTTCCTCCGGTTACAAAACTGCTCCATTCCAGGTGGTTGGCATTGCCTCCGGGCTGCGGGGCAGCAGGGAGTAGGGGATGCCCGATTTGAATTACCAGTGTCTGGCTGGTGTTGTAGCTTCCGGTCGTAAGGCTTACGGTACCGTCCTGGTTTTCGAGGTAGCCGGGCGTCCAGCTGCTTATGGGAACCACCTGGTTTTGGGCATTGAGCTGGTAGGCCAGGGCATTTTCCAGCGCCACCTGCAAACTCCCCATAAACAAATCGACCTGGGTACTACTTACCTGTTGCAGGTCTTGTCCTTCAAACAGCATACGAATGTCATCGGGATCCGCCCCTGGTTCTATTACAAAATAGAATTTAAAGCCCGAAGCATTGCTGTAAACGTGGTAGTCGATATCGGTATATACATCTTCGTAAACCAATCGTTTATAGCTTTTCACATCCGTAACTCCGTTGGGACAAACCGGTAAATAGAAGTTATATACGCCTTCTGCTTCTTCCTCCCCAACGGGGTCGGCAGCAACAGGAGTAATGTTTCCCTCTACATTATTAACCAGGGTCATGTCCTGCCTGAATATGGAATCGGTAGTAATGGTATCGTTGGGAATAGTGTCGAATTCTATGCTTACAAAGGAGAAGCGCCCGTCTACAGAGGCATAGCCTTGCAGGTTGCCCTGGATAAACCCGTATTTTACATCGGGTACGGAATTGTCGTCCTCGTCAGAAAATTGTCCGTCATTTTTTAGAAAGGCAATGTGGCTATTGGGTTCTTCGCCCTTGCCATCGGGTAGGGGTTGAACCTGTGCCAGGCCCAAAAAGGGCAACAGGCACAGCAGTATTATTGGAGTGCGTGTATGTTTTATGTAGTGCATGCTAATTGTATTTAATTGTTTGAGTAAAACTCCCTGGAATGGAGGAGCATTATTTATTTCTTTTTTTGGTTTGCCGGTAAACAGGCTACTTTTGCAAAGCAAAAAAGTCATGTAGGGTGTAAGGCGAAAAGCCTTATGCTTCCGGTTTTAGAGAATCTCATGTTTTTTTGTTCAGGGCCTTTCCGGTGGCAGCCGGAAGGGCCTTATTTTTTCTATTTCCTACCTGTCACTCCTTTAGACTTGCAAAGGAAGTTATTGATATCTTGAAATTAT
>CEQS01037053.1_pt1 | contig 11364 bp, 8 predicted proteins | sample 530981 | NCBI WGS metagenome assembly CEQS01 (sample SAMEA2621176, study PRJEB7988) | marine metagenome | biome: marine biome (ENVO:00000447); feature: mesopelagic zone (ENVO:00000213); material: "saline water (ENVO:00002010), including plankton (ENVO:xxxxxxxx)" | depth 800 m
TCTTTTTAATTAGGTAATATTTCTAACCCACATTATTCTTTAATAGCACCTTTATTGTTGGTATTGTAGCGCCGGTCCCGCATATTGTTGACTTAAAATTGACAACCACCAACAATTTGATTACAATTAACACAAGCATTACACGCTCAGCGTTTAATTTCGTAACATGAACATAGGTATAGTACTCTACCCAACTTTTGGTGGAAGCGGTGTTGTAGCAACCGAACTTGGAAAAGCCCTTGCTGCTAAAGGACATCAAGTCCACTTCATTACTTATAACCTGCCTGCACGACTAAGCTCTCTTGGAGAAAACATGTTCTACCACGAAGTGATGGTTTCTAACTATCCGCTCTTTGAGTATACACCCTATGAACTGGTGCTTACATCAAAGCTTGTTGATGTGGTTGAGCATGAAAAACTGGACCTTTTGCATGTACACTATGCCATTCCTCATGCTTCGGCCGCTTTTAGTGCCCGGGAAATTTTAAGGAGCAAAGGCATTGAAATTCCCTTTATAACCACGCTTCATGGCACCGACATTACCCTGGTTGGTAAGGAACCATCATTTGAACCGGTTATTACCTTTTCCATTAATCAGAGCGATGCGGTTACTTCGGTTTCGGAAGATTTGAAGAAAGATACCTACAAACATTTTAACATTACCAGGGACATTGAGGTTATTCCAAATTTTGTATGCCCAGGTAATCACATAAATCATAATCCAAACCTGCATTTAAGAGACTACTACGCCCCGAACGGTGAGCGTATTCTTGTACACATTTCAAATTTTAGGCCTGTAAAAAGGGTTCAGGATGTGGTTCATGTTTTTGACAAAGTACAAAAAGAAATGCCTGCAAAGTTGCTCCTGGTTGGAGATGGTCCCGAGCGCTATCGAATCGAATTACTTTGCCGTGAATTGGGAATTTTCAAACACACTTCCTTCCTGGGGAAAGTAAAAGATGTGGAAGATATCTTATCCATTTCCGATTTATTCATTCTGCCATCCGAAACAGAAAGTTTTGGACTTGCCGCCCTCGAAGCAATGATTTCAAAAGTTCCTGTAATTTCAAGTAATACGGGAGGACTCCCTGAGGTAAACGCCAATGGCGAATCAGGATTTATGAGCAATGTTGGAGACACTGAAGACATGGCGAATAATGCCATTAAGATTTTGGAAAATGATCAGCAACTGAGTGAATTCAAGAAAGGAGCCTTTAATCAGGCCATGAAATTTGATATTGCAAATATTTTACCTTTATACGAAGATTTGTACAACAGAACGTTGGCGTCGGTCAGAATGGAATAACTTTTGAAAGTACGTCAGAAATTTTCGAATCCAAATTAGGAAACGGCAAAAAACGACTCGTATGAAAAGCCCCGTTAATCTCTTTGTTATCCTGCTTATAACAGCATTTATTGGCTCACTCAGCTCTTGCTCCAAATGCTACGAATGCCAGGCACCGATTGAAGTTAAGACTCCTGACACATCGTATACTACTTACCAAAATCAAGAAATTTGTACGGCAAACAGTAGAGAAATTGAAGCCAAAGAAAACGAAGGCTATATCTGCAATTAACCGCTAGCCTCCAACGCGCTTCGTTCGGTACCCCAACTGGTTAAGTGTGTCCATTACTTTTTCCCGCACATCGCCCTGGATAATAATCTCACCATTTTTAGAAGACCCGCCAACACCACATTTGGATTTTAGAATCTTTCCCAGTTCCTTTAAATCTTCATCGGATCCTACAAAACCTTTAACCAACACTGCAGTTTTTCCACCCCGTCCCTTTTTCTCCAAATGAACATTCAGCATTTGATCTTCCGGGGATAGTGATTCCACAGTTTCATCGTCAGCATCATAATTGAAATCCGGATTTGTGGAATAAACCACATCAATTCGTTTTTTCTTATTTCGTTTGCTCATGTTATCTTTAATTAGGAACTACAATATTCAACACCTTCGGAATAATTTTAACCTCAATGGGGAATTGAGTAACCACTGACTCGCCATCTACATGACCATGGCATTCCAGTTCATTGTTACAGTTTTTGATCCGTACTTCTTTAGTAGGAGTACCAACAAAGTATTTCGAATTGTGCAGGTTTTTCATAAACATTCGAATTCCCATTTGGGGGCCAAATATTTTGGGATATTTCTTAATTACACAGAGATCCAGCAGTCCATCAGAGACACTGGCATTACTTGCAATTACTGCTTCATTTCCATATTGTGATGCATTGGCAACCGTTATCGAAAAGGCTTCGTTTTCAACCGATTTCCCATTTGCCTCTATTCTGTACTTCTTGCTTTGGTACGTCGGATACAAAGCAACCGACTCCTTTACATATCCAACTAATCCACGAGTGGTTCTTTTTGAAAAGTTATAAGAAACCTCCGCGTCAAAACCAATTCCACAGGTAACAAAAAAGGGATTTCCATTAAATGTCCCGGCATCCATGGTAATTGATTTTCCAGATAAGAGAACCTCCAACGCTCCTTGTGTAGCCATAGGTATTTTTAAATGCCGTGCCAGGCCATTACCAGATCCCTGCGGCAAAATTCCCATACTTGACTTACCACCCATTAGTCCCTGGGCTACTTCATTTACCGATCCATCACCTCCAACGGCCACAACAATGTAATTCTCATTGTTACATACCGATCGGGCAATTTCAATCGCGTGACCTGCATATTCGGTAAACTTAATTTGATAACGGATGTTTTTTTTATTGAATACTTCATTAATCAGGTCTATGCTTTTTTGCCTCTTACCGCTGCCCGATTTAGGGTTGATAATGAAGTAGTACTCTTTCATTTTATCTGGAGTTGGTTGTTGGTCATTCGCTGACCATAACTTTGAACAATTGCTTTTAACTCTTCATCCAATTCCTTTACACGACCACTATAACCTGCTCCGTTCTCTGCCTTTGCCAGCAATTCGTTATTGAGCAGTGGATCTTTAAATACATTATACAGTCCCATAGGTTGTTTTAGGTCGGTTCTATAAAGTAGGGAGTCTTTAATTATTTGAAAAGTGTTGTTTATGTATTGCACTGCATATCCACCTTCAGAGCTATTTATGTTTTTGCCAAACCCAAACACCTTCTCAGGATAATTAAGTCGAAACAGTATGGTTGGAAGAATATCGAGTTGCTGGCAAGTTTTTGAATTAACCACTTTGATTTCATTGGAAGGGTCATATATAATAAGTGGTACGTGATACATGCCATAAAATCGCTGATACACCGGATCTTTTGTGTCTGGTGTATGGTCGGCGGTAATTACAAATACTGTGTTTTTGAACCAGTCTTTTTGTTCTGCTGATTTAAAAAAACGTTCGAGGCTAAAATCAACATATTGAATGGTATTTTCCAATGGAGTTTCGCCTTGATTAAACCGGTCTTTGTGTTGCTCGGGAATCGAATAAGGATGATGAGAAGAAAGGGTAAAAACAGAAGACATAAAGGGTTGCCTAAACGAACTTAACTGCTCTACATAGTATTGCAAATAGGGTTCATCATAAATACCCCAGCTATTGTCGTAATCACTCTTGTCGGGATACTCATCTTTTCCATAATAAGCATCAAACCCTGCAGCCTGAATAAAACCGTCGAAGTTCATAGTCCCATTTTTTCCCCCGTGGAAAAACGATGTATGGTAACCTAACGGCTTTAAATAAGTTGCAAAACTCTCAAACGGGTTACCTCCATAGGCCGAAGAAATAAAGGGTTCATTCATTAAAGTTGGAATACCACTTAAGATGGCTGGAAGCGCTTCTATGGATCTTTTTCCATTGGCATAACAACGATCGTAATACTCACTCGTTTCTTTCAACTGTTGAATAAAAGGAGTTGAGCGGTTTGCTTTTGGACCATCCTTGACAAACTCCATGGAGAAACTTTCCAAAATAATAACGACCACATTTTTTTTCTGAAAAGGTCCGGTACTTGTTGGTTTATCCATTGGAACAAATCGCCTGTTCAATTCTTCTTCTGAAAAGAACTCGCTGGATTCGATGCCCTTTTTTCCCCAGGTTCTTACTACCGTAAAAGAAGTGTTCAATACCAACGGTACATTCTGGGCAGTGGTAAACATTCCGGCATCCACAATATTGAGTGGAATAAGCTGCATTCCTCCCCTTCCTCCCATAATTATGAAAGCCAGGAGAAACAGGGAAATTACACTCTTTTGAATCCAGTCCCTTTTTTTATCGGGTACCTTAAAATTGGCATTCTCCAGTTTGTTGTATACGAATATAGAAAGCCATACAAATGCAAAGAACAGTAAGGTGAGGTACCAAAACTCAACCAGGAACTGGGGTCCTAAGGTGTAGATATCATCTCCCTGACCAACTATTGAAAAAATATCGTAGGTGCTTCGCTTAAGAGTGTATTTATAGTATTCTACATCTATCATATTGAGCATTACACAAAAGAGCACGCCCACTTGAAAAAATACTGCCCGAATTCGGTTAATGACCTTGGGCAAACCGACAAGAAGATGGATGAATGAGAGCAAAATAAAAGGAATAAGCACCCAAAAAAGTGCTGAGAAATCGAAGCGAACGCCGGCCGTAAATTCCCCAAGACTTACCTTCTCGAAATGGTCCGAATTAAATGCGTAAAAGATCACCCTGCAGAGGGTCATCGCCAACAGTGCCCATACGAAATGCCCAATAAATATTCTAACTTTTAGATCGAATGATTTCACTGCCGGCAAATGTATAGAAATGAAAAAGGGCCAATCTGGCCCTTTTCAATAAATTCTATTAAATCTTTCGCTAAGATTCCATGTTGGCATCGTATCGTGCCTTATGGTCGTCGATAAATCGCTTAAGATCCTTCATTTGTCTATTGTACTTACCAACATCAAGCATTTTTAACTTCATGTAATGAAACTTGGCCTTGTCGTGTTGATTGACCCAGCAATAGAACAAGGCACAATTATATCTTGTAGCAGCGGTAACCTTTTCGTTAATCCTTGCCTTCTTGTTTTTTAGGTCCGATTCCTTTAACGCTCCTTCCCATAATTCTAACGCCTCTTTTATTTTTACCTGTGCATCGTCGTTGTCGTCGAAGTACAACATAGCACCTTCAAAAACCAACTCGTATGCTTTTTCATATTCGCTATAATCCAGTTTTTTGTCTCTTACAACGGCTACCTTTATTTTCTTCGTTTCAACTGAGGTTCCATGCTGGTTTGCAATTTCTTTCTGTGCACTTTTAATGTTTTTGTCGGTTATTTTTTTCTCCAATGGACGAAGTACATCGCTTTTGCTTCTGCTCCAGTATGCATCCAGAGCCGACACCGAAGTAAACTTTCTGGAATAGGATGACATTACTTTTTCGCATCCCGGTACGGCAAAATCACTAATAGGTGTACCCTGGGCATCTACTATAGAAACCGACATTTCGTTTTTGGCCTTAACGGTATAGTAGTAGTACTTAATTTCTTTGCTGGTACTTGTCGATTGCGTTTTAGTATAGGTGAACCCATTAAAGTTAATGATCATTGTTATGTCAGGGTTGTCCGACATTTCCAGGTCATTTAAAGTAAACTTCTGAAGCACATTGTCTTTGGTATAAATCACCGGTAAATACGGCTTTTCTACTACCCTTTTCTTGGTGGAGTTACCACTAATGGAATTAATAATTTTAACCGCTTCGTGCTCGCTGTCCACTTCATCCTGAGCATCTTGTTTGTCTTGCTGGTAGGCATCTTCCGCGGCCAACACCTCAGCTTCATGAGCATTTCGAAACTCTACGTTATAACTAACCGCCTCCGATGGAATTGGCTTTAGAGGAAGTTTGGTGTATTTTAAGTCGGCCGTTTCCGTATCAAATTTTTGTGCTATCAGCACACCTTGCGTTAGAATAACCGCAAGAAAAACAAGGATTAGATTCTTCATAGTATTGTTTTTAAAAAGTTGCGCAAATTTACAGGATTGTAGGACTCCAAACACACCAAAAAAAATCTAAATTTCTTGTTCGAAATTGAACGTTGTTTCCTTTTTTCTTACACTACATTTGGCGTCTTAGATTAAACAATGCAATTCCAAAGAAAAGACCTCTCAGACAAAGAGCTACTCCATTTTTATAAATCCATTCTTCTGCCTCGAATGATCGAGGAGAAAATGATGATCCAACTCCGATCGGGAAACATTTCCAAATGGTTTAGTGGATGGGGCCAGGAGGGAGTTTCAGTTGGTGCTGCCCTGGCCATGAAGGAAGACGAGGTCATTCTTCCCATGCATCGCAACCTCGGGCTATTTACTACTCGGGGAGTACCTTTAGAGCGTTTGTTTTCACAATTTCAGGGAAAAATGAACGGTTTTACAAAGGGTCGAGACCGATCGTTTCATTTCGGAAGCATGGAACACAACCTGGTGGGAATGATCTCTCATTTGGGAGCACAATTGGGAATTGCGGACGGTGTTGCCCTGGCCTGTAAACTCAATGGCGAAAAGAAGGCTACTTTGGTAATTTCCGGAGATGGAGGAGCCAGTGAAGGTGATTTTCATGAGGCGCTCAACGTGGCTGCCGTATGGGATTTACCGGTTATTTTTCTTGTAGAAAATAATCAATGGGGATTGAGCACGCCAAGCAACGAACAATACCGCTTCAAGCAATTTGTAGATAAAGGGATTGGTTACGGGATAGAAACCCAGCAGTGCAATGGAAACAATTTGCTCGATGTATTCCATACCATAAGTGAAGCAGCAGCACTGATTAGAAAAGAACCTAAACCCATTTTGGTGGAATGCCTGACTTTTAGAGTTCGGGGCCATGAAGAAGCTTCAGGAACCAAATACTATCCCGATGGATTAATTGAAACGTGGGAAAAAGAAGACCCCTTCGACAATTTTGAAAATTACCTGATTGAAAAAAAGATTCTTAGCGAAGCAGATCAGGAACAATTCAAACTGGAATTCAAGTTGAAGATCAACCAGGCATTTAAATCCGCTTTGAATGAAACAACCGTAGAGTTTTCTCAGGAAGAAGAACTCAAAGGTATGTATGCCCCGTTTGAAAATAAGGTCAGTTCGCCTTCTCCCAATAAAACGAAAATGCGGTTGGTAGATGCCATTTCCGATGGACTGCGCGAAGCCATGAAAAAACACGACAACCTGGTACTTATGGGGCAAGACATTGCAGCATATGGTGGAGCTTTTAAGGTTACTGAGGGGTTTATTGAGGAATTTGGCAAGGAACGTGTTCGAAATACTCCTTTGTGTGAATCAGCTATTGTTGGGGCTTCTCTTGGGCTTTCGATCAAAGCTAAAAAGGCCATGGTGGAAATGCAGTTTTCCGATTTTGTTACCTGTGGATTTAACCAAATTGTAAACAACCTCGCTAAAATCCATTACCGATGGGGACAAAATGCCGATGTGGTAGTTCGAATGCCAACCGGAGCCGGAGTAGCTGCAGGACCCTTCCACTCTCAGAGTACCGAAGCGTGGTTTACCCATGTTCCGGGACTTAAGGTGGTTTATCCTGCCTTTCCACACGAGGCCAAAGGACTTTTATTAGCAGCTTTTGAAGACCCCAACCCCGTTCTCTTTTTTGAACATAAGGCCCTATACCGAAGCATCAGTGAGGACGTGTCTGAGGGATATTTTACTGAGGAAATTGGAAAGGCCAGTATGGTAAAATCCGGTGAAGACCTAAGCATTATTACCTACGGGTTAGGCGTACATTGGGCCCTGGAATTGTTGGAGACAGAAAACATCAATGCAGACTTGATCAACTTAAAAACCCTCTCTCCCATTGACTACGAAACCCTATATACCTCAGTAAGAAAAACAGGGAAGGTATTGATTCTACACGAAGATGTATTGACCGGAGGCATTGGTGGAGAAATTGCTGCCATGATAACCGAAAACTGTTTTGAGTCGCTGGACGCTCCCGTAAAACGAGTAGCCAGTTTAGATACTCCGGTTCCTTTTGCGGAAACATTGGAAGAAGGGTTTTTGGCGAAAGCCCGATTGAAGGAAGGTATTGAAGAAATCTTAAACTACTAGAATATATTCTATAGAAGCGCTAAGCTATACCTTAGTTTTTTCACCTACCCGAAAACCGTATTCCAATTGTCACTACATTAGCCCCATGAAATGTAGAATAATATCTATATTCTTATGCCTGTTCTCGCTTTGTGGTGTAAAAGCCCAGAACTGGACCGTAATCGGAAACATGGAATCCACCGTTACCGATATGTTGGGCGATGACGAGAGTAATCTCTTATATGTTGTCGGAGGATTTGATTCCATTAATGGAAAATACATGCGAGGCATTGCTACCTGGGATGGAAAACAATGGAATGAACTGGATCATGGAATTGACTATGGTTTGCCTCCCAAACGATGGGGACTCGAGGGTAGTCATATCTCCTGGTATAAAAACAAGCTGGTTATTGGAGGAAGTTTTGATCAAGTTGGGCTAAACCTAAAAAGTAAAAACGTTGCTTTTTGGAATACCGACTCACTAAAATGGGAAAGTTGCGATTGGAACCCAAATGGCTCTATTTATTTTATTCATGACGTTAGGGATACCACCTACGTTTTAGGACGTTTTGATTCTATTGCAGGCAAACCGTCTTTTAGAATTAGTTATTTGCATCAAGGAACATGGAACCAGATGAAAACTCCATACTTGATTAAGGATTTTATAGTAATGACTCCATACAAAGGCAATTATTATTTGGGAATATACCCATCTTTTGGCCCTACTAATATGAATCGACTAGTGAGATGGGATGGTACTCAATTTCATGTTTCAGACCATGTAATTAATTCTGAGCAAAGTGTGGTATTAGAGTTAATTGAATACCAAGATGAGCTTTACGTTGGAGGCAGTTTTCGCAAAGCCGATGGAAACATTGGTAATCATATTATGAAATGGGACGGGCACCAATTTCATAACGTAGGTGATGCCAATGGTCATATGGCTGGTGGCTATGTAGTGGATTTAAAAACTTATGGAGGTAGGCTATACGCATGTGGAAGTTTTGACAAAATTGGTGGAAAATCAGCGTACGATATTGCCTGTTTCAACGGAAAAGAATGGTTTTCCCTTAATAGGATGCCAGGGGATTCTCAGTTTCGTTCTGGAATTAATTGCATGGCTTTTCTAAATAATTCACTTTACGTTACAAGACAAATCGTAATTGACAATAAGGATTATTTTCAAGTTCTCAGATATAACGGAACGCTCAACTCAATTTCTAGTGATTATGATTCCTCCCGGAAAATCAGCATTTATCCAAATCCTGCAAATGCCCAAATTACCGTTAAAGGATATAAAACCGGGATGTCCATTGAAGTATATAATTCCCTGGGTGAACCCATCTTAACGGATTATAACTTAAAATCCTTTGATGTTTCAGACTGGAAATCGGGGCTCTATTTTATAAAGGTTCATTCAAAAGAAACGATTAAAACCCTTAAATTTATCAAACCATAAAATCTAAATGCTTGCCTTAATAACATGAAACTTCTCCTAACCTTTACACTCTCTATATTTATAAGTTTTGGTTTATATGCCCAGGACTGGACCCTCATTGGGGAATTTGAATCTGGTGTTGGTGATATGCTGGGAGATGAAGAAAGTAATCGACTTTATGTGGTTGGCGCTTTTGACTCCATCAACGGAAAGTATATACGCGGCATTGCAGCCTGGGATGGGAAGCAATGGAATGAATTGGATCATGGGATTAATTACGATACTCTACCTCGAAGCTGGGGCGGAGCATGTCACCATATTTCCAGATATAAAAATAAACTTGTTATTGGTGGCGACTTTCATAGTGTAGGCTTTTTCCAAAAAAGCAGAAATGCAGCGCTATGGAATCCAGATTCATCGAAATGGGAAACCCTGGATTGGAATACCGATAAAACTGTGAGTTTTGTTTATGATACTGGAGACACAACTTACGTCTTAGGAACTTACGACTCCATAGCCGGAAAACACTCTCCTGGCGCCACCTATTTGTACAAAGGCCAATGGACCAACATGAGTCCCCCAAATGGTGTTGAAATTCCCAAGGTGTTAACACCCTATCAAAACAGCCTATACCTGGGAGGGAACATGAATGGAAGCATACCTGGAATTAATGATTTGGCCCGCCGGGATGGAGCAAAGTTTCATGCCGTTGGACACGGGGTAAGCGGTGCCTTTGGTTGGGTAAATGACCTTATTGTTTATAAAAATGAATTGTATGTTGGAGGTTCTTTTTTTAAAGCCGACGGACATACTGGGGAAAATATCATGAAGTGGGATGGGACTCAATTTCATAGCGTCGGTGATGCTAATAACGTTGTACACGCCTTGGCAGAAAACAATGGGATTTTATACGTTGGAGGATACCATGATTCCTTAAATGGAATTCAAGCAAATAAAATTGCCTGGTTTAATGGAAAAATCTGGAGCGGTCTTGGAAATGAGACGCATACCAACATCCTTAAAATGGCATTTCTAAACGATACATTATATGTGTATCGGCAACAATCCATAAATACAATTACCCACAATCAGGTTCTAAGGTACAACAAAAAACTACCTACTGGCTTAACGAATACTACTAGTTATAATAAGGAGATAATGCTATTTCCAAACCCAACGACAGGTTTTGTTGAAATACAAGGGTTGAAAAACAACGACACGGTCAAAATTTATGACCTTAGCAGCACTTTGGTTTATGCGGGAGCAGCTAAAAAAATAAATGTAAGCCACTTGCCCAATGGACTTTATGCGGTTAGCATAAAATCCAGCGACAACATGGTACATCTCAAATTTCTAAAACAATAAATCATTTGCTACCTTAGACCTATGAAAGTACTTGGCTTTTGCTTCCTTTTTGTTTTATCATCTTTATGCGCAAACGCACAGGACTGGACCCTCATAGGAGAATTTGAATCTGGTGTAAATGATATGCTGGGAGACGAAGAAAGCAACCGACTTTATGTGGTCGGCGCTTTTGACTCCATCAATGGAAAGTATATGCGTGGCATTGCAGCCTGGGGTGGAGGTAAATGGAATGAATTGGATCATGGAATTAACTTCGATACTGTTCCTAGCACTTGGGGAGCTGGTGCAACACACGTTTCAAGGTATAAAGACAACATTATTGTTGGGGGTAACTTTCAGACAGTTGGATACTTTCTTAAAAGTAGAAATGTAGCGTTGTGGAACTCCGATTCTTTAAAATGGAAAGCGTTGAATTGGAATATGGATCGTGATGGATTTGTTGACTTTGTTCTGAATAGAGGAGACACCACTTATGTGCTGGGCACTTATGATACTATAGACGGTAAACACTCCCCAGGAGCTAACTATTTGTATCAAGGCCAGTGGACCAACATGAGTCC
>CEQS01074311.1_pt1 | contig 11324 bp, 10 predicted proteins | sample 530981 | NCBI WGS metagenome assembly CEQS01 (sample SAMEA2621176, study PRJEB7988) | marine metagenome | biome: marine biome (ENVO:00000447); feature: mesopelagic zone (ENVO:00000213); material: "saline water (ENVO:00002010), including plankton (ENVO:xxxxxxxx)" | depth 800 m
AGGATTCTTCCACGCATGCTATCTTCAATTGAGCGAGGCTGCTCATAGATTTCTTTAAGCATGAAGTGATCATATCCTCCTTTCTCAATAGCTTCCAGTTGCATTTCAAGCTCCTGGATATACGGGGTTTTGTTTTCCTTTTTAATGTTGAAGAGCCTCATTTCTTCACCTTTAGTAAGAACAGCAATTTCTTCGTCTTCCAGGTAAAGAACATTTTTGGTGTATTCAATAATTGGTGTGGCGTCACTTGCCAGGTAAAATTCACCTTCTCCTACTCCAACTACTAACGGGCTACTTTTTTTGGCTACAATTAATTGATTTGGGTTGTTTTTATCAATTAATGCAATGGCATATGCACCAACAACATGATTTAGAGCCTTTCTTACTGCTTCCGGCAGATCCACCGATTCCTCAATGTAAATGCTCTCAATAAAATTTACCAGAACTTCGGTATCAGTTTCACTCTGAAATTTGAATCCTTTTTCAACCAACGAGGCTTTTACGGAAGCATAGTTTTCTATAATTCCATTATGAATTAAGGCTAAATTGCCTGACATTGACTTATGTGGGTGTGCGTTGACATCATTTGGCTCACCATGCGTAGCCCATCTTGTATGTCCAATTCCGGCAGTACCACTTTTGTCCTTTCCTGAAGCGTGTTCAATTAGATCGCTGACTTTGCCTTTGCACTTATAAAGATTGACACCACCGTTAATAAGGGCTACACCAGCACTATCATATCCTCTATACTCAAGGCGTTGAAGGCCCTTTACTATTATTTGGTATGCGTCCTTTTCTCCTAAATAACCTACAATTCCACACATGGACTAATCAATTAATTGTTAATCGGGGTATAACTTACCACAAATTTAAGAGGACTAGTGGAAGATTTAGGTCCTCCAATCACAGATCGGCCATAATTTCCGCCCAGTTCCATCAACATAAGCCCTCGGTCTTCGTACAACCCATTTAGGACCTGCTGATAATACCTGGTCATAGTGAGTTTGTATTCCAAAGCTTCACTAATTTCTCCACCGTAGTGAATTTCTTTCCGATCGGGGGTGTCAAATATATTTCCGTCTTCTTTTATTCCAAATGTGTAGAATCGAGGAAGTGGGGAATACCTTACATTAGTACCAGACTCTATATTAAAGATAAACTGAGCCTGATTTATAATAACCGGCCCTTTGGAATTTAGTTGTTTAATATTTGGTATTTTTAAAATAGAAACAACCCCACCCATCGCTTGGACATAGATTTTATTTTGTCCCAATGTAGGGTTGTCGAAGGCCGATTCTACCTCACTACCCGAATAATCATTATCACTAAGGTTAATCTTAGCACATTTATCATTAATCAGGTATTCCAAAATTTCGTTTTCACCAGTGGGCGTGGTGTAATAGACCAATAGGCGAGAATAATCATCCTCCATATCCAGCAACATTTGACCACCTGAATTGCTTGGTTGAGGAGGGTTATCCGTTTTAACGTAAAACCCTTTAAAAACTTTTAGAAATTCTTCATTGCTCGTATAGGCAAGAGTGGGAGCGTTAAACAATTCCACCCCGAAAGTACTGTCTATTCTAATTCTCAACTGAGATGGCTGTTCTTCTCCGTTTTCTGTGAATTTCGCAAAAGGATTAGGTGTGTAATTTTCAAGCTTTCCAATAGGGGTGGGGTCAGTTGATACTTTTTTGTTTGAATAGTAAGCAGTGTCAAGATATAAATCCTCTGTAACCCGATAAACATAAAAGCTCTGAGCATCCAAGTCTCCATAATAGCTGCTGTAAACAGAGGCCAGTACAACAGAGTCTACCCGAAACGTGCGAAGTTGATTTACATCTATATTTTCAGAGGATAACCGAACATGTGTTACGTAAGAATTTCTTATGGTACCCATAATTGGGTCCTGATAACTACCAACTGAAGTTAAAGCATTTCCATCTGATCGCACCGAATCAAGACGCTGAGGGTAGCATACGACCTCAAACGTATCGGTGGAAAATAAACCGAGTTGCGTTTCACCAGGTTGTATTTCTATCCCGGCTGTAGGGCCTTCTTTCTTCTTACAGGAATAGAAAAGGCTAAAAACAAGAACGACCCCTAAAAGAGGTCGTAATAAGCTAAATGAATTCATTAAAGTTGTACAATTCGGTTTATTCTGCCAACTCGGCATCCAATTCTAAAATCTCGTCATAGAAAGAATTATACGCCTCTGCATAGTCATCTCTTCCTGGATAATCCAGAACCGGTTTTCCTAAACTCTTAGCCCACTCAATCATTTCAGAGTCTACCATTTCATCCCCAATTATAATACCATCGGCCATGCTTGCACCCATTTTGTACAAAGCATCATAATCAGGTTTCTTTAGCGAATCAATATCAAACTCTTCGAAATTATCGGAAAGCAGTTTGTTGTATAATTTTTTATCAATTCCACCTTGTTCTACTGAACTATAGATGGAGAAAATGACCTTAGAGTCTCTAAAAAGTGGTTCGTTATGAAACACCTTTTTAATGTAAAGTGGTAATAGTGACGCAAACCAACCATGACAATGAACCACATCAGGCGACCATCCCAATTTCTTTACAGTTTCGGCAACACCTTTACAGTAGAATATCATTCGCTCATCATTGTCTGCATGAGCCTTCATGTTGTCATCACTTAGTGCCGACTTACGCTTAAAGAACTCCTCATTATCAATGAAATAAACCTGCATTTTTGCCTGAGGAATGCTTGCTACCTTGATAATCAGTGGATGGTCATGATCATCAACCACTAAATTCATTCCAGACAGTCTAATAACCTCATGTAACTGATGCCTTCTCTCATTTATGCAACCGTATCGGGGCATAAAATTTCGGATTTCCTTTCCAGCTTCTTGTATGGCTTGTGGTAGTTTTCTGCAAACGCTAGTCAATTCTCCTTCTTCTAAGTACGGCATCATTGCTTGATTGACGTACAAAATCTTCGATTTCTCCATAAAAATATTGACCTTTTTAAGTGGCACAAAGGTACAAAAAAAATGCACATTTTTTTTGAATGATTACATTTGAACCCTAGGTGCTTAAAGGAGTTTTCATTTGAAAATAGTAGAAACCATAACAGAGATTAAAAATGAACTGTCAAAGGTTCGGAAATTGAATAAAACTATTGGTTTTGTTCCCACTATGGGTGCTTTACATGAAGGGCATTTGCAATTGGTAAAAAGAAGCATCCGAGAATCTGGTTTTACCGTGGTTTCCATTTACGTTAACCCTACGCAGTTTAACGATCCAAATGATCTGAACGCCTATCCAAGAAATTTGTCGGAGGATGTTGAAAAACTGAAATCTGTAGGGTGTGATTTACTATTTTACCCAAGTAATGAAGCAATATATCCCCAAGGATACAAGTTGATTAACATTGACCTGGATGATTTGGAGAATGTGCTGGAAGGGAAATATCGCCCGGGACATTTTGATGGAGTGGTTACAGTGGTAAGCCGTTTTTTTCAAATTATTGAACCAAACCAAGCCTATTTTGGAGAGAAAGATTACCAACAACTTCTCATTGTGCAAAAAGTCGCTGATTCAGTCTCCAGGGAGATTAAAATTGTTCCATGTCCTATTGAAAGGGAAGTCGGTGGGTTGGCGATGAGTTCACGAAATAAGCGATTAAGTGATAAGCAAAAATTAGAGGCCCAAGTTTTGAGTAAGGTTTTGGAACAATCTCGCTCAAAAATTAAAAAGTGGTCAATCAGTGAAACCGAGAACTGGGCAATTAAGCAGCTTAATCAAAATTCTAACCTGGAATTAGAATATTTTAAGATTGTGGATCAGGATAACCTTAAGGTGGTGAAACTCCAGGGAAAGGAGGGTTTAAGGGCCTTTGTGGCTGCAATGATAGGTGGGGTTAGGCTTATAGATAATATGAAGTTATAACTAGGAGATTTACTAATTTTGCAGCCTGATATGCAGATTCAAGTATTAAAGTCAAAGATTCACCGGGTATCGGTTACCCAGGCGGATTTGAATTACATTGGTAGTATTACAATTGATCCGATTCTAATGCGTGCTTCTAACCTTATTGAAGGAGAAAAGGTGCAGATCGTGAATATTAACAATGGTGAAAGGTTGGAGACTTACGTCATTACCGGCGTAGAGGGAAGTGGAGATGTATGCTTGAATGGGCCTGCCGCACGTAAAGTTTCGGTAGGAGATGTCGTTATTATTATTAGCTATGCTTTACTGGATTTTGAAGAAGCAAAAGCATTTAAGCCTACCATTGTATTTCCAGACGAGAAAACGAACAAGCTAAAATAATAGCGTTTGAAAAAAAGAATTGCAGGGCTTCTTAAGGTAATTATACCACTTGGGTTAGGTGTATTCCTCATTTGGTACTTTCTACAAACACTTAGCCCACAAGATAAAACTGACATTGTGGCTTCATTTAAAGAAGCTAACTATAGCTGGATATTGTTTTCTCTTGTTTTTGCGGTTCTTAGCCATGTTAGTAGAGCATATAGATGGTCATATACGCTAAAACCACTGGGATATAAACCCAAGTTTTTAAATAATTTCTTTGCAGTTATGATAGGCTATCTGGTAAATCTAGCCATTCCCAGACTTGGAGAGCTAACACGATGTGGGGTAATGGCGAGGTATGAAAAGATCCCGTTTGAAAAACTTCTTGGAACCGTAATAGCAGAAAGAATTGCAGACCTGGTTATCCTAATTATATTTTCGGTTACCATCATTTTTATTCAAATTGAAGTAATTGGAGGGATGGTGAAAGAGTTGCTGGAAGTGGTTGAGAGTAAACTGTCACTGACACTAATAATTGCTTTATTGGCTGCAATGCTTATAGGTGTTGTTGCATTATTTATTCTGTTTTTTAATAAGTCATTTCAACACCCGATTTTGGTTAAAATACGAGAGTTTGTCTATGGGCTATTTGTAGGGATAAAATCCATTTGGACTATGAAAGATAAGTGGGCTTTTCTTGCACATACGGTCTTTATATGGGTTATGTATGTTTTTATGTTTTACCTCTGCTTTTTTAGTTTAGCAGCTACTTCTGATGTCCCATTTGGTGGTGTGTTAACCGCATTTGTTATGGGCGGATTCGCCGTGGTTTTTACAAATGGAGGATTGGGCGCATACCCAATTATGATCTATTCTGTTTTGCTCCTATACGGTATCGATAAAAACACCGGAGCGGCATTTGGCTGGATTGTTTGGACTGCCCAAACTCTTCTCTTGTTAGCCTTGGGCGCATTATCATTTGTCCTAATGCCAGTGTACAATAAAAAGCTAGCTTTGAAACAAGCGGTATGACATCGATTCGAGGCACGATTAATAAAATCCATAGTACCTCTTCCATTCAAGAAGTAGTAGGTAAATGGAAGGAACAAGGTGATAAAGTTGTTTTTACCAATGGGTGTTTTGATTTAATCCACCTCGGCCACATCACTTATTTGTCACAAGCCGCTGGCCTAGGGTCGAGGCTGGTAGTAGGAATAAATTCGGACAAGTCGGTTCGTCGACTTAATAAAGGCGCAAGCCGCCCAATAAAAGATGAGGAAACCAGAATTCAAATTATGGCTTCTTTTCAATTTGTTGATGCGGTTGTAATGTTTGAGGAAGACACTCCCTTGTCACTAATCCAAAAAATAGAGCCGGCCGTTTTAGTTAAGGGTGGAGATTATGATGCTTCCGAAACCAATGAAAGCAGTTCCAAATATATTGTAGGGTCCAATTTGCTGAGAAATTCTGGAGGTAAAACCAAAGTACTTCCTTTTTTACCTGGCCACAGTACTACTCAGTTAGAAAAAAAAATCATTCAATCTCTTAGCTAGCTATGGCAAAAGTGAAGTCGGTTTTCTCTTGTCAAAATTGCGGTGCCGAATCTCCCAAATGGATGGGAAAGTGTAATTCCTGTGGCGAGTGGAATACACTTGTAGAAGAGAAAGTTGTTCAGAAAAAGTCTGGTAAAATTTTGTCGTTAACTGAAGAAAAAACAGTTCCCCTAAACATAAATCAAATTACATCTGAGGAAACTCCCAGGATTAAGTCCTCCATTGATGAATTGAACAGGGTTTTGGGCGGAGGTTTTGTTCCTGGTTCTGTTACCTTGCTCGGAGGCGAACCTGGAATAGGCAAGTCAACCTTAAGCCTTCAGCTTTGTATGGAACTCTCTAATAAAAAGGTAGTTTACGTATCTGGTGAAGAAAGTGCTTTGCAAATTAAAATGCGCGCGGACAGACTCAGTGGAAATAACGAGAACCTTCTCATATACACGGATACCAATTTGGATAAGGTCATCAACGAACTAAACACCTTGGAATCTGAATTGGTTATCATTGATAGTATTCAAACCATGAATAATTCAATGATTGAAAGTACTCCCGGTAGTATTTCGCAGATTAGGGAGTGTACTGCGGAGTTATTACGGTATGCAAAAACACTAAATGTACCCATTGTTCTTATTGGTCACATTACAAAAGATGGTACAATCGCTGGTCCCAAAGTGCTGGAGCACATGGTAGACTGTGTACTTCAATTTGAAGGGGACAGAAATCATCTGTTTCGAATATTGAGATCAACCAAAAATAGGTTTGGATCTACCAACGAGCTTGGAATTTTCGAAATGAAAATGAATGGCTTGCAACAAGTTCAAAATCCATCGGATGTACTAATTACCAACAGAAACCAGGAGTTAAGTGGCGTGGCTATTGCTGCCTCTATGGAAGGGCTAAGACCAATGCTAATTGAAACTCAGGCTTTGGTTAGTTCAGCAGTCTATGGTACTCCTCAGAGATCATCTACCGGATTCAATTTACGTCGACTTTCGATGATTTTAGCTGTTCTGGAAAAGCGATGTGGGTTTAAACTGGGAATGAAGGACGTTTTTTTGAATATGGCAGGAGGAATCAAGGTGGATGATCCGGCAATCGATTTAGCGGTTATCTGTTCCATATTGTCTTCTAGTGAGGATATTCCTATTGACCCTAACTATTGTTTTTCAGCAGAAATAGGTCTTTCCGGAGAAATCAGGCCGGTTACCAAGTTGGATCAGAGGATAGTTGAAGCCGAAAAACTGGGTTTTGAAAGAATTTTTGTTTCTCGTTTTGGAATGAAAGGCATTTCGCAATCTAATTATAAGATTGAAATTGTTGAGGCATCGAAAATTGAAGAAATATTCTCTGAACTGTTTTCATAATGAATTTCCAGTCGTTTATAGATCAGGTAAGACTAGAATTGTCAAGTGAATTACCTGGCGAAGATGCGCAAATGCTGATGTCCCCTTTGGGTAGGGCAACACAGCGGGAGGCAATCAAACAAATACCTAATCCCACGCCAAGTGCTATTTTGATTTTAATATACCCGGTTAATAATGTGCCGCATACTTTATTAATGGTACGTAACTCATACGATGGGCATCATTCAGGACAGGTGAGTTTTCCGGGAGGTAAAGTTGAACCAAGCGATAAAAACTTAGCCGAAACTGCACTGAGGGAATTTGAAGAAGAAATTGGAGTTGGCACCAGCAGTGTTGAGGTGTTAGGAGAATTAAGTTCTTTGATTATCCCACCTTCCGGGTTTCAGGTTTTTCCATACGTGGGCTTTCTGGATCAGCCTATCGTCCCGCAACCTGACCCAACTGAAGTGGCCGGGATAGTAGAGACTTCAATTACAAACCTTTTTGACTCCAGAAATAAAAGGGTTGAAATGGTGAATTCATCGGTAAAGGGGTTCAAGTTGAAAGCTCCATGTTACGTAATAGATAACAACATAATTTGGGGCGCAACGGCCATGATTCTTAGTGAATTTGAATCTATTTATAAAAGATTTGAATTTTAATCTTTCCTTACTTCCATAAGTTTTAAACTTGCAGCCTAATTTTCATGGTAAAAAATGGCTGTTAAAGAAGATTCTCTTAAAAAAGTTGTTTCCCACGCAAAGGAGTATGGATATGTTTTTCCTTCAAGCGAAATATATGATGGATTAAGCGCTACTTACGACTATGGTCAATACGGAGTGGAACTTAAGAAGAACATTCGTGAATACTGGTGGAAGTCAATGGTTCATAATCATGAAAATATCGTTGGCTTGGATTCAGCCATATTTATGCATCCAACTACCTGGAAAGCTTCGGGACACGTGGATGCCTTTAACGATCCAATGATTGACAATAAGGATTCAAAAAAGCGGTACCGTGCAGATGTTTTGCTGGAGGATCATATGGAGAAAATCCGGATTCAAAAAATTGAAAAGGAGGTTAAAAAAGCTGCCAAAAGATTTGGAGATTCGTTTGATGCAGATATGTTTCGCAAGACAAATAACCGGGTGTTGTCATATCAAGGCAAGATTGACGCTATTTCAGAACGAATGAAGGAGGCACTGGACGATGATAATTTGGAAGCATTAAGGGGTCTTATTATTGAGTTGGGAATAGTGTGTCCGGTTAGTGGTACAAAAAACTGGACGGAAGTGAGGCAATTCAACCTTATGTTCAGTACGGAGCTTGGATCTACAACCGATGATGCAAGTAAGATTTACCTGAGACCTGAAACCTGCCAGGGAATATTTGTCAATTTTTTGAATGTACAAAAAACAGGAAGGATGAAAATTCCTTTTGGAATTGCTCAAACTGGAAAGGCATTTAGGAATGAAATTGTAGCGAGACAGTTTATCTTTAGAATGCGTGAGTTTGAGCAAATGGAAATGCAGTTTTTTGTAAAGCCCGGTACTGAGCTTGAATGGTTTGAAAACTGGAAAGATCAACGATTAAAGTGGCACCAGAAAATTGGATTGGGAGAAGAGAATTATAGAATTCATGATCATATAAAATTAGCTCATTATGCTAACGCAGCTTGCGATATTGAGTTTAATTTTCCAATGGGTTTTAAAGAACTGGAGGGAATACATTCCCGGACTGATTTCGATCTCAAGAGCCATGAAATGACATCAGGCAAGAAGCTGCAGTATTTCGACCCGGAAGAGAATAAAAACTACATTCCCTATGTTATTGAAACTTCTATTGGGTTGGACCGGATGTTCTTGGCTGTATTGTCTAATGGTTTGGTGGAAGAGACCCTAGAAGATGGTTCGGAGAGAACGGTGCTAAAAATTCATCCTGCACTTGCGCCTGTTAAATGTGCGGTGCTACCCTTGTTAAAGAAAGATGGATTACCCGAAAAAGCCCGCGAAATATTTAGTGATCTAAAGCTTGATTTCAATATGCAGTACGACGAAAAGGATGCTATTGGTAAGCGATACAGAAGGCAAGACGCAATAGGAACTCCTTATGCGATAACCATTGACCATCAAACGTTGGACGATGACACAATAACCTTAAGGGAAAGAGACAGCATGAGTCAGGAAAGGATTGAGGTGTCAACTTTGAACGATGTTCTTGCATTCAAAACCGACATGAAGACTTTATTGAATTAGAAATAGGTTAGAGTACCTCTAGCACCTCTTCAAGCCTGATACCCCTTGATCCCTTTATTAGTATCTGAGATGGGGGTAATGGATTACTGCTTAGAAGTTTTATCAATTCTGACCGGTGTCCAAGAACGGTGAAGTTTTCCAGATACGTAGTTTTTAAGTATTCATCTCCTACTAAAAATACAGTAGTGTTCAAATCAGCCAGCTTATTTACAATTGTTTGATGTTCAGTGACGCTTTCATCCCCAAGTTCAAGCATGTCACCCAGTATAACAACACGGGAATCCAGAAGCTCTTGTTTCGCAAAACTATCGATGGCTAATTCAACCGATGAAGGGTTGGCATTGTAAGCATCCAAAAAAATCTTATGACCATTTTTGTTAAGGAACTGCGAGCGGTTGTTGCTTGGTACATAATCTTCAATCGCTTTATCTATTTCATTTGAGTCGACTCCGAAATACTTTCCAATACAAACAGCCATTTCAATATTCTTGATGTTATAGTCACCAATTAAATGAGTTGTAATAGGCTTGTTTTCCTTATTTAAGTAGTTAACGAATGGGTCTGAAGGTTGTGGTTCAAGAAATGAAAAGCGATCCTCTTTGCCGAATTCAATCCGATCATTTACTCCCGATGCCATTTCTATTAAATCTTCTTCAAAGAGAGGAATAAATGCCAAACCATTGGTTAGTTCAAGGTAGTCGAACAGTTCTTTTTTTGCCAGTTTGTTATTTTCAAACGACCCAAATCCTTCGATGTGATCCTTGCCAACATTGGTGACTAAACCGTGACTGGGATTACCTATTTCACAAAGTTGCTTGATTTCACCAGGGTGGTTATCTCCCATTTCAAGAACCAGGAATTCGCAGTTTTGTGGCATACTGAGTATTGTCAAGGGTAGACCTATGTGATTGTTGAAATTTCCAGGAGTGCTGTGCGTTTTATATTTCCTTGTTAGCACTGCATGGATTAATTCTTTGGCAGTTGTTTTTCCATTGGATCCGGTAATTCCCAAAACCGGAATATTAAATGTGTTTCGGTATTCATTGGCTAACTGTTGAAGCGCAACCAGTACATTATCAACCAGAATAATATTGGGATGTGTTGAATATTCGACGTCATCTACTACTGCATATTTAGCTCCCTTAGAAATTGCTTCTTCTGCATATTTGTTTCCATTAAAATTTTCACCTTTAAGCGCAAAAAATAAACTTCCGGGAATGATATTTCTGCTATCGGTGCATACTTTAAAAGAACATTCTTTATAGGGTTCTAGCAATGACATATTTTGTCCATTAAAAAAGCCACTCAAATGGAGTGGCTTTAATTAAATCATTATCAAATTATTAGAGTTTATCGACCTCCAAGACCAACAGGACTTCCAACTCTGTCCATGGCACATCTAAATCCAATGTAGCTTGTTCTTTGATCTTCTTCAAGGAATCTACGTGTACCTGGGTTCATATAGTAAGCACGATCCCTCCAACTACCACCTTTGTACACACGAGTATCATCATCCACTAAGGACTTTCCACCATATTCATACATGTAAGTAGTTTCTGTTTTTTTATCATCGGTGTTTTCAAATCCATTTTCCCAGTGCGCCCTGTCAATATGACTTTGATAATCTCCATCCAAGTGGTTAATGTTATCTGCACGCTGATAGTTCCTTCGATCTATATTTTCTTCTTCAGTAACATTTTCATATTGAAGATGTCCCAAAGAATCTTTTTCAGCAATGTACCCTTCTTCGTCCACCTTTAGCTTTTTATAGACATTACCTCTAAAGGCATTTAAGTCATCATTGTCTTCTGTATTCAATGGCCGATATACATCCATTACCCACTCACTTACATTACCAGCCATATTATACAGGCCATAATCGTTTG
>CEQS01033452.1_pt1 | contig 11276 bp, 11 predicted proteins | sample 530981 | NCBI WGS metagenome assembly CEQS01 (sample SAMEA2621176, study PRJEB7988) | marine metagenome | biome: marine biome (ENVO:00000447); feature: mesopelagic zone (ENVO:00000213); material: "saline water (ENVO:00002010), including plankton (ENVO:xxxxxxxx)" | depth 800 m
GGTTGAAGGAGCATCAAGTAAAAAACTGGATAAACTATCGCGAGAAAGTGGGTTTGTTTGGGAGTAAGGAGGAATTGCTCAAGCTTTATGCGTTAAGTGAAACCGAATTTGTTGTGCTGGAACCATATATTTCATTAGAGGAACCAACTGAAGAAGAATTGGGCATAAGTAAAGAGGAAATAGTACTCGATCTTAACCATTGCGATTCATTGAGTTTAGTTGCTATCAATGGAATTGGTCCTTACTATTCCCATTTAATCCTCGACTACCGAAATAGATTAGGAGGGTTTCATTCCGTTAAACAATTGTATGAAATCTCTAAAATCCGGAAGGAAACGATAGATAAATGTTATCACCTGTTTAAAGTGGAGTCCGAACCCAACATTGAAAAGATAGATTTAAACTCCGATAACTTCCAACTATTTTTGAAGCACCCATATTTCGATTACTATCACACTAAAAAAATATTTGATTACAAAAATGAACAGGGAAAATTTACATCTTTGCGCGACTTAAATAAGGTGGGATTCATTGAGCCAGATTATGTTGATCAAATAACCCCTTATCTTAAAATTGAAAGTGATACAAGATAAATTAGACTTAGTAATTAGGGAGGTTCCCGATTTCCCAAAACCTGGAATAAAATTTAAGGATATAACCCCTATTCTAAAGCAACCAGAACTGTGTAGAGAAATTATTCTTGAAATTGAGAAACAGTTTTCTGCTGAATCCATTGATGTCATCGTTGGTGTTGAAAGTAGAGGGTTCTTATTTGGTATGTTATTGGCTCAACAATTGAACGTGCCGTTTGTTACCGTCAGAAAGAAAGGTAAGTTGCCGTATAATACAGTGTCTTATAAATACGACCTGGAGTATGGTACTGCTGAAATTGAAATGCATGTTGATGCAATAGAACCGGGGCAAAATGTATTGGTACATGATGACCTTTTGGCAACCGGGGGAACTGCAGTGGCCGCTGCAGAATTGATTAAAAAACAAGGTGGAAATGTTGCAGGTTTTTCCTTCATTATTGAACTTTTGTTCCTTGATGGAGCTGCACGATTAAAACAATATTCTAACAAAGTACTTAGCTTAGTAAGCTATTAAATTTAAACATTATGGATTTTAACCCTTCTGAAAATGAGAGAATGATCCGGGATATGGTTCGTGATTTTTGTGAAAAGGAAATCAGACCCTATTTCATGGAATGGGATGAATCTCAGGAGTTCCCGGTTTCCGTATTTAAAAAGCTCGGTGAACTTGGCTTAATGGGAGTTTTGGTACCAACAGAATACGGTGGTTCGGGTTTTAAATACCAAGAATACGTTACCGTAATTTCGGAGATTGCGAAAGTTTGTGGTTCAATTGGACTCAGTGTAGCTGCGCACAATAGTTTGTGTACCGGACATATTTTGGCATTTGGAAACGATGAGCAAAAACGCAAATACCTGCCAAAGTTGGCTACTGCTGAATGGATAGGAGCCTGGGGACTTACAGAGCAAAATACGGGTTCAGATGCAGGAGGAATGCTTACCACTGCAGTTGAAGATGGAGATCATTTTGTACTTAACGGGAGTAAGAACTTCATCACCCATGGAAAATCAGGTGATGTTGCGGTAGTAATAGCACGGACTGGAGAAAAAGGCGATTCACACGGCATGACAGCGTTTGTGATAGAAAAAGGGGCTCCTGGTTTTTCCGCCGGTAAGAAAGAAAATAAGCTTGGAATGCGAGCGTCGGAAACAACCGAACTCATATTTGATAATTGCAGAATACCTAAGGAAAATCTTTTAGGTAAGGTTGGAGAAGGTTTTATTCAAGCGATGAAGGTCCTGGATGGTGGAAGAATTTCAATAGCATCCCTTGGGTTAGGAATAGCAAGAGGAGCATATGAAGCTGCACTAAAATATTCTAAAGAACGTGAACAGTTTGGTAAACCCATTTCGAGTTTTCAGGGCATTGGATTTAAGTTAGCAGATATGGCTACCGAAATATCAGCCGCTGAATTGGTTACCAGAAAAGCTGCTGATTTAAAGGATCGAGGTGTAAACGTAACCAAAGAGGGGGCTATGGCTAAGTACTTAACTTCCGAGGTTGGAGTTCGGGTTTCAACTGAAGCTGTTCAGATATTTGGTGGTTATGGCTATACTAAAGACTTTCCGGTAGAAAAGTTTTATAGGGATTCGAAGTTGTGTACCATTGGTGAAGGAACTTCAGAGGTTCAAAAACTGGTAATTGCAAGAGAAATATTAAAATAGTTTTTTTTAAACAGATAAAAATCTATTTTTGCAGCCCAAAATTTAGAAGAAGAAAGAATATGTTGATCATTCCTGTAAAAGAAGGTGAAAATATCGATAGAGCGGTAAAGAAGTACAAGAAGAAGTTTGAGCGAACTGGTGTAATGAGAGAATTACGTCGCCGTCAAAAATTTTCTAAGCCATCGATAGTGCGAAGAGAACAAGTTCTTAAAGCAATTTACATCCAACAGTTAAGAGACGCTGAGGCATAGTTAATTAAGCTGACTTAAGCTTAATTTAAGATATTTTACGTACTAGAGCAGACTATAAATTCTTTATATTTATAGTCTGTTTCTTTTTATGCCTATTTCCGAATTCGTAAAATATATTCAAACCGAAAAAAGACTTTCCCCACATACCCTTGTTGCTTATAAACGCGACATTGAATTCTTCCAGGCATTTATTAAATCAGAGTTTGAACTGAGTGATTTCTCAAAAGTCACCCATCAAATTGTGCGATCTTGGTTAGTTCATCTAAAACAACAGGATATCTCTAACCGGAGTATTAATCGCAAACTTTCATCGCTTAAGGCTTTCTATAAATATTTACTTACCAATGGAAAGGTTTCCGAAAATCCATTGGCAAAGGTGGTTGCACCAAAGGTTGGAAAGCGACTTCCGGAATTTGTAGAAAAGGAAAAAGTAGATACTTTACTTGAGACAGAATCGGAATTTGATCACGACGATTTGAGGGATAACCTCATTATTGAACTACTGTATTTTACTGGAATCCGTTTGTCGGAATTAATTGGCATTAAGCTTTCCGACATTGACAGTACTAACCAGCAGGTAAAAGTTCTTGGAAAACGAAACAAGGAGAGAATAATACCGTTATCATCTGAAGTGCTGAAAAACATAGCAGATTATCTCAATGTCAGGAATAATCTTCCGGTTCTTGAAACCGATCATTTTTTGGTTACATCTAAAGGAAAAAAGCTCTATCCCAAATTGGTATATAGAATTGTAAATAAAAGACTAGGTACTGTGTCTACACAGGATAAGAAAAGTCCCCATGTTTTGAGGCATACTTTCGCCACTCATCTTTTAAATAATGGAGCTGATCTAAATGCCGTAAAAGAATTATTGGGTCATGCGAATCTTTCTGCGACGCAGATTTATACGCATAACACATTTGAAAAATTGAAAACTATTTATAAACAAGCACACCCTCGTGCATAAAAATAAGGAGGATATATGAAAATTGAAATTCATTCAATTCACTTCGATGCTGATGAAAAACTAGAAGCGTTTATTGGTTCTAAAATGGATAAACTTGATCAGTATTATGATAACATTATTAACGGGGAAGTATTTTTAAGGTTAGATAAATCAGATTCTAACGATAACAAGATTGCTGAGATCAAGCTTAAGATTCCAGGAAATGAGTTGTTTGTAAAGAAACAATGTAAGTCTTTTGAAGAGGCAACGGATACGGCTGTTGAAGCGTTAAGAAGGCAGGTTAAAAAGCATAAAGAAAAACTTCGGAAGTATTAATCTTAACTGGTTTTTCGGCCCCAATTTTGGGGCCGAAAAACCAGAAATTAATTGACCAAACAAAAAAAATCAAAAACCACTTTTTCATACACATTTCTTTTCTACATTTGCAGACCTTTTTCGGGGCAGGTTTTTGCCCCTTAAGAGTGTCGTTCTTTACGAGTCGATTTTGCCGGTGTAGCTCAGTTGGCCAGAGCAGCTGATTTGTAATCAGCATGTCGGGGGTTCGAATCCCTCCACCGGCTCCTTGTTGGGGAGATTCCAGAGTGGCCAAATGGGGCAGACTGTAAATCTGTTGCGAAAGCTTCGTAGGTTCGAATCCTGCTCTCCCCACTATTATATTAAAAGCGGGAGTAGCTCAGTTGGTAGAGCATCAGCCTTCCAAGCTGAGGGTCGCGAGTTCGAATCTCGTCTCCCGCTCTTTTAATGGCCGGTGTAGCTCAGTGGTAGAGCGCTTCCTTGGTAAGGAAGAGGTCACGGGTTCAACTCCCGTCATTGGCTCGATTATGTATATTATTACTATCAATATAAATTAAGATTATTTATTACTATTTACTATGGCTAAAGAAAAGTTTGATCGTTCGAAACCGCACTTAAATATTGGTACCATAGGTCACGTAGACCATGGTAAAACAACATTAACTGCGGCAATTACTAAAACACTCGCAGATAAAGGATTGTCTGAAGTTAGAGATTTCGCATCTATTGACAACGCTCCTGAAGAAAAGGAAAGAGGTATTACAATTAATACGTCTCACGTTGAATACCAAACAGCTGGTCGTCACTATGCTCACGTTGATTGCCCTGGTCACGCGGATTATGTAAAAAACATGGTTACTGGTGCTGCTCAAATGGACGGTGCTATTTTGGTTGTTGCTTCTACTGATGGCCCTATGCCACAAACTAGAGAGCATATCCTATTAGCTCGTCAGGTTGGTGTACCTAAATTGGTTGTATTCATGAATAAAGTGGATATGGTTGATGATGAAGAACTTTTGGAATTAGTTGAAATGGAAATCAGAGAATTACTTGATTTCTATGAGTACGAAGGAGATGATACTCCAATTATCCAAGGGTCTGCTTTAGGTGCATTGGAAGGAAAAGCTGAATGGCAGGATAAAGTAATGGAATTGATGGATGCTGTTGATTCTTTCATTCCACTTCCTCCAAGAGATATTGATAAAGATTTTATTATGCCAATTGAGGATGTATTCTCAATTACTGGTCGTGGTACTGTTGCTACTGGTCGTATCGAAGCTGGTGTTGCTTTAACAGGTGACGAAGTTGATATTATCGGTTTTGGTGCTGAGAAAATGAAATCTACAATTACTGGAGTTGAAATGTTCCGTAAGATTTTAGATAGAGGTGAAGCTGGAGATAATGTAGGTCTGCTTCTAAGAGGTATAGAGAAAAGTGAAATCAAAAGAGGTATGGTAATCGCTAAACCTGGATCAATCACTCCTCATACAAAATTCAAAGCTGAGATTTATGTGTTGAAGAAAGAAGAAGGTGGTCGTCACACTCCTTTCCACAACAAATACCGTCCTCAGTTTTATTTGAGAACTACTGATGTTACTGGTGAGATTATTTTACCAGCTGATCGTGAAATGGTACTTCCTGGTGATAACCTTACTATCGAAGTAAATCTTATTGCTGCTGTTGCGGTAAACAAAGGTTTGAAGTTCGCAATGCGTGAAGGTGGCCGAACTGTTGGTGCAGGTCAGGTAACTGAAATCATTGAGTAACATTTAAATACTTAAAGCAGCGAAAGGTGCTCCTTTTTTAGGGAGCACCTTTTATTGCTTATTAATACGGGCGTAGCTCAGTTGGTAGAGCATTGGTCTCCAAAACCAAGGGCCGTGAGTTCGAATCTTACCGCCCGTGCAAATAGAATGAAATGAACGGAATAAAAAATTACATATTGGAGTCTTATGACGAAATGGTTCATAAGGTTAGTTGGCCTAACTGGAGCAGCCTTCAGAATAGTGCAATTGTGGTATTATTCACAACATTTCTATTCGCTATGGTGGTTTATGCCATGGACTCAGTTTTTGGGCAAATGATGAAGTTTTTTTATATCCAAATATTCGGGTAAGAGATAACGATGGCCGAAGAAATTAAAAAACACTGGTACGTTGTTCGTGCAATCAGTGGCAAAGAGAAGAAGGTAAAGGAATACATTGAGATGGAAATCGAGCGTCTTAAAATGGGCGGTTTCGTTTCTCAAATTCTTATACCAACAGAAAAAGTATTTCAAATTAGAAATGGTAAGAAAGTTTCTAAGGAGAGAAACTTTTTCCCGGGATACATTTTAATAGAGGCTTCATTGGTTGGTGAAGTTCCTCACGTTATTAAAGCTGTTCCCAACGTTATTGGATTTTTAGGTGGTAGTAAGGGTGGAGTGCCCATGCCATTGAGAAAATCTGAAGTTAATCGTATTCTCGGAAAAGTTGACGAATTGTCTGAAACAGATGAAGGTCTTAACATTCCGTTCATTATTGGTGAGGCGGTAAAAGTTATCGACGGACCATTTAATTCCTTTACTGGGGTTATTGAAGAGATTAACGAAGAGAAAAAGAAACTTAAGGTAATGGTGAAAATATTCGGAAGAAAGACACCATTAGAATTAAGTTACATGCAAGTTGAAAAAGAATAATGTCTGCTTCCAAGTATATTATAAATGGTTCTTCGGAACCGCATTGTTAAACTATTAAAGATGGCAAAAGAAGTAAGTGGTCTAATTAAGTTGCAAATCAGAGGAGGAGCAGCTAACCCGTCACCCCCGGTAGGTCCTGCATTAGGTGCGAAAGGTGTGAATATTATGGAGTTTTGCAAGCAATTCAATGCGAGAACTCAGGAAAAAGCCGGTAAAGTACTCCCTGTAGTAATTACTGTCTATTCTGACAAATCGTTTGATTTTATTGTTAAAACGCCACCGGTAGCTGTTCAGCTTTTAGAAGCTGCTAAATTGAAGTCTGGTTCTCCGGAATCGAACAGAAAGAAAGTAGCTAAGGTTAGCAAGGACGTGATTAGAAAAATTGCTGAGGACAAAATGCCTGACCTTAACTGCTTTACGGTTGAATCTGCTATGGAAATGGTAGCAGGTACTGCTCGAAGTATGGGAATTACCATAAGAAAGTAATTAAGGCATTTTAAAAGAAAGAAAAATGGCTATAACAAAAAAGCAAAAAGATGCGATAAGCAAAATCGAAAAAGATAGAGCTTATTCGCTTACAGATGCCACTAAATTGGTGAAAGAAATTTCTACCATGAAATTTGATGCTTCTGTAGATGTCGCTGTACGTTTAGGTGTTGATCCTCGTAAGGCAAACCAAATGGTCAGAGGAACGGTAACCCTTCCACATGGAACCGGGAAAGATGTAAAAGTATTAGCTCTTGTTACTCCTGATAAAGAGGAAGAAGCAAAAGCAGCTGGTGCTGATTATGTTGGACTTGATGAATACGTGGAAAAAATCAAAGGCGGATGGACAGATGTTGACGTAATTGTCACAATGCCTTCCTGCATGGGTAAGGTTGGTGCTCTGGGACGTATTTTAGGTCCAAGAGGATTAATGCCAAATCCAAAAACAGGTACCGTAACTATGGACATTTCTAAGGCAGTTAGTGACGTCAAAGCCGGAAAAATTGACTTTAAAGTTGATAAATTCGGAATTGTACACGCTGCGTTTGGTAAAGTATCTTTTGATAGTGAAAAACTTCTAGAAAATGCGAATGAGCTTATGCAAACTATTGTAAAGCTTAAACCCGTAGCTGCTAAAGGAACTTACATTAAAAGTGTATTTATCTCTAGTACTATGAGTCCAAGTATTGAAGTTGACACAAAATCATTTTAGTAATTAGTATCTCATTCATTGTTATATGACAAAAGAAGAAAAAACGAGATGCATTGAGGATCTTGCCGGAAAGCTGACAAGCACAAACGTTGTTTATTTAGCGGATGTTGCTGGTCTGGACGCTGAAGCCACCTCAAAGCTTCGTAGACTGTGTTTTAATAAGGAAGTTGGTTTCCAAGTTGTAAAAAACACCCTTTTACGTAAAGCTATGGAGAGGGTTGAAGACCGTGATTACAGTGAATTATTTGATGTATTGAAAGGAAATACGTCACTTATGACTGCTGAGTTCGGTAATACACCTGCTAAGTTGATTAAGGAATTTAGAACGAAACAAGACAAGCCTATTTTAAAAGGCGCTTGGATTGAAGAGACCGTATTCGTTGGTGATAACCAATTGAGTATGCTTGCCGATCTTAAGTCTAAAAACGAACTTATTGCGGAAGTTGTTGCATTGCTTCAATCCCCTGCTAAGAACGTTGTTTCTGCTCTTCAATCTGGAGGTTCAACCTTATCAGGAGTAGTTAAAACGCTTTCGGAGAGACCCGAATAATGTACAAGTATCAAACAATTAATTAATTAGTAAAAAATTTAAATACAATATAAAATGGCTGATTTAAAAGCTTTTGCAGAACAACTAGTTAACTTAACAGTAAAGGAAGTTAACGAACTAGCTGAAATTCTTAAAGACGAGCATGGTATCGAGCCTGCTGCTGCTGCAGTTGCAGTTGCTGGTCCTGCTGCTGGTGGTGGCGATGCTGCTGCTGCTGAGGAAAAAACTGAGTTCAATGTAGAACTTAAAGCTGGTGGACCTAATAAACTTAAAGTAGTTAAGTTGGTAAAAGAACTTACTGGTCAAGGACTTAAAGAAGCTAAAGCTATCGTTGATGGCGCTCCTGCTATGTTAAAAGAAGGTGTTGCTAAAGACGAAGCTGAAGCGCTGAAATCTCAGCTCGAAGAAATAGGAGCTGAAGTTGAGCTTAAGTAGTTCACTTTATAATATTTTTTGCACAGGTTTAGACCCCTTAGTGGGTCTAAACCCTTGTGCGTTTATAGCTATTTGATTGTTTAATTAATTTTTCATCGATTGTTCTATGGATAAGAAACAAACGATATCAGGCGAAAGAATAAATTTTGGTTCTGCTAAAAAATTAGAGTATCCTGATTTTCTTGATATTCAACTTAAGTCATTTCAAGATTTTTTCCAATTGGAAACTACTCCTGAAAACCGTGAAAACGAAGGACTTTACAACGTTTTTAGTGAAAACTTTCCAATTACAGATGCTCGAAACAACTTTGTGTTGGAGTTTCTGGATTATTTCGTCGATCCACCTAGGTATTCTATTGAAGAAACCATTGAAAGAGGTCTGACTTATAGCGTTCCGCTAAAGGCCAAGTTAAAACTGTATTGTACAGATCCGGAGCATGAGGATTTTGAAACAATCGTTCAGGATGTATATCTTGGAACAATTCCTTACATGTCACCTAAAGGATCTTTCATTATCAACGGTGCAGAAAGGGTTGTGGTTTCTCAGTTGCATAGATCACCAGGTGTGTTCTTTGGACATAGTTTCCATGCAAACGGAACGAAGCTGTATTCAGCACGTGTAATTCCTTTCAAGGGTTCTTGGATTGAATTCGCAACCGATATCAACTCTGTAATGTACGCTTACATTGACAGAAAGAAAAAATTGCCAGTTACCACTTTGTTGAGAGCTATTGGCTACGAAAGTGATAAAGATATTCTTGAGATTTTCGGTCTTGCTGATGAGATCAAGGTAAACAAAACCCAGTTAAAGAAAGCCCGTGGTAGAAAATTAGCTGCAAGGGTTCTTAAAACCTGGTTCGAAGATTTCGTGGATGAAGATACAGGAGAAGTTGTATCTATTGAGCGTAACGAAGTTCTGGTTGACCGTGAAACCATTTTAGAGGACGAGCACGTTGATCTAATTCTGGATTCAGGATCAAAAACAATTTTGTTACACAAAGATGATCCGGATGTTGCAGATTACACCATTATCTACAACACCTTACAGAAAGATCCATCTAACTCAGAAATTGAAGCCGTAGAGCACATCTATCGAATCCTTCGTAATGCTGAGCCACCGGATGAGGAAACTGCCCGTGGTATTATCGATAAGCTATTCTTCTCAGACAAGCGATACGACCTTGGAGAAGTAGGACGATACAGAATCAATAAGAAATTGAACTTAGACATTGACATGGAGACTAAGATCCTGTCTAAGCAAGATATTATTGAGATCATTAAATATTTGATCGAATTGATCAACTCCAAAACTGACGTTGATGATATCGATCACCTTTCAAACAGAAGAGTTCGTACCGTTGGAGAACAATTGTACAACCAGTTTGGAGTTGGTTTGGCTCGTATGGCCAGAACCATTCGTGAGCGAATGAATGTTAGAGATAATGAGGTGTTTACTCCAATTGATTTGATTAACGCGAAGACATTGTCTTCTGTAATCAATTCTTTCTTTGGAACAAATCAGCTTTCTCAGTTCATGGATCAGACAAATGCCTTGTCTGAGGTAACTCACAAAAGAAGAATGTCTGCATTAGGACCCGGAGGTTTATCTCGTGAAAGAGCTGGGTTTGAGGTTCGTGATGTTCACTACACTCACTATGGAAGACTTTGTACCATTGAAACTCCGGAAGGACCAAACATTGGTTTGATTTCTTCACTTTGTGTATTTGCGAAGATCAATAAACTTGGGTTTATTGAAACTCCATACAGAAAAGTTACCGATGGTAAAGTTAATCTTGAAGAAGATGTGACTTACCTGGCAGCTGAAGAAGAAAACGGACACATTATCGCTCAGGCAAATGCCGAGATCGATAACAAAGGAAACTTCTTAACAGATAAAATTAAAGCAAGATTCGAAGGTGATTTCCCAATTGTAAACAATGCGGAATTAAGCCTTATGGATGTTGCGCCTAATCAGATTGCCTCAATTGCAGCTTCTTTGATTCCTTTCTTGGAGCACGATGATGCGAACAGGGCTTTGATGGGATCAAACATGCAGCGTCAGGCAGTTCCATTGCTTAGACCAGAAGCGCCAATCGTAGGTACCGGACTTGAAGCTCCGGTTGCTGAAGATTCTCGAGTTCTTGTAACTGCAGAGAACGATGGTGTTATTGACTATGTTGACGCTACTAAGATTATTGTAAAATACGATCGTACCGATGAAGACCGATTGGTGAACTTTGATGATGAGTATAAAACTTATCACCTGACCAAGTTTGCTAAAACCAATCAGTCTACCTGTATGAATCACCGACCTATTATTAAAAGAGGTCAACGTATTACTAAAGGACAAGTTCTTACTGAAGGTTATGCCACACAAGATGGTGAATTAGCATTGGGTAGAAACTTATTGGTTGCATTCATGCCTTGGAAAGGGTACAACTTTGAGGATGCGATTGTAATTTCAGAGAACGTTGTAAAAGACGATATCTATACTTCAGTTCATATCGAAGAGTATACCTTGGAAGTTCGTGACACCAAATTAGGTGTTGAAGAATTGACAGCCGATATCCCTAACGTTAGCGAAGAAGCTACTAAAAACCTGGATGAGAACGGATTGATTCGAGTGGGTACCCACGTAAAAGAGGG
>CEQS01074113.1_pt1 | contig 11265 bp, 10 predicted proteins | sample 530981 | NCBI WGS metagenome assembly CEQS01 (sample SAMEA2621176, study PRJEB7988) | marine metagenome | biome: marine biome (ENVO:00000447); feature: mesopelagic zone (ENVO:00000213); material: "saline water (ENVO:00002010), including plankton (ENVO:xxxxxxxx)" | depth 800 m
CGCTGGCTTTGGAGACGTTGGTTTTTCAGGTTTTTGGACACTGGAAATTCATTGCGTAGAACCCATAAGAATTCATGCTGGTGTTGAAATTTGCCAAATTTATTATCACAGTATCGAAGGTGATTTTGATAAGTATGTGAGCGGTAAATACCAGGACAATCATGAAGTACAGCCCAGTATGTTGTACAAAGATTTTGAATAGTTCAGAGCATCACGCATAGAATAAATTCTATGTGAAAAATATTTCATCGTTGAAAACACTTGAGAAAATAGTAGCGTTTCCATTGCTTATGTTGATCAAGTTCTATCAATTTGCCATTTCTCCCTATTTGGGCTCAAATTGCCGTCACTACCCCACCTGTAGCAATTATGCGGCAGAGGCTATAAGAGTTCATGGGCCGCTAAAAGGTACCTGGTTAGGTTTTCTACGGATTATTAAATGCCATCCCTGGGGAACGAGCGGTAACGATCCGGTACCTCCAAAAAAATAATTATAATAAATTGGTGCTGATCTACTGTTAATGATCGTGGTCCTGCACCCGATCAATGTGATAAGGTTCAATTATATTACCATCTTCATCTTTGAGAACTGTAAAAAGGTCGAATTCAACTGCGGAAATGTTAATGGTGTTGTTTTTAAAATAGTATATGCCACCCCAGGGATGCTTTACTTTCCAATAGATATCTCCCCTACCATCCTTAACCACCACACGTTCGGTAATCTCCTTATTGCCCTTCATGTATATCTCTTCGGTAACTCCTTCCGGATACTCCTGTGCAATGGCCTTGCTAACTCCGGGCTCGTGCATATCCCAGTCGTGATGCTCTCCAATACTGGTTGACTTGGGGTTTTGTTTCATGGCAGCCTGGTCTAGTTTGGCATGGATATCGGCCTGTTTGTCCTCTGATTTTGAGGTCTTCTTAGCACTTCCATGCATGGCAGCCTTTTTCTTCTCGTTTTGATGTTTAACTGAAACCGCGGCAACGGTTGGCGACTTAACTTCCACTTTGGGTTTTACCGGTTCTTTTTTCTTTTCTACCGGCTTTTTCTTCGGCTCTTCCTTCTTTTCCTTTGGTTTCGGGTCCTCTTTTGGTTTCTCCTTCACCTCTTCTTTCTTTGGTTCCTCCTTTTTTGGTTCGGTCTTTTTCGGGGCAGCGGCTAAAGCAGCTTTTGCTTTTTGTTCCTCTTCTTTCTGCTTGGCTTCTTCCTTTGCTTTTTTCTCAGCCTCAGCCGCAGATGCCTTTGCTTTCTGTTCTTCTTCTTTAGCCAACTTGGCTGCAGCAGAAGCTTCGGCGGTCTTTTTTGCCTCCTCCTCTTCTTGTTTCTGTTTATCCTCTTTTTCTTGTTCCTTGGCGGCCTCCTTGGCTTCCTTTTCATTCTTGCTGGCTAACTCTGCCGCTTCCTTTTCTTTGGCCTTTTCCTCATCGGCTAGTTTCTTAGCCGCTAATGCCGCGGCGGCAGAAGCTTCCTTTTCCTTAGCCTCTGCTTCCTTGGCCTCAGCAGTCTTTTTGGCTTCTTCCTCTTTCGCTAATTTTTCAGCAGCTTCTGCTTCTTCCTTTGCTTTTTGTTCAGCGGCAGCGGCCTCTTCTTTTGCTTTTTGATCTGCCTCCTTGGCAGCTAATGCTGTAGCCGCAGCAGCGGCAGCTTTTTTAGCCTCTTCCTCCTCCAGTCTCTTCTTCTCTTCCTCTTCCTTTTTCTTAGCCTCTTCTTCCGCAGCTCGTTTTGCTTTGGTATCTTCAACTACCTGTATCTTGGTTTTTACTGCAGTTGAACTTGGATCTACCGTACCGGCATCTTGATAGTGCTTGATCGCCTGATCCAGCGTTCCAGCTTTGAGTGCTTTATCTCCGGCATCCATATGGTTGTCAAATTCTTCTTTTTTACGCTTTTCTTCCTCTTCTTTCTTTGCCTGTTCTGCAGCGGCAGCAGCGGCAGTTTCCTCATCTTTAGCAGCAGCCATAGCCTTGTCCAGTTTATTTTGTATATCCTCGGTCTTTTTATCATTGGGGAAAAGTTCCTTGGCTCTTGCGACACTCCCCTTCGCTGCATCAAATTCTTTCTTAGAAATAGACTTATCGGCATCGGCCAAAGATTTTTCATATTCTCTTTTCTTGGCTTCCATTTCCTCTTCCAACTTCTCTAATTGCTCCATCACCCTTAGGGAATAATCAGCATCCCAACCAAAACATTTTTCATCTGGTTCGTAGAATATTTTACCCACGGGTTTATCCAAAACCGAATAATCTATTCCCTCAACCTTCTGAATCATACCCACATGCCAGGTGTTTCCACGACAACCTATATCTATCATTTCAGGTGTAACCTGACGAAGAAATACATCAATTTTTTTTGTAGCGTAGAACTGTTTGTGAAACTCAACCACATAATCTTGTCCAAATTCAAGATCGAATTCAATTTTGCCGTTGGCTGAAGCTGCAATTCGTTTGATTGACTTACCATTCACTTTAACCAGTGCAAATGCACCGTTCATACTTGCAAAGTCGTCATCCATGTTTACCTTCACATGGTATTTTTCCATTTGTGCGAATGCCGAAAAGGAAATAAAAACAACGGAAAAGAATGCAATCAGTACTTTACGCATGTCAAGTTTAAGCGGGGTCAAAAATAGTACAAAACGTTACTGGGGAAACCATTTGAGTAAGGGTTGAAATTACTTGGATTCGAGATAACACCGTAACTATTAATTATAATTTTGACGATTAATTTTTCCCAAACAAATGAAAGCCTGGTTAAATCTTTTTTCCCTTACGCTAATTCTTGGATATTGTTCCATTTCTAACGCACAGATCCCATTTAATTTTGGGTTTACGGGAGGAATCTCTCAGTCGGAATACAATATAGGCCTCGATTCTATTAATACAGAAGCGGTCACTTCGTGGCAAGGTGGAGTTTTTGCTCGCGTTAAAATCAAAAAAGTCTATGTAGGCGTAGATGCACTTTTTGTATCAAACCCTGGAAAATTTAGTAGCACAACTGGTAATACTACAGGAGAAATCAGTGTGTATGGAATTGATGTTCCCGTTGCCTTTGGATGGAAAATGATTGATTCCAAGGTTTTTAATCTCCGATTATTCGGAGGTCCTGCTATGCGATATAACTTCTTTGACAAGGTTAAGACCAGTTACAACGGCGGAGCACTTGAAACCAATACCAACTGGCAATTTAAAGGTGGAACTCAATGGTCCGTAGCCGGCGGGCTTGGAATGGATATAGTGTTTGTTACCATAGACATTCGATATGCTTATTCCATTTCTGACTGGAGCAATATTGCTGCTGCTGAAATAAATAATAGCGGTGTTCAACTCAATTTAGGCTTTAAAATTCTTTAATGTATCAGGTTTTTATATCTACCTATCAGGGGCTTGAAGATATTCTTATTGAAGAGCTAAAGGAACTTGGAATTTCTCCTTCCCGGTTAAAAGTAAGCCGAAGAGGTGTTTCTGTCTCAGGTTGTGACTTAAAGGACATTTATACTTTCAACTATCTGCTTAGAACTGCACTTCGGGTACTTATTAACCTGGACCACCTTCGTATCAATAGTGCCAATGATTTATACGATGCCGCCAGAAACATTGACTGGAGTGAATGGTTTTCAGTAAGACAGTCGTTTAAAATCGATGCCATAGCCAATAATTCCGAGTTTTTCAGAAACTCGCTCTATGCGGCAAGGTTAGTCAAGGATGCCATTGTAGATAATTTTAGAGATAATGAGGGCAAACGTCCCTCTGTGGATTTTGATTATCCGGATGTTAAAATCCATGTTCTCATAAGTGGAAACACTACCACTCTATCCATAGATAGTTCAGGTGAATCTTTGCACAAAAGAGGTTATAAATCGGGCATTTTCAGAGCCCCAATTAGTGAAGTACTTGCAGCTGCCATGCTGAAACAGGCAGGATTTAATTCAAAAATGAACCTCTTCGATCCCATGTGCGGATCCGGAACCATTCTTTGCGAAGGATACCTGCTGGCAACCAATACTCCTGCGGGAAAATTTCGAAGGCATTGGGCTTTTCAGGAATGGAAAAATTACGATAAAGGAGAATTTTTGAATCTGATTGACAGCTGTAATGCTAATATCACCAAATTTTCGGGATCGATATACGGAACGGATCTGGTAGGAAATAATGTTGGATTAACAAAATCAAACTTGGGTAACGTTGGTTATTCAAGTGGGCGCATTGAGAAAGCCGATTTTTTTGAATCTGCTAATCATTTCAATGTTGAATCAGGACTTTTATTAACAAATCCACCTTATGGTGAACGCCTGGAATTATCAGAAGCCAGAGACTTTTATAAGAATATGGGAGACCAGTTCAAACAACAATTCTCAGGTTGGACTGCCGGCGTTTTTAGTGCCAACATTCCTGCTTTAAAAGGCCTTGGACTAAAACCTCGTAGAAGAATTCCACTTTGGAACGGTCCATTGGAAGGCAGACTTTTTCTCTATGATCTCTATTGATCCACTTATTGATAATTCTATATTTTAAATTCAGGTTATCTTTTCAACAGCCCATTGCCTTCCCAATTTCATGTACTATTTTCGATTGCGAATTAACAGACGTTAACTTTAAATGATATAAGTCAGTAATTACTACATTAAAGGTCATGTTGTATGCTGCGTCTAGAAAATACTTTTGGTGCATAAATCTAGGAGTCTATAATGAGCGTAATTGTTATATTAATTGGAGCTAGTTTATTGGTTGCTCTTTTTTTCCTAGGCGCATTTATCTGGTCTATCCGATCCGGACAATATGAAGACGATTACACACCGTCTATTCGAATGTTATTCGAAAACAATTCAACAGAAAATAAATCTAATTCTCAAATAAAAACAAATGTCGATGGAACTGGAAAAGTTTGAATATGACAATTCGATAGTGAAAAAATTCATTATCGTAACTGCTCTATTCGGTTTAGTAGGAATGTTAGTGGGCCTGATTGCGGCTTGTCAGCTTGCATTTGCAGATTTTTTTAATGACAACCTGTTAATCAGGTATATATCGTATGGTAGAATTCGACCACTCCATACCAATGCGGTAATATTTGCATTTGTTGGTAATGCCCTTTTTGCAGGGGTTTATTACTCGTTACCGCGTTTGCTTAAAACACCAATGTGGTCCAAAGCCTTTTCGAATATTAATTTCTGGGGCTGGCAGTTCATTATTGTATGTGCTGTTGCAACCCTTCCTCTGGGAATTACCACAGGTAAGGAATATGCCGAACTGGAATGGTGGATTGACATTTTAATCGCACTTATTTGGGTAGTTTTTGGTGTCAATATGTTTATGACCATTATTAAACGGAGGGAGCGACATTTATATGTAGCCATCTGGTTTTATATCGCCACCTTCGTTACTGTAGCTATGCTGCACATAGTAAATAGCTTTGAACTGCCTGTAAGCCTTATGAAATCTTACAGCTGGTATGCAGGAGTTCAGGATGCACTGGTTCAATGGTGGTATGGTCATAATGCGGTAGCCTTTTTCTTAACTACACCATTTTTAGGATTGATGTATTACTTCATTCCTAAAGCAGCCAATCGTCCGGTTTACTCATACCGACTTTCAATCGTTCACTTTTGGGCATTGATCTTCTTATATATATGGGCTGGACCTCACCACTTACTGTACACCGCACTACCCGATTGGGCTCAAAGCCTGGGAGTTGTATTTAGTGTAATGCTTATTGCTCCATCCTGGGGAGGTATGCTTAACGGATTGCTTACGTTGAGAGGTGCCTGGGATAGGGTTCGTGACAATGCTGTTCTCAAATTTATGGTTGTGGCTATTACCTGTTACGGTATGGCAACCTTTGAAGGACCAATGCTTTCACTTAAATCAGTTAATGCCATTGCACATTATACCGACTGGATTGTTGGTCATGTTCACATTGGTGGATTAGGGTGGAACGGATTCATGGTATTTGGCATGCTTTACTACATGATTCCTAAAATGTGGAAAACGAAAATCTACTCTGACACCCTGGCGAATACACATTTTTGGCTAGGTACACTGGGTATTATATTCTACGCTCTTCCACTTTACTGGGCGGGATTTGCACAATACTTCATGTGGAAAGAATTTACTGCTGAAGGTTACTTGGCTTATCCAAACTTCCTTGAAACAGTTACGCAAATAAGCGGCATGTATCAACTAAGAGTGCTTGGAGGTACATTGTATTTTACCGGTGCAGCTATTGGAGTTTATAACTTAATTAAAACTGCCTATCAAGGATCATTTATGCCTTCAGAAGCTGATGAGGCTCCTGCCTTACAGAAAGTTTATGCTGCTAAAAAAGGCGAGCACTGGCATCGTTGGATAGAAAGGAAACCAGTTCAAATGTTGGTGGTTAGTTTGGTAGTTGTTGCAGTTGGTGGATTATTCGAATTAATCCCAACCTTCCTAGTAAAATCAAATGTTCCCACCATTGCAAGCGTCCAACCCTATACACCGTTGGAATTAGAGGGAAGAGACATTTACATTCGGGAAGGTTGTTACACCTGCCACTCTCAAATGATTCGTCCTTTCCGTCATGAAACAGAGAGATACGGAGAATACTCTAAAGCCGGTGAATTTGTTTACGACCACCCATTCCAATGGGGATCTAAGCGTACCGGACCGGATTTGGCTCGTGAAGGAACACCTAAGTTGAGAAAATCTGATGCGTGGCATTACAACCACATTTACGACCCAAGGTCTACATCTTCCGGATCAATTATGCCGGCATATACATGGATTACAGAAGACAACCTGGATCGAAGTTTAACATTAAAGAAAATTGCAGCCATGCGTACCCTGGGAGTACCCTATGAAGAAGGCTACGAAGACCAGGCATTCCAGGATATGGATGAACAAGGTCAAAAAATAGTAGACAACATTCTTGAAGTGTATCCGGATGTACAGGTAGATAAGGACAAAGAGGTTATAGCACTGATTGCTTATCTGCAACGATTGGGAACAGATATTAGTAATGAGTAATTCTACTTTAAGATGAAATTTATAAAGGGACATATGGCCTCCATTGATGGAATTGAAATTTTCCCAATTATTACGTTGGTACTTTTTACGGCCATGTTTGCTCTGGTACTCGCCTGGGTGTTTTCAATGAAAAAAGAAACCATCGATGAGGTTTCAAGCATTCCCCTGGATGGAAATGACAAATAAAAATTTGACAATAGAAAAATCGAGAAAAATGAATATTAAAAAAGTTACACCAAAAGTCCTTACCACTTTGCTCGTTCTATTAACCACACAGTTATTCGCACAGAACGCAGAAGGAAGATCAGGATTGGTTCCTGACGACGTTTTGTTATGGGCCTTGGTTGGAGTAATCGCTTTGCTCATTATAGTTAATCTAGTGTTGGTAGCAACCATTAAATCCATTTCCTCGGATCATGACCTTTGGGCCATTGTAAAAGATAAAATGGATAAATCGAAAGTGGGGGTGGTAATCCTCCTAATTGGTGTTTTCGGATCTACCAATGCTTTCGCACAAACAGGGGGAGCAAACCAGTTTGTGATGGGTTCTGATTTGTTCTATGCATTGCTCATAATGATGATCGTACTTCTTCTCCTCCTCTTCTATCAAATTGGAGTATTGAGGAATTTAATGAGTCTTATGAAGGACAGTGAAGACACGGAAGAGGGTGTAACCGATACATGGGCTGCCGCACTTACTGATGTGGTTCCAATTGAGCGTGAAGAAGAAATTATGTTCGAACATGAACACGATGGAATTCGGGAATTGGATAATAACCTTCCACCTTGGTGGTTATGGGGATTTTATGCAACGATCATTTTCTCCGTCTTCTACGTACCTTATTATCATTTTGGAAATGGAAACCTGCAAAATGTAGAATATGAAATTGCCATGCAGGAAGCGGAAGAAGCAAAACAAGCTTATTTAGCCGGCATGTCCAATTTGATCGATGAAAGCAATATTGAGGCATCTATGGATGAGGCAACTCTTGCAGAAGGTCGTGAAATATATGTTGCCAACTGTGTTGCATGTCATGGTGACAAAGGTGAAGGTGGAGTTGGACCAAATTTCACTGACAAAAACTGGATTCATGGTGGTGGAGCAAAAAACATATTTAAAACCATTAAATATGGTGTTCCAACCAAGGGTATGATTCCATGGGAAAGTCAAATGAGTCCTGGTCAAATGAAAAGTGTTACTTCTTATATCATGAGCCTGGAAGGAACAAACCCTCCAAATCAGAAGGAAGCTCAGGGAGAAATTTGGGTGGACGAAGGTGCTGAAGCTGAACCAGCTGCTCCAACCGAAGAAACACCTGCTTCTGAAGAAACAGAATCAGAAGAAGCAACGGAACCTGACCCCAAACAGGATAACACCTCTGAAGATTAATTAGAATCCTCCTTCGGGAGGATTTTTTTTGAAGTTTAATGTAACTTTTATCACATAACTTTTCCCCTAACTTTGAATTATGAGTGATGTAAATACCGAACGTCAATTTAAACCAGACGACTCGTTTAGAGACTCAATTGGTACTATTGATGACGACGGAAAACGTCATTGGATTTTCGCCAAAAAACCAAAAGGTAAACTCTACAACTACCGTTCTATAGTCTCAATTCTTTTATTGACACTACTATTCGCTGGCCCCTGGATCAGAATTGATGGAGAACCCTTCCTTTTACTGAACATTACTGAAAGTAAGTTTTCCATATTCGGCCAGGTCTTTTGGCCGCAAGACATTCACCTCTTTGCTTTTGCAATGATTACAGGGGTTGTCTTTATTGTTCTGTTTACCGTAGTTTTTGGTCGTGTGTTTTGCGGTTGGTTGTGTCCTCAAACTATTTTTATGGAAATGGTTTTCCGAAAAATTGAATACTTCATTGACGGAGATTTTAAACACCAACGTAAACTGGACAAACAACCCTGGAATGCTGAAAAAATAAGAAAACGAGTACTCAAACATGGAATCTTTTTCATGATTTCGGTGGCTATCTCCAATACATTTTTAGCCTACATTATTGGAAGTGATGAATTGGTTAAAATCCAAACCTCAAATCCAATGGACCATCTCGCTGGCCTGTCACTGCTCATTGTGTTTTCGGGAGTATTTTACGGTGTGTTTGCTCGTTTTCGAGAGCAGGTATGTATTGCGGTTTGTCCCTATGGAAGACTTCAAGGTGTTATGTTGGATCGGAACTCAGTAGTAGTAGCCTACAACTATGTTCGGGGCGAAGGACGTGGTAGATGGAAGGGTAAGAAAGAGGTTCGCTCTGAGGTTGGAAAAGGAGATTGTATCGATTGTGGTGCTTGTGTGGATGTTTGTCCTACGGGAATCGATATTCGAAACGGAACTCAGTTGGAGTGTGTAAATTGTACAGCCTGTATAGACGCTTGTGATAGTATGATGGAAGGGGTAGGATTAAGCCCTAACCTTATTGGTTATTATTCTGAAAACGACCTGGCCGAGGGTAAGAAATTCAAATTCAGTGCTCGAATAAAGGCTTATACTGCAGTACTCATTATTCTTACCATTACCATGGGAGGACTAATATTTGGACGAACTGATGTTGAGACTTCAATTTTAAGAACGCCGGGTATGCTCTATATGAAAACCGAGGACGGGCAAATTAAAAACCTGTATAATTACAAGGTTGTAAATAAAACCAATAATGATTTCGACTTCGAGATTCGATTGGTTGAAAGGGAAGGAAGTGTAAACATGGTAGGGCAGAAATTGCATGTCGATGCAAGAAAGGTGACCGAAGGAGCCATGTTTGTTATCATTCCAAGGGAAAGTTTAGACGGAAGAAAAACTAAAATTGAATTTGAAGTTTGGTCAGAAGGAAGAAAACTGGAAACAGTAAAAGCCAATTTCTTAGGTCCTTGATACAAAGGACCAAACGAAGTAGCTAAATTCGAATTTCAAAACACCTGAAATGAAGTTTAATTGGGGACATGGATTAACACTGGGAATGATCGTCTTTATTGTGTACATCATGTCCATGGTTATACAGGCTATTCGAACGGATCACGATTTGGAGACGGAAGATTACTACGCCAAAGAGTTGCTTTTTCAGCAAACCATTGATAAAAACAAAAACTACCTCGATCTCGGCAAGGAGTTGGAATATTCCATAAGCGGTGATCAATTGACGGTTTTATTTCCACAGGAAATAATTGATTCTGCTTCGGTAAATCTTTATCGACCTTCTGATAAAAAATTGGATTCAAAGTTCGTAGTTAGTAGCATTCAAAATGGATCAGCCTTGTTTGACATAGCCGAGAAACCTGGTGGTAGATACGTTTTGGAGGTAGACTGGATGGTTAATGGCACTGGTTACTTCGTTAAGAAAAACATTGACCTGTAGTTTTAAGGAAATTGAATCGGTATTCATTTATTGAATAATGGATTTTGTAACAGCATTTATGATTGGTTTAATGGGCAGTTTGCATTGCATTGGCATGTGCGGACCTATTGCACTTGCACTTCCACTTGACCGATCCAGCCTTGCCGCTCAACTTTCCGGAACTTTCATTTATAACTCAGGGCGTCTGCTTACCTACTCCGTCATCGGAATAATACTCGGTATTCTTGGAAAAGGAGTTGCTTTTTTTGGTTATCAGCAAATATTCTCAATCATTATGGGAGCAGCTATTATCCTTGGAGCTGTACTCCCCTACTCTTTTGATAGGTTGGTTAGCTTAACCCCATTCATGTCAAAATTTCTAACCCGAATTAAAACAAACATGGGGCTCCACCTAAAATCTAAATCAATGACCTCATTGCTGTTGATTGGTGTTTTGAATGGATTGCTCCCATGCGGTTTGGTTTATTTTGCGGTTATTGGTGCCATTACAAGTTACGATACCCTCTCTGGTGGACTCTTTATGTTTGTATTTGGTCTGGGTACTTTACCCATGATGATAACCGCAGCCCTTTCCCCTGGTTTCATTGGAATTCAATGGCGTAACCGGGTGAGACGAATTCTTCCCTTTTTCGCCATATTAATTGGAACCCTATTTATCCTTCGGGGATTAAACCTGGGAATTCCTTACGTAAGTCCGCAATTAAACCCTGAGACAGATACTGCTGTTGAATGCCACGATTAGGGATTGGCTTTTCTAGTTGGTAGAACAAGATTCTAAAACAGGATTGCCTTAGCTTAGTCGCAAAAACTACTATGCCTCATTTTGTAATTGACTGCTCCGAAACCCTACTGGATGTTCATTCTCCGGAAGAAATTATGCAAAAGGTGCACGAC
>CEQS01074143.1_pt1 | contig 11251 bp, 3 predicted proteins | sample 530981 | NCBI WGS metagenome assembly CEQS01 (sample SAMEA2621176, study PRJEB7988) | marine metagenome | biome: marine biome (ENVO:00000447); feature: mesopelagic zone (ENVO:00000213); material: "saline water (ENVO:00002010), including plankton (ENVO:xxxxxxxx)" | depth 800 m
TCTGCTGCCAGCAGGGTAACTGTATCGGAGGTTAGTTTTTGATCGGGTCCTGCATACGCTATTGGCACATCCTTTACACAACGAATGGAGTATCTTATAGAAGCGGAATTAGTACTGGTATATATAATTTGATCGTTATTGTACGACAAGTAATAAAAAGCCTGGTTACCTGGATTAGAACTAGGGTAACTTGCCGTCCAATAATACGCGTTGGTATAAATTCCTGAATAGGTGGAACCGGAATAATAACCAGCTCCCTTAGCCGTGAATCCGGTAGAATTATTGGAAGCTGTATTAGGTTGACTCCAGTACAATGTTGTGGCTTCCTTTAACTCACCGCCGCAGGTTGTACAACTCGATTCATCTGTATGCGAACTTTTAATTGTTCTTATAAGCGTATCAAATTCTCCAACGGAAGGTAAATGCCAACTGACTGGACAAGCTCCTTGCACCTTACCTGGAGTTTCCTGGCTAACCCGCCCTCCATCTAAAGCTTTAGATTTAGTGTATAACCTTCCAAAATCACGATAGGTAGCGCTATCGCCACTGTAAAAATCTGAAGTTGAGTGGATATTATACCTTAAGTTTTCAGCCATCCACGTTTGGTTTCCAATTTTTACCGTTTTATACATTTCATTGTCCCGAGTATCCAACCAACCATCGCCTGGTTCCCAGTATTTGTTGTTGCCCGAAAAAGAAATTTTTACAGTATCACGAACCGTATCCCCTTCAAATGCAATCGCCCATTGAAGTAGATAGCTACTATCTGCCATTCCAATAAATATTGAATTATACGCTGTATCGATTGCCACGCTTCCGCCTATTCCAGAAATAATGGTCCAAAAACCGAATTCGGGAACTACATTTTCATTGGCATCTAGAACCGTTGATACTCCTGAAGCAATTGTTTGATCTTCACCAGCGTCAGCTTCTAATAAATTTTTTATGCATCGAATTGAATAGGCGATGGTTGAGCTTGAGGTACTGGTAATTATTGCATTGTCATTGTTATAAGAAAAGTAATTGAAATTGTTTGTGCTTGTGCTGGAAAGGTTAAAACTGGAAGTCCAAAAGTATCCATTGATTTTCAGGCCGCTAAAATTTGATCCACTATAATATCCACCTCCTTGAATTTCCATGGCAAACTCGTTGACTGCCCCTGTATTTGGAGAACTCCAGTAATTAAGTGTTGAATCCTTAAGAGAACCACAGGTCCCACAATTCGTATTTCCAGATACAAAAGTATTTTCAGTTCGATGCAACAAAGTATCCCATTCCAATTGACTCGGTAAGTGCCAACCGGCCGGACATGCCCCTTGAACATCACTTGGATATGCATTGGATATTCGATATCCATTCATTGCAGCAGCATGGGTATACAGTTTCCCATACGAATAATTTGTACTTGAGTCATTGTTGTACCAATAGGTATTACCAACGGGAGAATCGTAAATAAGGTTTTTTGTCATCCATGTTTGATTTCCAATCTTTACGGTTCCATAAACAGTACTATCCCGAACGTCAAACCAATCGTCCGATGGAGACCATGCAGAATTATTAGTTGTAGAAGAACCGGTTGACAGACCCATAATTTTTCCAGTACTACCGTAAGAAACCCCCATTACCTTATTGATGCTGTCAGACTTAACCGTTGATATTCGAATAACTGATTGAGAGGAAACCTTGTTGGATAGACCAAGAAAAAATAAGCTACCAAGTATAATGGGAAAGCAAAAAGAAAAGCATTCAAGACAAGTCTTAAATTTTTCTATTTCAATCCTTAACTTACGTCCCTTAGCGCTCATTTTTTTTACATTATACCATCTACTTCTTTTATTGGCTAAAAATTTATCAAACTAAGGCCCAACCTCAACGGTAACATAGCTCGGATTAAAGAATATGGTGGTAGCACTGGTTGCGTAGCCAACTATTTGAACCTGATCTCCAGTTCCAGTAGGAGGTGTTTGCGTGAGTTGACCACTGGTAGTTGAAACATAGATTAGTCCTCCAGTAGTCCATGACCAGGACGAGTTAGTTGCAAATCCATAATGCACTATTTTTTTTGAGCCAGTACCTGTTTCAACCGCAAGTGCGACACAAGGCATAGTTGAAGCCGCATCAGCATCTGCAAAATCGTAATTTCCATTTGACTTTATGTAGAGCGCCCTGGAAATTCCTGAAGTCGATGCATCTACAGAAGACACCGATGTAATTCCATTCACCGACGTATTACTGGATGGACTCGTATCAAGGCCAATATCACCATCAATGTCTAAACTGGCAACTGGTGCGGTTATTCCACCCATTCCAATGTTGCCTGATTCCTCTACCACTAAAAGTTCAGTAGTGCTATCCTTTCTCACTATAAACTGGGAGGTTGTACCGTTATTGTTTTCATCAATGTCCATTATAAGGCTGCCATGAGACATAACCGAATGAGGGGAGCCACCGGTAAAAAGAAAATTACTCTGATTTCCCTGTATTTGTAGCTTTTCGAGCGGAGTTGTCGTATTGATGCCCACATTACCTGCTCCAGTTATAGTCATTCGATCGACATTATTAGTATAAAAAATAACTGATGAATTCTCCCTGTGCAATAGCAAGAAATCTTCATTAGCCGACAATCCTAACACTGTTCCATCACTAGTTCCTGTTCCTGTAGTTGTATTGGTAAATTGCAATTGAGACTGGGCAGAAGATGGCTCATGCAGTTGCAAGAAATAATTAGGTGATGACGTCCCTATTCCTACATTTCCGGTAGTGTAGTATAGGTTTGAGCCGCTAATGTTCCAGGGAGAACTTGAAGGCGCTTGCCAGCTTGCTACACCGTTCGCATCAGAAGTAAGCACCTTATTGGCACCTGCACCATTAGTCATGGTCAAGTATGTAGACTTAATTCCTCCATTTACCGTTAGCATTGAATCAGGAGAATTGGTTCCAATCCCTAATTTCCCTGTGTTGTCCAGGCGCATGTATTCTGTCTCTGCACCGCCGTCATACGATTTGATAAAGGTGAGGACCGGGTCTCCAAAATTATTCAGGGGTCTGGCTTCCATTTTCCATTGCCCTTGGCGTACAGTCCCCCCATTATTTCCAATGGTGTTCATGTGCAGGTAGCTCCAGGCGGTATTTCCAGTTCCAGGATCGGTAACATGCAACTGTACATTTCCCATTACGCTGAGGTTGTCAGTCGGGGTCATACCGATACCAACTTTCCCCCCTGTAGTCATAACAAACTTTGAATTACCGCTTAGAGAAGGGTCTCTGTCAGTGTCATAAGCAATACTAAAGTTATCACTGGCGCTTGCATCAATTCCCATAGCCCAGGAAGATGAGGTTCCATTGGCCGTAATTACTTTGGAATCGAAGCTTCCATCCGATTCAATTAGTAAGTACGGTGTATCACTTGCTTTATAAAGGTGTAACAGTTCCGTCGGTGTGGTTGTTCCAATACCAATGCTTCCCAACGAATCAAGTACTAAATGAGCATCCCCAATAACATCATTATGCCTTAAAACAAAATTATTGGTCGAATGGTCGTGAAAAATATATCCACCGGCATTGTTATTCGCGAAAAAACCCATATAGGCATCAACGGTCGTGTTGCTTTCGATACGAGCATTACCCCCATATAAATGTAGTTTTTCCGAGGGTGAGCTGGTGCCAATCCCAACTTCACCGGTGGCTTTTATTCTCATTCTTTCGTTACCCGAAGTAATAAACCTAAGGTTGTCATTATCTACGCCTCCTGCATTCTCGGTGGCGATATAGGTATCCGCATCCTTATCAATAATACGGGTACTGTCCCCGTTGCTCGATGATAACGTACTGGAAGAAGCGCCTGAAGTGTTGTATTTATAATCGCTACCTTGCCGCTGGGCAATGATATTAAAAGAGATATCGCTGCTAATCCCTAAACTGGTCCATATATTAATTTTGGCACTTGTGGTCGTAACTGATTCAACAGTCAGATCGTACTGCGAAGAATTTTCAGCTACGGCCACCATAGAAGGGGCCGCAGTAAAGTGACTTGTATTAAAGGTTATGGTATATTCTCCCGTACCGGTTTTAGAAACTGAGGATACCCAATCTATATTTTCAGAAATTACTGTTCCTGTCGAAGAAATTCTAGCACTAAACACATTTTCATCCAGTGTATCCGCGGAACTGGAGGAAGAACCATTCGTACTAGACCCAAAAACTTTATCGAGTTTGGTAATTTTCACCTGTGCATAAACTTCATTTACTCCAAATGAATTAGAAGGGCCAAAACCATCAGAACTTTGAGTAGAGGAACCACGATGTTGTATTTCGAAGGTTGTTGATGTCGCAACAGTAAAAACTCCTTCTAACGTGGAGGATGATGCTGTGTTATCAGTTGAATGGTTATATGCGTTTAATCCTAAAACAACATCATTCGAATTTGTTATATCGCGTAATCGAATTTTGTGACTTGTCATTTTATGAGCAACCGCAGTTGCTTCTATCATATAAACGCCTGGTTGAAGTGTAAATTGGTTGGAAGCTAAGGAAGCGAAAGAAGTATCTCCATATTTGGTGTTTAAATCCCTTGTTCTCCACGCTCCGGATGTAAAAGTCCCACTTGCGGTCCCAGAGGATTTTTCATCCTTCATAATCAAAACCCCCGATTCATCGACTGAAGAAATGGAGGTACCCGTTGAACCACTACCTCCGGTCCAACCTTGAATTGGAATTCTTGCATTCAAAACCTGAGTTGAGGAATTAGAAAAAATTACATTACCATTGGTTTTAACCAAGGCCCCGGAAGAATTAGTGGAATATCCAAAACCAAAACTCTGATCTCCTGGCTCAATAAGAACTGTATATGATGTTGAAGTTGCTCCTCCTGTCCAGGCGGCAGTTCCTGCGTTTTCAACCGAAGCAAGGTCTGAACTGATGGTAAGGCCAGAAGGTAGGCTTACAGAGGCTTCAACCGCAGAACCTGAACCACCTTTTTTGAATTTACCTCGAATTAACAGGTCAGAGCCGTCTCTACGCCAATAAAAAGTGTCAATTGTTACGGTTCCAAACCCGATAAAAGTTGGTGAATAGGATGTCCAGTCTGTAGTGACAGTAGTACCACCAGTTCCACTCCCAACGCTTTGCCACGTATTTCCATCAAAATATTTATACACTGAGTCGGTGGTATTAAAAATAAACAAACCTGCCGCAGGTGAACCTATCGCATTCATTTGTGCAGTTGTAAGCCTTGGTGGTAATAAACCGCGGGACGTGTCAGAAATTTCAAGGGCTGCGGAGGGATCTGGATTTCCTCCCAGGGAGTCAATTTTCATCCATTGGGCCTGAACTGAATTTCCAACCAACAAAATAATAATCAACGCTAACGCACTACTTCGCCCGAGACTCCCTAGGAGCCTTGTCGTCCATTGGGTGTAACTAATTGTTGGTATTACCATAAAAACCACAAGAAGGAAGCCAAATCCAGAATGTAAAAAAATTGCTTTCATAATAGTTCATCGCTTAAAAAGTGAGCTTCAACTATATAGGTCGAATTACATCTCAAAATCGAATGTTACTCCAAGAATTCTTAAATCACCGACTGAGGTATCCAAAGCATCTGACCCTGATCTCCGAAATACCATAAATATATAAGTATCGGCAGATGCAACGCTAAAAGTTCTAGTCCAGGTTTTCAATGTATTTGCGGTTGAAGGGGCAGCAAGCGTAGACGAGCTGCCACTTGGATTAGCCCCAATAGTTTCTCCATCTGTCCTGGGTGCCGTAGCAAAAAACACACGAAAATTCCCTACATTTACATTACTTGTATAGGATACACGCATGGTTATCGTATTACTCGTTCTACCGGTAGGAAGCATTAAAGAAAGTACAAAATCCTTGTTTCCAACATCCGGAAGTGCTACGTATCGATAGTTCCAACCATAAGTTCCAAAACTGGTTCCTGACTGTAAAACGTCATTCGAGTACGTAATCGCCGGCATACTAATAGAATGTGTTTTAGACGGTACGTCTTGCCAGGTAGCATCTCCATCTGCGTCAGATACTAACACCTTATTACTAGCAGGTGATCCTCCAGTTACTTTTAATGAAGTGGTGGTTGTCTTGCTCGAAACCTTTACCTCGCCTGTTACATCCAATTCCACCGTAGGGTTAGTATTATTAATACCAACATCTCCGGTTTGGGCCTCCACGACTATACTCGGCGATTGATCTGTACTTGACCATCGACGCCCAATCCCAAAGTTATTACTACCAAAGTTGCTTTCATCAAAACCTACATTCATACCAACAGAATTTCCATCCTGTCGATATCGAATCATGGGATTATCGGTTTCTGTAGAGTTGTCAGAATCAGCTTCAAGATAGATTTCAACATCTGTTTTATCCGTTATATGCAAAAAATGGGAAGGGTTAGTCTCTCCTATTCCTACATATCCTGTATTCGTTATTCTCATTCGATTGGTATTATTTGTTCTGAACTGCATGTATCCGTTTTCGTAATTGTAGAGCAGTGTATTACTTCCTGATTGCCCAAATAAAAAGCCATCGCTATTTGTACTTCCACTTGAACTATTTGTTATTTGAGTATAATTAGTCGTTCCGGAAGCATTATGAATATGAAAATTACGGACCGGGCTCGCTATACCAATACCTACATTTCCACCTGCTCGTAAAACCAATCTATTGTCGGCAACTGAAGTTTCTGTAAAACCCAGATCTGCGTTACCAGTACCTTGAGTTCGAAAATGCCATTCTGCATCTCCACCATTATCATAAAACTGGATGAGTCCATTAGTTGAATGTGCCTTTATCGCTAGAGGGTAAGTAGTAGAAGGGGCATTATTGAGCCCTAAATAGCCACTGTTGTTAAAAAATGACTTTCCTTTTATATCTAATAGGTAGGAAGGAGTTGTTATTCCTATTCCTACATTATTAGAAATAGGGTTCAGAGAAAGTGGCTCAGCATTTTGAGTTTGTACGTAACCGTAGGTCTGAGTACGCCCCAAGTACATACCATCTCCTGTTGTGGATTCTCTAATCTCCAATTGACCAGCATTTCCATTTGCCGGTGGTGAAGCTAGAATGTGCAAGGGAGATAGGGGGTTATTTGTTCCAATCCCTACTTCACCATCCTTATTAATTCTCATTCTTTCGGTTAATGAAGTGACATTGGTTGATGATGATCCACCAGCAAAAACCAGGTCAGCAGCATTACTCCCTGCATCAGTCCTAAATATGCTCCAGGTATAATTACCACCATTATTCTGAAATGCTAAACCATGATTGCTACTGTTGTTGCTCGATTGCAGCGCTAAGGCACTTTCCGAAGTACCGAATACCGTCAACTGATTTGAAGGGCTCGTAGTTCCAATTCCGACATTGCCCGAATTATCAATTCGAATGCCCTCATTATCCCCATCATTTGACAGGTAGTTATTATTTAATTGAACATTCTGTGTTGCTTTATGGTCTCCTAAATTATCTTCCGACAAATCAACCCAACCTGAACCGTTGTAGAAATAAAACGAACCCAGCGTACTGTTAAATACCAACAAACCTGTGGCAGGACTTGAAATGGCATTCATTTGTGTAGTAGTTACTCGGGGAACAAGTACACCCTTGGAAGTGGATTGTACCTCCAACGCCGCAGAAGTATCAGGTGTACCTCCTGTTTCGTTAATTAAGACATCCTGGGAATAGACCATCAAACAAGGCATGAAAAAGGACAACAAAATCAGATGTTTCCATTTGGAGCTGCTCCGAAAGTTAAATTCCCTTATATTCTCTCCTGCTCTCACCATCTCCTAATTCGTTGAGTACTCTAGGTTTACACCATGAATATACATGGTTCCTGTATTGGTATCTGATCCGTTGGTACCAATTCTTCTGAGATAGATGTGTACAAACTTATCTGAAGAATTTGCTCCGGAAACATTTATCGAAGCTTCCTGTAATCCTTCTACAGTGGAGGATACAGGCAGGGTATGATTTGTACTTGAAGTGTTACTGGAAACATCCTCGTTTAATGAGCGATATATTCTACCCACTTTGAAGTAAATATTTCCAGTGTTTGTTGATGCACTGTATAAAATCTTAGCTGTAAAATTTCCACCATTCCAGTCCACCGGTATGGGGACGGAAACTCGAATTTCTCGGTTACCACCATCTGTCATATAAATCGTTGTTAATCCAAAGCTTCCAAGAGTCGCCCTTGTCGCTCCACTAAAACTCTCCGAAGGAAACATGCCAGGGGTAATCATTATGGACTTGGTCTTGGAAGGTACATCCTGCCACGTAGCATCTCCATCAGCATCAGAAACCAGAACTTTATTGCTACCTGGTGAACCACCAGTAACCTTGAACGATGCCGTTGTGGTTTTACTAGAAACTGTAGCATTGCCAGTAATCGTTGTATTACCAGCCAAAGCCGATGTTCCGTTTACGTGTAATTTGGCCGAGGGGCTGGTAGTATTGATCCCCAGGTTTCCAGCTGAAGAACCAGTTATTAGTGGCGTACCCGAGACGCTTCCTATATAAACCCGAAACGAATTGTCTGATCCATTGGTTCCGACAATCGCACGATTGGTACCCCCTTCCCGGTATATCGAATAGGAGTTGTTGCCGGAAGACGGATTAAGAATGGTATATGCATGCCCAGACGTATTTTCGAATTCTGCCACCGTACTGGAGGTTCCGGTAACATCCAAAGGCCAGGTGGGACTGGTTGTTCCAATACCTACTTTACCATCACTTTTAATGGTCATTCTGTCCGTATTGGCAGTTCTTAATCTTAAATCTCCAGCTTCATATCCCTGGATGTAAGAAGTGGTACCTGTAATCCCAATTCGGAGACCATCACTTGAAGTGGTGCCTGTAGATGTATTGGTAAACTGAAGCCATGAGGTAGTGCTGGAACCATTGATATGTACTAAATTATTCGGGCTTGTTGTTCCAATTCCTACATTTCCTGAAGCGTCAATTCGAACTCTTTCAGAATTATTAGTTTTAAATGACATGTAACCATTTTCATAGTTCCAGAGGAAAGTATTGCTCCCGTTCTGTCCAAATAGAAATCCATCGGAGTTGGTACTTCCACTTGACGAGTTAGTCATTTGTGAGTATACGGTAGTACCAGAACCTTGAATGTGTAAGTTTCTAACCGGACTCGTTGTCCCAATTCCAACATTATTTGAAAGGGGATTAAGAGCGAGAGGTTCAAGGTTTTGACTTTGTATGTATCCATAGGTCTGAGTTCTTCCCAGCATCATTGAATTACCTGTTGTCGATTCATCGATTTGAATTTGGCCGGTATTGGCATTGGTTGGTGGAGAAGCAGAAACATGAAAAGGGGAAGCAGGATTATTTGTGCCTATTCCAACCTCTCCATCCTTATCAATTCGCATGGATTCACTTTCCGTACTACCATTGGAATAACTATAAAATGCCAAATCGCCCACATTGGTACTCGCATTGGTTACCACACCTGCAATTCTTCCAAGCTTGTTAGAACCACCAAGATCATTGTCATAATTTTCGAAATTTAATTTTGCCTGGAAGTTACTGGTTGACCCATTTCTAGCTCCCCGTATGGTAACCGACCCGTCATTGCTTGTGGTCGATGCCGGGCTAACCAATAGCTGGGGGCCACCATCCTTACTAATGTGAAGAGCTGAGGTAGGAGTGGTAGTACCTATACCAATATTACCTGAATTGTCTATGCGAATACCTTCGTTATCCCCGTCGTTTGACAAATAATTGCTATTTAACTGAATGTTTTGAGTTGCCTTATGATCACCCAGGTTATCTTCTGATAGGTCAACCCAAACCGTACCATTATAAAAGTAAAAACCTCCTGTAGTCGTATTGAATATCAGCAACCCGGTAGCCGGTGAACTAATGGCGTTCATTTGAGTAGTTGTCATTCGAGGTACCAGCATCCCTTTAGAAGTTGACGACACTTCCAACATTGAAGACGCGTGTGGTGTTCCACCAGTATCATTAATCAGTACCTCCTGAGCCTGGCCATTAAAACGGTAGGTAGTAAATACTAAAATCAGGATTATTACCTTTATCCAATTGTAATTCAAATTCTTCATAGCTATCATTCTGCTTCTTAATCTATCTATATGGAAGAATTAGTGTTTTCTGTATACGCATCGATAAGGAGCACTTCCTGTTGGATCTTTAAATGCCCGAGTAGTAATAGCGCCATTTCCTACTACCATCATGTTGTTTTGAGAAACATTGCTTACCCACTCTGCGTCATCGGTTTCATCCGTTAACGATAAGGTACTTGTGGCTACATACCAATCTCTAAAGGAAGCCAGCTCAGCGTCCTCTGAGGAACAAGTAGTGGTTGCAATGAACCAGGTGGCTGCCGTTTTCTCTGCTTTTGAAATGCAATAGCTGCCATTTACCTTTTCATAACCCGATGGACAAACAAGGGTATCAATGGTAGTTACATCGGCCCAGGCAGCTCCACCAGCGGCATCCGAAATTAGAACCTTACCTAAACCGGCTCCTTCATAAATTCTTAAGTAATCGGTCTTTATACCACCTTTTACATTTAAGGTAGAATCATAGCTATTACCGAATGATCCTCCAACAACCATTTTGTTGTTGACCTGAACGTTACCGTTATCGAAGTAACCTGCAAAATTATCTGTCCCACCGCTTGCGGTTGCCCAAATGCCATAGTTGGTGGCAGAACCTGATGTCCCATTGGCTTTGGCATATATTCCCCAGTATTCTGAGAAAGTTCCCGTACCTTCTGCTACTGAATAAGTTCCATAAAAATCTCCATTGTTACCGAGTCCATTGGAACGCCCCCATAGAGCATAATATTTAGCAGAAGGTGGTCCTCCATAAACATCGGCATAAACACCAAATTTATTGGCAGCATCACCACTTAAATAAGTACGGAAACCCATAGCTGTATCCGCGGAACTCTTCGTGTAAACCTGAGCATTTACCGCGAACTTATTGACGTTATTATCGATAGTATCCCACAAACATAGACGAGCTGTAGGATCAGACATGTTTATACCTATTCTACCATTCTTAACCGTAAGGTATTCTCTATTATTGGCAAATAAACGGAAAGTATCAGCGTCCGGATACATCCAGGAAGTTCTGGTGGCATTGGCCAATACTAAAGATGTATCGGTGGAAAGCGTTGACCATTGAGCCTTACCTGTACCATCTATTGAAGTAAGTACTTTTCCAGCAGCTGCCCCATCTGTGACCACCA
>CEQS01074168.1_pt1 | contig 11135 bp, 8 predicted proteins | sample 530981 | NCBI WGS metagenome assembly CEQS01 (sample SAMEA2621176, study PRJEB7988) | marine metagenome | biome: marine biome (ENVO:00000447); feature: mesopelagic zone (ENVO:00000213); material: "saline water (ENVO:00002010), including plankton (ENVO:xxxxxxxx)" | depth 800 m
CCTTTTTGTTTCCGACCACCAAGGTGATAGGTAACGTGCCAACCGTCGTCTTTGGAATTGGCAGTCAAGATGGGCACTTCACTGCTGCCCATGATCATCACCATATTCCTGCCGCTGAGACGAACTCCAACAATAGCAGCGCCATCAAGCGCGTAGCGACCAGAACGCAAAGCGGATCTTCGGGCAGTAGCTACGTCTGCCATAGTAGGCCTCATTATAAGAGCAAACTGCCCGTAGCGTACGTTACGCCGGTAAAATGTCAACGATCCGTAAGCGTATCTGTTTGCGTCCCATGAAGAATGACTCCTCTACTTGAGCGATCACTGTGCACGGTACGTCGGCTGATGGTTCTTTTGAAAAACTATTCGGCAACCGGAAGAAGGCGACCCCTTCGAGATTACCCGCTTCGGTCGTAAAGGTGAGTTTGGTGTGGTCCTTGGCTTTTCCAAATACGTCGACTCGAGATGGGCTCACTTGAGAGAATACAAAGATTGGTTTTGGATTGCCGGTACCATATGGAGCAAGCTGTGAGAGTTGCTTGATAAGCAGTGGATTCACCTCATCGAGTGTAAGCTCTGCATCGATTGCCACCTCTTGATCAAACGCCGCGTCACTACCAAGATCATCCATCGCTGTTATGAGCCGTTCTCCAAACGTATAAATATGATCATCCTTCACTGAAAATCCGCCTGAGAAATGGTGGCCGCCATGTTCAATAAAAACATCAGACACCGCCTGCATCAGCTTCACCACGCTCACTCCACCACCTGAACGACATGATCCTTTAAATACTCCGTTGCCATCCTTCCCCCAGAGAAAGACCGGCTTGCCGTGTTCTTCAGCCAGCTTGTTGGCTGCAAGTCCGACCAGTGATGGTCGCCAATCGGTATGTCCCATGACGAGCACTGAAGGAATGTCTTCGATGTTTTTCAAACGCTTATGTAAATCTTTTGTCATTTGCGCGACCTCTGATTTCCGTTGCGTGTTCAATCTTTCCAAGTGATCAACACTCTCGCTTGCCTTCACCACATCAGATTCGGACAACATATGAAACGCATCTTCTGGCGTATCCATCCGCGACGCAGCATTGATGCGTGGTCCGATAGTAAAACCAATGTCGTCTTCGGTAAGGAAACGCTGGTTAAGGCGATTCTTTTTAAGGAGTTGTTGGAGACCTGGCCGGCGAGACTTTCTAAGGACTTGCAAGCCATAATGTGCCAGTACTCGGTTTTCTCCGACAAGCGGGACCATATCGGCAATCGTCGCGATACCGACCATATCAAGCCACCACTTTTCCCAGCCTGGAGTGACTTCGTATTCACCTCGCTCCAAAAGGGCCTGTGCGAGTTTAAACGCAACCGCTGCCCCGCAAAGATCTGGGAACGGGTAGCCTCCGAGTTTAGGATTAACCACCGCAACTGCCTTTGGCAGCTTTTCTTCTGGCTCGTGATGATCAGTAATGATAACGTCGATCCTCTGCTTATTTGCGTACGCTACTTCTTCGATATTCGACGTGCCACAATCGACGGTGATGATCAGCGCTACTTTATCTTCCTTCAGTTTATCGATTGCTACGTTGCTCAGACCAAACCCTTCAAAGTGACGATGCGGGATGTAGTTTTGAAAGTTTTCGTAGCCGATTGCTGTAAACAGATCGTGCAACACTACCGCACCGGGGATGCCATCGCAGTCGTAGTCACTAAAAATTGCAATGCGTTCTCCTTTTTCAATCGCTGATTCAATTCGCTCACAGGCTACTTTAATATCATTCAGCAACAGCGGATCGTGGAGATGTTCGTTATAGTTTGGCACCAAAAAGTCTTCCGCCTGTTCAGCAGAGATGCCTCGGGCATGCATGAGTTGATTGAGCAGCGGTGAAATGTTTTCTGCGACAATTGGGATATCAGCATTTGGATCGGGAAATCGGTAGGAAGCCATATATTCAATAAAACCTATGGTACCATTTGTGATGTATGAGCACTATTTTCACAAAAATAATTGACCGTGAAGTCCCTGGTTTCTTTGTATACGAAGACGACAAGTGTGTGGCCATCATGGATAGATTCCCAGCAGTTAACGGACAAGTCCTTGTTATTCCAAGAGAAGAAGTAGGGTATATTTTTGCTCTCTCAACTGAAACATACCTTCATATTTGTAAGGTCTCTCGCATGGTGGCCCATGCACTTGATGATGTATTTAATACAAAACGTACCTGTGTGGTAGTAGAGGGTTTTGATGTACCGCACGTTCATATTCGTCTGTATCCAATGACCAGCGCTGAAGAACCACTCGGAGCAGTGATCGTAAAACAATCCGAAGCAGACACGCTTCTCCTTACCGAACAAGCAGAAAAAGTTAAAGCCGCTCTCGACGCAATGCAATAAAACAAAAACTCCGCCGCAGCGGAGTTTTTTAATCTTGAAGTATATCGATACTCGGGAGCGTTCCTTTTTCGAGCAAGGCGAGCATTGAACCGCCGCCGATAGATACAAAACTAAACAGATCGTTGATGTGAAGCTTTTCGATTGCTGCGACCGTGTCACCGCCGCCGATCACTGAGAAAGCATCAGAAGCTGCGATATGTCGGGCAGTAATTTCAGTACTCTCAGTGTAGCCAATCTCATAAGCCCCGAATGGACCGTTCCAGAGAATGGTCTTGGCTTTTTCAATGTAGGTTGCAATCATTTCCACTGACATTGGACCAATGTCCATAATTTTTTCATTTGGAAGCACTTTATCTGCTGCTTTTACTTTTCTTCCTTCTGGACCATCGACGACCACATCGACAGCGAGCAGTAAGCGATCGCTCTTAAGGAACTTCTCTCCCTTTAATGACACATCTGATGTGAGAGACTCACCTACTTCAAATCCTTGCGCCTTGAACACGTCGTTCATAAGCGCGCCGGCGATAAACACTTTGTCGTAGGTCTTGAGGTATTTCTCAACCAACGGCATCTTGGTTTCAAACTTAGCCCCACCAAGCAGAAAGAGTGACGGGCTTTCTGGAGTCATTGCTTTGGTAAGTTCAGCCACCTCCCGAGCCAGGGTAAGTCCGGCGCACGCTGGTAACATGTGTGGCAACCCGTACGTCGAAGCGTGCTCTCTGTGAACTTCAGCAAACGCATCGTTGACATATAACTCTCCCAGGGTCGCGAGCTCTTTTGAAAAATCTTCGTCATTGGCTTTTTCTCGTGTATCTTGGCGCAAGTTTTCTGCAACCAGAATATCACCGTCAGCCATGAGCTCACGGCGCTGCATAAATTCCTCACCCAAAACTGTCCCACCCCATTGCATTGGCAGGTATTTCTCTAGGACAGTAAACACCGGCTTGAGTGTTTCTTCTGGTTTGCGACCAATGTGCGCAATCACGATAGTCTTAGCTCCTTGCTCATGAAGGTACCGCAAAGTTGGAAGGGCCTGCTCAACCCGAAACTTACTGCGGATGTTGCCGTCATCATCGAGTGGAATATTGAGTGATGATCGAACCACCACGTATTTGCCTCGCAGATCCGAGTAGTCAGAAATCTTTTTCATAGCTTAATCGAGCGTTGCCTTAACGATGTCAGTAAAATCAGCTGCTTTGAGACTCGCCCCACCAACTAAGAAGCCGTTCATACCACCTTCAGTGTGTAGTTCGCGAGCGTTGTGTGGTTTGACCGAGCCCCCGTAGAGCAACTGTACCTTTCTCGCAGTCGTACGGTCGTACACTTTCGTGAGTACCGTTTCAATAAAGAGCTGCATTTCTTTCACATCTTCTGCCGTTGCTGTGTTGCCAGTGCCGATTGCCCAAATTGGTTCGTATGCAATGACCACCTTCTTGATCTCAGTTGCTGAAAGCGCTACGCCAAGTGTGCGAATTTGCTGCTCAACAAAATTAAAGAATAGTCCGTGTTCGTCGCGTTCTCGCTCACCGATACAAACAATCGGGGTGAGTCGTTGCTTAAGCACCGCTTGCACCTTTTTTACCACCACTTCATCAGTCTCTCCCATCGCGCGGCGTTCTGAGTGGCCGAGGATCACAAACACTACTCCGAGGTCCTTCAGTTGCACCGCAGACACTTCGCCGGTGTAGGCACCGACATTATCATAATGAGCGTCTTGCGCCGCGAGCGCGAGCGTTCCTTTGGCGATTTTCTTACCCACCTCTTCGACATATACAAACGGTGGCGCAACCGCGATGTCAGTATCCTCAACTTCACGATTCTTCTTCGCTACTTCTTTCGCTAACTTGGTAGCATTATCAAGTTTGAGTGGGTTTAATTTCCAATTACCAACAACCAAAGGAACTCTATTTTTCATATGAAAAAATTGTAGCACGTAACGTGACTAATCTTCTTCACGCCACTCGGTAAATTCGTAGACATCGGAGGTATTTGGCACGAGTGGTGGTGGGTTATCAACCAAATTTCGGTCGTAGGTGTTGGTTCGGTTTTGAAAACCAGATACAAAGGTCCCCCCGCTCGTCCACTTCGTACCGACCCGACCGTTTGAAACAATCGTACCGTTGGCAGTAAGTGAATTCCGTTCATAGTATGGCTTGAAATTAAGTGGACCAGATGGATTTGGTAGATACCCGTAGGTGTAGTAGTTACGGCCATACCGTCCGTCTTGTGCAATGAAGATACCGTTTACGGTCATATCATCCGGCACATCGATACCGAGCAGCACATTGTCTTCTGCAATCGCAAGGAGTCCGTCTTCATCGGTGTCAACATAGGTAATATCGCCTTGCAGGATAATGTTTGGATCGTCACCGTTGATGTCGGTGCCGTCAGCTGCAATAGACACTCGTTGGTCTACCACTCCTTCGAGCCAGATTTTATCTTCTACATATACAAGGGGACAATCGTCACTAATTGCATATGTAGTACCACCACCCGTTGAGGAAATAATGTTCCGCTCACGCACCCATCCATCGTCTGAAGAGTAGCCCCAGTATTCGTATGTTCCAGTTACCGGTGATGCAGTGACAGTACCATCACCATTGAATACCACATGATATCCGTAGTTTCCTGAGTATGGAATGTAGACTCCTCCATTATTTTGGGCGCGGTCCTTCATGTTCGCCAGGTCGATGGTGAGGTCAGTAAAGTTAATTGGTGCAGACGGGAAGTAGAAAAGTGCTGGATTCGCATTTGCAGTCGACGTAAACACTCCGTCTACAGTCTGAGTTGGTGAACAACCAAAGCTTGAAGTACACGACCAATCAGTCAGACCACTGGTAACTGTCGACTGGTTGGTTCCGTCCATGCGGATTCCCTGGTTGGAGTGATACGGACCAACAATAGTTCGGTCAGAACCTGCCCATACATTTGAGTTAATAATGAAAGCGTATTCAGCTACCGTTGGTTGCGCGTAGCGAGCGGTAATGGTTCGGATCAATGTCGGATCTTCGTATGTATAGCCAGTAGAAGTTACTTCGATAGATGCAATGTCGCCACAGTAGGTACTACTTGCGATACTAAGTGAAAATTCACCAATCGCTCCATCTTCAGGATCTTCGTAGGCGTGTACATACGGGCCAGGTAAGCCAGTACCGTTTGTTACGTCCCCCGGGAAGTGAGCAAGGTACCACTTGTAGTAATTGAGTCCAGCTTCAGCGATGTCAGAAGATCGATCCAGCAGATATCGTTGCTGTACTACCTGGCTTTGTGTAACAATGTACCCGACCGAAGCAGACGTGACCGCGAAGAAGACTGCACCCAGCACTAGAACCAATACCAAGAATGCTCCACTGGTTTTGATTTGTTTTTTATGCGTACGAAGGCCAGACATAGAACTAGAGGTTATCTTTAAGATTACGTGGTGCCACCCCACTTCGCAACATGAATTCTCCAGGTGAGCGAAGCGGATCAATATTTACAATAATCTGAGCCCTGATATAGCGAACGTCGGTCAACAATGATGTGCTCGCGAGCGCAGTATTATTTGTATCGTAATAAAGAAACGTCGAAGTACCCTGATTAATATTCTGCACATAAAGCGATAGAATTTCTTCTAGGTCAGGAGAGGCGAGGTTGTAGGTTGGTGGCGAACCGGTCGCGTTGTATGTTCGTTTATACAAAGTTGTGGTTGCGAGTTCATACTCAACGAACTCAACACTGTCGTCTTTGTCGATGTCACTATAGAAACCAATACGATGCTCTTCCATTGCTGCCACTGGGAAGGTGCCATCTTCGGCGTACGTCATTTCACGCAAGTCGCGAGAAAGTTTTGTCATACCGCGCCGGGCGTTGTCGACTTCACCAGCCTGCGCAGTAGTGTAGCTGTTACTTTGATAGAGCGATTGAGCGGCAGTAAAGATCATTCCTATCAAAAGCATGTAGATACCAATAACAACCACCATTTCTACCAACGTCATTCCCTGTTGTGAGTACTTGTTTTTCATTATGACTCTGTCAGCACCACAACAGTGCTTGATTCCCCGGTGATATCGTATGGGTCAACTGTTTCTGGAGAATAACCGTTACGGGTCACATTAATAATGTAATCAGTATTTGAGGTAACACCACTATTAAAATACACCTGCCCACAGGCATCAGTGATTTCAGTTTCGTTAAAACCTGATCGTGTGAGTGTGACTGCAGCACCTGGAATTGACTGACTGAGTCCATCACGCACTGTAACGCGCAGCGAATGAGCAACCGAACTTACCAAAACCATTTCAAGCGTGCTGGTTGCTCCCGCAGAATGAACGAGTGGGACTTGCGGACAGACATGTGCGACTGCGTAGCCGTCAGTATTTGCAATGGTGTAGGTGTCGAATTCAATATCGTCCATCAGTCGCTCTCCGCTACCATCGGTGGTCGTTGAGAAATCAACTTTGTAAATCGGCGATAGGTCGAGCTGTGTCCCGATTGTCTTATTCCCTGTCACATCGAAGTTCACGTTGTTGCGTGAGGTGTCGGCAACTCGATAGTAGGTAGATACTTCATATATAGATGGCGTGTCAGAGGTGTCAGTGGTATTGAGGGTAATGCCGATAGTAATTGCCGGATGAGTGTTTGGATTGAGCTCAGTGAGATCAATAATCTGATCGGTGAACCCGGCGGCATTGCCATCAAGGTCTCCATCACCGATCAATGTGTATGCGCTGGTTGTTCCAGTGAAGAACTGGACCATGTATGAGGTGTTTGGAAACGCATCGCCTACCACCATGACTGATTCCCAACGATCAAGGGTCGCTGGTCGAATTTCTTGCAGGTAGGCGATACCAGATGTTTCGTATACTCCAAGCGTGTTCGCTAGTTCCAAATCTCCGCCAATCACTTCGGTGTCAGTACTAGTGGCAATACCTGAAGAATCGTTAAAGTCTTCTGTGGTACTGGCGCCATTAATATCACTGAGTGAGCGCAGGTAGATATTACTCAGCTCACCGATCTGGAAGGTAACAGTCGAGATATCTGATTCGAGTACTGCAAACGGTGCAGTGATTGGATTTGGATTAGTAGTAGTCGCTTCATAGGTTTGATCGGTCGAATACCCTGGAGCAGTTACGAACACTTGGTAATCACTCGCAGCCGGTGCACCTGAGAAGAGTGCTGAACCGCTAGCGTCGGTGTAGCGAGTGATGTCGATGGTCGAAGTAGTTGTGTTATTTAAAAGTCGAACTTCAGCCCCTGGTAAAAGTAGAGACTGATCATCAACAGCATTGACCCGAACGGTTCCCCCACCAGTAGTAGTCTCGATCGAGCGCGGCACGATATTGGAAACGAGCGTGATGTCGTTAGTTTCGCCGCGCATAGTCCAACTGAGTTCAATCTTCAACCGCTTATAGTCGGACGGAATACCGTTTGAGTCAGTCGTGGTGGCAGTCAACTGACCGTCAGCGGGATCGTCGACGTACTCGACCAAAACTCGCTCACTAAATTCAATACCGTTTAGTGTGGTGGTGCTGTTTTGTGGAATTGCTCCGGAAGGGATACCAGAGATTGTTCCAACGTCATCATATGGAAGCGAACGGAAGTACTCGAGACGATCATTAGCCAGTGAAAGCGCTGAAAGTCGAGCGTTTGAATGGGCAATGAGCTGCAACGAGTACTGTACCGATGCAAACAACGCTACAAAAATCGCCGAAGCGATGCCAATCACGATCAACACCTCTACTAAACTGAGACCGCTGTGTTGTTTACGTAGAAAGTTCATAATACTAGTTCAAACCATCAGAAATTGAGTAGATTGGTGCGATGAGTGCAAGTGCGAAGAAACCAACACCGCCACCAATAACTACCATGAGAAGTGGTTCAACAATTGTTGAGAGGTCTTTGGTCTTTCGCTCCACTTCTGTTTCGTAGAAGACAGCGAGCTCCTTCAACATACCGGCGATCTGACCAGTTTCTTCACCTACTAAGATCATTTCTCCCACGAGCACTGGGTAGAGATCTTCCCGCTCGATGAACGTTTCTGAAAGTGCTGTGCCCTTCTCTACTCGCTTAGCTGCCTCCTTGAGAATGTCTTTATAAAACACGTTTTGAAGCACCTCTTCGGTAATCTCGATTGACTGGATCATATCAACTCCTGAGTTGAGGAGTGATGAAAGGGTACGAGCAGTGCGGGCTGCATTGGTTTCCTTTGCCATGGTACCGATAACTGGTAAGTGAACTACGGTCCAGGAAGACGCGATCCGACCCCACTTGGTACGCAAAAAGTAAATAAATCCAACTATCGCGCCGATCATACTTCCGATCGCAACGAGAGTGTACTCCACCAGGAAGTCACTGGCCGCAATCAAGAACTGGGTGGTTGGTGGAAGGTCTTTACCCATACCTTTAAATACATCTGTGATTTGTGGCATCACATAAATCATCATCAAAATACCGATCACGACCATCACCACAATCACGATCGATGGGTAGATCATCGCACCTTTAATCTTTTTCTTGAGGTTACTGGAGCGTTCCATTTGGATTGCGAGGGTTTGCAGCGACTCCGCGAGCTGACCACTTTCCTCACCCGCCTTGATCATCGCTACATAGAGATCGTCAAACACCTCTGGAAATTCACGAAGCGCTTCGTAGAACGGATCACCTTGATTGATGCGCTCAACCACTCGCTTAATCACGCCTTTTAGTCGCGGGTTTTTACTCTGTCGCTCAATCACCGCCAGTGCACGAGAAACTGTAAGACCAGCCACAAGCATTGAGCCAAGGTTGCGCGTCACCATCACCAACTCATCAGTCTTTACTCGACTAAGGTAGTAATTGATTCGTTCAACGTTAAGGAATTTCGCAAGGTTAAATTTTGATGCCTCTTCAATCGAAGATACGGTGTGACCCTCGCCACGAGCAATGTTGTACACCTTAAACCGGTCCTCAGCAGTGACCGTATTTTTCACTGGCTTTCCGGCACTATCCTCTCCAGTGTAGGTGAATGTTGGCATGGTGTTATTCGTTAATTACTCGTAATACTTCTTCAATACTCGTCATTCCTTGAGCAGCTTTGAAAATTCCATCCTCGATCATTGAAAGCATTCCCTCTTTTCGTGCCTGAGCTTCAATTTCATCTCCCGTCTTTTCTTGCATCACCATATCTTTGAGAGTTGGAGAAATTTCCATCACCTCGTGGATACCAAGTCGCCCTTTGTAGCCATCTTCTGTCTGACCACCCTCTTTCGGGTGGTAGAACGGAATGTCATTCCAAGTGGCATTTTCTTTTACGATCTTTTCTTCTTTGAGTGTCGCCAAGATGGAGTCGAGATTTACTTTTTCAGACAATTCATCTCGTTCTGCTTTAGTGAGGGTATACGGAAGTTTATCGTCCGCCAAACGCCGAACAAGTCGCTGACCAATAGCCACTCGCAAAGTTGATACCAACAAGAAAGACTCAGCGCCCATGTCGATAAGTCGAGCAATCGTTCCGGCGGCTGAATTGGTGTGGAGGGTTGCGAGTACCAAGTGACCTGTAAGCGCAGCGTTAATCGCCAGACTAGCTGTTTCTTCGTCACGAATCTCACCAACCATAATGATGTCTGGGTCCTGGCGCATAAGCGAGCGAAGGCCAGCCGCGAAGTTAAAGCCAATCTCTGGCTTTACCTGTGATTGATTCACACGCGGCATTTGGTATTCAATCGGATCTTCAATAGTTGAGATGTTTACCTCGGGTGTATTCAAAATATCGAGCACAGTATAGAGCGTGGTTGACTTACCAGAACCAGTCGGACCAGTCACGAGAATGATACCGGTGGTTTGGCGCGTTGCTTTGTGGATTCGATCGAGTGTGGTGCCATGAAAACCGATACCCTCAAGAGAGAAGCCGCTGCGATTCTCTCGCAACAAACGCATTACTACCTTTTCACCATAGAAAACTGGCAGCATAGATACACGGAACGCTACCTTTTGGCCATCCATTTCCATTTTAAATCGACCGTCTTGCGGCAAACGCTTCTGGTCGAGCTTCAAACTCGAAAGCACCTTAAGACGAGCTACGATACTGTCTGAGGCAATCTTTGGTAGTTTCATCGCGTCGTGCAAAATACCGTCTGTCCGATAGCGCACGAGCACTTCCGTTTCCATTGGCTCAATATGAATATCAGACGCACCTTGTATGATGGCGTGGCGCAGGAGCGTATCGACAATACGTACTACCGGAAGATCCTCGGCGAGTTTTTTGAGATCTTGTTCGCTCATCTGCTCCCCTTCCTCGTTGATCACCTTAAGTTCAGAGGCGTCCTTCATGATGAGATCACCGAACTCATCCTTCAGTGTCTTTTGATACTGACGGAGAGCCGATCGCATCGAGTCGGTGTCGGTCAGGCGCGCCTGGATGCGCAGCCCTACCTTCTTCTTTACAAAGTCGATCGCTGGCAGATCAGCGGTATCGAGCATGGCCACTTCAAGCGTGTCTTCACTTTTCTTGTACGCAATAATATTGTGCGCACGCGCTACTGGTTCGGGAATGAGAGAGAGGGTTTCAAAATCAATCTTGGTTTCCTTAAGCGAAACAAACGGAATACCAAGCACGTACGACTCTACGCGACGCATATCGTCTTCGGTCATATGACCATGGGCAATGAGCGCCTCGCTTAAAGTACGCTTTTCTTCCTTAGCAATCTTTTCAGCTTCAGCAATATCGGACTTGGTAATGAGTCCTGCATCGAGCACAAATCGCTTAAGTTGTTCGTCTTGAATTCGCATTAA
>CEQS01074109.1_pt1 | contig 11100 bp, 1 predicted proteins | sample 530981 | NCBI WGS metagenome assembly CEQS01 (sample SAMEA2621176, study PRJEB7988) | marine metagenome | biome: marine biome (ENVO:00000447); feature: mesopelagic zone (ENVO:00000213); material: "saline water (ENVO:00002010), including plankton (ENVO:xxxxxxxx)" | depth 800 m
GATCAAAACAACTTTTGGACTATCAAGGGCGGTAATAGTTATTTGGTCGTTGAAATTACAGCCTTCTTGGGAAAAATTTGCTGAATACTCTCCTTCTTCTGAAACCATAATGGATTCTGAGTTCTGACCGGTAGACCAGTTTAGTATTCCGTAATTCACTAACGATTTAAGCTCAATGGTTTTTCCTTTACACAGAAACTGATCTTCGCCTAAGGAAAACCCGGTAGGGTTTATCATCTTTACATCAATGGTGTCGGAAACTCTACAACCTATGGAATCGACGGCAACACTGTATCGTCCGTCGCTTCTTACATGGATTGATGGTGTATTCAGTCCGTTGTTCCAATAATAGGCATCATAAGTTTTGTCAAGCCTGAGTTCAAATGAATCTAAACCACAAACTGTCGTGTCGTTTCCTAAATTCGGTTGTTGAACCTCAATCCAGTTTACATTTATGGTGTCTGTGCCATAGCAGGCGGGTTCTCCTGCTCTTACCCAGTACTGTCCTTGCTTTGAAGCCATTATGGATCGGGTATTTTTATCGGTATTCCATTGGTACCAATTGTACGAAGAGGCAGTTTGTAAAAGCACTGAATCAAACGCACAAACGGTGGTATCATTACCCAGTTCAACTACGGGTTTTTGATAAATATTTACTGTATCTACCAGGGTATCTAATAGTACCTTGGTACCATGTGTACGATATATGTATGCGGTTACCACATATTTTCCGGTAGAGGAGAACTTGTGTGAATCAAGTTTGTTTCTGCTTATGTTGAAAGATCCGCTAGCCGGGTCACCATAGTTGTAAATTACTGAATCCAGGCTCGAAGTATCTCCATACCCCACGGGGATGTAATCATTCTTACAGCCATCGCTTACTAACAACCCGGAGGGAAATAGAAAGGATTGATTGAAGGTAGGTAAGCCTATTTGAGACACCTTTCCGGGGCTTAACTGAAACCCTTGCAGGACAAAATTACAGGCTGTACCTCTTGCATTAGGGTTGTTTATAACCCCAAGAAAAGCGTGCCCGCTATTGGCCATATATATTTTACCATCAGAAGCCAATTGCAGGGCGCCATAATTATTTACTCCGGTTGGTTGATGAATGATTGTGTCGCTGGCAATAATCTGCGCGGATGTACCTGCTTTTAAATTCACCTGGTGCAGGGAACTGGGTCTATACCACTTGGTGTAGTACATATATCTTTCATCAGGAGAGAATTCAATTCCATAAGGCCGACCAGTACGTGTGCTAATTGTAATCGGATTGGATAGTGTTCCTGTACTATTGTCAAAATCAAAAATTACTACCTGTGAAGTACTTGGAGTTCCGGCATTGGCAATGGCAATTTTTTTTCCTGAAGCTGAAGTCCTCAAGTATCCCCAAATAACCGTATTCGGTCCTATTGTAGTAGTAACCGGAGTGGTAGATACACCTGTAGGAGTAACTAAAAAAGAATAGTAGGTGTTTGTATTGTGTCCCACAACAATTACCCAAACATCTACACCGTTGGCATGTGAAACGGCTGTTAGGTTTTCACTTACAGGCGTTCGCAGCAACGTGTTCTTTGAACTTGAAACTACTGCTCCCAACCCACCACTTTGAGTCATATCAACCTCAGAGTATCTAAATCCATTGGCATTACCTCCAATCGGAACCGTAAAAATGTAATAGTGAGTTGTTGACCCTGGTTTGGTTACCACCACGGCAGAAGATGTTGCCGAACTATGTCCCAGCAATCCACTACCATTGGCCATTAGCACATGATTTCTATTATAAACCGTTCTCCCATCGGTATAGAACAAAAGGCTACCTGCAGGGTCCGATACGGTGGCACAACCTTCTAATGTTCTGATTAGCCCATTGGAGACAGCTGTTGGGGACCCGGAAGAAAAGTGCATGCCTGCATTATTTCCAAAGTACCACCAATTCGTTTCATTTTGAGCATGCCCGTAAAAAGAAAACAGACAGAAAAAAAGTAAACCTAAAAAACTGAAACGTGAAAATGAATAAAAGGTCATTTTGGTCTTCATTGGATAAATTGATTGTATTTACAAAATTGATGAATTAATTAAACATGCAGCCAGATTACAAGGTTATTTACAATTTAATTTTTAAGTGGTTGGTAGATATTTGTAATCTTAAGGGCAGTGGAGGAGGAAGGAGTTTTAATTTACTCCTTAACGATTCTTATGGTTGCCGTTTTTCCTTTCTGGGTAGTCAACTCAATAAAATAAACACCGTTTTCGCCAAGAATTTCAGCTTCTAATGATGAAGCAACTTCAAAGGATTTGGTCAATACGATTTGTCCAAGCGTGTTTCTAATAGTTAAACGTACATCGTGATAATCGTTGCCCAGTACAAGGTTTACTTTTCCGGAGGTAGGGTTGGGGTAGACTTTCAGGGAATTTCCAAAATCGTTGTATTTAATACCTATTCCAGTTATGTTATGGCATGTTGAGGTGTCTATGCAATGGCTTTCCGTCACTTCGACTGCATAATCTCCATTAGTTTTTGCAACAAAGCTCTGAGAAGTTGCTCCGGAGATTACCGTATAGGAGTTTGTATCACATTTAAGCCATTGATAGGATGCCAATCGTGACATAGCCTTAAGTGTATCATTCAACTGTTTTACGCCTGCATTTACAGAATCAATAGTCAGCTGGATATTAAGTACAGAGTCGCACCCGTTTGTATTAATAATTGAATCCGAATATACTCCGCTAGTGGTATAGGTTATACCGGTTTGTGGCCAGCTATAACTCCAGCAAGAGCGTATATTTTGTGTATCAACAACAGCTTGATTTAATTTAAGGTGAAGTACTACTAAGGAATCACATCCCTTTGAACTGGTTAATTTTCTATGATAAAAACCGCTTTTAAAGATCCTTTGAAGGGTTACAGGCCAGTCGTAATATTTTTTACAGGTTCCTACTATGGTGGTATCGTTATAAGTTGGTAAAATACTTAGGTTTAATAGGTTTATGGCATAACAGCCTTTGCTGTTTAAAGCAGTGTCTGCATATGTTCCGGATTGGTAATAAAACTTCTTGTTTACCTTCCAGTAAAACGAGTTACAGGATTGAACGTTGCTAATTGTATCAGGGGTTCTGTCAAGTGAAAGGTGTAGAGATAAAATACTATCGCAGCCATTTTGGTCGATTAAGGTATCCCAATATTGCCCTGTTTTGGTGTAGGTTATTCCTGTTAAAGGCCATGTGTATGAATTGCAATGATTCTCGAATAGCTGAGTCGTTGTTGATCTATTGATAATTAGATCTAGTGTTCGAATTGAATCACAGCCCATGCTATTCTTAAATTTAGCTTGATACGTTCCAGTTTTATTATACGATTTACCTGTTGCCAGCCAAGTATATTGATTACAGCTGGTAATTTTAACCGGTTGATTAACACTTTCACCAGTAGTATAATTCAATTCAACAATACTGTCGCAACCCCCAATCCGAATAGTGTCGCGATATATGCCCGACTTGGTGTAATTCTTTCGCGTTTTGTTCCAATAAAAAGGTGAACAGGCTACAACTGTATCTGTTTTTGGGAGTTGTAACGGATTGATAAATAACTGCAAAGAGATTATTGAATCACATCCGTTGGATCTTATCGTGTCAACATATAAACCACTTTTTGCGTAATTGGTTTTATTAATATTCCAATAGTAATGAGGGGGACAGGTATAAACTGTGTCTGGTACTGGTTGGTTTGGTGGAGAAATCGTTAATTGCAGAGCAACAACCGAGTCACATAAACCACTTTTGACTTTTACTGTATCAATATAATATCCGGATGTTGTATATCTTTTTCTATTTGTAGGCCAAACGTAGCCATAGCAAGCTGAAATTGTATCGGTTACAGGGGTGTAAAATGACTTTGATATATTTACGTATACGCGAATCGTAGAATCACAGCCGTTAGGCCCCCAAAAGGTTGGAGCCATTTGTTTAGTATGGGAATACCATCCACTGGAATAATAGGTTTTACCGGAGAATGCCCAAACAAAGCTATCGCAAGCATTTATTGAAGGAAGAGTTAAACTGTAATTGGAATGAAGAAATAACTGATAATTTAATATAGAATCACAACCGTGAATTGATTTGAGCTTATCACTGTAAATACCATTTGACGTATGTATATTTCCTCCTAAACCAAATGATGTTCCACAATAATTAACTACTCCTGATCCATAATAATTGTAGGTATAGCTAAAACTCGTCTTATGCGTTACCTTTAATAATTCAACAATGGAATCACACCCATGCTGATTCGTGAATGGAATAACGCTCTTTGTTGTATAAGTATTTAAAAGATTATGTGGTCCACAAGTATGAATCGTATCTTTGGTTGAGTCCGGAATTGTCATTTGAATAAATAAGGTGTCAATTATACTATCACAGCCTAAACTGGATTTTAAAGTATCTACAGTCCATCCTGATTTGTTATAGATCCGAGGTTCCCCCCAGTGATAGCCTATTCCAATTTTACCAGTGTTATTGGTATCGCACACATACACTGTATCCTGATTTAGTGCATCCGGTTTTGGGTAAATAACGACCAGATTCACAATTTCAATTATACTATCACATTTGTTGCCTGTAGTAAAGCGAGTGGTATCTAAATAAACCCCAGTGTTTTTTTGAAAATAACCAAGTATCAGAATGCTGTCACCAGGGCAAATAAATAGGGTATCATGGGTAATTATCGGGTCAGTTATAATTTTAATTTTTATGCCATTATCGGAATAGCTGCACGCACCTAATTTGTTGAAGCCCGTTACGATTTGACCATTTGTTGCAATTATGGTTTTCTTTTTACTTCCCAGGCTATCCCACTGATAAGTAGAAGTACTATCTAATTCGAACGACAAGGTGTCTCCAAGGCATGCTCTGAATTCAGTATCAATGCCAGTCCCACATCCAGGGGAAGAAGAACTAATAATTTTTCCATTGACCTGAACTTTAAATTTTTCCGTTGATACCTTGCAGCCAGTTTTAAACTTTACCAAAAAAGAACTGTGAAAGTTGTGGTTTTTAAACTTTAAAGTGTCTTTTCCAATTACATGTTGATATGGCTCGCCATACTGATTAACAACGTAGACACTTGAAGGACCACTGTACACCTTACTCCATAAAGAAAAACCTGGATGGTTTGCCCAAAGCATTTTTCCTGTAACATAATAGCTTGAATTGTTGAAATTAGAAATAGAACTCCAGTTAACTACAGTGCTTACAGGACAATTGTTGTATTGGGAATGTTTTACTCTTGCAGAGTGGTTTCCACTACTTGAATGAGCGCGAGGTTGCGCCACTCCATTTTTATCATATACCACGGCAAAATGAGATCCTAAATGAATACTTCCACGGACATAAGTGAATTTATTGCTCAACGGTGTTTTTACATTATAATTTCTACCAGATCCCGAGATATATACCAGGTCATCTGCAGAAATAAAAACAGGGTCTAAATACGGCAACCCCATTGAGAAAGTATCACGAATGATGAAACTCCAATGTCCCTGAACAGTGATTGAAATTTGCTTTGAAGTTCTTGAAACAATAACCGGCGTGCCATCACTCAATTCCAGCCGGTTTACTAATGATATAAAACTTAGGTTACTAAATAGGCTGTCTATGATCATTCCTTTGTTAAGAAGTTTGTTTGGATTAGTGTAGGTGGTAGAACCAACTTTCACGGTATCAATACCTGAGGCAGCTATGTGTAGTTTGGATTTTTTTTGTTTAATAAAGTTGGGTGGTAAATCAATAAACTGAACCAGGTTTTGATAGGCCGCATTATGGTTATACTTAACCAAAAATCCATCTGCAACGGTTCCTGCGTGTTTGGTTATGACACTTGTTGAGAGATCAAAATCAACTGAGTCTACAAATCCACCCAACAGATAAATATTCAAATGTTCATCTATCAGGAGGTCGGTAATCCAAATTGAATCTGTTGCTTTTCCAATTGGCTTTACCCATACCAGTGAAGCATCAGATTTATATCGAGCAAGAAACAATTCTCCCTTCTTATCGCCAACTAGCTTATACGAAGACGTGTCGAGGTCAAAATCAACCGTATCTGTAAAAGAACCAACAATGATAAAACCGTCATCATTTGTTGCTTGTAAATCATATATGTTAACTAACCCGCCTTCAAAGTTTCGCATCCAATCAACCGACTGCGAATGGCTATTTAGGTATAAGATTAAAGAAAAAAAGAAAACTGTAAGTCGAGCCAAAACGGTTAGGTTAAATCAATTATTTAGCTAAAATAAACATAAATATTGAAGCCTTTACAAGGCTTAATTACCTACTCACCACCACCGAATGGGTCACCATTTTGTTTTGGTGTTGAATCAGGAGGTAGTAGGTTCCAATACTTAAATCCTCCACATTTAGGGTTTCATTTTTATTGGCAATTATCTCCAGATTTTTTTCCTTCACCAGTTTTCCATTCCCATCGAGTAGGGTAAGGGTCACCTTTCCTGTGAGCTGTCCAAAGCTGATGGTCAATTCCTGATCTACCGGATTGGGGAACAATTGAATTTTATTTCCTTCCAGGGTTAAATCCTGCTGACTCAATGGACTGATTAGTATTTTCAGTTTGGTTGAATCCACACAACCGTCTGCATTGGTTTGAACCACCGATAACCAACCGTTGTTGCCCGACCCCCAGAGTACCGAGGAAGAATTATTGGTTTGGGTAATAAACTTACCCCCAACCACACTCCATACGTAGCCCGAACCATTTATAGGTTTAAGGTTGTAGCTATAGATTCTATTCTTTGCCACTTTATCCTGTCCTTGTATGGGACTAACCGGAGTAGATTGCCCTACCTTAACGTTTTGGGTTTTAACCGATTTACAACCGTTTGCACCGGTAATGGAATACTCAATCAAATGATTTCCTTTTCCGGCAACTCCCGGATTGAAATTACCCCCTACAATTCCATTTCCGGAGTATGTTCCACCACCTGGAGAAGCGTTAAGCGATAGCGGTTCGTCTCCGGTGCATGAAGTACCTATGCTGGTCCAGGAGATGGTTGGCGTATTTTTAACCACAATGTTTTGGCTGTCTCGGGTAATGCATTTGCCTGTAAGTGCACTGGAGTAGGTAATGGTATGAGTACCTACACCAGCAATGGCAGGATCAAAAACGGAACGATTGTTTACTCCTTTTCCACTGTACACTCCACCCAATGGAGTACCACCGGTTAGGGTAATTGCAGTATCAGAAACACATAGATCGTTTAAAGGCGCCAGGGATACTTGTACCGGTGATTTAAGAAACAAGCTAACCTGATCGCTTCCAATACAGCCATTGACGTCTGTGGCCAGAACGGTGTACGTCTGGTTATTGCTTAAAACTCCTTTTGGATTAACAATGTTGGTGGAAAACAACCCGGTAGAAGGGGACCAGGAATAGGTAACTCCTCCCGTGGCATTCAATTGAAAGGTATCACCGGCGCAAATAGTATCGTCATTACTGGCACTTATGGAAGAAATTTGATTTACGGTTAAGTAGGTAATTATGGTGCTATCACAGCCGGCAAGGTTGGTAAGTATGCTGGTGTCAACAGAGGAAACCTTGGATGAGTCACCATCGGGGAAATAGTAGGTATTGCCCTGGCAAATTGAATCGTATTTGCTTACGAAATTGCTTTTGTTAATGGTAAGGTTTAGGGTTACAATACTATCACAGCCTTTCGAGTTGGTTAGTTTGTGTGTTGCAGAATTGTTATTTGAAGTGTAGGTAATACCGTTGATCCATTTGTAGGAGTTGCAGGTGGTAATTGTATCTAAAGTTGAGTCCTTTATGTTGACGGTTAAATTTGTTATAAAAAGACTATCACATCCATTACTTCCTGAAAACAAACCGGTATCAATAACTGAAATTTTGCTGGAATCACCACCAGGAAAATAGTAGGTGTTTCCTTGACAAATTGTATCGTACAATACATTGAAAACTGGATTATTAATAACCAGATTTAGGGTTGCCAATGTATCACAACCATTCACTCCTAATAAAGTATCGGAGTATCTACCACTTTTGTAGTAAATTTTATTATTTATTTTCCAGTGATAGCTTCCACAGGCAGTATCAAACACCACGATTGAAGAAGGAGTGCTAACTATTAGTTCTGTAATAACGATACTATCACAACCCAATTTAGATTTGAAAGTACTAGTGTCAATTACATTAACGGATGACGTATCACCATCAGGAAAAGTATAAGCACCGGGGCTACATTTAATTATTTTAAGATAATCCTTTGAATTGCAATTTTCTAATTTCAAAAGCATATTTTGTAGTATCGGATGGTAAATCCTTGCAGTGTCTTGTGGATTTATACTAATACCTTTTCTAAAGTCTACCCTAGGAGACAATAAAAATACATCTCCTTTTGAGTTTGTCTTAATTTGTCCCCCCGACCCATCAATGATCGCCTTTCTTTGGAATTTCCCATTTGAGTTTAATTGTAAAACAAATTCGACTGCGTTCCCAGGCGGGCCATAGACTCCATTAATATGGGGGTTGTGTTTAGAAATGCCACTATCCGGGTCAAAGTCAATTAAACCGGGGGTGGAACAGATACCGGAGAATACTATGTTTTGATCGTTGTCAGCAGTAATGTCCGTATGCATCATATATCCTTGGTTTTTAACATTAGGTACTCTACCAATTGTTTTCACCCAATCAACTTTGCCCAAAGCAGTATATTTAGCAATGAAAAAGCTATTAATATTATTTTTTATTGCACTGACCGTTGTTACAGAATCTAGGTTAACACTATTACTAAATAGGCTTGCAACCATCAATTCACCTGACGGTGAGCTTTCAATTGATATTCTATCAACAGTATTTTGCAAATTATGTTCCCATAATAAGTTTCCGTTGGTATTGTATTTTGCGAAAAAAGGAGTATGGTATTTACTGTTTCCAATAATTTTTGCTCCAGCACTTGGATCCAGATCAATAAATTCCTTTGTAAAGCCGGAAATATAGATGTTATTGTTGCCATCTGTTGTCAATTCCTTCAGATGATCATCATTATTTCCACCAAGTCCAATGGTCCAGATGAATTTTCCAGCAGCTGAATACTTAGTTACAAATACATCACTTTTCCCAGCGATTTTATATGGGTTAGTTTTTGGACCTGTATCAAAATCAACGCTGCTGCCCATATCTCCACAGATAAGGATGTTTCCTTGATTGTCTACCTTTAAATCTTGTATACTGAAATTAATTGTTGAGTTGACTGCGGTATCTTGCATTTGAGTATGCCATAGTAATTGTGCATTCTTATTGTATTTAGCTATAAACCAACGACGACCAGAAGTAAACGATTTAATCTCAGCAACCCCTGAGCCAAAGTCAAGATCAAAATTACCATTAAAAGTACCGGTAATTATAAAATCTCCATTAGCAGAATTAGTTAATCTTAATCCAAAGATTCCCGAGTTCTTGGTGACGTTGCTATTAGTTATATGTTTTGCCCATACTAAATTTCCAGAAGGGTTGTAACATGAAATAAATCCTTCAGAATTTGTATTTACACTTTTAGTAAATTTAATAGATTGAGAAAGATTGTATGACGCGGTGTAAAATTCTCCGGCCACATACACCAAATCTTGAGAATCAACGGATAGAGAATTTGGGTTTGCAGCTGCTCCGGTATTTGAATAAGATAAACTATGGTTACTATAACAATATTGTTTTTCAGGTATAAACAAGGGTTCTATAACCAAATTGGTAATGACAATACTATCACATCCACTTGATGTAACTAGTAGGCTCGTGTCAATCTTAGATGTGTTGGAAGAATCTCCATTAGGGAAAACATAGTATTTCTCACCACAGATTTTTATAGTATCATAAACAACTTTCGTAGGTAAAACCCTTAAATCAACAATAAAAAAACTATCACATTGAGCATTATTCGTATAAAACCGAGACGTATCTTTTATGCCGGTTCTACCAGTATCACCATCCATGAAAATATGATAACTTCCTTGACAGATGTAAACTATAGAGGAGTCATAAGATGGTTTCACAAACTCTACATCCGTTATTACCATAGTATCACATGCACCGGAATAAATAATTGAAGTATCAATTTTGGAGACCAAAGTTGTATCCCCGTCCGGAAACTTGAAAATAGTTCCTTGACATGCAAATTTCTTCTCAGTATAAAATGTCACTGAATCCACAATTAGGTTGGTAAACACAATGCTGTCACAACCCAATGAAGAAGAAAGAATACTGGTGTCGACTGAGCTTATAGAAGAAGTATCTCCATCTGGAAACTGATACGTGTTGCCCTTACATATTCCAATATTTACATGTGTTTCTAGTTTTTTCTTGACTATTCGAATGCTTTTTAAGGTATCACATAAGGGCAATGGGGTAGGGATATAAACAAAAGCAGTATCATTAATATGATAATAAACCGAATCAATCATAATGCTATCTCCAGAACAAATTCCAATCGTAGTATCTTTAGTGGGTTGGTTAAGCGATGTTACCACAAGATCGCCATAAGTTCGAACTTGACCACCTAAGCGTTGGCGATGAAGAACACAACCGTTAGTGTCCCACATCGTATTTTCATAGGTACCGGGTAAAATTTTCCCCGGTATACTAGTGGAAAATGTATTTGACCATTTACTGTAATTCCAATAAACCGTGGAATCAACTCCATACTGCAGTAACTCACGAGCATCGCAGGATTTAACTGTAACTGATTTTGGAGCCCAGACTGCTGCTGTACCAATATTTACGGTTCCCGCATTATATCCACCAATTCCATATCCCGTTGTGTCTACCAATACAGTAGAGTTTCCGCCATAAAACGGATGAACATTATCAAGGCCATAAAAGGTTGCCTTCGTACGCCCACTTGAAATAACTATGGAAGAAGGGGTATAGGCCCACAAAGACAAAGCCGCATTTGGATGAAGTGCTCCAGTAAAGGTAACCTCTAAAACAGCCCCATTTCTTGTGTTGCAATCAGCAGGTGTGGTAGTTTTGTAACTTGATACGGTGACTAATGATTGGGCAAAAGAACCAATCGTGGT
>CEQS01008842.1_pt1 | contig 11037 bp, 12 predicted proteins | sample 530981 | NCBI WGS metagenome assembly CEQS01 (sample SAMEA2621176, study PRJEB7988) | marine metagenome | biome: marine biome (ENVO:00000447); feature: mesopelagic zone (ENVO:00000213); material: "saline water (ENVO:00002010), including plankton (ENVO:xxxxxxxx)" | depth 800 m
CCTAGATTGAACAAATTTCAATCCGCAAAGATCAACACGCCCTAATACTTTTATAAAACTAAGGAGCCACATGTTTTCACTATTTAAATCAGACCCGACAAAAAAATTACGTAAAGAGTACGATGCAAAGCTTGAGCAAGGCATGCAAGCACAGCGTAAAGGCGACATTAAAAGCTACGCCATGTTAAGCGCAGAAGCCGAAAAAATCTGGAGTGAAATAGAAGCGCTTGAAGCAAAAAAGCCAGATAATACCAATCGTGCTAAGTAATTAGACATTTATAGCGACGGATAAATAGAGTGATAACAAGGCATAAATTTCGACATGTAGTTGTTCTACATGAAAAATTTATAACGCAGTTAACGCTTTATTTAGCACGCGAGAAAGGCTAAATATTTAAGTCGATTGGTATAAATATCGTGTCTGTACTGTTTTAAAAGTAGAAAGACGCGTTTAGTAAATAATTCATCACCTCGTTTTATAGCCTCCACCAGCCAAAAACCACCTTTTATAATAGGCTTGCATAAACAAATGTACTTAAAGCGGTTACTTATATTTTCGATGCATTTTTTATTGGAGGTTAAATGATTAAAAAAGGGGTTTGGATGTCATTTTAAATCTTTAACTGCTGTATTTGCTTACTGCGCAGGCGTTTTACCTCCTAAGTCAGAAAATAAGGACAATTTCCTCTTTTCCACCTGCCATAAAAAGAACACCCCGCCTTAAAGTTTAATACTCGCAATGTGTTACAAGATTTGTTATTAATATTAAAAATAATTAAGAGGACGTACATTGCTCATAAAAAGAGGAAAGTGTCCTCTGATAAAGCTGTTAGCCGTATGAGCACTGTAGCTTCTGCATCATATTCATCAACTAGAGAATGTTTCATGACAAGTGTAAATTCTGAAAGGCACGTATTTTCGTTTGAAGGTGGAGATCAGTTAACCACGATTGGAGCTACCTTCTTAGTTTCGTATCTGTTTCATCAATATATTGATTCAACTCATAAGAATTGGGAAAAAATAAAAACGAAAAATTCAAGAGTTAGCACCATTAACCGATCAGAGAATTATCATCGTAATTGGCTTAATCACATAGGTAGCATGAGCGATGCTAATCTAAATAGAAATACTTTAGATCTTGATGCTCCAGTTGTAAAAAAAATGGCACTTGAAATCCAGCAACATTTATCGAAATAATACGCCTAACAAGGGTTTTCAAGTCGGACAAATTATAGTTGGCTTTTTGTTCGTTCTTCACTTATTTTAGCCAACTGAAATTTGCCGCTTAAAACGGCGTTATATCCCAAAAGGAGTACGGTTTTGAATTTTAAGTTTATATTACCCTTTTCTGTATTATTGGCAGGTTGCCAAATAACTAAAGATATTGAATACAGTTCACTTCAAACCAATAGCGCATCATGCCAAATCCCAGTATCAAGCCTTGAAATAAACTCTCCAAAAAAAGGTGAGAATGTATTTAAATTTGAAGATATTGTTAATGCTAATGTAGCTTCTGGAGGCTCGTTCATTTCAATGAGTAATGTTAAGCGTGCAGATTTCAATTACATTCTAACTCAGGACTCTGCTCCAGACCTAAAGAACCAATTGATTGATATTTACCCTGAAACAGGTAAAGAAAAAGCACAATCAGATATAAAGTTTAATTACTATTTAACTAGCTCATCTACAATGGAAAATGAAGTTGCTCTAGTAATTAACGCCTCTTTCGACTTTGCTGGCTCAACCAAGAACTATCAATCCTCTACTAAGGGTTAATATTCAACTTTCCCTGTAACTTACCCTAATCAAGAGTTTTTAAATAAATTATTAAGTAACGGTATCAATGATATTAAAAAACAGATTTGTACATCGGTGTAAATGGCTTATAACAAGTCATTTCAGCAGGTCAAATTACAGTTGGCTTTTGCTTCTGCGTCGCTATTTTAGCCAAAAATTATCTGCCTCTGAATGAGGCATTATGTGTATGAATGAGGTTATGCGAGCCGAAATTTACTGAGTGTGAATTTGAGAATAAATTATTAAGTCAGTGCTGTGAAGATCAGAAATTAGCAGTTGTTATTTATTATAAAACACAATCCAACGCTCTTAAATGGATGAATACAAATATGTCTGCACTAGGAAATCATACACCTTTAAAAAGCATCACATCTCAACCTAATAAGTAAAAATCAGTTTTAATGTCAATGGCTTATTAGTTCCATACAACTTGCTTACATAGACATTGCCCTTCCCCAATTTACTATACCTCTTTAGTATTTCCCTCATACACATTTGCAGGATTAATTTGCATTAGCAATGCTGGATTATCTATCGGTTTAAACCCGTATTGCGCATAAAGGCCATGGGCATCAGAAGTGGCTAATAAAAAGCGCCTGAGCCCTTGCAGCTCAGGGTGTTCTACAATCGTTTTAACCAATAACTTGCACAGACCATTACCTTGCAAATCTGGGATAATAAATACATCAGCCAAATAGGCAAAGGTGGCGTTGTCGGTTACTACGCGGGCAAAACCCACTTGCTCGTTATCAGCGCTGTAAACACCAAAGCACATTGAGTTATCAATCGCTTTTTGCATAACGCTATTAGGTATTCCTTTAGCCCAATAGCTATTAGCAATAAAGTTATAAATAACGTTAAAGTTAAGCTTGCTTTTATCTGTGCTTACCGTGAAATTATGGGTATTTATAGTCATAATTTATTGTCTTTTAATCATAAAATTTGAATCAATAATCTTTAACATTTTTTAACTGTTTATCATGTACTTTTGAAAGCAGCAATATCGAGCAAATAGCGCCAAATAAGGCAATTCCCATATCAGATTGAGTATCCCATACGTACCCTTGCGTACCTAAAAATGCTTCTGAGTTTTCACCGCTTAACACTGCAACCCACCACTCTATTAGTTCGTAAAAAGCACTAAACGCTAAACATATCGATACAACAAACACATTTAGCCAGCCTTTACCATTTACTACGTTTTTACGTAGTAATATTTCACGCGCTAATAATGCAGGCACGAACCCTTGAAAAAAGTGCCCTACTTTATCGTAGTTGTTACGCTCACTGCCAAATAAGTTATCAAACCAAGGGACTTCGGCGTAGGTGTAATGCCCGCCAACCATTAGCACAATACAATGCGCTAATATAAAGCCATATAAAATGGGGGTGAGTTTAAAATGCTTATAGCTGCTTGCCATAAGCACTAAACCAATTATTGCGGGGATAACTTCAAGCAGCCAAGTAAACTGATCTTTTGGGTTAATTCCGGACCAAGTTAATACAATAAAAAACAGGCCAAGCCATAAATACTTCATTTAGAATCCTTGTCTAAATTGATTAAATTTACAGCATTTTATATCTCTAAATCGCCCGATGCTACCGATAGTTTGTTTTAGCGGTTAATCGATTAAATAAGCTAGGAAAAAACCGTTTAATGGTCGGTGCCCAGCCGCTTAAGCCTTTGCCAACAATCACTTCGTCTTTTTTATTATGAATTGCGAGGATCATTTTTTTAGCAGCTAGGCTTACATCCATGCCATTTTCTATTGAGTGCTCTGGCTTGTTTTGCGCTATGCCTTGCTCGTTTAACGAATTATGTGCAATGGCGGTTTTAATAGAGCCAGGGCAAATAGTTAAGCAATGAATATTATGCTCTGCAAGCTCTGCACGCAGGCAATCCATAAAGCCCACTACCGCATATTTAGAGCCTGAATAGCCCGTTCTAACTTAGAGCCTACTATACCTGCAACGCTACTAATAGAGACAATTGAACCGCTTTGCCTTGCTACCATAGTAGGCGCTACCGCCTTGGTAAGTGCAATGAGGCCAAAATAGTTAACTTCCATCAACTGGCGGTAAACATTAAAGTCGTTTTCTAAAAATAGGCTGCGCTGCGACACCCCGCCGTTATTAATTAAAATATCGATAGCAGGTAATGTACTCATTAAATCAGTAACTTGAGCCAATACAGCTTCAGGCGCTGACAAATCAAGAGGCACAATAATGTGGCCATCGCCATGTAAGCTTTGTTTTAGTTCGTTAAGTTTATCAACGCTTCTGGCTGATAAAATAACCTTGGCACCCAGTGCTGCAAACTGTATTGCGAGCTCTTTGCCAATACCTGATGATGCGCCGGTGATCCATACGGTTTTATTGTTGTATTGCATGGGTTATTTGCCTTTATTATTTTATCCGCTGCTAATAGCAATCGTGTTAAGTTTTATACGTTTATAACGACATATATATGATTTATAACGCGGTTAACGCTTTATTTAGTACACTCGAATAACTAAATATTTAAGCCGCTTAGCGTTATGCTTTGGTAGGGCCTGCTATGGCGTTAACTTCATGCTCTAGCGATTTATAAAGCCCCATTAAAAATAAAAACTCAACGGTTACATACAACGGGCCAATAATTAAGCCAATTAAATCATCTACAAACGCAGGCTTTTTACCCTCATAGTAATGGCCAATAAACTGCAGCACCCATCCAAATACAAACACGCCCACACCAATACTTAACCAAGGCCAAAAAGCCATAGCAGCGATTGGCTGGGCTGCTAAAAGCAATAAGGTAAACAGTACACCCATTATTAAGCCAAGTGACACGCTCAGCATTAAGTAATACACCACGCTTGCAAAAACAAAAAGCTGCGCGCCATCAATAAGCAGGCTACCAATGGGTATTTGAATACGCGCTAACAAGCACAGCACCGCAAATACAATAAGCGGAATGCCAAAAAAATGAGTTAAAACATTGCGTTTAGAGCGATGGTACAAACCGTATGTACCAAGCTGTTGCTGTAGAGTTTTCATGTGTGTGCCTTTTATTGTGTTTTTTTACACTATATCAGGCTTTTAAAATATCACTCTGTCGGGTAACCGACATTTACTGATTACAAAGTAGCTCTAAAGCAGATTGGTTTAAAATGGTCACTTTGTTATAGCCGACCTCAATGAGTTGCTGCTTTGCTAATTTTTTTAGAATTTGATTGGCGGTTTGCCGTGTAAGGTAAGTCATATCAGCCAATTGTTGCTGAGACAAAGTAAACGTATGGCCATTACTATGCGCTAAATGCGCACACAATATAAGCAAGCGTTTTGCAACGCGCCGCTCGGCACTTAATAGTGCGTGATCTTCCATGCTAGTAAACATAACCCGCAATTTTTGTGCAAGGAGTAACCCAAAGTCTTGCCAATAATGCGGGTATTGTTTTAACAGTTGCTCAAGTGCGCGTTGCCCAATAAAACACAGTGTTACATCGGTTTGCGCATAAACATCGTGGGTGCGCATTCCGCGGTCAAATAAAGTGACTTCGCCAAACCACAGCGAGGCATCAACAAAGCTTAAAACAGCTTCTTTACCATTATTACTTACCCCACTAATACGCACCACACCACTTAATACAGCATAAATACCGTCGTGTTTATCACCTCGTAAAAAAAGAGATTGGTGCGCGCTAAGGCTTAAAGTTTTTGCGTGGCTTAGTAAAAACTGTTTTAAGTGTGCATCACGCTTAGAAAACCACTGCCCTTGTTCAATAATGTTACAATGTGCTTTACTTAATCCATTCATTGCATTGTGTTTATATGTGGTTGAAGCTCTATTGCCAACGACTTAGGCAAGTCTAAATTACTGGCAATAACAAAGTCGTTATACGCTTCATTACCAGAGAAAAACTCCGCAATAAGCGTTTTATTTTTATATACGTTCACTGAAACACCACTGCCCATACCACCAGCATTAATAATGTAGTAATAGTAATTGCCTTTGTTAAAAAACAAAATACTTTCGCCTACTTTCCCTATTTGACGATAGTAGCTACCAAATGGCTGCGCGGCAGTGGCCGTATACTCTAGGCCAATTTTTTGCTCAGTGCCATAACGATAAGTAATAGCTGAGTTATCATTGGCCACACACACAGACAAAATATTATCAGTGGGCTTTAGTGTATAAGTCACTTTTGCGGTTGGGTTGCGTATAACCTTTTGCATTTTTGCATTTATATATGCTGTTTCACCACGTTTACAGTGACTTGGTACAATTCCCTCTATTAGGCCTTCTACAACAAGGTGCTTTTGCTCAATAGCAGTAGCCGGTAAATTAGCGTTTTCGTTTTTAGCCACTAATGGCGTTTTACTGCTACTAAATAAACTCACTTCCTCATCGCAACCATTTAAAAAGAGTACGGGAATACAATAGCAAAAAGAGATCAATTTGAAACTCATACTAATTCCATCTAATACAACTTAACCTTAAAATAGCGGCAAAATTAAGCACTAGCAACCATTAAAAATGGTAAGTTTTATAAATCTTTTTTTTAACCATGTTATGCAAATATTGCTTTACTATTTAGTGACTTATTTAATGTTTATTTACACATTAATTGGTTTATTTACGAACAATTCATAAACCAATTATTACCCGTATGTCTATTTTCAATATAGGGACAATAAGCCCTCTTTTTAAAATACTTAAACACAATAATTGCGAATAAATGTTGGCTTTATTAATACAAATTCGCTTGGTTAGGTAATCTATTTTAGATAGGAGGCGTGTTGAATTTTAGGCAAAAATTACATTGTTGAGCTTTCTTTAGCAGAACACTTTAACGTCGCAAGGTTTGCTTTGGGCTCTTTAGTATTAGCTAGAAAAGTTAGCGCATGCCTTTTAAAGGCATGCGCGGTAAATAATAAAGCGCTGCGACTCCTGAGCTAAGGCTAACCTAATCAGATGAAGAATCGTTTTCTTCACGCTTATATATGTAGGTTTGCTGCGTTTTAAAGCCAAAGCCTAATGTATCACTGTCATTTACAAGTTTAACTTTACCATCAACAACAGTTAGCCCTGGGCCGTTAATTTCAGGCGGTTTGATAGGGTTTACTGCACCTTCACCAGTAAGGCTCGGGCCGATTAAATAAAACTGGCTTACTTGGCTCACAGGTATTGTTTCTTCGTACTCGTAGCCACCGCCTGGGGTACCGTCATCTGGGTCACCATCATCAGGTGTTGGCACATCACATAATCCATTATTATTAGCATCTATACATGAGTCGCCTTCACCAAAATACAACTGAGCGGTATCGGGTACATCGTAGCTGGTAGTAAATTTAAGTTGGTCGTACACTTTTGTGCCATAGTGCAAATGAAAAGCGTACATTGCACCACCGCCCCCTGTTAAAGAGCACTGATTTTTATCAGACTCTAGTGCAGGTGTAAACGATGTATAATAAGCTACGCCTCCTACTACGGTGGCTGCAGCCAATGATTTTTCACCATTACTTAGCTCATATCGCCACCCTTTAAAGCCTGCTAAATCAGCTTCAAGTTCTACAAACTCATCTACATTATCTAGTGCATTGCCAAATGGGTCGTCATTCATAAGCATTAAATCACTTGGCACTATGGGCTCTGGCGTATTTTGTGAATCGAAGGTTTTAGTTACGGTTTGTTCATCGCGAATCATGTAAAGATGATCTTGCTCATTGGTTGCAAGCGGATTTGAGCGATTACCACTTCCTATAACGATTGCATCGTAAGGCGTATCTAATCGTGTGGTTATTTCTTCACCGCCATAGCTCGTTTTGCTCACTTTACTAAACATAGTACGTGCCACTAGTGGCTTGTAAAAAAAGCGTCGGTCTTGCGTTGCTAATGAACTGCCAAGCTCTGCTAATTTGTAATGAGAAAAACTATTTTTGTCAGAGCCTGGCATATCCACACGCCAAATATTACCCCCCGTATCGGTGGCATATAAACGGTCAATGTAACCATCATAATCTGAGTCAAGCGTTGCTATATCAGCAGCTATACTGTGCTTACCTTGGAAATTATTATCATCAGGCGTTAACGCCCATACTCTTTCACCGGTTTTAGCCTTAACAATGTAAATGCCCGCGCCTGATTCATCCTCGCTACGAATCGCGTTGTCTTTGTTTGTATCGTATCCGCCACCAAATACCAGTAAAGGCTCATCTCCAAACGCTTTAATATAGGCTATTTGTGGTTTTGACCAGGTTTGAGCTAGGTATTCAAACCCATCTGAGCCGCCTACAATAGGCTTACTCCAAAGCTGTTTTGGTTTATCTGGTGAGCTAATATCAAGTGCATAATAGTTTTTACCCCCACGGCGCATACCAGCAAATGCCCATACTTCATCACCTTTAGTGGCATCTATTACTCCGTCATTTAAGCCGTCACTGTTTAAACTTTTATTGTTAAAAAACACACTAATAGGCCCATCCATACCATACACTTTAGTATTGGCTTGATTTGTACGAAGTGCAGGTATGTTTTTTAACAGCTCAGCAGGCATAAACGCCCACTCCTCTTCAATGCTGTTACCTTTATCGTTAAACATGTGCAAAAAGCCAGCATTAGTGCCCACTAAAATACGTATGTTGCCATCACCATAATCAATAGATACCGGCTTAGAATGCAAAGGATCACCAAAAATATTGGCACGCTGATCTACTGATGAGCTATCGCTATCTTCGTTATCTACATCCATGCCTCTTGCCCAATTAATATCATTGCGCGAGATAGCAATATTAGTACCCGGTATGATGCCACCTATGGCGTCTGACACTATATTTAAAATTTCTTTAACTCTATCAAAGGTAAAATCAACAATACTACCGTCCGAATCTATATACAGTTTGCGGCTTTGTGAGTCTAAGCTTGAAAGTAAGTAGTTTACGCCGCCTTGTGCGACTAAATTACCATCGGCCGGTTTATTTGAAGGTAGCCAAAACGTGCGAGCGTCTTCTTTAATTAAGCCGTCATCACCTATTGCCTCACGGCCTGTGGAGTCAACTATGTTAGAGCCCGACATAACTAATTTTTTTAAATTGCCGCCCCAACGAGCCCCGGTCTCAGGATAGAACATAGCAAAATAAATTGCTTCTCGGCTGCGGGTTTGGTCAACGTTATTACTGGCAACCGTAGGCGATGAAAAGCTATCGTTTACTTCGCGTATTCTAGAAATAGTATTATTTAATGCTTCAGAGAGCTCTGCTGAGGTATCTGCGTGAAGGTACTCGCCACCACCTAGTTCAGCAGTTTTTTCAAGAAGCGTTTTACCTTTGCTACTCATGCCACTACCAAAACCAATAGTAAATACGCGGCCTGTGTCTGCTACTTCCGGTGTGTCTTCGTAAAGATCTATTTCAACGTCTTGTGTACCATGAATTATTTGCGCTAATGCTGCTAAATAACTATTACTTGTTTTGCTGGGGTTATAACCAAATTTTTGCTTGTATAAATCTTTAATATCGTCATTACGGTTATTATCCTGAGTAGGGTCGCCGTCGGTCATTAATATTAAATTTATAGAATTATCACAGCGCTCTTGCGAACCATATGCCTGTCTAAACGGCGATATATAATCAGGGGGCGTTAAAGGGTTGTCATTGGTCTCTACACTAAAGTCACGTTGATTGGTATTTTGTCCATACCAAACGGTTTGGCCTGTCATATAAAGGTAGGCTTCCCATAAGGTTTCTGTAACGGGGGTGTTTCCGCTAGCAGGTAGCTTTTCAATTTGGCCTAAAATAGTGTCATGTGATGAGCCTAAACCAGCCATAATATAACCACCGTTGTTACCATTAAAACGCATTAAACCAAAGTCAATGGCGCTATTATCATTAACCAGTTGGGTCATGGCATCTTTAGCTGCATCTATTTTTTTAGGTCCGTTGTAAGGAAGCTTACTTCCCATACTTCCGGAGGTATCAAATACAATCACAACACGGGGGTTTTCATCGGTTTCTACGTTATGGTTTACGTATAGCTCTATATCTTCGGCGGTTACAGAGAGGCTAACAGTTACTGCAAAAAAAGATGCAACAATGCGATTGAAGGTAAGTTTCATTTTAAATCCTTTTATCTGCGCTAAAATCACGCAGTTCCATTAAAAGTGCAGTTACTTATTTATTTTTAGTTTTAATTAGGAAAATGCACAAAACAGCTAAATGCCATTAAACATAAACTTATTTACAAAGATTAATATTAACTGAATTTGCTATATTTTAAGTACTTTAATGAAAATAGGCGCAAATATAAAGAAATTTAATACCCTTAGAGCATTTTATATACGCATCGCCATTAGTAAAATATCCCGTTTTTAAAAACAATTAACCCTGCAATTCTCGGTTAACCTTACTTGCAATGGTGTTATTACCATATTTTAAGTTTAAAACCCCCTATTAAAATAAGTATTTAAGTGAGAACACACGTTAAACCTGCTTAAAAATTAACAACTCACATTGGTTAATTTCAAAAATTAAAACTAAAAAGCCCCCGCGAGTTTATAAACTCGCGGGGGCTTTTTAAGTGCTAAGTAATAAATTTATAAAGATAAATCTTCTTTAGCACGCGTTAAATTATGAGATACCAGTGAGTTTTTAGAGATTTGATACGCTTCGTATAAATCTGAAAGGCCTGCGGTGTCTTTTTTGGCCATCATGCGGGCTACACCACGGTTACTTAATGCAAACGATGTAAGTTCGCGTACTTTTAAACGTGGGCCACGGCTTTCTTTTAATAAGGCAATTGCTTGTGTACAAATGGCTTCAGCTTCTGCGTAGTTTTTAGATTCTACATTAAGTGCACAGCTATTAAATGGCTGTTCAAACTCCGGCGCGGCTGTTACAGAATCTTCAATAACCATTAATTTGTAGTCACTTTGATCAGCCATTGCAGCAGCTGAGCAAGTTAATAATGAGCCAAGAGCGATGGTTTTTAAAAGTGTACGTTTCATGATTATCTTCCTGTTTGGTTAGTCGTGCTTGTTGCCGACAACGTAACTTTAGATAAATCCTCTTCCCCCGACAAACGATAAAAACAAACCTAATAAGTGAGAAAATCTAACCTATAGACTTTAGTCTAATCCCTGCTTTAAATAACGTTTCTTTCACTTTCAAAAAATACAGCAAAAACAAGCGAGTTAACTACGTTGGCAATTAATTAGTAAAGGCCCACCTATAAGTAAAACCGAGTTAGTTAGCAGTTAACTT
>CEQS01054548.1_pt1 | contig 10992 bp, 13 predicted proteins | sample 530981 | NCBI WGS metagenome assembly CEQS01 (sample SAMEA2621176, study PRJEB7988) | marine metagenome | biome: marine biome (ENVO:00000447); feature: mesopelagic zone (ENVO:00000213); material: "saline water (ENVO:00002010), including plankton (ENVO:xxxxxxxx)" | depth 800 m
GTGATGAATTTTTCTGCCATGCCTTACCATGACGTTGCTGTCACAGATAAAAATATTTATATAATCGAACTACCTAAATACAGCTGGTCAACATGGGGCACCATAATCGGTTTAGTACTTCTTAATTTGGTAGGGGCAGCAATTGGATACGCAGTTGGTTCTTCACGAGATTCAAGTAAAAGGCAAGGGTGTCGTTCAGCATGGGTAGGAACTAATGGTGAAATTCTCTCACGTAAGTTTGAAGCACTTACTTTTCAAAAAATTCCTTTGGATAACGTTCAACAAATTTTAAATTTAGACAAGAAATCATTCAGCTACGTTGAAAATGATAAGAAGTTTAAATTCAAAACAAGCAAGAAAGGTATGGAGCGGTTTAAAAGTGTATTAATTAATCAATAGTCTATGTTTTGTACAAACTGCGGTAATAAAATTGAATCAGGACAAAATTTTTGTACCTCGTGTGGCTCTCCGGCTTCTTCTGCAAAAAAAGAAATTCAGCGTGATGTACAAAGACAAGCGAATCAAACTACTGAAAAGCAATGGACTACTGGGCGCATCATCAAATATGCAGTAGTGACAGTCATCGTTGTTGGTTTACTGATTATTAAACTTGGAATTTCTGCATACAACTCAGTTGAGGGGGAAGCTATTGATACAAACAATCGTGGGATAGCCGCAATGGATTCGGGTAACACTGACGAGGCGGTAAGGAATTTTAGCGATGCGGCAGAATCAGCAACGACTAACTCGAACAAATTAAATTCTTTAAAAAATCTTGGTTACACGTACGCAAGTAACGGAGACGTTGCAGAGGCAATACAAGCATTCTCAGAAGCGCTTAAGCTTACCGATAGTGGTAGTTTTGAATTTTATCTCGTAAACGGAGAAATACAGTATTTGCAAGGCAACCCTCAAGCGGCACTAAATAACTACAATCGAGCTTACGATATAAAACCAAATAACTTTCAAATCAATAACGCACTGAATCTGTTTTATTTGGATTTAGAGGATATTTATCCTGAGTATTATGATGCAAGCTCAGCTCTTGTATACGCCAAAAAAGCTTACGAGACTAGTGAGTACGACGTAAAAGGAATCGCCGCTCAGAATCTAGCTCTGGCTTACTATTTCTCAGAAGACTATAACAGTGCAATAACATACCTAGAAAAATCTAATCAAAATGACCCATATACCCATTACTGGCTAGGTCTAGCCTATATATCACTTGGTGATGAAGCGACTGGAAGAACTTACTTACAAAATTCTGTTGACATGGGTGCTGAAGTGCCGCCTGAAATAACAGAGTATCTCTACTACTAAACATGTTTTGTGAAGGGTGCGGAAAAGAATTAAATATCAATGATAAATTCTGCATTAATTGTGGTACTCCAATTAAAGCACCTGTTTTTGCTGAACAAGTTTATAAAGAAAAATTTCCTTTAGGAAAATTTCTACTAATAGTCGCTATCATTCTAGGTGTTTTATATACACTTTATTTAATAGCTACTTATGAAGAGACTACGCCAGTGGTTAGTGATATTGAATCTGTAGAGGTTGCAGAAAACTTAAATAATACTGAGGTAGAAGATGAATACTCCAGCACGATGCTTGATGAGATGAATGTAACTCTTGAGCCACTTGGATATTACAACGACGCTTTTGCATATGAGGACGATTCCATTAGTGCTGACGAGTGGCTTTCACACTTGGTCTACTACCCTGAAGAAAAACAACCAGTTGGTTCATCACAAGCAAAACAGCAATTTGTTAATCAACGAGACACTCTATCAGCAGTGGTAAAAATTGTCTGTGAAGATGACGAGTACTTCTACTATGGCTCTGGAACAAACTTCACTACTGATGGATACGTTCTAACAAACTTTCATGTGGTAGAAGATGTCTTGGATGACCCGTCTTGTGTAGTAGGTTTCCCAGACCCAACATCTGGACTCATCAAGGAGGTCTACTGGGCAACTCCAATTGTCGATAATGAAGAAGAAACTGGACATGACTTAGCATTGCTTTCGATTGAAGCACCCGTGTTTGATGAAGAGTTAAATGTATACGGCTCATTTGAGCGATATCAAAATGCAGATTTTCCTGTATTTGAATTACTTGATGAATGTACCAGTCAATCAACTGAGCTCGGCCAAGATGTATTTGTGCTTGGTTACCCGCCCCTAAGCGGTGGAGCATTAACAATCACAAATGGAATTATCAGCAGTCTCTATTCGCAAGATGGATATTTGGTTACATCAGCAAAGATTGTTAGTGGTAATTCAGGGGGGATGGCAGTTGACCGCAATGGCTGTTACGTGGGTGTGCCTACTGCTGTGTATAGAGAATTTGGCAGCGAGCAATTTGGAGAGATTATTGATGCAGAATTTGTAGGTGAATTTATGGATGCTATAGATGATGATATCGAGGAATACTTGGCTGAATAAAATCGGTGTTATTTATTTGGACCAGCGTACACAATAGAGTTTTGCGCCCCTTTCTTGAAAACATGCTTCACTGATGTGTTTCTGTATTTATCACGTATGGCAGACGGAGCAACCTTGCCAGTAAATCCGTGTCTTTGGTGGCCATTAATTACTTCCATTGGTGACCATTCTTTAATTTCGTACACCTCACGAACAATGCCTAAATAAACAGCACAAGCATACTTCATTTTGAAAGCTCTTGGACCGACACGCCACTGCATCCTAGTCGCATCGTATATCTCCTTTGGTTTCATTCCGGGCTTATACAGACGATTCACCCGAATAAGTATCACTGGTTCCTCAAATACAGCTTCAGGCGCTTCGTACTGTATCTCGATGTCTTCTATAGTGCGTAAGCCCAGTTCGTAGTTATAGTGACCATCTTGCAGGTTGGTAAGATTGTATTTCTGAACACCTTGAATGTAATCAATCATAGCTGCCTCAACTGCAAAGGCTTCTGGCTCTGTGAGTCCGTGACGCACCACTACGTGTTTAACATTCTTACCTGATGCTCGTATTTCTCGTATGGTCTTAATCTTTTCTACCTCTTTAACATCCACAAGCTCTGAAGCCTCAACATGGGCATATACACGATTGCCTTTACCTTTGCCGACATAAAACACCTTCTTGTTGCGAGGGTCTATGAGGGCATACACATAGTAGCCAAGTTTTTCTATTGTTGATTGTGACAGTCGTTTTTTCATTCAAATATTTCACCAAGTAGTTCCTTCAATGTTTCTTTTGGCGGAACAGGTGCTTTGGTGGCACGATGTTCAATAGTTGCTCGCTCGATAAATAATTCACTGAAGTCTTCTTTTGTGATTTCTAGCTCTTTAATTATCTTCTGCATTCGCTTGATAATGGCAGGTGCCAAAAACTTTGTTTCCACATCAAATGGCCTAAAAAATTCTGGGTCTCTAATTGCCTTACCATTCTCATCTGTAATTACATTCGATGCTCCATTGAGGTCTAGATAACAAACCATGCAGTACATAAGTAAGGCATCTTTTAGGCGTTTCTCTTTCCAAAGAATCTCTGCCATCTGTCTGCGGGTATTGCTATAGAGTCCCCACTGAGCATTGCTGGAATGTTCAATTATTTCCTCATTAAGCAAGCTCCACTGTACATCATTCTCTGATGGTTCTTTGCCATTAAACTTCTTCTTCAAGGCGTCACGACGAGCGCTTACTTTCTTTTGTTCTGCTAGATAAGCTTCTTGTGTCCCGTTCTCTATACGCCACTTTTCATCAATCTTATCAGCCTCAGATTTGGTAATCACTAAGCGTATATTCTCGGTGTTAGTACGAACATACATATACTCACCACAGTGTGGACATTTAGTTTTAGCTCCTGGTATTTTCTTGAGTTCTTTATGGCAACTTGGACATTCTGCTTTTCGTTCGTCTTTGTATGGTTTGTCTCCGTATCCGTATGTACTAGTTTCATTTGTCTGACCAACATACTTTTTGTGGTAATAGATAATAGCAAGTAGTGCTAAAAGTGCTAAAAAAGGTCCACCTAATGTAAAAGACAGGAGAATTATTGAACCATAGATAAATAATTTCTTGTTCGACATTGAAATATATTTTAGCAATTCAATTAACTATCGCATATGCTGATGAAATGGTTGCTGACTATGGTGGTAGTAGCACAATACTTTCAAGTTGCTTTCCCGATTATCATCTTTAATACCGTTTATATGGTGCACTTGTAGATGTTTTCCTGAACCACATTCCTCACACTTGTTGTCACGCTTCTCTCGCAAATCACGAGATATCTTGTGCCAGTCACTTGTGTATCGTCCTGTATGGAATGGGTGAGTAGGCTTCAATAAATCAGTTGGTAATTTAAGTGAAAAGAAATAAGCAATATCAAAGTCGTCATAGATTTCTTCTTTTTGTGTTGCTGTGGCTCCAGCATATCCAACGTAGTCCATTTGCTTCAAACAGTTCTTACACACATTCATTTCAATTTGTTGGTCACTGCCAGTTCCTCTATTTACTGTAAAAACGTTGTTATCTATGTCGTACTTTGGTTTATAGCGTCCTCTGCGACCACCAGCAGACATTGTCTCAAGGGTTGAACACCAACAGAAGTGATACTTGTACTCTTTAAAGCCATGATTGTATGTGCTGTACCTGCTTCTGTAATTTGCGCCTGCCTGGTCATAGATAAATAACACAAAAGGTTTACCCTCAACATCAATAAAGGGGTAATCAGAACGCCATGTCTCACGCAGTTGCCTGACCTCAGACCACTCAATACCATCACCACTAGAAAAATCCTCATGTATGCGTTTTGTGGCTGCATTCAATACAGTAATCTCGGCCTTCTTAGCTCCAATGGTGTGGAGTACTCTTTGCCATCCTTCCGTATCTACTAATCGTTCGACCTGACTCATGAAACTATTAATCCTGCTTGTTTATTACTGTCTGCATCATCTTCTGAAGATAACTGTAGTCTTCAACCAACTTTTCAGATATACCCTTAAGATTCTCACCTAATTCAGTGATGTTCTGTTTTGTAAGCTCCGACAACTCATCCCTAATCTCTTGACCACTATTTTCTAATGTATCTGCCAAGTTCTTTAATCCGGTCATAGATGCACCCATAACTTCAAGTGATTCCTTTAGTTGTGTTGATGTATGGTCAAAGTCCTGTGCTCTTTCAGTAAATGTACCCATAGATTCTACTGAAGTGCCGAGTGCTTTATTTGACTCTTGTAAAGCTTCAACTGCTACTGAAAGCTGTTCTCGGTATTGGTCCTGCCATGTAACAAGGTTCTCCGTTGCTTCACTTAATCGCTTGAAGTTCTCTCCTAATTGGTCGTTAATCTTAGCGTTAAAGTCCTCCATAACCTGACTGACCGCTTCAATGAGAGCCTTCATATTGTTTTCTGCCATCTGTTTAGCAAACTCATCAAATGACTGTTTCAGCTCATCCTGCTTATCTGTAACACTGGTGCGTAGTTTTTGTACTTGTGTAATGAGTGTAGTGTCGTTTTCTCCAGAAATATTTGCATTTAGTTGTCGCATCTCAATTAGAAGTTCAGCAAGTAGCTCCGGTTCTGACTTAGATGCTTCAGCACCAGCTGCCCCTGATTCAAAACCTAGTTTGCGTGGGAAAGCACCAATCAAAAGTGATACAAACATTCCTGCAATTGATGTAACAAAAGCAAATTTGAGACCATCTAGAAGTTGAGGGACCGCATTTGTAATGTCTGCTGTATTGAAATTAATGAGACCGTATACAATACCTAAAAATGTACCTAGGATACCAAGCGTAGTTGCAACCATTTGACCCTCCTGGGCTCCTCTGTGCCGCATGAAGAGCGGACCGGCAATAGTTAAAGTTATCCAAATGGCTAAAAATGTATACATACTTAATCTCTTAATTCATTATTAATAATCTGTTGTATCAGCTCGTCACTGTTTGTAACAATCCTGAACTCTACTCTGCGAGACTTTGGACTCGCACCATTTGATGACTCAAATACGTACTCTCCGCTGCTATCTAATGCACGTCCATTACCAAGACCGTTAGCACTCAGCCAAAAAGTTAGTTTGTCCTGACTCTCTTGTGGTAGAGCAGTAAAAGCGTTGGTGTCTCGCATATAAGCCAGCACAGAGTTAGCACGAGCTTGCGACAATTCAACTGTACTCATGTATGTTGGGTGAGCGTCAGTGTAATCAGCAGTATGTCCCTCGATACGAATTTCTTTAATCTTATCTGTGTATTTGGGTTTATTTACAATACCAAAATATAGTGGAGTAAACTCATCCAATATAGCTTTATATTCGGGCTTCAGTGTTGCCGCATCGGTATCAAAAAGTAAGTCTGGGTTATTAAATTTAACTACTAAATCACGGGTTACTTCGATACCCCACTCATTACTCTTACGTCCAAAAGTGTTTTCTAACTCCTGATATATCTCTGCCTGTGACACATCAAATTCATCAAGTAATTCTTGCCGTTGCTCTTGTTCAGCAACAACCTGAGAAATAGTGAGAATAGCAATAAGTAAAAAAATGAGCATGAGCCCAGTCATCATGTCAGAAAGTGATATCCAGTTTGAGGTTTGGCGAGATGACATAAACTAATCTGCATCAACTAACTGCCTGATAATTGCTTTGATTTCATCATCAATATCATCAATAGTCGACATTCCCCAGTAGTGGCTCATTATCTGATTTTTTGGTAAACCGCTATTAGCTCTAATGGCAGCTTTTGCATTATCATAATCACCATATTGAATACCAACGTAATCTTGATTTATGTAGTTCTCAATTTCTCTCTTCTGTGTTGTAAACTTACCAACAATTAAGGGGTCTATGATACTAGTAACGAACGTCTCTGTAGAAGTTGCCGCCCCACCTGCAACCTCACGGTCAGAGTCTAGAAAAACATAGGTTGAAAGACCAAGTTCTTTATATCGTTCAGATTCAACCCATTCTCTAACACCACCACAACCACCTACAGGCAACAGGGCAACATGTGCCTCATCAAGTGTACGTGTTATTTCACCAGCGTCTTTCATCACCTGTGCTGCATGAGTTAAGAAAAAACAATCATCCTTACCCTCTAGCAAAACAACCTTTTCGGCAGCACCAAACATTTGCACCGATAATATCTTCAAAGCTTTTGCTGCAAGTGGCAATGCCGCTGGGCCATTTACAACATCACGAGAGTCATCTTCATCTGTTTGTATAAATCGAGTACCAGCACTGAATTCATCAGCTACTTTCTTAAGAAGCTCTGGAGAGTGAGTAGTTATCATCACTTGTCTTGAATCGTCGTCTGCGAGTTCAGTAAGAGACTCCATAATCAACATCTGATTATCGGGGTGTTGTGATGTCTCTGGTTCTTCAATAGCGTAAATTATTCCCTTATTAGCATCTTTTCCTTTCTGTTCTGCTTGTGCCCTAAAGAAATTAAGTAACACCAATCGCCTAGTACCACTGCCACGTTTATTTAGAGCAACTCCCTTGTCGTCTTCAATTTTGTAGTCAAATGTCCACTTCGGTTTTGATTTATGAACTGGCTTCAACTTGTCTGCAAGAGTAGGATGCATTTCTCTCAGTTTTTCTAAAGCAACTTCAGCTACAGCGTCAACTCTCTTTTGAATTTTTGTCTGTATTTCTTCAATTTCTTTTTGAAATTCAAGCTGCGCCTCAGCTACCGCCAATTGCATAGGGTCCTTGGCTTCAGACTCCGAGTCAGTCATTTCTCTATCGGCCCTAAAAACAAAGACGAGGGGCATGTGCTCCTCTAGCTTGGAATATATCTTCTTTGCTTTTGTTTCAAAGTCTTCAATTTTTAACTCTGTAAGCACTAACTCCAGGTCCTTCACTGATGCCCAGATTGCTTTACGCCACAGGTGATTTATTTTTTTGTCATCCACTGTTACAGACATGCTCTCACCTAATTTCTTTAGGTCAGCATTATTCAACTTATGAAGCACTTCCACCTGTTCTTCTTTCGGATAATTTGCAACTATAAAAACCTCAGGGCTGCCAACTGTTTTATCGGTACACTTAAAGACCTTTTTGATTTCTAGACAACCATCTTCATTCAAGAGGTACTCTTCTTGCAAACTTGTTACTGCACCAGCATCTATTTCAACCTCGGCAGGGATATGTGAGAACACGGCTGTAATCTCAATCAGCCTATCTTCTCCAACTACACACAGGTCGCCCAAATCAGGCTTTTTGTTGCCAACAAAAATATCTAGAGCATCAAAGATAGTTGATTTCCCAGCATCATTCTTACCAATAAAGGAAGTGAACTTAGGGTCGAACTCAATTATGTGCTCTCCTGCGTAAGAACGGTAGTTTTTTATCTTTAACACTTTTAATTTCATACCCTGTTGTATTTATTGAAAAGGTAGCATTTTAAGGCCTTTTTTACAATTTAGGACTGTCATGGTCTGTTTTACTAGCAATCCATGAATCAAGTATTAAATCGACCTGTAAATCAAACAAATCACGCATGGCTATCAGCTGTTCTTCGGTCAGATTGTGACCTTCTGGGACCAACTCTCTAAATTCATCTAGCGGTGTCATACCAATACACTGGGATACCTGATGCTCCATACTGCTCAATTACATTATCTAGTGGATTTAGCCACTCTTCATTACAGTCACGTTCTGTAATCCAATCGTTCCAAGCGTCCATCTGCATATTTACATCAGATTGCGGATACTTGGTTATATACTCATAGGACCATGCGTTCCAATAGTCATTGAAGTTGCCTGCATATGGGCACTCAAGAAAGTTAACGTTAGACTCTGCTGACTCTTTTGATGTTAAATATAAATCAACAAAGAAAACATCGTAGACTAGGAGTCCAACAACGAAGGAAACGACAGCAATGATTATGTGTTTATATTGCATCATTTCCTATGTTGTTTAATGCAAGCATTCATTGCCATGTCATAAGTCTCATAACGCTTTGCATAACCATCACACTGACCAAAACTAGATGCTCCAATACAGTAGTAGCCATCAGAAGTTTTCCCATTAAATCGAACCTTGTCTTCACAAAGTGATTTATCTTTTGCATAGCCTGCATACCACCAGATAAAAATACCAAGCAAAACTAATACAACAGTTACTAAGGGTTTATTTTGTTTAACGAAATTCATAATAAAAAATACCGGATTAAGCCGGCATGCATAAACACTAAGCCGCACGCCAACCTGTGCCCGAAGGCACCAACACCCTTTCGGATGAAGACCCAACGAAGAATAAGCTGAACGTGCGGTTCACTATCTTCGTTGGGAATTTTCGACCATGGCTCCCTGGGGCTGTAGGTCATTGATATTAAGTTGTGATGCTAATAATAACTCTTCAACACAACAAAAGCCACACACCCATCAGATGCATGGCTTTCTTGTTAATTTCTTAATCGACCAATAAGCTCACTTGCATCTTCTTTTGAAAGTGACTCAAGGTTAGCCAATAATTCCTCTCGTTCTTCTTCATCTGCAACATTAGCAACCAGTTGTTTTAGATAATCTTTTTGTTTCTGGGAAGCCATGAATGTAGAAGCTAGGTCTTGACTCATACCAAAGTCTGGAGTTGGTGAGCCACTGAGGTCTGGAAACTTCACTGCATTTGTCACGGCTGCAATAAATGCTCCTGAATGTGCCCACTTAACACTTTTACTTATGTAGCGGTTCTGCTGACTGAGGACATTTAACCCATGCCCAATCCCTAGTACTTTGCCATCTGGTGTAGAAAGGATGCAACGGTAAGCAATCAAGCCCTCGTTCTTAAATGCCTCAATCGCTTCACGGTCTTCTTCAAACGTGGCGGTAAAAGTGAAGCTCCCCAAGTTCTTAGCAATTTCTACCTTGATTGGATGTACTTCTGGTTCATGAGCGGTTGGATAGTGCCCCTGTAAGTGTGGGCGTGCAGTAGTTATGTTATTCATGGTAATTATGATGCAGGTTCAACCTGACGCTTATGGAATAAATTAACTCCTCGTCTAATCTTGTGATGGACATTGCCTTCTTCATCCTCAGTCTCAACAAAGGTTATAGACTTCAATGCCTTTTCTCCTTTCTTAATCTTGAAACCGGCTGCAAACCAAGCTGTTGCAGTCATGGCGTCATGGTATGGGTCAAAGCTGTTGGCAGCTCTGATGCCCCAACGCTCTTTAATTTGTTCCCTTACCATTTCTAGTGTCTTTTCTGACCCCTGATATGTACTTCGGGGTCGGTTATCTAATACGTCTGCTGGTGTTCTCATAGTCTTGTTATGTGTGCCGTACTGGATGCATCAGCAGTACAAAGAGGTATGGCTTAGTTGATTAATACTCTTCGTATTCCTAGTAATAAGAACCTGCAGGTTATCGGGGGGCAGTGGTTCCGAAAAGGATGTTACGTGTTAAGGAACTATGTATTAGTGGGTTCTCTGCCAATTTTTTAACTTTTTCAAGTAGGTTGTTGACGACACTTGCTTTGTGACGACACCTGCTACCTAAAATGCTTGACTCCAGTTTTTGGCACTCTGCTATAGTAGTGACCAGATAGCTCTCCTAGAAGAAATCCTATATCCAAATCCCAATTTAATACTTGTAGCTTCTCTTGTTTTTGGACAAAGAGGCAGCCATCAAAATGCTAATAAAGCTTTGGTGTGTTGTAGCCATAGTGCTAGCTAATCCTGGGAGGGTGTAGGACGCTAACTGAAGGACCTGCCTCCTGGATGCGGTGAAACCTTCAGATTCTAAGCCCTGCTGCTATTCCGACAGTTATATCGGAGTTCCTGGGAGTTAGTCTGTGATTCGGTCGTAGATTAACACTCTGGGAAGGTGACTTTAGAAGCCTCTGGAACTGTTGCACCTAAACCTCGTTGGCGGTTCCAAGCACACGAGCACGCCGGGGAACTACCCTTTGGTTTGGTAAGTAAGGAGACACTTCGGATATAGGACCATAACTGATTTGATACCAAGGGATGCCGATTAGCGAAAAGAAACACAGTAAGTGTGATGCCGACAGTGGCGAGG
>CEQS01074043.1_pt1 | contig 10983 bp, 10 predicted proteins | sample 530981 | NCBI WGS metagenome assembly CEQS01 (sample SAMEA2621176, study PRJEB7988) | marine metagenome | biome: marine biome (ENVO:00000447); feature: mesopelagic zone (ENVO:00000213); material: "saline water (ENVO:00002010), including plankton (ENVO:xxxxxxxx)" | depth 800 m
CCGTACAAGGGAGGTTTTTACCCGCCTCGTTGAACACACTTGTCATTCCGATTTTTCTACCAATTAATCCAGGCATTATATTCCTTTTTTATTCTTTATACTTTAATCTCAACATCAACTCCGCTAGGTAACTCCAGCTTCATTAATGCATCAACTGTTTTTGAAGACGAAGAATAGATATCAAGCAAACGCTTAAATGCATTTAACTCAAATTGCTCTCTTGCCTTTTTATTCACGTGAGGTGAACGTAATACAGTAAATATTTTCTTGTGAGTAGGAAGAGGAATAGGACCACTAACTACCGCACCAGTTGACTTTACCGTTTTTACAATCTTCTCGGCAGACTTGTCTACCAAATTGTGATCGTAAGACTTTAGTTTTATTCTAATTTTTTGTGCCATGATTTACTTGTATTACTCTCCAGTTACTTTTGATACAACCTCTTTTGCAATATTATTTGGAACCACCTCGTAGTGAGAGAACTCCATAGTTGAAGTTGCTCTACCAGAAGAAATAGTTCTAATAGCAGTTACATAACCAAACATTTGAGACAATGGAACAATTGCTTTTACAATTTGTGAATTACCTTTACTATCCATTCCCTGAACCTGACCTCTTCTTCTGTTCAAGTCAGCAACAATATCTCCCATGTTTGCCTCAGGAGTTACTACTTCCAATTTCATAATAGGCTCTAACAATACAGGACCAGCTTGTTTAAGTGAATTCCTGTAAGCTAGTTTCGCACAGATCTCAAATGAAAGTGCATCTGAATCCACCGCATGGAAAGACCCGTCATTCAATGTCACCTTTAATGAATCCAAAGGATAGCCAGCAAGAGGGCCATTAGTCATAGCATCTTTAAATCCTTTTTCAATTGAAGGGATAAATTCTTTAGGAATGTTACCACCTTTAATTTTATTAATGAACTCAAGACCCATTTTACCTTCTTCTCCTGGCTCTACTTCAAAGTCAATATCGGCAAACTTACCACGTCCACCAGACTGTTTTTTGTATATCTCGCGATGTTTAACACCAGTAGTAATTGCTTCTTTGTATGATACTTGAGGAGCACCTTGATTACAATCAACGTTGAACTCTCTTCTCATTCTTTCGATAAGAATTTCCAAGTGAAGCTCACCCATACCGCTAATTACGGTTTGACCGGAATCATCATCTGTCTTCACTTTAAAAGTTGGATCTTCTTCAGAAAGCTTTCCTAACGCAATTCCCATCTTATCGACATCAGCTTGAGTTTTAGGCTCGATTGCAACACCAATTACGGGCTCTGGGAACGTCATTGATTCAAGAACCAATGGCTTTTTCTCATCACATAAAGTATCACCAGTTCGGATATCTTTAAACCCAACACCAGCACCTATATCACCTGCTTCGATCGCAGGAATAGAATTTTGCTTGTTTGAATGCATTTGGAAGATTCGAGAAATTCTCTCTTTCTTTCCTGTTCTTGTATTCAACACGTAAGAACCAGCATCCAATTTTCCAGAATAACATCTAAAGAAACACAAACGACCTACATAAGGATCAGTAGCAATCTTAAATGCTAAAGCTGAAAATGGCTCAGCTACATTTGGCTCACGTTTAACAACAACTTCTTCATCGTTAATATCATGTCCTTCAACAGCACCTTTATCCAACGGGGAAGGCAAGAAGGCCATAACCGCATCCAACATAGTCTGAACTCCTTTGTTTTTGAAAGCAGAACCACACATTACGGGCTGAATTGACATATTGATCGTTGCTTCTCGAATAGCAACCAACATCTCCTCCTCCGTAATTGAATCCGGATCCTCGAAGAATTTCTCCATCAACTCATCATTCGTTTCAGCAACCGCCTCAACCAATTTCTCTCTCCATTCAGCAACTGTATCCAACAATTCTTCAGGAATTGGAATTTCTTCCCAAGTCATTCCCTTATCGTGCTCGTTCCAAGCAATACCTCGGTTGTTGATCAAGTCAACAACACCAGCAAAATCATCTTCTGCACCAATTGGAATTTGAAGCGGAATAGGATTTCCACCCAATCGTTCTTTTACTTCCTCAACACATCTGAAAAAGTCAGCACCGGCACGATCCATTTTGTTTACAAAACAGATTCTTGGCACTCCATATTTATCAGCTTGCCTCCAAACCGTTTCAGATTGTGGTTCAACACCTGAAGCAGCACATATTAATGCAACCGCACCATCCAATACACGCAATGAACGCTCTACCTCAACAGTAAAGTCAACGTGACCTGGAGTGTCAATGATGTTAATTTTATACTCAGTATCTCGGTAGTTCCAAGAACAAGTAGTTGCAGCAGAAGTAATAGTAATACCTCTTTCCTGCTCTTGCTCCATCCAGTCCATAGTAGCAGCACCATCGTGTACTTCACCAATTTTGTGACTGATACCAGTGTAATAAAGAATACGCTCCGTTGTTGTGGTTTTACCCGCGTCAACGTGAGCCATAATCCCAATGTTTCTTGTAAGTTTTAAATCTCTTTTTGCCATTTTAAGTCTTCTATACTATGCTTAAAATCTAAAATGAGAGAACGCTTTGTTCGCATCCGCCATTCTATGTGTATCTTCTTTCTTCTTGTATGAGCCACCTTCTTCTCTGGAAGCTGCTACAATTTCGTCAGCTAATTTCTCAGCCATTGAACGACCATTTCTTTTTCTAGCAAAAGAGATCATCCATTTCATTGCTTGAGAAAGCTTTCTACTGTTTCTGATTTCTTGTGGAATTTGGAAAGTAGCACCACCTACTCTTCTACTTCTAACCTCAACTTGTGGAGTTACATTAGCTATTGCTTTTTTCCAAACAGCAAGACTATCTTCCTCTTCGGTTTTTTTAGCAACAATATCCAACGCAGAGTAGAATATTTTGAATGCAGTATTTTTCTTTCCGTCTAACATAAGGTTATTCACGAATGTGGTAACCATTACGTCATTATAAACTGGATCCGGAGCAATTACATGCCCTCTAGCTCTTGATTTTCTCATTTTTTACTTCCTCCAAATTATTTTTTAGGACGCTTAGTTCCGTACTTAGACCTTCTTTGAGTACGACCTTCAACACCAGCGGTATCCAATGCACCACGTACTACGTGATAACGAACCCCTGGAAGATCTTTTACCCTTCCACCTCGTACCAGCACAATCGAGTGCTCCTGAAGGTTGTGCCCTTCACCACCAATGTAACTGTTTACTTCGTTTCCGTTTGACAATCTGACCCTAGCCACTTTCCTCATGGCTGAGTTCGGTTTCTTTGGAGTAGTTGTGTACACACGTACACACACACCACGTCTTTGCGGGCATGCATCAAGAGCAGCGGATTTAGATGTCTTAATCTTGCTCTTCCTTCCTTTTCTAACTAACTGCTGTATAGTAGGCATATAGTTCTAAATGTAATTTTCATTTTTGGGCAATAATTACCCATGTTTTTTTCGAGCCGGCAAATGTATGTCTTTTATTTCTTAAAATCCATCTCATTCAGAACTATTTTTTATCCAACTATTTAACACTGATCTAATCCTTGAAATTTCAGGTTTTCAGCGATTTAACATTAGAAGTTATTCCGTCTAAAATTCCATGAAAAGGATGCAGATTATTTCGACCTAAGCAAAAGGATGGAATAAATACAAATTTTAAGATTAAAAATTAACACCAAATTGTTCCTAAAACGGGTGATAAAACGTGGTTAAAAACTCTACTGATTTGGCAGGGCATATTTCCACTGCTAATGATAGATTTGCAGTATGTCCTATCTGGATGAATTAAACGAAGCACAAAAAAAAGCAGTCGTCAAGATTGATGGTCCTATCATGGTGATTGCCGGGGCAGGTTCCGGTAAAACCCGGGTACTTACCTACCGAATCATCCACATGATTGAAAACAACATCGACCCTTTCAACATTTTAGCGCTAACCTTTACCAACAAGGCTGCCAGGGAAATGAAGGATCGAATTTCTTCAAAAATTGGCCAGTCAGAAGCACGCAATATTTGGATGGGCACCTTCCATTCGGTATTCGCCCGTATACTTCGATCAGAAGCAAAATTATTGGGTTATCCGAGCAACTTTACCATTTACGATACGGACGACTCAAAGAGCCTTATTAAAAGAATAATAAAGGAATTAAATCTCGATGATAAAGTATATAAACCCAACCTGGTTTTAAGTCGAATATCTTCTGCAAAAAACAACCTGATTTCAGCCAGTAATTATGCCAATAATGCAGTAATTCAACAAGAAGATTCACAGTCGAGAAAACCTGAACTGGGACGGATTTTTCAAATCTACGAGAAGCGATGCTTTCAGGCGGGCGCCATGGATTTTGATGATCTATTATATAAAACAAATATTCTGTTTCGGGATTTCAAGGAAGTACTCTTAAAATACCAGGATAAATTCAGATACATATTAGTGGATGAGTATCAGGATACCAATTTCTCCCAATACCTAATATTAAAAAAGCTGGCGGCGCGTTTTGAAAACATCTGTGTGGTTGGAGACGATGCTCAAAGTATTTATTCATTTCGTGGAGCGAATATTCAAAACATATTGAACTTCCAAAAGGAATACTCCGATGCCCAGGTCTTTAAATTGGAGCAGAATTATAGATCAACACAAAACATTGTAAACGCCGCAAATGGTTTAATTGCAAAAAATAAAGAACAGCTTAAAAAGGATGTCTGGACGGAAAATACCGTCGGTGAAAAGCTAAAGATAATAAAGACGCTCTCTGACAATGAAGAAGGCTTTGAGGTAGCGAATGACATCTTTTATAAAAAAGCCAATGAGCAGCGTGCAAATTCCGAATTCGCCATTTTATACCGAACGAATTCTCAATCAAGAGCGATTGAGGAAGCCCTTCGTAAAAAAGACATCCCTTACCGAATCTATGGTGGGCTTTCATTTTATCATAGAAAGGAAATCAAAGACCTACTCGCCTATTTTCGATTAGCTATAAACCCTAAAGATGAAGAAGCTTTAAAGCGGGTAATTAATTACCCAAAACGTGGTATTGGCAAAACAACCATGGACAAGATTTTACTTGCAGCCAATGCTAATGAAGTTTCAGTATTGGATGTTGTACATAATCCGATGCAATTTGGTGTTCAACTTTCTTCTGCAGTGATTACTAAACTAAAGTCGTTTAGCGACCTCATTGATTCCTACCATAAAATAATTGACAAGGGAGATGCCTTTAATGTGGCGAGCAAGATTGCCAGTTCCTCAGGAATATTAAAAGAACTTTATGTAGATAAATCCGTGGAGGGTGTTGCTAGGTACGACAACATTCAGGAGATCTTAAGCGGCATTAAAGAATTTACCGAACAGGATACCATCGAGGACGGAATAGATTTACCGGAGGGGAATGACAAAAGGACCCTGGATATCTATATGCAGGATATTGCACTACTTACGGACACCGACAAAAATAAAGGTGATAGCAATGTGGTTTCGTTAATGACTATACATGCATCAAAAGGATTGGAATTTCCGTATGTATATATAGTTGGCATGGAAGAAAATCTCTTTCCCTCGCAACTATCAATCAATTCAAGAACTGAATTGGAAGAAGAACGTCGTTTGTTTTATGTTGCATTAACCCGGGCTGAGACTAAAGCAACTCTTTCCTATTCTACCACAAGGTACCGATGGGGCAATCTAACCTATGCAGAACCAAGTCGATTTTTACAGGAATTGGATGTCCGTTACATTGATCAAGCCGTAGAAAAAAGAGGTCGAAGTGATTTTGAATTCAATTATAGTCCTAAGCCTTCAACCAGTGGGTTAAATCAGAAACCCAATCCCTCATTTATTAACAAAACACGAAACTTGAAAAAGGTTGCGACTGCCCAACCGACCGACCCTAATTTCCAGGCAGCAGATTTATCTAACTTAAAAAAAGGAGATCGGGTACTTCACCAACGATTTGGCAAAGGTGAAGTGATTAAACTTGAAGGAAGTTCAGGCAATTTGAAAGCAACGGTGGAGTTTGACCAGGTTGGCTCCAAGAATTTATTATTAAAATTTGCCAAACTTCAAATTCTATAGTCATGCCAAGCTCAATTGGCTAATTTTGGAAACTCATAATATCTTCACATGGAGTACAATACAAGTAGAGAAAAATTAATCATTCCGGAATACGGAAGGCACATTCAAAAAATGGTGAACCTGGCCATTGAAATTGAAGACCGGGAAGAAAGAAATAAAGCAGCCAAAAGCATCATCAAGGTAATGGGTCAACTGAATCCAAGCCTAAGGGATGTGGACGATTTCAGCCATAAATTGTGGGATCACCTTCAAATTATATCCAACTTTGGGTTGGATGTGGACTCCCCCTACCCCAAGCCAACACCGGAATCCGTAGCAACAGCACCTTCGAGGTTACCCTATAATGAAACACGCATAAAAAATAAACACTATGGTCAAATCATTGGAAAATACATTGCTGCGGCTATTAAAATTGAAGACCCTGAAGAAAAAAAGGCCCTGGTTTATTATATCGCCAATATGATGAAAAAGGCATACGTAACCTTTAATAAGGCTACTGTGACAGATGTAGAAATCTTCAATGATTTAAAGAGATTATCAGAAGGAAAACTAACCATTGATGCTGACGTAGAATTGGTGAGGGCTGAACAAGTTTCCACACCCAGACCTAAACGCAAAAACCATAAACAAAAAAAGAAAAGAAGAAAATAACACACCATCAATGGGAACTTTTAAAATAACAGGCGGTCGTAAACTTAGAGGAGATTTTCAACCGCAAGGAGCCAAGAATGAAGCACTTCAAATACTGTGCGCTGTTCTACTAACTAAGGAAAAAGTAATCATCAACAATATTCCAAATATTGTTGATGTCAATAAGCTAATTGACTTATTAAGTGCATTAAACGTAAAGGTCGAAAAGCTTAAAGCAAATTCTTATTCGTTTGAAGCAAAGGAAGTTGATATAGAGTTTATGCATTCGCCTGAATACCTGAAACGCGGTGGAGGGTTAAGAGGGTCCATTATGTTGGTTGGTCCACTTTTGGGTCGATTTGGCAAAGGCTATATTCCTAAGCCTGGTGGCGACAAAATCGGAAGAAGAAGAGTTGATACTCACTTCATTGGTTTTGAAAAATTAGGAGCCACTTTTAGCTTCGAAGCCGAAAATCACATCTATCGGGCTCATGCTAAAAAACTAACCGGCACTTACATGCTTTTGGACGAAGCTAGTGTAACCGGTACTGCTAATATTTTGATGGCGGCAGTTCTTGCCGAAGGAAAAACGACGATCTATAATGCAGCTTGCGAACCCTATATTCAGCAATTATGTCGCATGTTGAATAGCATGGGCGCTAAGATTACCGGTATTGGCTCCAATTTACTTACCATAGAAGGCGTGGAAGAGTTACACGGTTGTGAGCACTCTGTTTTGCCAGACATGATTGAAATTGGAAGTATCATTGGTCTCGCTGCCATGACCGGATCAGAAATAACCATCAAAAATGTAGGATTTGAACATCTGGGAATAATTCCTGAAATATTTAGACGAATGGGCATCATCATCATAAAAAAGGATGATGACATAATTGTTCCATCACAGAAAAACTATGAAATTGATACGTTTATCGACGGGTCAATAATGACTGTAGCAGATGCACCCTGGCCTGGCTTTACTCCTGATTTGTTAAGTATTATTTTGGTTGTAGCTACACAAGCCAAGGGCAGTATGTTGGTTCACCAAAAGATGTTCGAAAGTCGCCTGTTTTTTGTCGATAAGTTGATCGATATGGGGGCCCAAATTATATTATGTGACCCACACCGGGCAACCGTTATCGGATTAAATCGTCAATACCCATTAAGAGCAATAGAGATGACATCACCTGATATTCGAGCTGGTGTATCTTTGCTTATTGCCGCTCTAAGCGCTGAAGGTGTAAGTACCATCCACAACATTGAACAAATTGATCGGGGGTACGAAAACATAGATAAGCGACTAAATGACATTGGTGCGGAAATTGTTAGGTGCTAAGCTTTTCGAAAAACAGACATTATGAAAATTAAAACAATAATAACCGCAACTTTCCTGGCCTTGGGACTCTTTCTTATTATGCCATGTAACACGGTATTCAGTGGTAATCCTGAACAAAAGGCACTTGTAGGCACAAGGGTAAATGACAGGGCTCCTGAAATTGTTTTGCAAGATCCTGATGGTAAGGTTATCCCATTGAGTTCGCTCAGGGGAAAAATTGTACTTATCGACTTTTGGGCTAGCTGGTGCAGACCTTGTAGAGCGGAAAACCCCAATATAGTGGCAGCTTACAATAAATATAAGGACGCTAAGTTTAAAAACGCAGATGGTTTTACCGTATATAGTGTAAGCCTTGATCGTCAAAAAAATGCTTGGTTAGCAGCAATTCAGCAGGATAAACTAGATTGGCCAAATCATGTGAGTGACTTGCAATTCTGGAACTGTAAAGCGGCCGTAGACTATGGCGTACAAGGCATTCCGATGAGCTACTTGATTGATGGGAATGGAATTATTCTGGCATCCGGTAATTCGCTCCGGGGACAGGGACTACACACAACAATTGATGCTTTAGTAAAAGAACTCTAAAAAAATATTTTATCGGATAAAAAGGCAGACGTTATGTCCGCCTTTTTTTATTTTATGTCAGTTTGACAATTATTTCGTTTGGCAGCATTTTAGTTATGCCACGAAAGAAATACAATTCAACGATGAGTGAGGAAAAAATGGCAGATGAAAAAGAGCTTAAAGAGGAGAATGAGGCAGTAATGGATGAACAAGAGAATGCAGATCTTGAAGCCTCTGAAAACGCTGACGGCAATGAGACTAAGGAACCCGAGTTGGATAAATTTTCAGCACTAGAGGAGGAATTGAAAGTGGCTAACGACAAATACCTGAGAATTTATTCTGAATTTGAAAATTTCAGAAGAAGAACCGCAAAGGAAAAACTGGAGCTGATCTCCAGCGCATCAGAGGGCCTGATGTCTGAAATCATTCCTGTACTTGATGACTTTGACCGGGCAATAAAAACCAATAAGGAATCTGATGATATCGATGCAATTCGAGAGGGAATGACCCTGGTACATCAAAAGTTTCATTCCATCCTAAAAAGCAAAGGACTTCAGGAAATGAATTCAATGGGCAAAGAATTTAACATTGATGAGCATGAAGCCTTAACCAAAATTCCTGCACCCAATAAGAAGTTAAAGGGAAGAGTAGTTGACGTTATCGAGAAAGGATATAAACTGAATGACAAAGTTGTGCGGTACGCCAAAGTTGTAGTTGGAGAATAATTATGGCGAAAAGAGACTTTTACGAGATATTAGGTGTATCTCAAAGTGCAACCAAAGATGAGCTCAAAAAAGCTTATCGAAAGATGGCCATCAAGTATCACCCTGATAAAAACCCTGGCGATACTGCAGCTGAAGAAAAATTTAAGGAAGCTGCTGAAGCCTACGAAGTCTTAAACGACGATAACAAAAGGGCGCGCTACGATCAATTTGGTCATGCAGGTATGAGCGGCGCTGCCGGAGGCGGAGGCTTCGGAAGCGGAATGAACATGGACGATATCTTCAGCCAGTTTGGTGACATCTTTGGCGGAGGTGGTTTCGGAGGATTCGGCGGAGGCGCAAGAAGTGCTCGCGTAAAAGGATCTAACCTTAGAATAAAAGTCAAGCTCACCCTGGAGGACATTGCCAATGGAGTAACCAAAAAGATAAAGCTTAACAAACTGGTAAATAGTTCGGACACTAAATTTGGAACTTGTTCTCAGTGTGGTGGAAGCGGACAGGTAACCCGAATCTCAAACACTATTCTTGGACAGATGCAAACCGCTTCAACTTGTCCAAGCTGTCACGGTACAGGTAAAAAAGTAACGAGTAAAGGTGCCGGAACAGATAGCAACGGTCAAATTCGAAAGGAATTGATCGAATCAATTGAAATTCCTGCAGGTGTTGAAGATGGCATGCAACTTTCCCTTAGAGGAAAGGGCAATGAAGGACCATTTGGTGGTATCCCTGGTGACCTCATTATTGTAGTTGAAGAAACACAGCACGAGAGTCTAATGAGGGATGGACAAAATTTATACTACGACCTGTATTTGAATTTTGCTGATGCTGCACTTGGAATCAATACCGAAATACCAACACTTGGTGGAAAAGTTAAGATCAAAATTGCTCCAGGCACACAAGCTGGTAAAATCCTACGATTAAAAGGAAAAGGACTTCCAAGCGTTAATTCTTACGGACATGGCGATCAGTTGGTCAACGTAAATGTCTGGACACCAAAGACTCTTACTAAAGAAGAAAAATCGATGCTGGAAAAACTGAGGGAATCCGAAAATTTTCACCCCGATGAAAGCCGAAAGGAAGGAGGTTTTTTCAACAGAATGAAAGATTATTTTCATTAAGAAATAACAACGCTAGACTTACTATATTTGAGCGCTGTCCAAACAGATTGGATGGCGCTTATTTTTTGTAGTTAAATGAACTCAAGTCCCATTTTATCAATTCAAGGCGTAACCAAGCGGTATGCACAACACACCGCTTTAGATTCGATTTCAATTGATGTTCCCCAAAACAAAATTTTTGGATTGTTAGGCCCTAATGGAGCTGGTAAAACCAGTCTAATCCGAATCATTAATCAAATCACCGCTCCCGACGAAGGTCAGATACTATTTAATGGAGAACAGCTTTCGCTATCTCACGAAACCAGAATTGGTTACTTACCAGAAGAACGTGGGCTGTATAAAAAGATGAAGGTTGGTGAACAGGCCCTCTACCTGGCTCGATTAAAAGGGCTTCCCAAAAAAAGAGCCATGGAATTACTAAAATTCTGGTTCGAAAAATTTGAGATTACTTCCTGGTGGGACAAAAAAATTGAAGAACTATCCAAGGGAATGCAACAGAAAGTTCAGTTCATTGTAACCGTGTTACACGAGCCTGAATTATTGATTCTT
>CEQS01163016.1_pt1 | contig 10961 bp, 8 predicted proteins | sample 530981 | NCBI WGS metagenome assembly CEQS01 (sample SAMEA2621176, study PRJEB7988) | marine metagenome | biome: marine biome (ENVO:00000447); feature: mesopelagic zone (ENVO:00000213); material: "saline water (ENVO:00002010), including plankton (ENVO:xxxxxxxx)" | depth 800 m
AAATTCCGGCCGGTCCTTCAAATTAAACTTAACAGTAGGTACACTCATAGTGTCTTTTAAGTTAACCGCAAAGGTAGGCAGCAAAGCTTCGGTCTAAAGATTCTTAAAATATTTAATAACAATCATATAATGAACCGGTAGTCTATCTTCGATTTATCCTTCAAAGCGCTCATATCAACCATTACGGACTCGTTCGATTCATTAGTTTCGTAAAGTATTTCATGCATATGAACAATCCATGTCAGTATAATTCATTGACTAGCAGCAGTTAAATGGCGAATAAATCACTGTATTTTAAGAATTTAGACAGCATTCGGTTTATTGCTGCCATGTTGGTTTTTAATCAGCATGTATTGTCTAAATCTTTCAATTTGCTCAACATTGAAAGTCCGTTTCTAAACCGTTTTTTATACCTGATTTCAAATGGTGGAACCGGAGTTTCTATCTTTTTCGTATTAAGTGGGTTTTTAATCACTTACCTCATAATTACAGAAATAGAGATAAAAGGAAGGCTAAACCTGGGAAAGTTCTACATAAGAAGGTTCCTGCGTATTTGGCCACTCTATTTTGCAGTGATTTTCTTCTGGTTTGTGATTTATGCGGGAATTAAATCCCTGGTTGGAATAAATTCTCCTCTTGGTTCCAATATTCTATACCACCTGACCTTTCTAAGCAATTTTGATGTTCTTACTATCTATCAAGCAGGAAAAGGCGTTGATGGTATGTTTCAAAACATCAACTGGTCGGTATCCATTGAGGAACAGTTCTACTTTATTTGGCCCATTATCTTTTTATTACCCAAGAGGCTATGGGTTTATCTAATGCTGCTGTTGCTGGCATTCTCCATTTGGTTTCGACTCGAAAATGCACAAGATGTATTGGTGAATTACCTGCACACCTTTTCGGTGTTAGTGGACCTGGTTATTGGTGGCTTGTTCGCATGGGGTGTTAAAAAAATGGTATTGCTTCGCCGGCTATTTGAAAAGTCAAATACCCTAAGCCATTTATTACTTTTCGGTCTCACTTTTTTTGTTCTGATGTCAGGTACTGAATTTATACTTGGTGATTACGATTTAAGCCTTGGAAGAATTATAACCAGTACTCTATTTGCTTTAATCATTGTTTCTCAGGCACTAGCAAAGGGGCGGTCTATTCTTAATCTGTCAAATTTTGGTTTTGGGAATCGGTGGGGAAAAATGACCTATGGGATTTATCTGCTTCATCCCATTACATTAAAAATGGTTGATCTATTCTGTAGAACAATACATTTCGACCACCAGAATAACATCTATAACTCCGTAATTGCTTCTGCAGTAATCTTTGTTCTCACACTTACTTTAAGCTATGTAAGCTATCATTATTTTGAAATAAGATTCCTGAAATTGAAATCAACTTTTCAAATTGTCAGATCTAATACTGATGTTTCTTAAACGGTCCCATTCATGTAAATTACGACTACATGATTAGACTGGTGCAATACCTATTATTGTATTCTAATAAATACAAGTTATGACCAGAGAACAACACCTCATTTTCTGCAAAAAATGCAACCATCAGAAAATGGATCTCAAGCAAGGGCTGCTCTGTGGGTTAACCGGAAAGTTAGCAGACTTTGAAGGAAAGTGCCCCTCCTTTGACATGGTTGAGGATTTGGTAGAAGAACAATTTGTTATTAATGATTCTATAAGGCCCAATAAAAAAAGAGCTGATCTAGCTCAAAAAATAATTTGGCTTGTACTGATACTGGAAATTGTTTCCATTGTCTCGTCCGTTATGCAATACAACCTGCTTTTAGCCATTGAAGAAGGTATGTTTGTGACCGATGAGGCCATTAATTCCAATGACATCAGGGAGCAAATAATTAGCCTGGTTTATAGTGCCGTATATATTATATCTTCCATAACTTTTATAATGTGGTTTAGACGGGCTTATTTCAATTTAGCCTTAAGATCGCATACAACGTTGTCCGAAGGTTGGGCTGCTGGTGCCTGGTTTGTACCTATTATTTCCTGGTTTCGCCCCTACCAAATTATGAAAGAAATTTGGACCAAAAGCTCCGAGCTTATCCAACGAATTGAACCAGCATATAAGGATAATCGAAACATTACCATTCTCAATATTTGGTGGACCTTGTGGATCATTGTCAGTGTTCTGGGCCAATATGTTTTTAGAACATCGTGGAAAGGTGAGACTATACTTGATTATAAAAACAGCACCATCGCTGATATAGTATCCTCTACCATTGGAATTCCATTGGCGATTACTGCGATTATGATAATCGGAACCTATTCGGTGAAAGAAGAAAAACTTCTGGAATTAGAAAAACAGGTTCTGGATTCGAAAACAGATGGAATAACGGACTAATTGGAAAAATACTTGTAAAGTACCAGTAAAGAGTATATTCCTATTACAACGCTAAGCACTATCATCAGAATATCATTTAAGTTACCGGTTCCCTTGGCAAACTCTTCATTTTTGGTCAGAGTAGCATAAAAACCCGTTTCGTTCAGAATTGTTTCCACTGAACTTCTGTATTTTTTATAATCTTCAGCATTAATAAAATGCCTGGTGGACTCATAAAGCTCTCTAATTGTAACTTCAAAAGTCTTTTTATTATAATCCAACGTTTTATTATACCTAATACCGGGTTCTTCAATCTGATTATTAGAAGGGGAAACAGACCACTCTTCATGAAATTTGATTCTGGTAGTGTGAATTAATTTGTTTGGATAACTTATAAAATACGGCATTTTCCTATCCGGTGTTTTGACCAGTGAAATGGCATCCCTTAAAATTATGGGATAGGTTTCAAGCGAAGTAACGTTGCTATCGTCATCTTCTACGTTCCACATTTCCGGTACTTCATAAAATTCATTGACAACAATTTTATTTTGGCCGCCATCGGAACTGTCAATCCAGAATGCATTGTCGGTTAATTTAATGGATGGATACATGGTTGCGTAATACTCCAAATAATCCTTCGAAAGCTTACTAACCGTAGTTCCTTTCAGAAAATCCCGAATGTAATCTGCTCGCCTACCTAAGTACTCTGTTCTTACTGTAAATACAACCGGTTCTTCAAGACCATAGCTGATAAATGTCTCCTCGACCTGGGTAAACCCTGCATAACTATCTGGCAAAATAGTTAGTGAATCGGTTAATTCGGTAAGAATAAGTCCGTAATGGTAAGTTGGAAAATAATAATCGGACAAACTTCCCTTTTGAGAGCTATAAGTTGGATCGATATAATAATCGTCCCCATTAAATTTTAAAGCCACCACGCAATGATTAAAACATGAAGGTGAAGGCAGATAATCTCCTATTGCCAGTCCATTGGACGAATGAACCAACATAGGATATGCTTCAAGACCTATCTCCTTTAATGCTGAAGCCAGCAGCAGTGATTTATCCTTACAATCACCATAGCGCTGTTCAATAACCTGAGAAGGTGCATGGGGTTTGTAACCACTTAACCCTTCTTCCAGGCCAAAATACCTGATTTCATTTTGTACAAAATGGATAAGTGCCAGAGCATCCTCTTCTTCATTACCACTCTTCATTGACTTTACCAATCGCTGAACTTTCTCCCTGTCTCTGTCATCAATTTTAAACAAGCCAACTCCCCATTTAGCAATATCTGACCAACTACTGGAATTGGTTATTTGAACCCCACCGTAGAGCTCGAACCAATCGGGAACATTTCCTTCCCTGAACACAGGTTTAACGTTGGAGTAACTCCACTTGTATACCTTATTGTTTCCTATGATGGTCTTCTCTACGTTTTTGTAAGCCTCCTTATTTTCTTTCATGAACACCTTTTCACTCTTGGGGACCACTAACTTCGCGTAAATGTCCTGCACGGGTGTTTCAAACTCGAAATCGAAATAATAATCAATGAGATTTCCGTAAATAGGGTTCCGGCCTTTCCTTGTATAACTGTATTCCAGAATATCTCCCGTTCTAACATCTTCAAGATTTACAAATGCTGTTATGCTACCATCATAAATGTATCTGTCCAGGTTGGTTTCTCTTTGAAAAGACTGAATTAAATGCGTTCCAAGCTTATCTACCTTTTCACCATCACGATAGATGTTGATTTCGTGAAACGTTAGTTTTTGATACTTGGGGTCAATACTAACATTTATGCTACTCATGTCTTGTACACCACTCTCGTTGAGCAACTGTATAACCATATGTACATAATTCTCTTCTAAACCGACATTTACCTGCCGGTCGTAGAGCAAATAATGGTGATCTCCAATATCATTCTCACTTGGAGTTAATGTATCAAGAAATTCCTGTGGAACAACCCATTTACTAACTGCACCCTTTTTAACAGCTGGATGTAACTGCCCAAAAGCCTGGGACGCAAGAAGAATAAAAATTAGGATGAAGTGAATTGTTGTTCTAATCAAAGTTGCCTTATTGCTATTGCTGGCAAGATATAGCTTTAGATCGAATCAATAAGAAGTATGGAAAAAATAACCAAAAAGAAATCAAGCTTATGACGTTCTATACGTCACCTTTAGTAGCTTCACAAACATCATAAATGTGATCTCCAAGTTTCTCAGCCGAAGCAATAATATCTACGTATATAAGTCCTGCTTTAATGTTGTAATCTCCTTTCTCAATGCTTTTTAAATGCTGTTTTCTAAACTTGGAACGCAGTTCATTTATTTCCTTCTCAATCTTCTTTGATTCGTCTATATTGGCACTTTCATAGTTACCTTCCAGGGTTCCCTGCATGTTGACAATAGCCTCGTTTACCTTATCGAAAAGAACTACAATTCTTTCCCGTTGACCAGGTGTAAACCATATTTTCTCTTCCACCTTTCTTTCTATGGTTCGAGACATCTGGTAAATGACATCGGCAGTTCTTTCCAGGTCATTGATTATGCTTAACATAGATCGAATTCGGATTGAACTCCTTTCAGAAAGTTCCGTCTCAGAAAGTTTAATTAAGTATTGACCAACCTCAATTTCCAGTTGATCACAGATATCTTCATATTTCTTAATCTTCTTGAGTTTCTTTTTGATTAAAGCTGAATCTTTTTCCTGAATCAAGGCTTCCAGCTGTTTCATCATTTTAGAAATAACACCTCCAAAATTGGTAATCTCTTTTTTCGCTTCCAATAAGGACAACTCAACAGATGCCATAAGACCTGAACCAATGTATTCCAATGAGAATTTTTCGTCATCATCATCCTTTGGTTTTACCATTTTCACTGCCAAACTGGCCAGCTTCGGCGCAAACCCAATAAGTAATACAACATTTATAAAATTAAACATGGTATGGAAAGCTGCCAATCCTGAAGTAACGACTAAACTTCTGTCTTTCATTGCTTCCTCAGTCAACCCCTGAGCCGCACTCGCCTCCCCAATGGTTTTCAGGGATGCCATTCCCATAAAATTTTCAACTACGAAGTACACAAATTCTAAGAAGAAGGGGAAGATAAGTAACATCCAGCCAACACCTATAATGTTGAACATAGAATGGATACGCGCGGAACGTTTAGCATGTACATTACCCACAATAGAAGCCAATTCAGCCGTGATGGTGGTTCCAATATTTTCACCCAGAACCATTGCCGCTGCCACATCAAATGAAATCCATCCTTTCGCCACCAATACAAGCGTTATGGTCATGGACGCACTGGACGACTGCACAACTATGGTAAGCAGGGTACCTATAAAAATGAATATGATGTAGGAAGCGTATCCCCAATTGGCAAATCCCTGGAGGAATTCCAGCATATCCGGATTGTGTTTAATATCCGGTACTGACCCTTTGAGCAAATCCAATCCCATAAAAAGCAAGGCAAACCCAATAAGGAATTCAGCCCAGAAACGCCAATTTCCTTTCCTGATAAATAGCATAGGAAGGGCAACCGCAATAATGGGAAGTGCAAAGGCAACCACCTTAACCTTGAACCCCAGGTTTGCAACCAACCAGGCAGTGATGGTTGTACCAATATTGGCCCCCATCATAATTCCTGCTGATTGAATCAATGAAAGCAGTCCAGCATTCACAAAACTTACTGTCATTACCGTGGTGGCCGAAGAAGATTGAACTACAGCAGTGATAAGAAATCCTGATATAACACCCAGGTATTGATTTTTAGTCATTGTCCCCAGAACTCGTTTCAGCTGATCGCCAGCAGCCTTCTGAATTCCCTCACTCATTACTTTCATTCCGTAGATGAAAAATCCGAGTGATCCAATTACCTTAATAATGTCTAATAAACCAAACTCCATGGGTAAAATTTTGAGCAAAAATATTTCTTTAGAATGGGCAAATCACCACCCCAATGTTAACTAAATGTTAGGTTTTTTTAACACGTAATTTACGATGCTTCTGAAGTCCCCGTCAATCCTAAAAAGTAGTATTAACATTATGTAAAGGTTATCATTTCACTACTTGCAAATGAAGCAACTTGATACTTTCGCGCCATAGTTTAATTTAATATTTCTACAATGTTAACTCGGTCTGTTTTTATTGTTTCTTTAATCCTAATAAGCCTTACTGCGGCTTCTCAAAAGTTTGACAAAGTCAAGTACGCAAAGGGGTTGAATTATATGGCTAAGGACAGCTCGTTCAAAGTAAAATTTGGACTGCGAATGCAAAACCTGTTGGTGGTTGTTGCACCTGAAGATGGACCCGTTACAAGCAGAGCTTTGGTAAGAAGGTTTAGATTCAAATTTGATGGTTGGTTGTTGAGTCCCAAATTGGTTTATAAAATGGAACTCGGACAATCTAACCTGGATGTTAGGAAGGCTGGAAACTTGCTTCTTGATGCGGTGGTCAAATACAATGCAACAGGAAACCTATGGATTTGGTTTGGGCAAACGAAATTACCAGGCAACCGAGAGCGAGTGGTCTCTTCACAAAAACTGGAATTAGTCGATCGAAGTTTGGTTAATTCCCGGTACAATATTGATCGTGATTTTGGTATACAAGTACGCCACTCGTTTAATGTTGGTAATGCGGTAATCCGAGAAATGGCTTCCATCAGTGGTGGAGAAGGGAGAAACTACTCCGTCGATAATGCAGGAGGATATGACTATACTGGTCGACTTGAATTTTTACCCTTTGGAAAATTCCATAAGAAGGGCGATTACTTTCAAGGGGATCTCTACCACGAACCAAACGTAAAGTTGGCCATTGGTGCCACAGTCGATTATAACGAAGACGCCGCCCAATCGAGAGGACAGCTGGGATCGGTACTTGGTTATAACAGAAGTTTAGCCAGTGTAATGCTTGACATGGTAATGAAATATAAGGGATTCTCCATCATGAGTGAGTTCATTCGTAAGGATACCAAAGATCCTTATGGAAAAGCAGAAAAGGCCCTAGACAATTCCATAGCATCTGATGCCACGTTTGTGGTTGGAAACGGATTTAATGCGCAAATGGGTTACGTTACCAAAAGCCATTGGGGAGTTGTTGGTCGATTTACAAACATTACCCCTGATACAGAAACTCAATTGACCGAGCACAACATGTACACGTTGGGTGTATCGAGGTACCTGGTGAAGCATAAGCTTAAAGTACAAACCGATGCTTCTTACAATACTTATTACGGCAACAAGGCAAACTCATTTATTTGGAGGTTCCACATTGAGTTGGGTATTTAAGAAGGTTAACCTAACCGGAAAAAGACTCTAATACGGTTTCTTTTTCAATAACATTTTCAAAATAACCAAGTACCTTATCCAGCACCTCATCAACAGCAGAATCAGGACAAGACGCACCGCTTGTAAGAACAATTTTTACCGGCTTTTTATCACCTAGCCAGTCATTTGTTTTTCGCATTTCCTTTTTGTGGAAATTGAAATGATTGATCTCTGTACCAGACTTAATCTCATTGGCAGAAGAAATGTAATAGGTAGGAAACTTGCGTTCGCATAACTCCACGAGGTGGCTCGTATTTGAGCTGTTGTATCCACCTACCACCAGGGCCAGATCGGCGTCTTCCTCGAGTAAACCATAAGTAGCATCCTGGTTGTCGTTGGTTGCATAGCACAAGGTATCACGGGTATCCACAAAGTGATTTTTCAGGTCTTCGGACCCAAATTTTTGTTCCATCACCTTTTTAAAATACTCAGCAATTTCATGGGTATCGCTGGCCAACATGGTGGTTTGGTTTACCACTCCAACTTTGTTAAAGTGCAATTCAGGATTGAAACCGTTGGAATACTTTCCTTCAAATTCCGAATAGAATTGTTCGGCATCCCCTTCTCTTATCGCGTACTTTGCCAGTGCCTTTGCCTCATTCAGATTCTTAACCACCACTGTAGGTGCATTTTCCCTGGAATGCGAAAAGGTAGCTCGGGTCTCTTCATGTATGTGCTTGCCATGAACAATCACGGTTGAATCCTGATCTCCCAACTTTTTACTCATGTTCCACACCTTCTTTACGAAGGGGCAGGTTGTATCGTACAACTCGATTTGGATACCAATTTCTTTTAGCTTGTTTTCAATTTGAACGGTAGTTCCAAAAGCAGGAATAAGAACAATATCATCCGAGGTCAGTTCTTCCCAGGGGATGATTTGCTCACCTTTGGTGTTCATTAAAAATTTAATCCCCTTCTCCTGTAAATTCGCATTAACCAGTGGGTTATGAATCATTTGACTCAATAGAAAAACGCGCTTTCCACGGTTTTCTTCAACTGTTTTATAGCTTATCTCTATGGCATTTTCCACACCGTAGCAGAATCCAAAATGGCGCGCAATTAAAAACTGAACCGGGCCAAAATCCAGCAAGGTTGGTTTAAAATTTTTCTTTCTGGGGTCACTTACCTTTCTAAGCTCCTTTATTTTCCCAATAAAGGAGGAATGATAAAGCGACGGAATATCAAATTTTTTCATTGATTGCAAAAGTAGCCATAGAGGCTATTCCAAAAATCGATTTAGGACCTTTTATGCCCTCCTTAGTCCTCCCAATCCAATTCGCGGTAATAGCGCATTACCACATTGGGGTCATAATCCAGGCTTACTCCTGAAAGCCCCTTGTTTTCATACTCCTGCAGGGACAATACGTAACGGATACTCTCTAGGCGAGCTACTTTCTTTTTATCGGCTCTAACAATAATCCAGGGACAATATTCGGAATGAGTACGACTAAACATGTGGTTTTTATACTTGGTATACTCATCCCACATCTCCTGCGCCTTCTGGTCAACGGACGAAATTTTCCATTGCTTGTGGGGGTCCGTTTTTCGCGATTCGAATCGCTTTCCCTGCTCCTTCTTCGAAATGGAAAACCAGAATTTTATAATTTCTATTCCACTTTCATAAAGCATGTGCTCAAACTCGGGTACCTGGCGAATAAACCGCTTGTACTGATCATTGGTGCAGAACCCCATTACCGGTTCCACCACCGCCCGGTTATACCAACTTCGGTCAAAAAAAACGATTTCACCTGCATTGGGTAAATGATTGGTATATCGCTGAAAATACCACTGCCCCACTTCCTGCTGCGATGGTTTGCTTAAGGCAACCACATTCATGGCTCTTGGACTTAGATGCTCCGTAAATCGTTTAATGCTCCCACCTTTTCCAGCCGAATCACGGCCTTCAAAAATGATGATCACCCTTCTTCCCTCCTTTTGAATCGAATTCTGCAACTGAACCAACTCCGTCTGTAGCAATTCTAACTCTCGCTCGTATTTTAAAAAATTAAGTGCTTTCTTTACATTGTGTTCGTTGTCACTTAGCAGGCGCCGAAGTCCTTTGTATGATTTTAGTATATCAATTTCTTTTTCGGATAATCCCTCAATCACTTCTTCTATATCCTTGGTCATAGTGTATAAATTGAAACTGAAAAATACTAATTATCAATTTACGAAATGGATTACTTTTGCGCCTCCAATTTACCCGGGTGGTGGAATTGGTAGACACGCCAGCTTGAGGGGCTGGTGCCCGTTTAGGGCGTGCTGGTTCGAGTCCAGTCCCGGGTACTCAATTAAACTCTAATCTTGAAAAGGATTGGAGTTTTCTTTTTTATGTAGCTGGACGAGACATGCCTTCATTTCATTTCGGCAGTTACAAAGTTTACTTCGAGTTTATCAAGGAGAGTCCAGTCCTGGGTACTAATTCAAAAACTAAAAAAGCCTGCGCAAACGCACAGGCTTTTTGGTTTTAATGACTGACCACTCAATGAGGTCAGGGATTGGAAAATTGATTTATTCCAGATTGGAACGAATCGCATCTATCATATAAAAAAACCAAGTTCCTACCAATTACTTGTTTCAGCAAACCTCAATTTAAATTCGGTAGCACAGCACCGAAAGCTGGTATCATATTTACCATTTTCGGTAGCTTATCCATTTGGAGTCCAATTATACTGATCTGTTATTCTTGACCTCCATTACACTCAGGCCCATCACAAGCCCAACCATTGGGTGGAGCCGTGGTTATTGTAATCATTTTAAGCGTATAGTTTACAGTAATTTCAAACTCGTAGGCAATACAATCACAACATTGATTGATTTTAAATATTACCACTGAGCTAATTGCAAACTCATGTACATGCAGTTGTTGAATACTTCCAATTTTAGCACTTACTTTATCCATTTGGGCGACACCAGATATCCAGGATGGCAATGTAATTGTTTGAGGAGAAACCGGTGAAGAGTTTAACGTAATACGTTCAGCCGGAGTGCCTGACCGTTTAAAATAAATTTCTACCGGACAACTGATTGTTTCCGGGCTGAAATAAACATCCCAGTTTTCAGTTTGAGCCAGCAAGCTGGTGGGTAATAGCACAATGGCTATGGCATAAATAATCGTTTTCATTTCGTTTAAAATTAGATTTACCTACTCTAAGATTGACTTTTCGGTTTCCGTCGTATTTGAAGCCAAGTTAAAGCCAATTGCCTGTACCACATATAGTTTACATGTAAAATGAGGGTTTCCCCGCAATTTCCTAGTTTGTGGCAAGATTTTCATTGAATAGGTT
>CEQS01074310.1_pt1 | contig 10933 bp, 13 predicted proteins | sample 530981 | NCBI WGS metagenome assembly CEQS01 (sample SAMEA2621176, study PRJEB7988) | marine metagenome | biome: marine biome (ENVO:00000447); feature: mesopelagic zone (ENVO:00000213); material: "saline water (ENVO:00002010), including plankton (ENVO:xxxxxxxx)" | depth 800 m
TGCGTAGGATTGCTCCTAACTCGCTTTCCAAGCGAGCGCCTTAAACCGCTCAGCCATCTCTCCGCTTTGTGTGGGATTGCTTTTTGTACCTCATCACTTCGTTCTGAGACAAACAAAAACCTTCATTTTTCCTCCACTCAGACACACCTCCGCGAGTATGGAGTGTGGATTATATATCACTCGTCTAAAAGAAGAAAATGTACTACACTGCTACCACATATGCATCAATTATGTAAAAAATACTCGTGGCAAGATATTATGTCACTACAATTGAACAATCACACGATACTGCTCGATATAGATGGTGTACTGATGGCACACGGAGAAGATATCATCTCTCCTATAATCCTCAAAAATATCGAAATGTTGAGAAAGAATAATGATATATATATAGTTTCTAATTCCCTCAGCACTCACCGAATAATAAAAACCAGTACGGCGCTCAAAATACCGTGGGTCGACTCTGGTTTAAAAAAGCCCAGTATACGGATTCTTTCATTCATCAAATACGACAAAACGAAACCCCTTGTTGTTATTGGCGACAAAATACTTACAGATGGATTATTTGCCTACCGCATTAATGCGAAAGCTCTCCTGCTCAATCGTCGCGTAAGCCAAAAGGACCCTCTCGTAGTAAGAGTAACCTATCTGATAGATGACACTATCTATTCGCTGTGCAAATTCTTTTTTGCGCGGTAAAAAATACTAGCATATTGTGCAGCACTCACGTATGAGAATACTAATGTGAGCATTGCTAATATCATCACTAAATCTTCATATAGTGCAATTTGTGGAAATGCGAGCGTAAAGAGCGCAACTGCTATGGTTAAAAACATCAGCACTGTTTTGTTTTTTGCTGAGCGAATTGCAGGAATCACAATCTCGCGCGCCAGAGCTAAACGTACCCCGTCAACAATGAGGTCACGAGTAATCAGTAGTAATATGATTGCAAGTGGAATTATATTCGTATTAACAATAATAATCAGAAATACGAAGGCAAGCACCTTATCTGAAAGCGGGTCAAATATCTTTCCAAAATCCGAAACAACTTCAAACTTGCGTGCGAGATATCCATCAAAGAAATCAGTGACTGCTGCAACGAGAAAAATCCCGAATAAATAAACATACACATGTGGTAGTGTAAGTGAGACAAGCACAATAGCAACGAAGGTGAGCGCCATTCTAAAAATAGTAAGCACGTTTGGTAGATACTGTATCATAACTTACATAACTAGCTTAGCAGCATGCGGCAAAATGCGAAACTCTACGATATCACCTAAATCAGTGAAGGTATCACCGTCTATATGCACTTCACCCGTAAAATTCTTAAATACGTACTTCTCTTTCTGAATACGTGTATGATGTAACACTTTAGAGTTCTTAGTCGTCATATAAAAATCGTGTGCCCCCCGAAGAATGCCAAGCGGATTCTTATTGTGCAGTGTAATACAGTGCAAATTTTTGTCGTCTGGTGCAATACCGCGCGCTGGTGTGAGGCCTGCAATATTTAAGTGATTACATATCAAAACACTATGCATTTCTGACTCTTTTTGTGCACCATCAGTAATGGTAAATTTTTCTTCCTCGTAAGAATGGTGCAACAATGAAGGGAGATATAGAAGGTACGCAAAAATACCAAACTTCTTTTTCATATTTCTTTTTGTCTCAACGACAAATCGAGAGACAGTGCCAAAGCTAACCATTATAAAAAAAATATATTTCTCGTTTACCAAACCTAAATCAACATACTTTGGTTTACCGTGCATTGCCCGTGTAAGTCCTCGCCTCAGTCCAAACGGTAACTTAAAAGAAAGCGCAGTTACATTTGCACTTCCCAACGGCAAAAAAGCAACAGGGCATACACTAAGAAGATCATGTTCCCACATTTTTTGAAATACTAAACGTAAGGTTCCATCGCCACCTGCAGCAACAAAACGTACTTCATCAAACTCTTTAGTTTTTGCCACTATTTCACTCCACAAACAGCCATCGACATCAGTTATTTCGTACGAAATATTTTTCTTCACAAAAAAGTCAGAAATGCGTTCTCGTACTTTTTCTTTCTTTCTTCCAGCGCGTGCATTATAAATAACAACGAAATATCGTTTTACATCACCAGTATGTTTTTTTGATTCCGATGACATACGCAACAGCGTTGACTATACTATTAAGAAAGAACGTCACCCCAATAAGAACACTAGCAGATAGTAATGTCCACGCAACAAACGGAATAGTACCCACAATAAAAAATACAATGTAGTCAATCTGATCAAGTGGAATAAGTGGCTTCCCGCTTTCAAATCCAAACTGTCGTTTTATAACACTCCCGAGTGCGTCGCCAGTCATTACAAGTATGCCTACCATGATTCCATACACAATAGTTACCCACATGCGTTCGTACACAATAGTGATATGAGTAACTGGTGCCTGAATAAAATATTGAATAAGCACCACAATGAGTGACGCCATGACTGCAGCCGCAACCCCTCTCCACATTTTATTCTTTCCTAGTAATGGTTTCCCATTGAGTATATATCCGTCGTCAATTGGTTTCGCAAGAAACGTCCAAATGTCTAATCGAGTTGCAATCACTGGTGCCATGTTCGCTGCAAATGCCGGAAGTGCTATATACAGAACCTCGAGTAGAATCATACTTTCATTCCTACCAAGGCCTGTACTCGTTCTTCAACAGGTGGGTGGGTGCTAAATAATTTACGCATTGTATTCCCTCTCTTGCCATTTTTACCAAAGGGATTGCTAATGAACATGTGTGCCGTTGCACTTGAAGCCTTCTTCATAGGACTTTGGTAGCCACTTATTTTTTGAAGCGCTGAAGCTAACGCGTCTGGATACCGTGTCAAAAGTGCCCCTGAAGCATCAGCAAGAAATTCTCTCTTTCGTGACACCGCTAACTGCATGATTTGTGCAATAACAGGTCCAAGTACAATAAGTGCAACACCCGCAATCATAAGCGCCGGGTTACTATTTTCTCTATTTCGGTTTCCACCAAAGAGCGTGGCGTACCATAATATATCTGCAAGTATTGCAATAAATCCAACGAGCACAACCACAACTGACATAACCAAGATATCTCGATTTCCAACATGTGACAGTTCGTGCGCCAATACTCCTTCCAGTTCTGTTTTGTTGAGTATTTCAAGTAGACCCGTTGTTACGGCTACTGCCGCGTTTTCTGGATTGCGCCCCGTCGCAAATGCATTTGGTGCTGCATCGTTAATTATGTAGAGTATCGGCTTTGGCAATCCTGCAGTGATTGCAAGATTCTCTACAGTGTTATGTAAGTCACGATATACCGATGCATCCGCAGGTTTAGCACCCGCTGCTTTAATGGCGATTTTATCAGAAAACCAAAACGAACTCACGTTCATTATCAATGAAAACACCACAGCCACGATGAGAATAACTGGATTACCAAAGTACTCAGATACTCCCCAGCCTATAGCGGTAACCGCAACCAAAAATACAAACATGATAAACCATGTTTTGCGTACGTTCTGTGCTTGATGTGTATAGAGTGATGTCATATTATTTCTCTTTTACAGATTCTAAAAATACTTTGTTTTTGAAACCACCGCGCTTTTCGCGTTTCGATGCCTGTGCTATCTGCAGTTCTTCTCTTGTGATATCAAATTCAGTAAGTATTGCGTCAAGCACTTCTGCTACGTCAGCAAGTTGCTCTAAAACTTCATGTCTATTTTCGTCATCAAAGCCTGCCTGCCGTGCCTCCTCTGATTCTTCAATGAGTTTATACAACAGCTCTTTGCGATATCCGTCAGTATCTAACGTAAGAATTGTCGGCATATCACCATTAGCCCGAATAATATCTGGTACATTATCTCGCACTAATTTTCCGTATCTTTTTTTCATACTGTATCATAGTCAACCGCTTAAGTTTAAAGTACGCACCGTCCGAGGCAATTCAAGGTGCGCGAGCTAAATGAAATGAATTGTGTTACACATACAATCAGTGCCATTTAGCGATACGTAACAAAGAAATGTCCCGTCTTTGTGTACTCGTTTTAGAATTTAACCTTCACTGGATCCTTCGCATCCTGTTCATCTTCACCCAACTCAAAGAACTCACGATTAACGAATGAGAAAGCACCAGCAATAATATTCTGCGGAAACGATTGCACAACAGTGTTAAGGTCACGAACATTCGTGTTGTAAAAACGACGAGATGCTTGAATCTTATTTTCAGTGTCAGTCAGTTCTCGTTGTAGTTCAACAAAGTTTTCGTTTGCTTTCAGGTCTGGATAATTCTCTGCAATTGCTAACAATTTCCCAAGTGACTGAGCAAGTCCCGCTTCGGCTCCGGCAATTGCCTGAATCTGTGCTGGGGTAATGTTGCTTGGGTCAACATGCACCTGTGTTGCTTCTGTGCGAGCCTGGGTTACTTGATTCAATGTTTCTTTTTCATGTGCTGCATATCCCTTTACTGTTTCTATAAGGTTTGGGATAAGGTCATATCGACGCTTCAACTGCACATCAATATCTGCCCAAGCTTCATCGGTACGGTTTACTAAACGTATAAAAGCGTTATATGACCAAATTACCCAGACGGCCACTGCAATAACGATAATCCCTAAGATTCCTGCAATATTCATAGTGAATGTGTCTACTTAGTAAGTACTCGCACAGTATACCATGAGCCCTTACAGTTTCTCCAGTCATTACGAACAAACTATACTGTACGTATGATTTTAGCCAACCTCATCGTGACCAAGGTCGAACCTTGGTCACGATTAAAGTCTTAACTTTATATTATCCAGATTCTCAATTTCGTTCAGTGCCAATATACTTCGAGTAACACTCTTTTCGTTTGTAAAGTCTCGGTAGCTACCGTATTGGTATTCCTCAAGAAATGTAAGGACTTTCTTCTTGTCTCTCACCCCCTTCTCTTTCCAGTCAGATTGAATAAGAGATATTGGATTCTTGTGTACATAATCAAAGATGTGCAAGTACTGTGATTCATCATCTATATGCTGCGACTTTGTTGTGCCCTGAAATAACACCCCTGTGCGTTCATATTTTTTGTTAAAGTACATTGTATATGCGGTCAGTACTTTTTGGAGATACTTAGATATACCCCCTTCGACTCTTTGAGATAGAACCAAATGGATATGGTTCGGCATAAGACAATAAGCAAGAACATCAACAATCTTATCTTCTGGCACTTCTTCCTTGAAAATCTTAGCTAGTTGGACCAAGGTTCGACCTTGGTAATTTCTTAGTAGGTTACGTATTGTTACAGGGTGACTGCTGTTCGCCACCAATAAAAGTAGCATCATACGAATGTAATCGGGCTCAGATTCAAAAGTGACCCGTTTTTCAATCCCACGGTTATACACATGATATGTCTCGTTTATTTCAAAAGGAATTGATCTACTCATAAAATTTTTATAACGCTTTTTTCCGTGACCAAGGTTCGACCTTGGTCAAGGTGGTCTTTTTTCTTTCCTGCAGCACGTTGTTACTTCTCTACCTTGTTTGGAGGTGTTTCCCCATTTAGAAACGCAATGATGTTCTCGGCTGCCATTGTTGCCATTTTTCCACGTGTTTCAATCGTTGCGGACGCTATGTGTGGAGTAATGACCACATTCTCAAGTTCAGCGAGACTATCAGCTAGTTTTGGCTCATTTTCATACACATCAAGTGCGGCTCCTCTTATTACATCGTTTTGTAGCGCTTCTACTAGTGCAGCTTCGTCGATAACTGGACCACGTGAAGAGTTTATAAGGTAAGCTGATGGCTTCATTAAAGCTAAGCGCTCTGCGTTAATGAGGCCTCGTGTTGAATCGAGCAGCGGTACATGAACCGTTACAACATCAGCTTCTTTTAACACATCATCTACTTCCCCTTTAAACGTTGCGTTTAGTTCAGTGTTGAGGAAATCATTCTCTTTAATATCATAATACACAATGTTCATTCCTAATCCTTTGTGCGCAATCTCGGCCATTCGTGAACCGATACGTCCTGCTCCTAATATACCGAGCGTTTTGCCTTTTAAGTCAGTGCCAAGTAACATCATCGGTCCCCAGCCGTCATATTTTCCAGCGCGCGTGAATCTATCGCCCTCTGCAATACGTGACGTAATAGCAAGCATCATGGCAACAGCATGTTCGGCAACTGTGTCCGTAAGCACGCCAGGAGTGTTCGTTACGGTCACACCGCGTTGTGCTGCATCTTCAAGATTTAAATTTCCATACCCGACCGCATAGTTGGCAAATATTTTTGCGTTTGGTGCAGCGTCGTACACCTCGCCGTCAATTTTATCGGTAAGCAAACATAGTACTGCATCAGGATTCTGCTCTTGTAGTGTCGCTACGAGTTCTTCACGACTAAGCACACCATCCTTTTCGCTGACTACTACTTCGTGTCCGGCGGTACGCAGTGCCGCCGGACCACTCTCTGGAATTTCTCGTGTTACATAAATTTTTGCCATATTTTATTTACAAATTATTAAATAGCTTCAATCGTTCTCGTACGACAGTTTGCAATGCGTCACGCCCGCCGTTTAAATATCGGTACGGTGCTACTTCATTTGGATTTGCTGCGAGTGCTTCTTCAATACCCTTACGATACGCAACACGGATTTCAGTGTTGATGTGAATAACATTCATACCTGCCGCAATAGCTGCCCGAAAATCATCGTCAGTAAGTCCAGAACCGCCATGTAATACCATTGCTACATCGGTCGCAGCTCGCATATTTTGTATTAACTCTATGTTAAGTGCTGGGTTACTTCTTCCTTTGAGCATACCGTGTAGGTTACCGACTGCAGGAGCAACCGCTGTTACTCCCGTTTCTTGTACGTATGAGGCAACGTTATCGGGAGTTGGGAGCACACTTGCAACAACATCATCAGGTATGTCGTCGAGTATTTTGCTTGAAGTACCGATGTAGCCCACTTCACCTTCAGTCATTACTTCTCGCCCACTTTGGTTAGCGTATCCAACAACCTCTTTCATACTCGCTATATTTTTCACAAGTGGAAGTTTCGAACCATCAAAGATTACCGAATCAAATCCTGCGTCAATTGCACGCTTACAACCCTCAACTGAATGCGCATGATCAGCGTTGATAAATATATTAATACCAAATTCCTCGCCCGCCGCTCTAACCATTGCGACTGCTTTTTTTAACCCTACAAATTCAGCCTCACCCTCTGATACGCCAATAATCACAGGTACGGAAAGTTCCCGAGCCGCTGCTGCAATACCGTTGAGTTGGTTTGAATCAGAAATATTAAAATGTCCTACCGCTACTTTGCGCTCAAACGCATCTTGCATTACTTCTTTTAGTGTCATCATATAAGGTAGTATAACGCACCTATCCAGCTTAGAAAGTACCCTGACTTGCTGTGGTACTATGTACACATACTACGTAAAATAGACACAATACTATGCGGTACACATTTGTAGGACTTGGCGACATCGTAACTGATGCATTCATTAAATTAAAAGAAGGCGTTCACGTCGAGGAAGAAACCACAGGGAAAGAACTCTGTATGCGCTTTGGTGACAAACTAGAATACGAAGATGTAACAGTAGTGCCGGCAGTGGGTAACGCACCCAACGCCAGTGTTTCTGCGCATCGACTTGGTCTTTCAACAGCGCTTGTTACTGACGTTGGAGATGACGATTTTGGTAAAGAGAAACTTCGAGCATTAGAGGCTGAAGGAGTCAACACAGAGTTTGTAGATGTACACAAAGGCATGCAAAGTAACTATCACTATGTGCTGCGTTTTGGACCAGAGCGAACTATTCTTATAAAGCATCATGAATATCCGTATGCTGTTCCAGAATTTGCAGAAGCACCTGAATGGATTTACTTTTCAAGCGTTGGAGAACACGGTATTGGATATCACCATGAACTTGCTACCTATTGTAAAGAAAACAATGTAAAACTAGCGTTCCAACCTGGAAGCTTTCAAATATCTCTCGGTACAGAAAAACTAAAAGATGTATACGAAGCAGCAGAAATCTTCTTCTGCAATAAAGAAGAAGCTCAAAAAATCCTCAACAGCACAAGCAACGATATGAAAGAGCTTCTCGACGGAGTTCGTGCGTTTGGTCCAACTATTGCTGTGGTAACTGATGGGCCGACAGGTGCGTTTGCCTCAGATGGTTCGGGTTACTGGAAAATGCCTATGTACCCAGACCCTGCACCACCAGTTGATCGCACCGGTGCAGGAGATTCATTCTCAAGTACGGTTGTCGCTATGCTTGCTGAAGGTCTTCCGCTTCCTGAAGCACTTCGTCGCGGACCCATTAACTCAATGTCTGTTGTGCAGTACATCGGAGCGCAAAAAGGACTCCTCAACCGCGACCAACTAGAAAAGTATGTTGAAGAGGCACCTGAAAGTTATAAACTCGAAGAATTGTAAAAAAGTCTCTCGCTGCTACTATAACAGCATGAACACTATGCACGGAAAACGAGGTTTTACCCTTATCGAACTTCTTGTAGTTATCGCTATTATCGGCATGCTCTCAAGTGTGGTGCTTGCCTCCCTTAACTCCGCCAGAGAAAAATCACGTGACACGCGTCGTCTTGCTGACATACGACAAATACAAACAGCACTCGAACTTCGTTTTGATGACGTAACTCCCCCAGAATATCCTGATTCACTTTCATTACTTGTTTCAGGTGGATACATGCCAAGCATTGCAACAGATCCACGTACGGGTGTTGAATATTACTACGACAATCTCACAAGTACGGCGGCCGCGTGTGCGACTGCAACAGGAGTATGTACAAGCTACGTACTCGGAGCAAACATGGAGAATCCAACTCACAATGCTCTTTCGCAAGACGCTGATGGCACCATTGGAGCAGTTGCGTGCACCGACCCAGTCTATTGCGTACAACCTTAAGGCTTGAAGAGAGCTCCGTGGAGCCAAAAATGAATGCCACAATAAATTGAGCGACCAATTTTTCTTAATGCGCAGTGTTTAGAAATAATGGAAGTATTCCTGTGGTGGCATTCATTTTTTGCTTATTTATATAATGGCCGCGGCTTTTTTGCGTGCACGAACCGCTTGTACTGCATCGATAATGGCATTCGTGTCTAACTGATAGTGTTCAATAAGTTCTTCTGGTGTACCTGATTGTCCAAACAAGTCATCAACCCCTACAAATTCTATTGGAACCGGTTCATTCTTTGCCAATGCTTCAGCAATTGCTCCACCAAGTCCACCTGAGGCTTGATGCTCTTCTAGAGTAATCACCGCACCAACTTCGCGCGCCAGCGCAATAATAGTTTCATCATCAAGAGGTTTAATAGTGTGGCTATTAAGTACTACTGTGCCAATTCCCTTTTTTTCTAACTCTTTTGCTGCAAGCAGCGCACCGTGTAGAAGCGGACCACAGCCAATTATGGCAACCTGCGCATCTTCACCTCGCCACATTTCGTATGCTTTACCTATTTCAAAAGGCGTTTCTTCTGTTGTCATAACCGGTGTCTTTTCTCGTGCCAACCTCATATACGCTGGTACTGCGCTCGTTGCAATTGCACGTGTGGCTTTCTTTGCTTCATGCGTATCGCACGGTGCAATTACTTCCATTCGAGGTATTACACGCATAATCGCCATATCCTCAATTGCCTGGTGAGTTCCACCGTCGGGTCCAACAGAAACACCCGCATGACTTCCAATTATTTTCACCGGTCGAGCGTTATAACAAATGGTTGTTCGTATTTGTTCCCAGTTACGTCCCGGAGAAAACATGGCGTATGATGTAATGAAAGGAATCTTACCCATTGCAGCCAATCCGCTTCCGACAGCTGCAAGGTTTTGTTCAGCTACTCCTATTTGCACGAAGCGTTCCGGGTACTTCTTAGCGAATGCATCCATGCGTGTTGATTCGGTTAAATCGGCACACAGTCCGACTACATTCTCATCATTGTCAGCTGCATCTACAAGACCCTCTCCAAACCCATTGCGCAGTGGCACTTGTTCTACATCAGTATCAAATAGTTTCTCGTTTATGTTTTGGTTTTTTTGTAACATATATTAATCGCAATCATGACACACTATCCTGTCGCCAAGCGTACGAAGTTCCTTAAGCGCCATATCTCCTTCTTCCTTACTCGGTGGTTTACCGTGCCAATGGTAATCTCGTTCAAATTCTTTCACTCCTTTTCCAGGAATAGTATGGACGATTAATACCGAAGGCTTATCGTTTACCGCTTTCGCTTCTCCAATTGCATCGTTAAGTGCAGTAAAATTATGTCCATCCACCTCGATAACATGCCAACCAAATGATTCCCATTTGTCTTTTAAAGGTTCAAGGGGCATGACATCCCATGTGTACCCATCTATCTGAATACCATTCCTATCAACAATACCTATAAGGTTCTGCAGTTTTTCTCGTCCAGCGAGCATCGCGCTTTCCCAAATAATCCCACAGTCTAACTCTCCGTCACCCATCAACGCATATATGTAACTCTCTGTACTTCTGCCACTATTCATCCTTTGAGCTAATGCAATTCCTACTGCTTGTCCGAGCCCGCTCCCAAGAGGACCGGAGCTGGCCTCAATACCAGGTAGATATTCTCTATGTGGATGCCCCTGTAGACGTGAATGTAATTTTCGTAACGTCTTTAACTCTTCAACAGGAAAATAACCAGAACGTGCCATTGCCGCATATTGCACGGGACAAATATGACCGTTGGAAAGTACGAGCCTGTCTCTCTCTTCCCAGTCTGGGTTTTTTGGATCATGTTTTAATGTATTGAAATACAGCAGTGTAAATACGTCTGCCATTCCCAGTGGTCCTGCAGTGTGTCCACTTCCTGCTTCAAGAAGCATTTCTATAATATCTTTGCGAAGAGTGTTCGCTGTTTGCTGAAGCTCTAAAACTTTTTCATCAGTTAACATATACCTACCGTTAGTATAACACTTCTAAAAAA
>CEQS01048143.1_pt1 | contig 10880 bp, 13 predicted proteins | sample 530981 | NCBI WGS metagenome assembly CEQS01 (sample SAMEA2621176, study PRJEB7988) | marine metagenome | biome: marine biome (ENVO:00000447); feature: mesopelagic zone (ENVO:00000213); material: "saline water (ENVO:00002010), including plankton (ENVO:xxxxxxxx)" | depth 800 m
ACATTGCGAAGCAATCGCTTACTCCGCTCGTGACGTATCAGGCCACAAGTCGAGTGTACCACGAGAAATAGATTTGAAAAGAAAAAGCCGGGCTACTCGCCCGGCATAAGCATTGGCCATAATCGCCAGTGTGCGTAATCGACAATCCGCACTTTTCCTTCAAACCAACCATATTGGTGTGGTTTGGCAAGCTCAGTCTTGGTGAGACAAAAACCTACTGATGAATTTTGTACTTCGTACATCGTAACCGGGTCTGCCCGCGCCTGCACAATCACAAGTCCGCCAAGAAACGAGCCGACGACCGGCACACAGCGCTCATCGCGGGTACATTGCCAGTGCTGCAACTCCGCTTGATTGGCATACCAGCCTGCAAAGAGATAGCGCCAAAGCGCTATAAGTACATCATGATGGTATCGGTTCTGCAAATCCCAACATTGACGGGTTAACACAGAAATGGCCAATAATTTCAAAAGAACTTTAAGTGGTCGAATTCGGGCAATCTTGTACGCATAGCCATCCGACAAGACCACCAACCGGGTACAACCCAACTTGATACGTAGCATGTCGTTCTCCCATCTACCTAAACACAGTATCTATAAAATGTCGCGGCTGTCAAAGTTTATTCTATTTTTGTTGTAATTCCATTCCCTGTTCCGTCTAGTTTCACCTGGACAACTTCCCGGCCAAGGACTTGGCCGCGGTTAGTTTCTACTGAGCAGCGCCAGAGGCCGTCAGTGAAACTTTGTAGTCTGGTGTAACCACGATACCCACCTTTGTTAGCATCAGCTATCGGATAACCAAGTCGAAAACGCTCCTGCCAATCACCGTTTTCATCTTTGTATTCCCAACGATGATAAATGTCTGTTTCTAGTCTGGTTGGGGCATACACTCGAGCGAAACAGGCAATAGAGTTGTAGTCCGGGTGAATGACCGGACGCATAAATGGAAGACGTCGATACCAAGGTTGGGTTTCAGAAACAACTCGGTAGTCGCCGCTATTCATTCGCTCGACTGACTGCTCAATCGAAAGTTCAGTGAGAGAAAGCGGGATTGGAGGAATTAAATTGGTGAAATAAAGGGCGTTAAAACCAATATAAATAAAACCGATCGTAACAATCACCCGGCCGATATTAACCGCCATGAAGTTCGGCACGATTCGATATAGCACCTGCACGACGAAGCTAACAATCGCCACTGCGATCAAACCACTTAGGATAAATATCCCCGCCCCCATTTTACCGGTGATGACTGGTACTACGAGAACGATGTATGAAAACAAGCCAATGAAATAAAGAGCGATATGGTACACCAAGCGATCAGAGCGTTTGCTCACAAACTCATTCCCCACAATCACCCCCAAGATCAACAGCAGGAACGGTGCGCTGGCGATAAAATCACCGCTACGGCCATAGAAAATAAGCATCCCAGAAAGCAAGCCGCCGAAAGCATACTGCATCAGCATTGGAGTGTATTTTTTAAGAAAGCGAGACATCCGAGCTGGAGCTCGTTCAGCTACTCCAACGTAAAGGAGTAAGAGAGCGGTAGTAGCCAACACAGCGTAGAAAAGTAAGATGAGGTTGTCGACAATATCATCGATTCTATTCAAAAGAATAAAGTCGGTAACGAACCCCAAGAAAAACCACACCGTAAGCCAGTGGTGGTAAAGGTTGCGAAACATTCGACGAGTACCTTCAGTCATAGAGTGCATCATAGCAAAGTTAAGTGGGTAGAAAAAGAAAAGGCCGCCGGCAAAGCCGGCGGCCTTTTCTTTTTCCCTCTAAACAAACTTCTCCGGCACTGGGAACCTCCCACAGAGCGCTTCTACTTCTTTTCTGATTTCAGTCTTTTTGTCTGAGTCATCTTTGTTTCGCATTGTCTCAATCATAAGTTCAGCCAGTTTAGTCGCTTCACCTTCTTTCATGCCACGAGTAGTCATGGCTGGCGTACCAAATCGTATTCCAGACGGATCCATCGCCGTACGAGGTTCATCAGCGATCATGTTCTTATTGAGAGTAATGCCAACCTCATCCAAGACGGTCTCGGCTTCCTGACCGGTAATACCAAGTGAACTATGCACATCAGCTAAAAGTAAGTGGTTGTCTGTCCCGCCACAAATCAAACGCACTTCTTCCTTTTTAAATACAAGCTCCATGGCTTTAGCGTTTTTTAAAATTTGATCAGCGTAGATTTTAAAGTTTGGATCTAAAACCTCACCGAAAGCAACTGCCTTGGCGGCGATCTGATTCATATGCGGACCACCCTGCATACCTGGGAAAACCGCCTTGTTGATTCTCTTGGCAATATCTTTATCTTCTCGAGTGAGAATCATTCCGCCGCGCGGGCCACGGAGTGTTTTATGAGTGGTAGTGGTAATAACATCAAAACCGTAATCAAACGGGTTCTTAAGTACGCCAGCTGCAATCAGCCCAGCAATATGAGCCATGTCTGCCACGGTGTAGGCTCCGACTTCTTTTGCGATCTCGACAAATTTAGCGTAGTCGAGTTCGCGGCTGTAGGCTGAGAAACCCGCCAGGATAATTTTTGGCTTATGCTCCAGTGCCATTTCGCGCAGGTGGTCATAATCAATCTCGCCAGTGTCGACGCCTTTCATCTTGTAGCGAACAAAATTGAAAACTTTGTTGATCTCGGTGGTTGGGTGTCCGTGGGTAAGGTGTCCCCCATGAGAGAGGTCCATACCGAGCACGGTGTCGCCCGGCTCCATAAGTGCGAAGTACATTGCGACATTGGCGGCTGCGCCACCAAGTGGTTGCACGTTCGCGAATTCACAGTTGAAAAGATCCTTTGCTCTCTCGATAGCGATTGTCTCAACTTGATCGGTAAATTCTTGACCACCATAATACCGACGGCCAGGATAGCCTTCTGAATATTTGTTGGTCAGCACTGAGCCGTTCGCTTCGCGAACGGCTCGCGACACATAGTTCTCACTTGGAATCAGCTCAATCCCTTTCGCCTCGCGCTCCTCTTCCCCCACGAGGGCGTCGTAAATATCGTTATCCTGATCTTTGATTGCTTGGTAGTCCTGCATGGTGTTAATCTCGCTTACAGCTTTTAATGTCAGCTTCGTAGAGCTTCGCTTCAGGATCTTTCACAAACTTACCGTCAACCATCTCACCAGTACGTGAATTGATTTCCTTATATACCTCGTCCATCACTTTGGATGGATCATAGCCAAGCTTCACCATTGCGCCAGTAGCGAACACTATGATGTCTGCCCAGGCATCTACCACCTGCTCTGGAGTAGAATCAGTCTCTCCCACAATTTCTTCGGCGTATTTCAGTGCTTTTTCACGAGCAGTAATACTATCGAAGTGACCGGTGCTCTCGAGCAATTCTTCTAAAATAAAAGAGGTTTCTTTAACGTGATCAAATGGAATCTTATCGAGGCCGCGCTCTTCGTTCCATTTCACAATCTTGGCAAACATATTCATAGGCGTATGGGATTAAGTTTAAACGTGGGTAATTGTATGACGATGCCCAAAGATGGGCAAATAAAAAGAGGCGATGATCCGCCTCTTAGGCTGCAAGCACTCGACTCACAACTCGGTAAATATCTTCGTGGATAGACTCAATCGGTCGCAAGTCGATCCCTTCGCAACAAGACACGGCCTCCCAATCATTGAGACGCGACACAATGTTTCGGGCCTGTGTCTCTGCAGCTATTTGATGGGCTTCATCTTGCTCAGCCTGATCAAGCGAAGCTCCATGTTTACCTTCCTCGACTGCGCGTGCTTTGAGGATGCGACGAACGTGATGCGGAACATCGAGGTAGATGATCTTGTGCGGTCTTGGAATCGAAAAGACCTCATGCTCAACATGATCAAGCCACTCGAGAAACTCTTCGAGCTCAGCCTCGTCACGCATCTTGGCGCCTTGGTGCATCATGTTTGAGCTCACGTACCGGTCGAGCACCACCACCTTCCCGGCGTCAAGCCAGTCTCGGATATGACGCTTTGATTCGTAGCGATCCACAGCATAGAGCGTTGAAGCAATCCGGGCGTCAACACCGATGAAGTCGCCATGGTGTCCATCCAGACATCGTCTCAGCAATTTCCCAAACGTGTTCTGAGTGTAGCGCGGGAAATCCATGGTTTTGACTTGATGGCCGTCACCAACCAACCGCTTTACCAGCAACTCGGTTTGGGTTGCTTTGCCGGCTCCGTCACCACCATCGATGACGATCAATTTTCCTGTTGTAGTAGACATAGTCACCTCATTCATACCACGTTCATATGTTCTCCTACACCCATTATACGCACTCGATAAGCACTTGCGTCGGCTGCGGGACAGCTCGCCACTTCCGTCAATATATACAGACTAATGAAACTGTTATCTTGATATTAGTAAAGTTCAAAACCAGTTCCTCCAACAACGAAAGGTTGCTAAAATGACCGGTATGACACCGATAGAACAACTAAAACATCACACAACTCACCTCGATGGTGGCGGAAAGATCGTCATCCTCGACTCAGGCGCTGTACTCACAGCTGAGATGACATCAATGCTCCAGGCGCTTCACTCGCGCTCAACTGGTGGCATTGACGCACACCTCAATGTGCTGGCCGAAAAGGGCGCCGATGGCTTCATGAAGAAGTTTTACGTCGGTTATGGTCACAAATCCATTGGCGACTGTGGGATGGGAGTCGTCTTTATCGAAGGCGTATCCATGTTGGCTGCTAAAGCCATCCAGGACTCCCAGCTCTACAATGGTCAGGAAGCGTCGACACGATACATTCCGTTCGATCGCCAAGAGATCATCGATCCAGTGAATACAGCTCCAAGTAATGCAGTGCTTGAAAATTGGCGTGCCTTCTACTTGAAGGCCGTCGAGGAAATGAAAGTTGAGCTTGCCGAGCGTCATTCATTCGAGTTCGATCCTGAAAAGAACACCTCCGAAGAGGCTCAACAAAGGATTTGGCAAAACGCCATCAACGCTCGGGCGTTCGATGTGTGTCGTGGTTTCTTGCCTGCAGGCGTCAGCACCAATCTGGCCTGGACCACTACCTTGCGCCAGTTTGCTGACCGGATTGCGGTCCTCCGCAATCATCCACTGGAAGAGGTGCGTGAGATCGGTGACAAGCTCGAAGACGCAATGATCGAGGTCTACCCAAACTCGTTCGAGAAAAAACGTTACGAGGAGACCGAGGCCTATCTGGCTGGCATTTGTCGGGAAAACTACTACTACCACAACCCCGATTGTCCCAAGCTTGAACTTGTCCACGACGGCGTAGACCGTAAAGGGCTGAAGCCTTACTACGATGTCTTCGCGGCCAGACCGCCAAAGACTGAGCTGCCGAAGTGGATTGGTGCCTACGGCACCGCCACCTTCGAATGGCTACTCGACTTCGGCTCGTTCCGCGATGTACAACGCCACCGCGCAGTGGTACAGCGCATGCCGCTCTTGACCGATGAAATCGGCTTTCATGAATGGTATCTCGAGCAGTTGAGTGAGTCTCTTCACGCGGAAGCGCAGGAGATGATCGCATCTCAGGAAGCGGCAACGAAAGGTTTGACAGACGACCTCTTCGTCAAGCAATACTACCTGCCAATGGGATACAAGATCAGCTGTCGACACGGCGGCGACCTCTCGGCTCACACCTACCTGGTAGAGCTGCGAGCTTCGAGCAAGGTGCATCCGACCCTAGCCTTCCAAGCTGAAGGTATGGCGAAGTTGCTCGAAACTACCTACGGTGATCTTGGCCTTAAGATTCACCTCGGTACGGTTGCTGGACAGTTCGATGTTCGTCGCGGTGAAGATACGATTATCGACACCGAAGCTGAATAGCAGACTTTTGTGGTGGCGCGCCCCAGGCGCGCCATTTTTTAATATAAAAAACCTCCCTTAGGAGGTTATACAAATTCACTGACTTGCTTTCTTTGTTTGATCGCTCGCTTATACCTGACAAACAGCTCAGGTTCCAGTTGGGCAGCGATACTCAGGGCGCGAATGAACATATAGCGTTTGTTGTCGTGCATCGCCTGCACCGCAACACGAAGTTGTTCTGGGGCTGAATACCAGCCAAAAGATGCAACTTCAGCTCGGTTAACCCTTGGATCAGGACCAGTCAGACACTTCACCAAACACCAGGTATACAGCTTGCCTCCAAATTCCCAACGAGGATGACCCATCATGGTCACTTCAGCACCGGTAATGCGGTACTCCTCGCGTAGTTCACGAAGCATCGCAGCTTCAGGCGTTTCGTCGCTATGAATCCCTCCTCCAGCGGTACTGAGATTTCCTTCCCCGCACTGTGCGGCCTTTTTAGGCCAATGAATTCCGATGAGAGGATAGGGGTTCTCGGGCTTAACCACCAATCCAGCCACTGTCGGTCGCAAACGTGATGTTGTCATGAGCTGAGTACATCCTTCTTCTGTTATGTGAACACCTAAATTTGGTTATAGCACGTGAAGTACAAAATAAAAAGACCGGTTGGGTTCCGGTCTTGGTTATGCGATTTTTCTAGCGGCTGCGATTGAGGTATATATCTGCATCGCTAGACTGTGTTCCGCTAAAGCGGTGACAGAGTCTTTGATGAGGCGAAACAAATGCGCCCCGTCGTTCAAATCTTTCGGCTCAACACAAAAAACCACGCAGTCGACTAACTGCTTATCGGATCCGCGCAGCCGAAACGGATGATAACGCCGTAACGTACCACCAAAGTTTTCACCACCCACGTGTTTAAGTGCGCTATGTGCCACATCGATCAATTTTTGTGAACCACCCTGAATGCATTCGTTTAAATCCAAACGCATTCGTCTTTTGAAGAGTGACTGATCCAGAACAAGAATTCCCTGCTCCGGATGGTCATAAATAAAAACTGCTCGACGAATAACTCGTGGGGGCATTCCCATCAGTCTCAGCTTCACTGGCTTCTCCTATCTGATGAATGTACCCGTTCCCAATCCCTCTGACGGAGCATCGTTGAAAATCTTACAAAAAGCGCGGCGGCCTAAAGGCCGCCGCGCTTTTTAGTTTCAGCGATTAGTCAATCACATGAATTCCCATTGAGTAACAAGATCCCTCTACAATCTTCATTGCTGCTTCGATTGAACCAGCGTTAAGATCGGGCATCTTTTCCTCCGCTACTTCGCGGATTTGCTGACGAGTGATTTCGCCACCTTTAGATACCAAGTTCTTACCCGAACCTTTTGGCTTGCCGATCTTCTTAAGGATCAAGCGAGACATTGGTGACACCTTAGTGATGAAATCAAAACTGCGGTCGTCGTAGACATTGATCACTACCGGCACGATTTCACCCATACGTTCACGAGTTTGCTCGTTGAACTGGTTCACGAATTCACCAATGTTGATACCAGCCTGTCCAAGTACTGGACCTAGAGGTGGAGCCGGAGTGGCTTTACCACCAGCAGCCTGAACCTTTACTTGATTAATTAGTTTCTTTGCCATAATTGCTTAAAATTTATGTTGTGATGGCGACCGCACTCCATAGCTGCGGCTACCAATAGAAGCGGGAGTACTATACAAAATAAGTAGTAATGTTGCAATATCTATTGCAACAGGCTATATTCCAAATAGGTTGTTATGGAGGGATACTAATTATGGCAGCTACCGCCAGAAACTTACGATCGGCGTAGGGCCTTCGTAAAAAGCCGAGACCAAGGCCACCAAAGAAGAAAAATTGGAAGTTGGCGAGAAAGATTCTTGACCGGTACACAATCCCTGACGATGAACCGCCAAAAAAATAGGCGGTTTTTTAAGTCATTTAAAAGAGTTTAAATTGGATGAAGTACGAGGAGACTAGATAAAAAGCGCGCAAGCGGGACTTAATCGTCCAGCGAGCGCGCTTTTTTATCGTATCGACAAAGTAATTCGCCGATTTAAACTCTTTTGACCTGGAGGAAGTCTAGTTCAACTGGAGTTTCGCGTCCGAACATAGACACCATAACCTTCACCTTTCCACTTTCTTCGTCAACTTCACCGACCTTACCTTCCAAATCCTTAAACGGACCGTCAGAAATAAGCACCAAATCACCAACGCTAAGGTCAACTTTGTGCTTAACGGTGTCGCTACTCATACGCTTCATGAGAGCATTGTATTCTTCCTCTGAAAGAGGCACTGGTTGAGTACCCGAACCAACGAACCCGGTTACTCTAGGAGTGTTTCTTACCACAAACCATGATTCATCATCGACGATCATGTTTACCAGTACGTAACCAGGGTAAACGCGCTCTTCTTCAGTAACGCGCTTCCCTCCCTTAACACGGATCTTCTTTTCAGTTGGAACCACCACGTCAAAAATCTTGTCGTTCATATTGAGAGAATCAATACGCTGCTTGAGGTTTCGAGTTACTGCGTTCTCGTATCCTGAGTATGTATGAATCGCATACCAGTTTCTTTCACCAGTGCTGTGTTGCTTAGCCATACGCTTAGAATCGGTTGATTACGAGGTTGATAAATTGTGAAAACAGGTAGTCAAACACACCAATATACAAAGCTACTACGGCAGAAATACCGATTACTAGCGCAGTGTACATGATTGCCTGCTGTTGAGTTGGCCATGATACCTGCTTGAGTTCAGCGGCGGTATCACGGAAGTATTTAGTAAGTTGATCCATTTAAGAAGATTTAGGGAGCGGAAGCGACTATAAATTTCTTGCTGGAAAACAATTCCTGAAAGGAATATATTTTCCGTACGCAGAGCGCAGGCAGACGCTTCGCCATATTTCCCCTCTCTTTCTTGAAGGGAAATATGGTGGTAGCGGTCCGCCCAGAAAACCTAGACCTCCACGTTAGGTTCTATTAAAATCTGTGGTTTTAAAAAACACCCTCCGGGGGTGATTTCGTACATAATACTCCTACTTTAGGAAAAGTAAAGGGGGCGGCCGTAGGCCGCCCCCTTTACTTTTGCATCCTTAATTATCTGGAGCAGCCCGCTGCAGCTAGATTCTCCCTTGGTAGGTCGAATCATAGCTAAGCGTCTGCTGTTGCTCTGCATACAGAAAGTATAGTCGTTATTAACTCCTTACTTTCCAGCAAATTTCGCAATAGTCAGCCTACGGCCTCGTTTGCTCAATCAACCTCATATGTCACATTAACTCGAGCTACAGTAGACTCCTCACCGACTGGTAGTTCTGGCCCGCCAAAACCACCATCGTCTGATGCCATTTCCATAGCCATAACCTTACTTTCAAAATATACGTCCCTTCCGCCTTCTTCGTAGTAACTAACCATTCGAACGATTCTTACCCCCAGTTGATTAGCTAACACATTCGCTTTAGCCTGAGCATCAGCAATAGCTTGGGCTCGTGCCTCTTCCTTAAGTTTAGTAGTGTCATCTACTGTGAAATCCAATCCGCTAATATTAGTAGCTCCTAGTTCACCTACTCCAGAAATGATCACTCCAGCTTCATCAGTATTACGCACCTTTACGGTTACAGTTTGAGACACTTCAAAACCATCTTGCACTCTCTCCCCCGGTGGACAATATGATCCAGCTGGGCAAATCCGTTGTTCGTAGCTCCATCGTGGATATAGATTATAGTTTTCAGTTTTAATATCCTTCTCTTCAACTCCTTGTTCGCTTAAATAAGCTAAGATGCCATTTATCCTTGTGCTTGATTCCTCTTGAGCAGCTGTGGCTGTATTCCCTTCGGCTTGTACTGAGAACGAAAAGCGCCCGATATCGGGAACCGCCATCACCTCACCCTCCCCACTGACCGAAATAGTCATAGCCATCGGATCAGCATGTTTCTTCATCTCAAAGTTAAGTGCAGCATAAGAACCCATGGCAATAATTGCCGTCAAGAGCACTAGACTGCCCAAGATTCGGTTACCTGGTGTTTTAAAAAAATCTTCCATCATAAAATTAAGAAACTACGTTACTAACAAATCCCCTAAAAACACGTCGGGTTTTTTGACTAAAGCTTTCACTCATACCACAGATCTCGTAATAAGCAGCCAAGTCATCACCCGATAACACTGTTTCATCATCTGTGCCTTCCAATAAATAGTACATGACTGATGAGGCGTCTTCAACGTGACCAATACCAAGTGCGTGTCCCAGCTCATGAGTCAACACCTTAACCAGTTCGTTAGTTGAAGAAAACTTGTAAATATTGATTACGTTCTGCTGATAGTCACCCTGAGTAAATTCTCTCGAAAAACCATACTTTGAGTTATAAGCATCTACCTGCTTATTATAGTCATCCACCATCTCATTCCCTCGCTGCCCTAGTTCATTAATATCCTCAGCCAACTGATTGAGCTTAGCGGCTGTATCAGACAACCCCTCAGCCAACTGATTAAGCTCTTCACGTTCTTCTTCTAGCCCAGAAAAAACATCCGCTGGGGCGCCGCCACGGTCGTTGTGGATCTTCACCCGCTGATTGTAATCATCCAACCGGGCTTCGTACTCACCCACTTGGCTTTGATAGTCATCAAACAGCTCTTCGTGAGTAGTCTGCATCTCTTCGACAGTTTTTATCACCGTCTGATTTTGACCACGCTTTGCGTCCAGTAGTTCACGTAATTTCTCCTCAGTATTAGCCTCAGCTTGTCTTTCGTCAAAAACAAAATCCACTTTTAAATCAGCCTTTTCGTCATATTCGAACAGATTACGGTCAGTCTCACTCTCCCACAAGGCAATGGCACTTTCGATATGTCCTCTAGCCGTATCCTCATCCAAGCCAAAAGACTCATCGATAGTGCCGACACGATAAGAAAGCGGCACTGGGCAATCAGAAATTAAACCCTGGTACCAATATATTGAAATCACGACCACAAAGGCCAACAGCGCTAAAAGAAATGTCTGTCGCATACAGCAATTCAGTAGAAGCTAATCATACAAAATCCTAAAACACAAACGGCACCCAGCGGGGACTGCGTAGTCGCGATACGTAG
>CEQS01074225.1_pt1 | contig 10829 bp, 7 predicted proteins | sample 530981 | NCBI WGS metagenome assembly CEQS01 (sample SAMEA2621176, study PRJEB7988) | marine metagenome | biome: marine biome (ENVO:00000447); feature: mesopelagic zone (ENVO:00000213); material: "saline water (ENVO:00002010), including plankton (ENVO:xxxxxxxx)" | depth 800 m
ACCTTCTCAGATAAACGCTCTAATAACTGCACATGATGAAGTGTGAGCGCTGTACCGGACACCGCTACCGTGTTGTTGTACCCAGCCTGATGACACATCACTACATCAAACTGCCCCTCCACAATCAAAGAAAAATTGAGTTTGCGGATTCCTTCTTTCGCCTTATCGTAGCCAAACAAGAGTTCAGATTTTTTGTAGAGCTGGGTCTCGGGTGAATTTACGTACTTCGGTGCCTGAGAATCCTGAGCCAGAATCCGCCCGGAAAACGCTACCACCTTACCGCCTGATTCAGCCATCGGAAATACAATTCGATCCCGAAAGACATCAAACGGCTCTTTACCACTATCGGTGTTCTTGATAAGACCAGCCTTCAAAAGTTCATCCTTGGTGAAGTTCTTAGCCTCAAGCGCATCTTTGGTTTCACGCCAGCCGTGCTTAGGTGGCCCGGGAGCATAGCCGATACGCCACTTAGAAATTGTTTCCACCTTTACCCCACGACGATTCAAATAATCCATCGCTCCAGATTCCTTCTGAAGTTCGCTTTCATAAAATGATGTAGCCGCTTCAAGCGATGCATAAAGCCGCTCGCGTTCACTGCGCTTTTGCGGATCCTCTGGAACCAACTCAACGCCAGCCTTTTGCGCCAAAATTTGTAGCGACTCTTTAAAATCAACTCCTTCCATCGCTTGAATGAAGGTAAACATATCGCCGCCTTGTGAAGTTGAGAAGCAGTAGTACATCCCACGATCTGGCGAGACATAAAACGACGGGGTTTTTTCAGCCGAAAACGGCGACTTCCCCTTGAAGTTCTTGCCGGCTTTATGGAGCTCAACGTACGGTGAAATTACATCCAAAATACTGAGCTTTTCCTTGATCTCTCTGACTGCATCTCCGGCCATAATTACCCTATTCTACCTGAAAACTTAGTTTCTGCCGAAATATTGATTTTTAATGAAATTATGCTATAACTACATTAATCTTTTGTGCAGAATAAGGAGTTTCTCTCATGCGCAAATTCGTTCTTCTCGCCCTTCTGCTCGCTGTCGGCGCTACCGCCGGCCTGGCTGCTGTCCAGTTCAAAGTTCGCGATGACCTCACTTGGTCGGTAACAAAAAGCCCGAACACAGGGCGCTGCTATGAAATTGCCGACCGGCGGACTTTTAGAAGTTTCGGCTACGGCTATATGGGCATGGCCGAAGTCCCCTGCGGCCACGTCGGGCTGTAGTAACAGATGGACACCATCCGTGCAGTCTACCGCCACCTCATCGGACCCTACGCATTTGCTCTGACTGTCGTCACCATAATGATCATGGCTTCGATGCCGGAAAACACCAGTATCGTTCGCGTCCAATGCGGCGACTACTATATCGCGGTCATGGAGGAGAAGCTCGTCGTCGGAACTCCGATGGAGGTTGGCAACGAAACTCAGCAAGTTCGCCAGAGCTTTACTCGCTCTAGCGATGTGATCGAGATCACATGTTCCGAAAATGGCATGAACTTGCATGAGATTGGAGTCGGCCAAAAAGATCTTTAAGCCCCATCACACGGGGCTTTTTTTGAATGAAAAAATATCCGAAAGGATATATTTTGAATTTAGTTCTGAATTCAGCCCTTTCCTAGGCTGAATTCCTAGAACGCGTGTCATTATTTATGTATACTACCAGCAGGTTCGTTCGTCTTTCATTTTGATCAACCGACAAGTCACGCCCAAGCTTTAGAAATTTCCTCCTGGGATTTATCCTGAAGTGCTGGAGAAGTACTTATGTTGTTTTGAATTAAAAAACCCGACTGTGCGTCGGGTGATTTTTATACTTGGAATGAGAGCACTCCCTTTTCGTTTACTAGTATCTCGCTGAGGGCTTTGCGTTTGGCTGGAGTAAGCTTAGCTTTTACTGTGATAGTTCGTTCAGCCTTGTCGTTTCGACTGCGACGAATATCTACCACCTTCACTTTGCATTCATCGAAGATGTCGAGGACGTCGTCCTCAGCCGCGTCAGTGTTCTTGATAGTGATTTTTATTTCAATAAACTCGTGCAGCTTATCGAGCAAACGTTCAATCGGCGGCATGAGCCAGAGTACAACCAAACTTAATCCGGTCACCATGGTAACCAACTCGTACTTCTTGGCCGCGGCTGCCATCCCCAGCGAAGCCACTAACCAAATGGTAGCCGCGGTGGTAAGGCCACGAATAGTCGCCCCGTCTTTTAGGATCACTCCGGCACCAAGGAAACCGACTCCAGAAACAATCGCAGCCGCAATACGCGTTGACTCCCCTTCTCGACCGCCAAGTGCTGTAGACATCGTGGTAAATAAGGCTGCACCAACAGCAATTAATACTAATGTGCGGAAGCCAGCGCTTTTGTCGCGATACTCTCTTTCAATTCCAATAAGACCTCCAGCCAGTGCGGCCACCAAAATAGGAATAGCAATCTCAAAATTCATACTTGGCAATTATTCTAGCATAATCAGTTATCAACAAATCCACAGTATCGTTAAGAAACAATTGTCTATTGCACTTTTATCATTTTCTGGTTAAGTAGTAGTAATCGTTCTTAGCTCAGCCGAAAGGAAGCGACATGAGCCACAGACTCAGCAACGGACTCGAGTCCGAAGCGCTGCGTGTAATTCGGGAGAAAGCTGAATGTTCAGCTGACGCTGCCTTCAGTACACTGAACGTTGCTGTAGGGGCTGTCCTGACCCAAAAAGCAGCCTTCGATATACTGGTAGGTAAGACCATCAAAGGCGCTGAACGACATCTGCCCAATCTCTGCTTTCCGAAGCGAGCAGCAGCCTTAGACATCCTCAAGGGCTTACCTGGTGTCGATGACGAATTGTCTACACGGATGCGAGACGAGCTCTTCCCGGAATATAAGCTGCCGCCTGGTAGCTTTATACCAGACTGACCAAACCCGCTTAGCGGGTTTTTTAAATCAAAAAGGCCGGCGCTTTGCGTCGGCCTTTTTGATTTAAATAAGTAATTAAAACAAGTATTTCAATAAAACTGGCTTAAGAAACTAGCTTTCTGTTTCGTCATTAGCCCTTTTCATCATCTCGTATTTCTTACTACCTTCAAAGCCAGAACCGGCTGGAATCAGCTTACCGATGATAACGTTTTCCATCAGACCAGCGAGGTTGTCGCTGCTACCACGAACGGCTGCGTTGATGAGAACACGAGTAGTATTCTGGAATGAAGCAGCGGAGAGGAAACTCTTTCGTGAAAGCGATGTTTCAGTAATACCGAGAATCAGACGATCACCCTTAGCGACATCCTTTCCTTCAGCCTTAAGTTTTTCGTTCTCTTCAACCATCACCCACTCTTCTACCACTTCACCATTTGTGAATCGACTGTCACCACGAGTGTTGATCTTAACACGTGACATCATCTGCTTAACAATAAGCTCGATGTGCTTACGTGAAATAGTCACACCTTGAAGTTCGTAAATCTTGTTTACTTCAGAAATGATGTAGTCCTGAGTAACTTCTTGACCACCAAACTTGAATAGTTCTGGCAGCAGAGCTGAGCCGTCAGTTAGAAGCTGCCCAGAGATGACTGAATCTCCCTTGGAAACCATCGCTACACGACGGAAGTCTACTTCGTACTCAGTAGCATCCTTCTTCTTCGGTGCATCTTCGGCCGTCATGTCTGGCGCTACCACAATCACCTTGTTACGTCCTTCGGTACGAACTTCAGTAACCACACCAGTGTACTTACACACGACTGCTGGAATCTTTGGCTGACGCTTCTCAAATACTTCCTCTACACGTGGAAGACCAGAAGTTACGTCACCGCCAGCTGATGCGGCACCACCGGCGTGCTTAGTATTCATGGTTAGCTGTGTACCTGGTTCACCAATCGCCTGAGCAGCCACTGTACCGACAGCTTCACCAATATCAACTAGAGCGTTGGTAGTAAGATCGATACCGTAACATTTCTGACATACACCACGTAGAGTGTTACAAGTCATTGGTGATCGTACAATCACTGACTCACAAGTAGTTTCTTCAACTGCAATAGCATCACGTCGAGAAAGAAGGTGCCCTTTCTTGAACACGACGTTACCCTTAGTGTCAGTAGCATCTTCGGCTAAGATGCGTCCTTTGATCGCCTTAGCAAACGAAATTTCAATACCAGAAGCAGAGATGCGACTGATCTTAGTCCCCTTCTTAGTCTTACAGTCAGACTCGGTCACGATTGCATCTTGTGCAACAACGAAGAGACGTCGGGTTAGGTAGCCAGCTTTCGCTGTCTGCAGGGCGGTATCAGCCAGACCTTTACGTGAACCGTGAGTAGTGTTGAAGTACTCGATTGGTGAAAGACCTTCTTTAAATGAAGAAATAACTGGAGTCTCAAGTGTTTCACCGCGAGTGTTCACGATCAATCCTTTCATACCAGCCATCTGCGCAATCTGTCCCAGTGAACCTCGGGCACCAGATTTCCACATTTCAAAAGCAGAACCGTCATCAGAGAGCGTATCTGGAAGAAGCTGCTCAATATCAGACTTGGCTTTTAACCAGATCTCAACGATCATACGACGTCGCTCATCACGCGAAAGTAAACCTTCTTCGTAATGCTCCACTACTAGACGTTCAGCTTCACGAGCTTGCTCAACTACCGAAATCTTTCCTTCTGGAACCTTCACTTCGTCAATTCCCCAAGTTGTGCCTGACTTTGTAGCGTAACGGAATCCAAATTTCTTGAGCTTATCAACAATCGCTGGAACTGCTTCTGCGCCACGATCGTCAATGATATCAATGATGATTTGAAACAATGTCTTCTGAACAACCACTTCATTAATAAATGGATGGTCACTTGGAAGCACTGAGTTAAACAGAAGTCTACCTACTGTTGTTTCGAAGATTTGACCTTCAAACTGTGCGTACTTCGGAGTGTCGGTTGCGAGCACTTTCACCTTAGCGCGGAAATCGATTACTCCGTAGTCGTAAGCATTAATTGCGTCATTAGGGCTAGAGAAGTACTTATCTTCACCCTGAGCGCCTTCAACAACCTTGGTCATCCAGTAGGCGCCGAGAGCCATATCGAGAAGTTTTTCAGATACCACCGGCTCAGATGAACCTGGCTTAAGGATGTTGTTGTTAGCAGAGATAATCTCACGAGCTTCGAGCTGTGCTTCTTCAGAGAGTGGTACGTGTACCGCCATCTGGTCACCGTCGAAGTCGGCATTAAACGCACGACATACAAGCGGGTGAACCTGGATAGCGTTACCTTCAATCAATACTGGACGGAAAGCCTGGATACCCTGACGGTGAAGTGTTGGTGCACGGTTTAGAAGAACGTGTTTGCTGAGAATAATCTCTTCCAAAATTGCCCATACTTCTGGCACGCCGTCTTCAATTAGACGACCAGCACCTCGAATGTTGTATGCCAGTTCTTGCTGGAGTAGTTCCGCAATCACAAATGGTCGGAACAACTCAAGCGCCATGTGCTTAGGCAATCCACACTGGTCAAGCGCTAGCTCTGGACCAATCACAATCACTGAACGACCAGAGTAGTCAACTCGCTTACCGAGTAGATTCTGTCGGAAGTATCCCTGCTTACTCTTAAGGTAATCAGAAAGTGACTTCAACGGTCGACGTTGTGCCTGGCTCATGGCTGAGTAAGCACCACCACCATGACGGATTGAGTTGTCGACAAGCGCGTCTACCGCTTCTTGCAGAATACGCTTCTCGTTTCGAAGAATAACGTCAGGGGCCTGAATATCAATCAACTTCTTAAGACGATTGTTACGGTTGATCACACGGCGATAGAGGTCATTGAGGTCAGAAGACGCGTGCCGTCCACCCTCAAGAGCCACCATCGGACGAATCGCCGGCGGTACCACTGGAATACGAGTAAGAAATAGCCATTCTGGACGAACACCAGAAACCTGCATTCCACGAACAAGCGCTAGACGCTTATCGAGTTTTGCTCGCTCCATTGCGCCAGCCTTGGTGTATCGATCCTCCATTTCTTCGATCAACTTTGGTAGATCGATATTATTGAATAGATCAAAGATAGCCTCAGCTCCAATTCTAGCTTCAAACAGGGTCGAGTACTTGATTGAGAACTTATGGAAGCTAGCCTCGTCGAGCACTACTCCTTGCTTAATCCCTTCAATCTCTTTCTTGGTCTCAGTCATTCGGATCTTAAGAGCATCGCGGGCCTCTTCGTTCTGTAGGCTCTTAAGCTTAGTTTTGTATTCAGAATCAAGTTCATTAAGAATACGAGCTCGGTCACTTTCACTTACCTTGGTTACGATGTAACCGGCAAAGTAGATTACTTTCTCAACCGATGAAGCAGTGATTCCAAGAATCATAGCAATACGACTTGGCACTCCACGCAGGAACCAAATGTGAGAGACAGGTACACATAGGTCGATATGACCCATACGTTCACGACGCACGATAGCGCGAGTAACATCTACTCCACACTTCTCACAAGTAATACCCTTGTAACGAATACCGCGGTACTTCTTACAACTACATTCGTAGTCTTCCACCGGACCAAAGATACGCTCATCGAAAAGACCGTGCTTTTCTGGACGCTGGGTTCGGTAGTTAATTGTTTCTGGTTTGGTCACTTCTCCCCATGACCAGTCAAGAATTTGTTCTGGTGAGGCCAATTTAAGACTTACACCAGTATAGTTTGTCGGAATCGGTGCAGGCTTTTTGAACTCAGTTTTCTTGAACGTTGATGTTTGTGTTTGTTCTGTAGACATAGGCAAGAATTAAGCAGACTCATAATTACGACGCACCTCTTCCTTCTCCAACTTCACATCAAGGGCCAGACCACGGAGTTGGTTAAGCAGTACGTTAAAGGCAGCTGGAGTGTGGGGGTGACTAATTTGTTCACCTCGCACAATGGAATCGAAAGCGGCTGAACGTCCGACAATGTCGTCAGACTTGATCGTAAGCATTTCACGAAGAGTATAGGCAGCTCCATAACCAAGGAGAGCCCACACTTCCATTTCCCCGAATCGCTGACCACCAATCTGAGCCTTTCCTCCGAGTGGCTGTTGAGTGATAAGAGAGTATGGACCAATCGAACGCATGTGGATCTTGTCCTCCACCATGTGGTGAAGTTTCAGGATGTACATGAATCCAACCGCAGTCTTCTGAGCAAAAGCTTCACCAGTAAGACCATCACGAAGTTGGATTTTTCCATCTTCAGGAAGACCGGCCTCCTTTAGTTCAGCTTTTACGTCGTCTTCACTAGCTCCAGCAAATGGTGGCACAATCGCCTGGTAACCCAGTTCGTTTGCAGCCATACCAAGATGGAGTTCAAGAATCTGACCGAGGTTCATACGACTCGGCACACCAAGTGGTGTAAGGAGCACGTCTACCGGACGACCATCGTCGGTGTACGGCATATCTTCTTCTGGAAGAATACGTGAGATAACACCCTTGTTACCGTGACGTCCAGCCAGCTTGTCACCAACCGATACGTTACGTACCTGAGCCACAGTAATATGGATGCGTTTGATAACACCACTTTCCAACTGATCACCGTTTTCACGTGAGAAGATTTTTACTCCAACTACACGTCCGCGCTTTCCAGCTTCAAGACGAAGTGAAGTATCTTTCACATCCTTAGCTTTTTCACCAAAGATCGATCGCAGTAGTCGCTCCTCAGGAGTAAGCTGAGTTTCACCCTTAGGTGTCACCTTACCTACTAGAATATCACCAGCGCGGATTTCCGCACCAATCCGGATAACACCGGTCTCATCTAGGTTTCGTAGCTTAAGCTCTGAAACGTTAGGAATGTCTGGAGTTGTTACTTCAGGACCTAGTTTTGTATCACGCACAGCACATTCGAATTCTTCGATGTGAATAGTTGAGAATTTAGCTTGCTTTACGAGACGTTCAGAAATAATGATCGCGTCTTCGTAGTTAGCACCGTTCCAGCTCATGAAAGCTACCATAGCGTTCTGACCTACAGCGATCTGACCGTTGTCAGTCGCTGGTGTGTCAGCCAGCAGGTCACCTCGCTTTACCTTCTGACCAACTGCCACCGCCGGACGATGCTGGAAGGCAGAGAAGTCGTTAGTTCGTTGCAGCTGCGTAAGCGGGTACTCACGGTTTTTACCGTCTTTTTGCTTAATCACAATTTTCTGTGCATCAGCTTCAGTTACCTCTCCAGGCTCCTGAGCATAGAGAACGCGACCGATATCGCGAGCAGCCATACCTTCAACACCAGTCGCTACAATCGGTGCTTCTGGGACGACACATGGTGTCGCCTGCTTCTGCATGTTTGAACCCATGAGCGTACGGTTGGCGTCATCATGATTCAAGAAAGGAATCATTGACGTCGCAACTGAAAATGGCTGGTTGGTTGCAATATCGATGTAGTCAACTTCATTACGATCAACAATACGAGGTTCACCACGGCGGCGAGCTTCAATAAATTCAGACTTGATCTTACCCTTGTCATCTACCTCAATAGCAGCGTGAGCAATGGTGTGATTTTCCTCTTCATGAGCATTCATATAAGTCACCTCGTCAGTGAGCTTACCTTTGTTCACCTTCATATATGGAGTTTCGATAATGCCGAAGCGGTTTACCCGGGAGTACATTGAGAGACGAAGGATCAAACCAATGTTCGGTCCTTCTGGTGTGTGGATTGGACAAAGTCGTCCGTAGTGGGATGGGTGAACGTCACGCACTTCAAAACCAGCTCGTTCGCGAGTTAGACCACCCGGACCAAGCGCTGAAAGCGTACGGAGGTGTTCTACCTCAGCGAGAATGTTTTGCTGTTGTGAGAATTGTGAGAGTTGGTTCGTAGTGAAGAACTCCTTAATCGCAGCCTGTAGTGGACGCGGGTTGATGATCTGCATCGGGAGTGAAGTTTCAGCTTCGATCGTAGACATTCGGTCTTGAATGTTTCGCTTCATGCGAGTCATACCAACACGCACACGCTGCTGAAGCATTTCACCAAAGTAACGAACTCGTCGGAAACCAAGGTGGTCGATATCATCAGGCAAAGCCTGAGCGTCGTGATTTGATTCAACAATGTGCTTAAGGATGAGCTTCATGTCTTCGATAGACACAGTACGGTTAGCTACCGCCTTAGCGTCTGTTGGAAGACCAAAGCGGCCATTGAAGTGATGACGACCAATTTCTGAAAGGTCGTAACGCTCAGTTGAGAAGATTGAGTTTACAAACTCCTTAGCGTTGTCGATGGTAGCAAGATCACCATCACGCAGACGTTTGTAGATTTCGATGTATGAATCATCTACAGTCTTAGCTGGATCTTTTTCCAGAGTAGCTTTGATGTACTCTTCACCTCGTTCGATTCCTTTCATCAACTTCACCATATCTTCGTCCTTATCTACACCAAGGACACGAAGTAGTGAAGAAATTGGGAACTTCTTCTTACGGTCGATCTTTACGTAAATGACGCCATCGGCTTCAGATTCAATCTCAACCCAAGCTCCACGAGCCGGGATGATCTTAGCACCAAACAGAGTCTTGCCCTTAGATTCCTGCGCGGTGAAGAAGATACCGTAACTACGAGCTAGCTGCGGAACAATCACACGCTCTACACCGTTGATGATGAAAGTACCGGTGTCGGTCATAACTGGGATATCAGTCATGAAGATTTCTTGTTCTTTGTCAGAATCGAAAGTTTTGTTCTTAAGCACCACTGTAGCACGTAGTGGCGCTTCGTAGGTACGCTTATTTTCCTTAGCGAACTCTGGTGAATACTTTGGTTCCCCTAGTTCGTACTTTTTAAATTGCATTTCGAACTTCTTCTCAGAGTAGTCAGAAATTGGTGAAAACTCTTTAAAGATTTCCTTCAGTGCTGTCTCAACAAACCAGGTGAATGATTCACGCTGTGGTTCGATGAGATCAGGTAGATCGATGCGTGGCGCAGACGCTTTCTCAAAACGCTTCTGCGGCCAGTGACCAATCGACAGATCAGTAGTTTTGCTCATAAACTCTCACTTGCTTAACGATAACAAACACAACGAGAAAACCCCGCCGACTGGCGCGTTTAATTCGCTTAAGTTGTTACCGGATGAATAACAGCATCACTTGTGTGATATTACCCCCGCGTAACAATCTCTTTCTCTCACAACACACTCGAGATCGCAATACTGCGTTAGTGGCCGGAATTATACGCGATATTGGTTTATTTGCAAGTGGAATATTTGACAAGTTAAATTAAAAAGTGCTCAATAACCTAAATGCACATTCAATAAGTTTCAAAATGAAGGAGGTCTGACCTTGTTTGCCAACGAAACTGACCCAGTAGCACTGACCCACCATTTCAAGCAGAAACTGATGACGGAGCGGCAAGTCCTGACTGCCACGTACGAAAAGTGGGTGCGGGCTGGTACTGAAAGTCCAGACACCTCACTCTTTTCTGACATTCAGCGTCAGATCATGGTCATCGTGGGGATCAGCTGCAGCTTTTATGTCATCTACAGCCGACTTATGTCCGGGAAACCAAATGGCACCCTCGAGATGATGTTCGATCACAGCTCGCGACAGCTTTCAGCTCGTAACCCGCAAACCGAAATCACTGACATTGCGGACGATCTGAACCGGCTGAGAGATTTCGCAAACAGCATGCTCGAAAATGCTGAGAGGCTGACCGAAGTCGCTTGATTTCAAACCGCACGATTACATTTCGCGCGGTTTTTTATTTACAAACACCTCCTTTAGTGATTGTATTGCCTTAGTTCACCCGAAAGGATACCGAATGATCTTTCACGACGACGACTATCTCAGCACAGTAGTCCCTCGCTTCCCACCGCTGCGGGCACGAATTACTGCCAGCGGAGAACCGCACCGCCGCACCTGGACAGCAGAGGTGAACTGGCGAGTTC
>CEQS01004007.1_pt1 | contig 10828 bp, 9 predicted proteins | sample 530981 | NCBI WGS metagenome assembly CEQS01 (sample SAMEA2621176, study PRJEB7988) | marine metagenome | biome: marine biome (ENVO:00000447); feature: mesopelagic zone (ENVO:00000213); material: "saline water (ENVO:00002010), including plankton (ENVO:xxxxxxxx)" | depth 800 m
TTATGTGAGCTTTTTTGTGGGTAAAAATAATACCCAGTCTTAATTAGCGCACCGTCGTTAATTTGGCAAAATATTCAAAGGAAGAAATTTAAATCTGATAAGTATTATGATAAATTGGGAACAAATATTTAAAGGAATAAATAATATGTCATTAGATCCAACCTTCGAACTTAAAATTAAAAATCTATTCCCTAAGGAAGTCTTACGTGAAATGTTTGCTTCATTAGACTCTGATCCAGAATTTAGACACGCTGGCGTTATCTTCGAGGCCGAGAAAGATAGTATTGCAAAACTCTCTGTAAATCCTGGTAGTTTACTTTTAAATCCAAGTAGCCATTATAACAGTAAAATATTAAGAGTAAGTTGCAGAGCAGATAGGAAAAATATTTATATTCGCGAATATATTTTTCCTAAACAAATGAAAGCCGATAAAAGAATAGATAAAATTAATTCCTCACTTTACGATGAATCATTTAATGCTTTTGTCTCGTGTGCCGGAGCCGCATCAGGTTGGGTGTTAGTATTTGCAGAGATGGGAGGCGGGGCTGCAAGCTTCGGTGCTACATGGGCTGCGATTCCATTAACTTTGACATCTACTACCGCCGCCACTTTTCAATGTGGAGTTAGTACTGGGCGTGTATTTAATCACCTAAGCGGCAATGCAGAATATAACCAATGGCTTGATACATCTCCTACTTTTTCAACTTTGATGGTTACATTAGATGTTATTCAAGTTGCCGACTTAACTAAAGCAGGTTTAGAAGCTGGTTCTTTACTCGTTAAATTTAGTCAAAATAAAGCTTTAGGACAGAATAAACTATTAAAAATGTATAAAGGAATGACTCGGGAAAATCGTAAAAAGCTTGCAGTAGAACTTTTGAAACTTAAAAAGCCTGAGTTAATCAAAAACCAAAAATTACTTAAGCAAGTTTTGAGAGGGCAAACTCTTCTCGATGATGGCACTAAAGCAACAAAGGTATACACTCAGGCACAAGTACAGAGGTTAATCAGAAGCTCTTTTTACAAGGCATTTCTAACTAAAACATCATTAGCTACTGGAGCAGGAACTGCAGCCACGATGTATGGAAGCGTAAATGGCTTACATAATAAAATAAGAAATTCAGCAAGCTATATTATTGGCATAACTACAGAGTGATATATGTTAAATAAATTAAAAGTTAAATATCTCGTTGTTATTTTAATTTTGATTGGGTTCAGTATCGGCTTTTTTAATATTAGCTGGCCTAGTTTTAAAATCTCTAACCATAAAATCACTTATATACAAGATAAACTTAAAAGCGGTGAATTATCACCTAAAATGGTAATAATACCGCCAGGTACAGGCACCATAGGCGGTGAAAATTTTCGCTCTTTTCAAGATGAAGCCCCTATTTTTAAAGCAGTAATAAAAGAAAGCTATGCACTAAGTGAAACCGAGATTACTTTTGCACAATATGATCAGTTTTGTAAAACCGGAATTAGGTCGTGTCCTAACGATGAAGGCTGGGGGCGTGGTAAGCAACCTGTTGTAAATATATCTTGGTTTGATGCTGTTGCTTACACAAAGTGGTTGAGCAAAGAAACTGGCAATATTTATCGCCTGCCTAGCGAAGTTGAGTGGGAATACGCAGCTCGCGCTGGATCAACGAGTAAGTTTTGGTGGGGTAATGATTATGAACAAGGCATTGATCACTGCGATAGAGATTTAGGGGGTTGTCCAAAGGGGGCTGATTTAGGACACCCTTGGCATGTAGGTATTTTAAAGCCAAACCCTTTTGGCTTATACGACGTCACTTCTAATGTCTATGAGTGGGTAGAGGACTGTTATGTAGATAATCATAACAATGCAACAAAGACTATTGCTCCTATTAAAATAATTAACTGTAAGAATAAAACGGTTAAAGGGGCTAGTTGGACCATGCCACAGCCTCATGTGCATCACTCACTTAGAATGGGTTTTACTATAAATTCGAGAGCTAACTCTATTGGTTTTAGGGTCTTAAGAGAAATTAAAAAGGTTAAATAAAGGATTAAAATGAAACCTACATGCCCTTGTTGCCATCATAAGATCAAAAGTACGGAAATAAAAAATACCAATAAAAAAGGGATATTTTTTGAAGTCGAGTGCCCATATTGTCAAACATGGATACGTTTGAATAAAACACAAGAAATTATAAAAGCTGCTGGAATATTACTTTTATTAATAACTAGTCTTCTAAATATTTTCAGTATTCAAAGTGAATATAGTTTAGTTTTCTCAACCGTAGGCTTTGTTGGAATATTTATAGCTATGATTATTACTTTTTTTGGTAAGCATGAAGCAATCAAATAATAAAAAAACAAAAAAGAAGCCAAAAATAAAACACGCTAATATTAGTAATACCAGAATGTTATTAAATAAAATAGCATTCTCCTTGTTTTTTTTAGCTATAGGCTCCTTATCCATCATAATCGCAGTAAAATCTATATACGACGGTTATGTGCTTACACCAACAGATTATCGTGTTGAATCTGAGGTTTATTTTTTCTCGACCTCTCCATTTGCTTATCTTTTTAACCTTTTCTTTTACTTAGGATGTGGGATCTTTTTTTTAGCAGTACCGTACCTAAGCAGAGAAATGTTTCCGCGTAAAAAAGAGAAAAAGCTAAGCAAAAAAGCTCAAAGAAAAAATAAACAATAGTTTTTATTAAGTCGTTTTGTATTTATACAATAAATCAAAAGGTATATGGCAATAGTCATCTGGGTGGTTGGTTAAACGGTCTTGATGCTCAGGATCGCTTGGTACGTAATTGGTTAGCGGCTCTACCTGAACTACAATTTTATCGGCATCGCTGCGCTTTTTGATATAGCTGTTTGCTGCGTCTAAATGGGTTTGGTGTTTACTGTAAATAGCACTGCGGTATTTAGGGCCTTCGTCATCCCCTTGTTTGTTAATACTGTGTGGGTCAATAATTTCAAAAAAGTAGTCAAACAGCTTATTTAAGCTAACGGCGTTTAGGTCAAAAATTACCTTTACGCATTCAGCATAACCATCATATTCGCCATCTGTAGTTTTACTTGTACCATTAGCGCGCCCTGCCTGTGTGCTAACAACACCTGGTAAGTGTTTCATAAACTCTTGTACGCCCCATAGGCACCCACCAGCAAAGTAAATAGTATTGTGTTCTTTAATATCCATTATAAATGTTACCTAATGAGAAAAGTGTGAATGGTTATCAAATGCAGATATTAACAAATTAATGTACAATCGCGCACAAAATGACTGCTGTTACATTTGGCTATTTTATCATGCTCAAATATGAGCTTTGAAATTAATTGTAACCGCAGCTACAAATAAAAAAACGACGAGAAACACATGAACCGCACACCATACATTATATTGCCTGCACTATTATGCAGCGTTACTCCATTTGCTTATGCTAATACGTTATCTGATGAGTCTTCAATCGAGCAAATAACAGTGGAGGCTTCGCCTACTGCGAATAAACTGCCTGTAGGTACATTTGACTCGCCTATTTCTAATTTAGAATACGATCCGCGTGTAGATCTTCAATCACGAAATATGGCTGAGGCACAAGCTGATGTAACTATTCGTGGCGGTATTTTTGAAAACACCGGCTTTAGAGTAGGCAGTGCTACCCTGCTTGACCCGCAATCTGGTCATTATTTTGCTGAAATTCCCATTGCACCGCAAATGCTAAGCGGCCCAGCAGTTTTAACCGGTGCCGATAACGCACTGTACGGTATGAACAGCTCTGTAGGTACGGTTTCGTTTGGTTGGAAACCGATTATTACTGGCGGTAGTGTATCGCTTGGTACTGGTACGAACGACTTTAATCTTCAAAGCATTCATGCTGCTAAAAACACACAACTTGATAGCTTAGCTGACTATACCTTAGGTTTTGAAGGTGAATATTCTCACTCGCAAAGTGATGGCACTATTGATAATGGTGACCATGACTTTTCGCGCGCCTCAGCTCGCGTGCAATTGGCAAGTAAGAATAGCCAAACCGATTTATTTTATGGCTCGCAAGATAAGTTTTTTGGCTGGCCTAACTTGTATACCCCTTTTGGCGTTAACGAAACTGAAGATTTAGAAACCCGCCTTTGGATGCTTAATCACAAACAAACCTACGCTAAAAACAGTAATTTTGAAGTATCGGCGTATTACCGCACCCATGACGATCACTATATTTACTCGCGCGAAAACCCAAGTGCATTCGAAGCGTTTCATAAAAGCGAGGTTAAGTCGCTTGCTCTTTCGGGTCGCCATGCACAAAGCAATGCGTTTGCAATCAATTACTCAGCACAATTTATTGATGACTCGATTGAATCAACCACACTTGAAAATAATTTTACCTCACGAAAATATTATAAGCTGAGCGTATTGCCCCAATACACTATGGCGCTAAAAGCTAACCAACAGCTTATATTTCGTTTAGGGGCTGCGTATGACGATACAAACCGTGATGATGCTGAAGTATCAGCCATTGGTGATATAACCTTAAATACCCAAAATAATGACGGCACAGCGCAAAGTGTTTATTTATCGTACGCGCAGGCGAGTCAAGTTGCAGGCTATACAGCTATTGGCGGCAGCGATTCTGGCGGATTATTTAGAAGTAACTACAACCTTGAACGCGAAGCTACTTCAAACTTAGAGCTAGGTTTATTACTTGAAGAGCAAAGCTGGCAGTTAAACTCGGCTATTTTTTATCGAAAAGATAATAACTTAACCGATTGGACCTTTAATTTTGACTCTACCTCGGCGCGCTTTGCAAACCCGGTTGATATTGATACTGCAGGGGTTGAATTTTTAGCGACTAAGCACTTTGATACAGCAAAACTTATTGCTAGCTACACCTATTTACATAAATCAGAGAACTACGGCGCTGCCGATATTGATGCCAGTTTTTACGCGTTAAACTTCCCCGATCACCGTTTAACACTTGGCGCTGTGTATAACCCAACTGATATTTTAGAATTTAGAATAGATAACGAATGGCGTACACAACACAAAAATGCACTTAGAAACGGCGACGACAACGCGTTATTTACCCAGCTAACGCTTAAAATAACCCCGCCTCAGTTAAGCAATTTATTTATTACTTTAGCGGCAGATAACTTATGGGATGAGTCGTTTGAAGAAATACCTGGTACACCAGGGCGTGGTGAACAATATACATTAAGCGCAACGTACAGTTGGTAAAATTAAAGCGGCGTTTACAAACTCAATTTATACTTTGGTTTGTAGACGCTGTGTTTTTTATAAAAGCTCTATATTAAGCAAAAAAGTTGCACAAAAAGAAACGAATAAGCAGTAAATGAGAAAACAAAAGCCAACCAATACTTAAAATCAATCTCTTCCTCTAAAAGCGCAGCGCCTCTTGCCCTCTTTGTGAGTTACTCACTTTATGGCCTTAAGCCAGTAAAAGCAGCGCGTTTTTATATAAAGCAAAGCTAAAAAGTTGCACAAAGAGAAGCTAATGAGTAGTAAATGAGAAAACAAAAGGCAACTACTGCTTAAAGTTAATCTCTTCCTCTAAAAGCCCCGCGCCTCTTGCCCTCTTTGTAAATAATCCACTTTTACAGGCTTTGCCTGTCACGTAAGCAAGCTTCACGTCTACAAAACAACCATATATCTACACATTTGCGGTAGACGCAGAGCTTGCTCGCGTGAACAGCGCAGCTTTTAATTACTTAAAAAATTACTCAGTAATAGATAAATGTAAATATATGTGTATTGACTTCGTAAGCTAGGTTAACTGCTCAAGTTCGGTAATAAGCGCTAGAGCCTCTGCATTAGTTGACCCACATACATCGCGCGTGGCGCTAAAATCGCTACATACTTTAGGGCGGCTTTCATCGCCAAATAGTTTACATAAATTGTTCTCATCAAGCTGAATACAACGCTCTCCGGCTTTTTTACCGTTTGGCATACCGGGTATTGGCGAACTAATACTCGGTGCAATGCAACATGCGCCGCAGCCTAAGCGACATGCCATAGGCTCTGTTTTCATAAATACCTCTGTTAGTTAAAGCCAGGCCTTTGTATTTAAATTTACACCCTGCCTAGCCCATTATTTATCTGTAATACACATATGTAATGCTTTGTTACATCTTAAAACGCCTTGTAAACACTTTATTGCGTATTATTGCCTTGTCACCAAATATATGAAGGAATGCCTTGTGGCTACTAAAAAACAAATTTTATTACCAGTCGCGGTTTTAGCAGCCGGGATTGCACTCGCTTTTGGCCTTTCAGCCATGAAAACGCCACCAGAAGAAAAACCAGAGCAAGACACTCGCCCACTTGTTGCTGCGCAAAACGTAAACATTGATGCAATAACGCTCGATGTTAAATCGTACGGCGTAGTAAAACCTAAAGACCGTACAGAACTGGTTGCACAAGTAAGCGGGCAAGTTATTTCAGTAGCCGAACAATTTGTTGAAGGCGCGTTTGTTAAGCAAGGCGATATTTTAGCACGAATTGATCCAAATGATTACGAGGCTGATTTAATTGAGGCCGAAGCAGGCCTTGCCCAAGCAAGTTCAGCGCTCGAAATAGAACGCGCGCAAGCTCACGTAGCTAAAGCCGAATGGGAACGTATTAAATCAGACTCAAGCGATGCAATTGCATCGGAGCTTTATTTACGTAAACCACAACTTGCAGAAAAAATGGCAAACTTTCGCTCTGCCCAAGCCCGTGTAAAACGCACTAAACGTAATTTAGAACGCACGTACATTAAAGCTCCTTACGACGCTATAATAAACCAACGCACCATTAGCTTAGGCTCAGTGGTTAGTGCGGGTAGCAAGTTTGGCGAGCTAAGCGCTACCTCAGTTGCAGAGGTACGTTTACCGGTTGCAGATAAAGAGCTGCAATACTTAGATAACGGCGGTATTGGCGCATTGGTTACGCTTAACGCTGAATTTGCCGGCAAGCAAACAACCTGGCAAGCCAAGGTTGTACGAAGTGAAGGTGTGGTAGATCAAACCAGCCGTATGAGCTATTTAGTTGCCCAGTTACCAACTCCGTACGCTGATAACACCAAACCACTGCGTTTTGGCTCTTATATAAATGCCACCATAAAAGGCCGCGCGCTTGATAACGCGATTATAGTGCCGCACCATTTAGTTAAAAATAACAAAATTGCTATTTTAAACGACGATCACACCCTGAGTTTTAAAACGCTTAATATTGTACGTGAACAAAACGGTATGGTGATTGCGGACCAAGGCTTAAACAGTGGTGAGCAACTTATTACCTCTGCCCTTGAATACCCAACAGAAGGCATGGCGGTTAAGCTGGAAGGCACTGAGCCTAAAAGCGATGTGACTCAATTAGCACTTAAAGAGGATACACCATGAGTACCTCAGAAAAAGGCTTAATTGCTTGGTTTGCACGTAATCCAGTGGCGGCAAACCTCATCATGATTTTTATACTTATTGGCGGGCTTTTAACAGCACTGACAATTCGTAAACAGGCATTTCCGCAGTTTGAAAGTAACTGGGTGAGTATTCAAGCGGTATACCCAGGCGCAGCCCCGCAAGAGGTTGAAGAAGGCATAACCATAAAAATTGAAGAAAACCTTGAGGGCACCGAGGGTATAAAACGTTTAATCACTTACTCTAACCGAGGTTATGCGCAAGCGTGGGTAGAAATAGAAGAAAAATACGACCTACAAGAAGCCCTAGACGAAATAAAAGCGCAAGTTGACTCTATTAATACCTTTCCGGCAGGAATGGAACGCCCTGTTATTCAACGAGAAAAATTTCAGCAAGAGGTGATGATCCTCGCGCTTTATGGCGACATGAGTTACTACCAGCTTAAAGAGCTAGGTAACGACATAAAAGATGAACTACTCGCCTTACCTGGCGTTAATTTAGTCGACTTTTACAGTGGCCTAGATTACGAAATAGGCATAGAAATAAGCCCCGACAAACTACGTGAATATGGCCTAACTTTTAGAGATGTATCAAGTGCGGTGCAAAATTTTTCTACCAATATGTCGGCAGGGCAAATTCGCTCTGACACTGGCTATATTTCAATGCGTGTTGAAAAACAAGCTTACCGTGGTGGTGAATTTGCAATGCTTCCGCTTATAACGCTTGCCGATGGCGCACAGATTAACTTAGGCGATGTAGCAACGATTAATGATGGCTTTGAAGAAGGCTTACTTTACTCTAAATATAACGGTAAAAACTCACTCACGTTTGAAGTAGATGCCTCAAAAGATCAAGACATTACCGATGTAGCTAAAATTCTTAAAGGCTACATGGCAGAAAAACAATCGAAACTTCCACAAGGCGTAAAGCTCTCCCCTATTGTTGATTTAACTTACTACCTTGAAGGTCGACTCGATATGATGATCGACAACATGGTATGGGGCGGTATTTTAGTAATGATAGTGCTGGCACTGTTTTTACCGCTGCGTTTAGCTTTTTGGGTAATGATGGGCTTACCGGTGTCTTTTCTAGGTGCCTTTTTGTTTATGCCAATTGGCTTTTTAGACATCACCATAAACATGGTGTCGTTATTTGCCTTTATTATTGTACTTGGCATTGTGGTCGACGATGCCATAGTCGTGGGTGAGTCTGCCAGTGCCGAAATAGAAAAACACGGCCATAGCCTTGATAATGTTATTCGCGGAGTTAAGCGCGTTGCAATGCCTGCCACTTTTGGTGTTTTAACCACTATCGCGGCGTTTTTACCGCAAGCTATGGCATCGGGCCCAGGCGCTGCGTTTTCTAAAGCCATTGGTGTGGTTATTATATTGTGTTTGATTTTCTCGCTGATTGAATCAAAGCTAATATTACCTGCGCATATTGCAGCCATGAACCCACGTAAACCTAACCCTAAAAACCCATTACATAAACTGCGTAATGTGGTTGATAGTGGCTTAAAACACTTTGTACAAAACTATTACACGCCTTTTATAGGTCATTGTATACATTATCGTTATACCGTAATTATTGGCTTTTTATGTATATTAATAGTCAGTGCAGGTATGTTTGCAGGCGGCTTAGTTAAGTTTGTGCCTAACCCTAAAATACCGCATGATTTTCCGCGTATTACGCTTGAAATGAACCTGGCCTCTTCGGAGCAAGCCACCCTTGAAACGGCTCGTAAAATTGAAGATGTATTACTCAAAGTAGATAAAGAGCTTGAAGAGCAATACGGCCAAAGCATGATCCGCGATTTATCGGTAAGCTTACGTGGGCGTACTCAAGCAAACATTATGGCTATTTTAGTAGAGCCACACTTGCGCCCTATCGACACCTTTGCATTAAGCACCCTGTGGCGCGAACAAATGCCCCCGCTTCCAGGTGTTAAAACGCTTAATATTCAAGATAATATTTTTAGCGGCGGACGTGATGACGGCGACGTAAGCTTTAGGCTACAAGGCAAAGATGCCGATGAGCTAAAAGAAGTAGCCGGTAAATTAAAAGCTAAACTACAAAGCATGGAAGGTGTAGGCGATGTAAACGACTCACTGCAAAGTGCCACCGACGAAGTACAGCTAGATTTAAAACCACTGGCGTACAGCATGGGACTTACACTTGCCGATGTTGCATCGCAAGTAAGCTTTAGTTACTACGGATTAGAAGCACAGCGTATTTTACGCGAAGGCGAAGAAATTAAAGTAATGATACGCTACCCAGAAAGCGAGCGTAACTCAATTAGCAACATTCAAAATGCGCGTATTATTACCCCAACCGGCGCAGAAGTACCGTTAAGCGAAGTAGCCGAAGTTAGACTAGTAGATGGTGTAAACCGTATTCGTCGTGAAAACTCAAACCGTACTGTTAATGTGTGGGCAGCGGTAAATACTGACCAAGTTGAGCCGTTTGCTATTGCACAAGAAATTCGCGATACCTATTTACCTTCACTGCTTAAAAGCTACCCAGGCGTTAAAAGTAATGTGGCTGGGCGCGTACAAGAAGAAATGGACAGCGCCGATGAGCAGTTACGCGACTTTGCTATATCGCTGATGATTATATTTGCCTTATTGGCCATTCCGCTTCGCTCTTACTCGCAGCCGCTTATTATTATGTCGGTTATTCCATTTGGTGTAGTAGGTGCTATGTTTGGTCACGTAATATTAGGTATGACCATGAGCGGGCTGTCTATGTTTGGCATTATTGCCGTAGCGGGCATAGTCGTAAACGACTCACTCGTAATGGTTGATTTTGTAAACAAAGCACGCGCAGAAGGCATGGCCGTAAAACAGGCCGTTATGCAAGCCGGTGCAAAGCGCTTTAGAGCTATATTGCTTACCTCAATCACTACATTTATTGGTGTAATGCCAATTATTATGGAAACCAGCTTACAGGCTAAAATAGTTATTCCTATGGCGGTATCGCTGGCCTTTGGTGTGCTATTTGCCACGGTAATTACTTTAATACTTATACCTTGCCAATACGTAGCATTAGAAGACGCTAAGCGCCTTACCCGTAAGCTACTTGGTAAATCGCAGCCTATAAGTGTTCAACCGACACCCACTGCCAAATAATTACAGTTTCTCTCCCAACCATTAAAGCTCGGCCTAATACGCCGAGCTTTTTATTGCCTGCAAATTGCACTGCATTATTAATAGTTTTTATAAAGTGTTTCAAATAAATTATGGGTAATTATTTTAATTATATCAGCGTATTATGCGCCCTCAATTTAAAGCATCGCTAACGCATTATAATTTTATTGCTTAGCACTAAGCTCACACCGCAATGGTTTTGAGCCGCTTGTCAGTTAAGTGCCCTCCACTTAGTTCTAATAACGTGGGAGTGTTGACCTTTGGCGTTTGAATTTGCAGCAGTATGTTTGGT
>CEQS01017059.1_pt1 | contig 10800 bp, 9 predicted proteins | sample 530981 | NCBI WGS metagenome assembly CEQS01 (sample SAMEA2621176, study PRJEB7988) | marine metagenome | biome: marine biome (ENVO:00000447); feature: mesopelagic zone (ENVO:00000213); material: "saline water (ENVO:00002010), including plankton (ENVO:xxxxxxxx)" | depth 800 m
TCTGGTTTATTAAATCAACAGTGCCTGCGTTTTGCTCACCGTTATTAGCTAAAATAAACGTGGCAGCACTAAAGCCGGGGTTACCGTTTGTGCCATCGCTTCCATCTTGACCATCTGCTCCCGGCGTACCGGCTAAACCGTTTTCTCCATCATCACCGCTACACCCTGAAATACCAAGTACTATCCCAAGCGCTAATGCTGAAAAACAAAGGGGGCGTTTAAGTGAAATGTTTTGTGTATGAAGGTGAGTTAAATTAGCTTTTTTCATCATTTTTACCTTTTAATATTCCATCAAATGAAAGTAAATAACGTGCCTGTTTATACTCCTCAGTACGTACTATTTACTGTGTTAACCTCATAGAGATAACGCGTAGAAATACACATTGGATGCAAATATTTAAAAATAAAAAACAAAAAAGGAGCCATCAGGCTCCCTTTAAAAACTAGCTAGCAAAAATAATTAAGCGATAAACGATTTTATTGAATTTAAAATGCCTTGTTCACCTAAGCCCATTTCATCATGCATTTGCGCTTGTGTGCCGTGCTTAATAAATTCATCAGGAATACCTAAGTTAAGCACTTTTAGGTTGGCTTTTTGCGCTGCTAAATATTCATTAACCGCTGAGCCTGCGCCACCACAAATAGCGTTGTCTTCAAGCGTTACTATTACATCATGAGTTTGGCTAAGCTCATCTAATAAACTTGTATCAAGTGGCTTAATAAAGCGCATATTAACTAGCGTTGCCCCTAGCTCATTTGCAGCAAGTTGCGCGTTTTCAAGCAAAGTACCAAAGGATAAAATAGCAATTTTAGCACCTTGCTTAATGGTATTGGCTTTGCCTATTTCTAGTAGCGTCATTTCGCTTTGAATATCGGCAGTACCGGCACTACCACGAGGGTAGCGAACTGCTACAGGGCAATTAGCTTTATAACCGGTATAAAGCATATGGCGGCACTCGTTAGTATCACTTGGGGCCATAATAACCATGTTGGGAATACAGCGCATAAAGCTTAAGTCGTACGCACCTTGGTGTGTTTCGCCGTCGGCGCCTACAATACCAGCGCGGTCTATAGCAAAAAGCACAGGTAAGTTTTGCAGTGCAACATCATGGATAAGTTGATCATACGCACGTTGTAAAAAGCTCGAGTAAATAGCTACAACGGGTTTTAACCCTTCACAGGCAAAACCGGCGGCCAATGTGACAGCGTGCTGCTCTGCTATGGCTACATCGAAATACTGCTCTGGGTGTTCTTTTGAAAAACGCACCATACCTGAGCCTTCACGCATTGCTGGGGTAATAGCCATTAATTTTTTATCTTGCTCGGCCATATCACACAACCAATCACCAAACACCTTAGAGAAAGTGGCGGCGCCAGGTTTAGATTTAGGTAAGCTTGATGTATTAGGGTCAAACTTTGGCACACCGTGATAGCCAATAGGATCAGCTTCTGCGGGTTTATAGCCTTTTCCTTTTTGGGTTTTTATATGTAAAAGCTGAGGCCCTTTTAAATTACGCATATTACGCAGTGTATCTACGAGCATATTTACATCGTGGCCATCAATTGGGCCAATGTAATTAAGACCTAGTTCTTCAAAAAAGGTACCTGGAATAACCATTCCTTTTAGGTGCTCTTCTACTTTACTGGCAAGCTCTTTAACAGGAGGCACGCCAGAGAGTAACTTTTTACTGCCTTCGCGAATATTTGTGTAAAAGCTGCCAGATAAAATACGCGCAAAGTGATTAGTTAACGCACCGACGTTTTCAGAAATCGACATTTCGTTATCATTTAAAATGATTAACATGTCAGATTTTACATCGCCTAAGTGGTTCATTGCTTCAAATGCCATACCTGCTGTAATGGCGCCATCGCCTATAACAGCAACAGTTTTGCGGCCTTTACCTTCTTTTTGAGCCGCAATAGACATACCAAGCGCTGCCGAAATAGAGGTACTTGAATGGCCTACGCTAAAGGTATCGTATTGGCTTTCTTCACGAAAAGGGAATGGATGTAATCCGTCTTTTTGGCGAATTGTATGCATTAAATCGCGTCGTCCCGTTAAAATTTTATGCGGGTACGCTTGGTGGCCTACATCCCATACAAGGCGATCTTCTGGTGTGTTATACACATAATGTAGAGCAACGGTAAGCTCAACAGTTCCTAAACCAGACGCTAAATGGCCGCTACTTTGCGAAACAGAGTTGAGTAAATAGTCTCGTAACTCGTTGCTAAACGCAGGGAGTTTATCTTGCGCTATATCGCGTAAGTGGGCTGGTTCGTCAACCAAGTTAAGTAATGGATACTTGCTACTATCAAGTGTCATGGTATTTATTTTATCCTTCGCTAACACCGGTGCTAACTTATTAGTTGTTACCGCTGTTGAGTAATAATGTCAGTGCTAAATGGCAATACGTATATGTAACACTCAATGGTCACGTTTAATCAGGTAGTTTGCCAGCGCCGCTAGAGTAGAGGTATCAGCATCTATTTTGTTTAATGCTTGATGCGCTTGCTCTATTAAATTTTGCGCCATTTGCTTGGCACCTTGCATACCTAATAGGGCCGGATAAGTTGCTTTATTAGCAGCTAAATCAGAGCCTTGTGGCTTACCTAAAGTAAATGTGTCACCTTCAACATCTAAAATGTCGTCGTGCACTTGAAATGCCAGCCCTATAGCATACCCAAAAACACGTAAGTTTTCTAAGGTTTGTTTGTCTGCTTTTTCGCTACATAATGCACCCAATGTAATGGCACAGTTGATTAAGGCACCCGTTTTTAATTTATGAATTCGTTCAAGCTGTTGTACTGTAATCACTTTATCTGTGGCTGCAATATCTAGCCCTTGCCCGCCGACCATGCCTTCAAGCCCCGATGCTTTAGCCAGTGCGCTGATCATTTTTACTTGTGTTGATGCGCTGCAGGTGAAATTGTGAGTCGAGATAAGCTCAAAGGCTAATGTTTGTAGTGCATCGCCTGCTAAAATTGCATGCGCATCGTCAAACTCTATATGGCAAGTTGGGCGTCCACGGCGAAGGTCGTCATCATCCATGGCTGGTAAATCATCGTGCACCAACGAGTAGCTATGAATACACTCAATAGCAGCAGCAAGAATATCTAAATCTTGCTTATTAGCTCCGAGCATTTCGCCACTTGCGTAGACTAAAAAGGGGCGTAAACGCTTGCCACCGTTAAATAAGCCGTACTGCGTAGCTTCTTTTACTGTGTGTGCGGTATCAAGGGGTTGATCAAAGTACTGTTGCAGGGTCTTTACGACATCTTGTTGAGCACATTCTATTTTTTCTTGTATGCTCACGGTTATTCCATATCGTTGTTAAATGAAGTAAGCGCTGCTTTTTCGTCATTACCCATCAAAATAGACACTTTTTGTTCTGCTTGTTGTAACTTACCCGTTGAGGCGTTAGCTAAGGCTATACCACGCTCAAATTGCTTTAACGACTGCTCAAGCGATAAATCACCTTGTTCCATTTCACCGACAATGGTTGATAGTTCTTCGAGTGCTTGTTCAAAACTTAGGTTTTCAGGTTTTTTAGTCGCCATGTTTAATTTCAGCCAGCATGATAAATTTAGGAGCCAATTTTAGGGGGAATGCTAAACTAGGTCAAAGGATGATCGTTGTTTTTTGAGTTATATCAGTTTAAATCGTATTTTTACCAAGTATAAGATGCGTATTAGTGCTCACTGTGTACAATAAAATTAATCAGTCGCTAGGCGAGTAGGGTATCTTGATCTAAAATTAGGCCAAACACAGTGTTTTACACTTTTTTCAAAAATGGCTTAAGTATTTCAGTATCTTGCCGATAAGCAGTTAATAATAAAAGTTTGAATAACAAAGTATAATACTTTGGAGGAAATGTGGATTTAGCAACCATAATTGGGATCCTTGGCGCAATTGGTTTAATTGTCATGTCCATGTTTATGAGTAGTAGCGGTGAAATGGGGATGTTTGCCGATGCGCCTTCTAGTGTAATTGTATTTGGTGGCTCACTATTTATTGTGTTATCAAACTTTACCTTGTCGCAGTTTTTGGGCATAGGTAAGGTTGTTGGTAAAGCATTTATGTTTAAAATCGAATCGCCAGAAGAGCTGATTGAAAAAGCAGTAGAACTTGCTGATTCAGCCCGTAAAGGGGGGTTTTTAGCCCTCGAAGAAGCCGAAATACCAAACCCTTTTATGCGCAAAGGTGTAGATATGCTCGTTGATGGCCACGATGCTGATGTAGTTCGTGCCACGCTTCAAAAAGACATTTCTTTAACCACAACTCGTCACGAACTGGGCGCCGGTTTATTTAAGTCACTTGCCGATATAGCCCCAGCAATGGGTATGATAGGAACGTTAATAGGCTTAGTTGCTATGTTATCTAACATGGATGACCCTAAAGCCATTGGCCCCGCAATGGCGGTGGCATTATTAACTACTTTATATGGTGCATTTTTAGCAAATGTAGTGGCTATTCCTATTCAGGTAAAACTTGAGCTTCGTAAAGACGAAGAAGCCATGAATCAGCGTCTAATACTGGATGCTATTTTAGGTATTCAAGATGGCCAAAACCCGAAAGTAATTGAAGGTATATTGAAAAACTACCTTGCTGAGTCTAAGCGCAAAGTAGATACCGAGGAGTAACCATGTCTGATCAAGAGTGCAAATGCCCACCACCAGGTCTGCCTGCTTGGATGGGAACATTTGCCGACTTAATGTCGCTTTTAATGTGCTTTTTTGTACTTTTGCTCGCGTTTTCAGAAATGGATGTACTTAAATTTAAGCAAATAGCTGGCTCGATGAAGTTTGCATTTGGTGTGCAAAACAAAATAGAAGTAAAAGATATCCCTAAAGGGACCTCGGTTATTGCGATGGAATTTACCCCAGGTAAGCCTGAACCTACCCCGATAGAAACCATTCAGCAACAAACCGTTGAAATGACCCAGCAAATGTTAGAGTTTCAAGCGGGTGATGAAAGCTCTGCTGGTGGTAGACAAGAGCAACGTGGCGATAAACGTGGTGGCGAGTCACGTAGTACATCGCAGCAGCAATCTTCAGAGCAAGCAACTTCAGCCGCCGATCAAGAACAAACTAACGAGTTAGTGAAAAAAATAGCGCAACAGCTCGAAAAACAAATTATCGACGGTGCAATCGAGCTTGAATCTTTAGGGCAGCAAATCATTATTCGTATCCGTGAAAATGGCTCATTTCCCTCTGGCAGTGCTTTTTTACAACCTAAGTTTAAGCCCATAATTCAAGATATTGGTGAGTTATTAAAAGATGTACCTGGAGAAATTACGGTATCGGGTCACACCGATGATTTTCAGGTTTCTAACGAGTTATATATTAATAACTGGGACTTATCGTCAAAGCGTGCTGTAGCAGTAGCAAGCGAATTACAAACAGTACAAGGGTTTGATAAAAACCGCATGATGGTAGTAGGGCGTGCTGATACTCGTCCACTTGTTCCGAATGATTCAAACGAAGATAGGCGTAGAAATCGCCGAGTAGAAATATCAATCTTACAAGGTAAGGCTAAAGAGTCAGACCCTATTGATGTGCGCTAGGCGAGTAGCGGGCGCTAATTTCTCTAATTAAGTTTCTTTTTAAGGTACTTAATCGCCTAAGTATCTTGGCAAGCTCATTATTTTAGCTTAAAGTACATTTCCTTAACATATGTAATGGATGCGCTGTGAAAGTTATAATTAAATATTGTGATATGCCAGGTAATGGTGATGGTACCGACGACGATACAAAAGAAAAATAAGGTAAAACATTTTGCCTGATTGGTTTTTGTATTTCGTTAGTATTTTAAGTAAAAGCTGGGTCTTTATGCTAAGCCCGGCTCTTTTTATATTTTTTATATTTAAAGATTACTTAGCCTTTAGGTTTGCATTACTGACCGTCGCTTTTTTCTTCTTTGGGGGGATAACAGCCTCTAGCTTGAGAGAGTTTGACGATATTTATATCTATCGTTATTTAGTATGGGCGGCTACCGATATTATATGGATGGCGTTAATAGCTTATTGGGGAATAAAAGATAAAGTTTATTTATGGCAATGCGTTATTGGTCAGTTAGTGGTTATTGGCGCACCTATATTACAATTATTCAGATTAGTTGACCGTCACCTTTGGGATTTAGCGTACAGCACCATTATTTACAAAACGTTAATGCCCTTTATCAACATTGGCACCGTCATAGTGTGTTATTTACCTTTAATTATGCTTTTCGCTAAAAAAAGTAATACCCCCTCAAAAATAGAAAGCGCTCCACCTTCTAAATAGCTGTGCTAAACTACTGTTCATATAAACAGTTAATGAGCAACTCCCATGAAACTCTATATCGCAGAAAAGCCATCACTTGGCAGAGCTATTGCTGATGCATTGCCAAAACCACATAAAAAACACGATGGTTATATAGAAGTGGCTAATGGTGACTGTGTCTCGTGGTGTATAGGGCACTTACTTGAGCAAGCTGAACCTGATGATTATGATGCGCGTTTTAAAAAGTGGCAATTTGAGCACCTCCCCATAGTGCCACAGCAATGGCAGCTCAAGGCAAAAACGAAAACGCGTAAGCAATTAACTATTTTAAAAAAGCTAATTAAGCAGGCATCAGTACTCGTGCATGCGGGGGATCCCGATCGCGAAGGCCAATTGTTGGTTGATGAAGTCATAGAACAAGCCAAAATAAGTAAAACCAAAAAGCAAAGCATTCAGCGTTTACTTATAAGTGATTTAAATTTAGCGGCGGTAAAAAAAGCGCTTACTACTATGCGTTCAAATCGTGAATTTATTCCGCTTAGTGTGTCGGCGCTTGCGCGTTCACGTGCAGATTGGCTATTTGGTATGAACCTTACACGTGCTTATACGCTGGCGGGACAAAAAGCAGGCTTTGGCAATGTGTTGTCGGTGGGTCGCGTACAAACCCCAATTTTAGGTTTAGTGGTTAATCGGGATAACGAAATAGCTAACTTTGTGTCAAAACCATTTTATGAAGTGTTGGCGCATTTAATAACCCCTGAGCAGCAAAGCTTTGTGGCCAAGTGGGTACCAAGCAAAGCCTGCGAGCCGTACCAAGATGAAGAGGGCCGCGTTTTAAATAATGCATTAGCCGAAAACGTCGCCTCGCGAATAGCCAATCAACCAGGTGAGGTTACAGCACTTGAACAAAAACAAAAAAAACAAAGCGCGCCGCTGCCTTATAATTTATCGGCACTGCAAATAGATGCTGCAAAGGCATTTGGTATGGCAGCTCAGCAAGTACTCGATATTTGCCAAACGCTCTATGAGCGTCATAAGTTAATTACTTACCCTCGTTCTGATAATCGTTATTTGCCTAAAGAGCATCATGTAGATGCGCCTGCAATTTTAAAAGCAATTGCAGCTAATGGCGGTCAAAACACTGAGTTTGTGAATGGGGCAGACGCTAAAAAACGCAGCAAATGTTTTAACGATGCAAAAGTGGCTGCACACCATGCAATTGTACCTACCGCTAAACAACTAAAAACAGCGACTTTGGCGGCTGATGAAGCAAAAGTATATCAACTTATTAGCAGGCATTACCTAATTCAGTTTTACCCCGATTATATTTATAACGAAACTAAAGTAGAGGTAACAATTGCGGGAGGTTTATTTAAAGCCAATGCAAAGCAAGATGTAAGCTTAGGGTTTAAGGTATTAATGGGCAAAGCCGAGCTAAAAGATGAAGCAACCTTGCCTCATTTAACAAAAGGCATGGCACTTAACTGCACTAAAGGTGAAGTGGTAGAAAAACACACTACGCCACCGTCTCATTTTACTGATGCAACATTGCTAAGTGCCATGACCGGCATTAGTCGTTATGTAAAAGATTCACAAATTAAAAAAATACTCAAAGAGACCGATGGGCTAGGAACAGAGGCAACCCGCGCAGGCATTATTGAATTATTATTTAGGCGTCGTTTTTTAAAGCGCGAAGGTAAATCAATTAAAGCGACACAAACAGGCTTGGCACTTATTAGTGTTTTACCAGAGGGCTTAGCTAGCCCCGATTTGACCGCTAAATGGGAGGCGAGTTTAGGCAACATTGCTCAACAAGCAATGAGCTACCAACAATTTTTACAACCACTGCTGGTGGAGCTTGAAGGTTTTGTACAGCAAGCAGCTAGTTGTGATAGCCATGTATTTTCAAAGCTACCTAAAACACCACCTAAAAAGCGCTTTGCTAAGGGTGGTAAAAAAGCAGCATTTAAAAAATCAAATTATAAAAAGAGCTCAGCAACCACTTAATCGCTGAGCTCTCAAATACGGCTTATTTTTTATTAAATAATGCGACTACAGCGTTACTCATGGCTTTTATACCGGTCGGTAATGCTACTTTATAATCTGGCGCAAATTTACTTGAGTGTAATGAGGGAAGTGTTCGGTTACTTTTCATCGCATTTGTATATTGCTGCTGGTTTACTCCACCTAACCAAAATAACGTAATAGGAATGTTTTCATCAGTTCTACCGTACAGTCCAAAATCTTCACCAGCCATAACCGCTTTTGTCTCAAGTACATTAGTTTCGCCAATTGCATCAGCAATAGCACTTCTAACAATATTAGTTTGCTGAGGGTTATTGTAAGTAGATGGAATAGATTCATCTTCATGAACGTGAACAACAGGGTAGTGTGACTCAGTAAGGCCAGCACTTTGAGCAATACCCGCTGTAATACGTTTTATAGCAGCTATTTGCGCCGTACGTACCTCTGGGTTGTAGCTTCTAAGCGTAAGCTGTAGTTTTACTTCATCGGAAATCACATTATGCTTTGAGCCACCATGAATAGATCCCACAGTCACAACAGAAGGCTCAAGTGGAGAAAGCTCGCGGCTTGTGATTGTTTGTAATGCTAATACCGTACGCGCCGCAATAACAACAGGGTCTACGGTTGTGTGCGGGTAGGCGCCGTGTCCGCCTTTACCTTTTATAGTTATATCTACCGAATCAACACTTGCCATGGTGTATTCATTTTTCATTGATACCTTACCCGCAGGCACGCTGGCACTAACATGCAGCGCAATAACATGATCAGGCTTAGCATATTTACTAAATAAGCCTTCACTTAACATGGCTTTTGCTCCACCGCCAACTTCTTCTGCAGGTTGCGCAACCATCATTAACGTTCCTTGCCACTTATTTTTATGGGCAATAAGTTGCTCAGCAGTACCAATAAACGAGCTCATATGTATATCGTGGCCACAGCCATGCATTACACCTACTTTATTCCCATGCTCGTTGGTCACTTGTACTTTAGATGCATAAGCTTTACCGGTTTGCTCTGTGATTGGTAGGCCATCAGTATCAGTACGAATCATTATTGTAGGGCCGGTGCCATTTTTATAAATCCCTACCACACCATAGCCGCCCACATTATCTGTTACGTCAAACCCAAGTTTTGTTAATTGCGCTGCTATTTTTTGGCCAGTTTCTTGTTCGTGATATGAAAGCTCTGGAGATTGGTGTAAGTCGAGGTAAAACTTTTCAATAGCTGGCATACTCTTAGTTAAATCTAAGTTTAGTGACTTAGCGTAAGTAAGTGGGCTTGCTATCATTAATGCTGCAGCTAGATAGGTGATTTTCATGTTTTCCCTCATTATTTGAAAGTATTTAATACTTGTATTTATTATGTTCGTCTCCATATAAAAACCTAAATAAATGAATATGGCAATTAATTCAATGAGCAACATAGTTAGTATCAACGCACAAAACCTTCAGCAAGTACTCGGTGAAACATCACAACAAAAGTTGGTGCTGCTTAACTTCCACTCCCCACAAAGCCCTGAGTGTATTAGCCAAATCGGTATATTAGAAAATTTAGCTACGCAATATAAAGACCATATTGTAGTGGCTAATCTTGATTGTGACGCAGAACAAGCACTCGCCTCGCAATTAGCGCAGCAGGTTGGCTTGCAAACATTACCTACACTTGTATTGTTAAAAGATTCAGCTCCAGTAGATTTATTAGCGGGTGCACAAACAGACGCGCAAATTCGCGAAGCCCTGAGTAAGCATTTACCAGCGCAACAGGACCTACTTCTTGAACAAGCAAAACAAGCATTATTAAAGTCGGACCTAAATGCTGCATTTAATTACGCAAAGCAAGCGTATGAAATAGACAGTGCAAACGCACGTATAAAGCTTGTATTAGCCGATATATGCATTCAAATACACAAGTTAGATGATGCGCAAGCACTCATTGATACCATTGACGCCCAAGAGCAAGATGCTTATTTTCATAATATAAAAGCTAAATGCGAAGCGGCGCTAGAAGCTACCGACTCGCCAGAGATAAAAGAAAAGCAATCTCAAGTAGAAAAGTACCCAAATGACTTAGACCTGAAAATAGAGCTAAGCCAATTGCTAAATGATGCAGGACGAAAAGAAGAAGCACTCGAAACACTGTTCAGCGTACTTAAAAAGGATCTTAACTTTAATGACGCTAAAGCAAGCTTTTTAGCAATTATCGCTTCTCTACCAGATGGAGATGCACTTGCAGCAAAATACAGAAGAAAGCTTTATAGTATTTTGTATTAATACGCGCAGTTAATAAATTAACTTAAAAGCACCTTATAGTGCTTTTTGCGTTTTATACATCGTTATATTTAAAACAAATTGGCCTTTGTGTATAGGTTTAGTTTGTTTTTTGTACTGCTTTTGGCTCTTTAGAGTGAAAAATGCACGAAAGAGCTTTTATTTATAGTTTTTATTAAAAAACGCTTGCGTAAAAATCCGTTCTCCCTATAATGCGACCCCACTGAGACGGCAGAGCGCAACGCAT
>CEQS01014097.1_pt1 | contig 10796 bp, 15 predicted proteins | sample 530981 | NCBI WGS metagenome assembly CEQS01 (sample SAMEA2621176, study PRJEB7988) | marine metagenome | biome: marine biome (ENVO:00000447); feature: mesopelagic zone (ENVO:00000213); material: "saline water (ENVO:00002010), including plankton (ENVO:xxxxxxxx)" | depth 800 m
AAACTGGGATGAAAACAGGTCTACTGATGCACTTGGAATTATCAATCAATTTGTCGAATATAGCCTTTGTTTCTAAGAGTATTCTGGAGAAAGTCTCACCCTACTTTTATGGTAAGGATGAGGTCTGCGGTTCAATCCCGCACGTTGGCTCAAAAGGAAAACACCCGCAGGTGCGGGTGTTTTCCTTGACTATTAAAAATTTTATTGTATTGTCTTGTGTAGGTTCCTAGAACGGAGGTCTTTCTAGATGAATACAAGAACTTTGGCCAAACCTCAAGTGGTGACCGGGGACGCAATCTTTCGCGTGCTAGGACAAGGAGCGGCCGTTAAGCAGTACAACTATCTGCTGTCGCTGCTTTATCCTGGTCGCTCTGGTCCGCTCGTCCCTTGGGACGATATGCGTCGGAATCTCGATAAACCGCATCACCACTTCGTGTTTGTGGTGGTCGACGGCCAGATAGTGGCGACTGCTCGGGCTGTCCTCGACGACGGTGGCCCGGATTTGTCGGTTATCATCGGGGATGTTATAACCCACGACCAATATCGGCGGAACGGCTACGGCACAGTCGCGCTCAATGCATTGGTAGAGCAATCGTTTTCCAAATGGAGTAACGGTCGGCCGATTACCTATTGTCTAACCAATAACCCGCACAAGGGCAATGGCACTTTCTATGCTGCCAATGGGTGGCATGAGCACGATACTGTGGTCTGGGTCAAACCAATCCATTCGTCGGCCTAGGTCGGTTTCAGCCGCAGAAAATTTCCCAATTTTCTGCGGCTTTTTTTAAATTAAAAAACAGCTCATGTGAGCTGTTAGTAAACTTCATCTGGTTCTGTGACCGGTGTTCTACAAAATTTGCACCTTTTGACTACGAATATGTCTCGAACGATGTTCTCTCTTTTGCAATCAGGATTTGAACATATGAAGCTGTGGTTTTGGTATTCAGTTGATTTAACCGGCATGTCTGTTCCGCCGAGTCGGATATTCCTGCCGGTATTGTGGCGCCGGTTACCCCAATAACTCAATGGTGTTCCCCTTAAAAGATCTGATTGTTATATTTTTACTATTGTTTTTAGATTATGTCAATAAAAAAACAGCTCATGCGAGCTGTTCAGTTAGTTGTTCGCCGTCAGTCTTGTGTCCCCGAGAAATGGAAACCTTTTGGCTGCACCATTGGCAAGTGTCGGCATTTTCCCCATTGTCAGGGTTATCGCCAGGGCAGTTGGGGCAGTGCCAGATGAGATCTTCATTACCACCACCAGGACGATGTTGAAGATGAACTGTGGGAGGAGAGTCGGTCATCGGTTAATTCCTCTGAAGCCTATTCATTGTATACTACTCACACTATGGATATGCAAGAAAGAATTGCACAGATTGAAGCCGCTATGTTACAGCCGGATTTCTGGAACGACCCACAGGCAGCCCAGGCTATGATTAAAGAACTCCAAGAACTTAAAGACGCGGCAGAAGGAAAGGGAAAATACGACCGTAATGACGCCGTGGTTACAATAGTGGCTGGGGCCGGAGGAGATGATGCTGAAGACTTTGCCCGCATGCTGGTGGAGATGTATCAGAAATTCGCTGAGGGTAAAAACTGGACGGTAACTATTCTCGACAGTAACACCAACGACCATAACGGCTATCGCAATATTACTTTTGAAATAAATGGCAAAGGTGCTTACGGCACAATGCAGCTTGAGTCCGGTGTTCATCGTTTGGTTCGTATCTCTCCCTTTAATTCAAACGGTAAGCGACAGACCTCTTTTGTGTTGGTAGAAGTTTCACCTCGTTTAGAAAGTGTTAGTGAAACAGAACTCAAAGAAGAGGATTTAGAAATCTCATTCGCTCGCTCTGGCGGCGCCGGTGGACAGAATGTAAACAAGCGTGAAACGGCCGTGCGGATTGTGCATAAACCAACCAACATTTCAGTTAATATTTCTTCCGAGCGATCGCAACAGCAAAACCGCGAGAAAGGCATGGCGCTTTTGGCTGGTAAAATCTTTGCTTTTGAAGAAGAGCAGCGCCGGCGTGAGTTACAGGGATTGTCAGTTGAAAAATCACTTAAAATCGAGTGGGGAAGTCAGATTCGGTCGTATGTCTTGCACCCGTATCAGTTGGTTAAAGATCATAGAACGAACACTGAAGTGCGCAACGTAGAAGCGGTATTAAACGGTGATTTAGAGGCGTTTATAGCAGCTTCGGCTAATCAGCAATAGCGTGATATACTAGTGCATACATTTATTTATGATCTACTTTGATAACGTTTCGAAGGTGTATAACGATGGCCGTAGTGCCGCTCTCCAAGAGGTAACTTTCCAGGTTGAACCGCGTGAATTTGTGTCTATTGTCGGCCATTCTGGCGCTGGAAAGACTACACTTCTCAAAATGATCATAGCTGAAGATCAGCCGTCACACGGACAGGTTTTCTTTGAGTCACTTGATGTGCATCGAATTCCGCGCACTCGACTGCCGCACTATCGTCGCAAGATCGGTACTGTTTTCCAGGATTTCAAACTACTACCCCACAAGACTGCCTACGAAAATGTCGCCTTTGCGATGGAGGCTAACGGTCGTCCTGATAGTGAAATCGCTGAGAATGTACCCCAGGCACTGGCACTGGTGGACTTGGAAGATAAGGCTTGGAATTTCCCTCACGAGCTTTCTGGCGGCGAGAAACAACGGGTCGCGATTGCTCGTGCTATCGTTAATCAGCCAGATATTATCATCGCTGATGAGCCGACTGGTAACTTGGACCCAATTGCCACGTATGAAGTGGTACAGATCTTGCGTAAGATCAACGACTTGGGAACAACGGTTATTATGACCACTCACAACAAAGGAGTGATCGATGAAATTGAGCGTCGGGTCATAACAATGGATGAAGGTCGAATTGTGCGCGATGACTCAACTGGTAAATACGTTTTATAGAATATGATCACAGGAATTCGTAGAGTAGTAAAAGCGGGGTTTGTTGGATTTTGGCGTAATGCCTACGTGTCCTTGGCGTCCATCTTTGTGCTAACGGTAGCGTTATTTGTAATTGGCTCCACCATGTTCCTCGATCAGGTGCTAGTTAAGACTCTCGATACGTTGCAATCAAAGGTAGACATCAACGTTTACTTTGTGCCAGACGCTCCCCAGGAAGAAATTGATCGCATTAGAAACGCAGTTGAGGCTCTGCCGGAAGTAGACGCTGTCACATACACCTCACGTGAAGATGCGCTAGCCGAATATCGTGAGAGCAACCAAGATAACGCCACTTCTCTCCAGGCTCTCGAAGAGCTTGATGAAAATCCACTGGGATCTAATATCGCTATTTTAGCTAAGGAAACTACCCAGTACGAAGGGATCTCATCTTTTTTGAGTGAGCAGCAAGTGTCAGAACAGGTGCCAGTAATTGATTATGTCAGTTACGACGACGAACGAACTCGTGATTCTATTGATCGTCTCACAGCTATTATTGAGGCGACTGAACGAGCTAGTTTGATTGTTATGGTAGTTCTTATGATTGCAGCAGTTCTGATCACGTTCAATACCATTCGTTTGGCTATCTACACTTCTCGCGAGGAGATTGCCATCATGCGTTTGGTGGGGGCTGGCAACATGTTTATTCGGGGTCCGTTTATGCTCCAAGGAATAATGTATGGCTTTATTTCGGGAGTTTTAACTTTGTTGTTGTTCTACCCACTATTGGTGTGGCTCGGTCCGCGTACTCAAACTTTCTTGGGATTAGATCTTTTTGAATATTACCTAGCAAACTTCGGTGAGATATTCGGGGTGTTAGTTGGCGTCGGGGTAGTACTCGGCTTGGTTTCAAGCACTATCGCTGTCGCTCGTTACTTACGAACCTAATTCTTTTCTTATGGCAACCAAAAAACGAACAACCAAAACGACTGCGAAACAGCCGGCTACTAAGTACATCTTCGTGGTGGGCGGAGTGATGAGTGGAGTTGGGAAAGGGGTTACTTCGTCATCAATTGCTAAGATTCTGCAGGGCCGTGGTCTTAATGTAACTGCTATTAAGGTAGACGCCTATATTAACGTCGACGCCGGCACTATGAATCCAACCGAGCATGGTGAAGTGTTTGTGCTTAAAGACGGTCTCGAGACTGACCAGGATATGGGTAACTACGAGCGCTTTCTTAATAAGGACATGCCGAGTACAAACTACATGACAACCGGGAGTGTGTATCTTTCTGTTATTGAGCGGGAGCGCGAGCTTAAATACGGCGGAAAGTGTGTTGAAGTAGTGCCGGACATTCCGCTTGAGGTTATCCGTCGGATTAAAGAAGCAGGCAAAGAAGCGAAGGCGGATGTCGTGCTGACAGAGATCGGTGGAACCGTTGGAGAGTACCAAAATATTCTCTTTCTCGAGGCCGTGCGTATGATGAAAAACGAAATGGAAGATAGTGTTGGTGTGGTGATGGTGTCGTACCTACCCGTTCCGGGTTCAATCGGCGAAATGAAAACTAAACCAACCCAAACCGCCGTTCGAACCTTAAACAACGCTGGAGTAGCGGCCGACATTATCATCGCCCGAAGTCCTGAGGATGTAGATAAGAAGCGTAAAGAAAAGATAGCTAGATTCTGTAATGTGCATGTAGAAGATGTAATTTCTGCGCCAGATGTGGCCAGTATTTACGACATTCCACTTAATCTTGAGAAAGATAATCTTTCAGATCGTGTCATTGATATGCTTAGTATCAAAGGCGCAAAGAAAAGTGATATGCGTGATTGGCGTCGATTTGTTTCGAAGTCCAAAAACACCAAAGACGAGGTTAATATCGCTGTAGTTGGTAAATACTTCAACACCGGAGATTTCGTTCTCTCCGATGTATATATTTCGGTACTTGAGGCGATTAAGTATTCTTCATATCATTTAGGTCTTGAACCAAATATTATCTACCTGTCAGCGCAAGATTTTGAAGACAAGAAGCAACTTAAAAAACTCAAACAGTACGACGGTGTTTTGGTGCCAGGTGGTTTTGGCACTACTGGCATAGAGGGTAAGCTAAATGTGATTGAGTATGTTCGAAAGCAAAGTATCCCTTACTTCGGAATTTGTTACGGTATGCAATTGGCGGTACTTGAATACGCTAAGAATGTGCTTAAACTTAAAAATGCCAGTACAGAAGAAATTAACCCTAAGGCGGAACATCTGGTGGTGGGAGTTATGGAAGAGCAGCGTGAGAAGATCGCTAAAAATGAAATGGGTGGCACGATGCGACTTGGTCAGTATGAAGCTTTCTTAAAGAAAGGTTCCCATGCAGCCAAGGCCTATAGATCTGATACTGTACTTGAGCGACATCGTCATCGTTACGAAGTGAACCCGGCTTATATTGAAAAATTAGAAGGGAAGGGCCTTGTCTTTACTGGCAAATCACCCGATGGTCGTTTGATGGAAATTGCGGAGCTATCGAAGGAAGAACACCCGTTCTTCGTTGGAGTGCAGTTTCACCCAGAGTTGCAAGCACGACCACTGGATCCTCATCCGATTTTCACGGCGTTTATTAAAGCGTCATATGAATCTCAGTCAGTTAAGCTTCGTTAGGGTATGAATAAGGAACAGCAGGCGATTGACAAATGGTTTAAAGACAAAGACTGGTCGTATTGGTCTCCGCTTGAGATGATGGCCAGGGTAACAGAAGAAGCTGGAGAGCTGGCGCGGTTGCTTAATCACGAATATGGACCAAAGAAAAAGAAGGCTTCTGAGGAAGAACAGAATTTAGAAGAAGAGATTGGTGATATTATTTATGTTCTAGCTTGTATGTCTAATGTACACGGAATTAATCTCGATGAAGCATTGCAGAAAAGCTTAGATAAGGTAATGGATAGGGATAAAGATCGTTTTAAATAATTTTGATTATGTTTCAAGGAAATTGGCAATGTAGTAAGTGTGGAGGAGAGATTAAAGAGTTACCGTTTGAACCGCGCGGAACGGCCGGTCTAACTTGTCGTGATTGTTATTTTAAGGAAAAGAATGGAGATACTGCCGGCTCTGATCCGGCTGCCGCAGGGTCAGACAATAGTGGATCTAGTGACCATGACAATCGGGATGATGTACCGCCGTTTGATCCTGATGCCGGATCGACTGCGTCTGAGCCAGCTCCTGACGACCCCAACCGAGAAGGGGAGCCAGCGATTCCGGGAGAAAGGAAAATGTTTGAAGGTAATTGGAGTTGTTCTGGTTGTGGAAATGCGATTAACAAACTGCCGTTCCAACCTCGGAACACGGAAAACCTAAAATGCATCGACTGTTTCAAGAGTAGTAAGGCTTAGTTGTTGTGGTAACGAAATACTATTCACCTTGATATAGAAATTGTATACTTTTATTATTACTGACTAAGCAAGAAAGTTATGAAAAAAGGATATTTTGGCAACATTGAACAACTTACTACTGAAAACACAAACTTCCGACAAACACTTTACACTGGTGAACACATGCAGTTAGTTCTTATGACGTTGCAACCTGGTGAAGAGATTGGTGCTGAAGTGCACGAAGGCCACGATCAGTTTTTTCGATTTGAGTCAGGAAATGGTAAGGCTATTGTGAATGATGCGGAGTATGAGGTGAAAGACGGTGATGCGGTGATTGTTCCATCAGGAGCAAATCATAATGTCATAAACACAGGTGGAGAACCGCTAACGCTCTACACTATCTATACACCACCTGAGCACGAGGACGGAACACTTCATATGACCAAAGCAGAGGCTGAAGCAGATGATGAGCACTTCGACGGCAAGACGACCGAATAAGTAACTCGACAAAAGCAAAGAGCGCAAACGCTTCGTGTTTGCGCTCTTTGCTTTTGCTGGCGGACAGGGAATTTTACCAACAAAAAACCGCTCCTTATGCTTTTTGCATCGAAGCGGTTATTCTTCATCGTAAAAACGATCAATATCTTCGGTCACTTCACCTTCGCGGGTAACTATAGTCCAATGGTCCCCCATTGCTCCTGTCGCGGGACCGTTTGTGAATGGCAAACGAGTTATGTAAACGACAATCCCACCTTCTTTCCCGGGCACGGGCTCTCGGTGACTGAGTGTGTATACGGCCGAACCTTGGCGAAATATAGTTTGATGAACACGTTCGAACGCGCGACTACCCTGAAGATCTATAATGGCATCAAGATAACCTTGGGCTCGCTCTTCATTCGTGTGATGTCTAACTATGACCCAGCCATTAGTGTCGCCAAGGGAATCCAAACCCTGAACAGGTTCAACTTTTGGGTCAGAAATCCTGGGTGTATCATCTCCCGAAAGAGTATAGGTGACTACCGCAGGCGTATCAGAAGCAACAATACTTCCTTCGTCATTAAGATCGAAATAGTAACCACTAACACGATACAAGGCCGGAAACACCAGATTTGACCTTAAGCACTTTGGGCCCTTGAGTGTCTTTTTCAGTTGAATTATTTGCGCAGGCATTCTCTTTTCCTATTGAAAGTTCATGTTTCTCTGTCTATAAGAATACAATATTTTTAGAATTTGTCTAGTTAAACAAAGGGGATCGGTCAGGAGTCGGTTATTTTCATGAATGAAAATATATCGCTCACGACCCTGACTCGACCGGTTTCTTTCTCCGCTTCGCTTCGAAATTCATGTCGGTCTCCGTCTTTCGATTCCCGTCGCTCAGGTAAAGTAGTAAGACCCCAATGCATCCGCATTGAGGCCCAACTACTTTATGCTGGCGGACAGGGAATCGAACCCCGATTTTTTGGACCAAAACCAAACGTCCTACCGTTAGACGATCCGCCATTATTTAATTTTCATAACTGATAGATTGGCTGTCGGGAGGACGTAGTCCTGTCTTTCAAGCGAGCGAGCGTCGGTGAAGAATTTATTCTTCCATGACCGAGCGAGTGCAGAAAGAAAGCGCAGCTTTCCGTTAGACGATCCGCCAAAATGTAATTGTTATAAAAACGCACTGCGTGCGCGCCACTACATTAGCATATTTATTTATAAAAATCAGTAGCTCTGTGGGGTACGCCACTTATTGGTGTCTTACTCAAAGTCATAGAGTTTATAAATAAAGACACGATATTTACAAAAGAGCAAATTCATGTTATTGTTTACTCAAAGGGTCTTTATGATCTTGGAAAACTAGAAGGAGGCCTGAAATGGCGAAACGAATCAATCAGGACCGTTCAGAGGGATTGAGTAACGATCTTGACGAACTCATCATGGCCGATGTTCGGGGTCATCTGCGCAACTATGGTGACTGGAGGAAACTTGCCCAGGCAACTGGTGTAAGTTATTCTACGATCGAGAACTATGCGTATGGATGGACGCAACGACCGCAGCAACACACTACCACTCGCTTGATGGAGGGTATGGGGCTCGGCGATAAGCTCCGCAAAGCCTACCGCAGCGATTTTCCGGTCGGACGTGAAGAAGCGTTGTCTGCCCGTCCTGCAAAACTCAGGAAGGCACATGCGAAGCGCAAAAAGGACGTTGCAAAACGCTCCAAAGCGGTGAGTAAAGCCCTGAAAGCGTTCCAAAAACAGAACTAGGAGTAGGACATGTCCCAATCATTGAAGGATAAATTTGACCAGATCCTGAGACAAAAGGGTCTGACGCAAAAGGAGGTCGTTTCTGCTATTGGTATTGGCATGAGCACCTTTGCCAAATGGAGATCGGATCCTGACGGTGCATCCAACGCAACCCTTCAAAAAATCCGGGAATTCACCGAAAATCCCGACAAGGTTTTGAAGGGTGACGGTGCACCGGCGAAACCAGCCAAGCGCACGAAGCCAAAACCGATCAACGCCGCCGGTTTCACGATGGAGATGATTGAGGAGATGATGGCGCTCAGTCATGATCAGTTGGGCTATGTGCTCAAAATCCTCCATATCACTGGCGTCGAATCGCTGACTGTGAATCAGATCAAAGACCTGGCTGCACTGCATGGTGATTCGACTCCTTCTGAGTAAATAAGATCAAGTAACGGCCGGCGAGCGTAAGTGAGCCGGCTTTTTTGCGTCTCAATTAAGCGCTAGACATTATTATCCAGATTTTTACTTGTTCAAAAATCGATACGCTATTAAAGGACTCCAGACAAGAAAGTTAGCAAGTCCAATGATAAAGAAAGTGCCCATAACTTTGAACCAAACCTCTGGCAGCAGGTTTTCCAGCCAGATTCCAGTAATAGCAAAACTGGCGCAGGCTACCATAAAGATCCAGAATAATTTTAGAGTTAATTTTTCCATACTAGTTAAAAGCATATAAAGGCAAGAAAAGTAACATGCTTACACAGAATTTCACGTTATTAGGAGATTATATTTGGTGTATAATTTGAGGAGAGGTTTTATTCGCTAAATTTTTGCGTATGGAATTATCACTATTTTTAGCACAGCTTTTTGGGTTATCATTAATGATCGCAGCAGTCAGCGGACTGATTCGCCCGAAGTTTATAGAAGGTGTTATCGATGATGTTCGAGGCAACAAAGCCCTTGAACTATTATTTGGCTATGTCGGGGTGATAGCTGGTTTAGCTATTGTGCTTACCCATAATAACTGGGTGTCTGATTGGCGTGTGATTATTACAATTTTTGGGTGGGGAGCTTTAATTAAAGGAGTTATGTATTTAGCAGCCCCAAAAATGATAATAGACATGGGTGGATCAATATACATCACTCCTAACAGAACCAAATTAGTTTTAGTCCTGGCGTTTGCGCTCGGCGCCTACCTAGCCGCTAAAGGTTTTGGGATGGTATAGACAAAATAGAACTGCAGAAACATGTCGACATGATCGTGTTATTATGGTGACATATTCGTAATGTTCTATTGCTATGGCGTTGATCTTTGTTACCCGAAAGATCCCGGACATTGGTATTCAGTGGATGCGGGATGGCGGCCACGAGGTAGTGGTCAGCAAAAAGGATGGGGTACTGACTCCAGCTGAGTTGCGTAAAGAATTAGCCGCTCGACCGTACGACGGTATAGTTTGTTTGCTTACCGACACCATCGACGCGTCTGTTTTAAAGGCCGCGCCGCAACTTAAGATCGTCTCCAATTACGCCGTTGGTTACAACAATATTGATGTAAAAGTACTGAACGAAGCGGGGGTGATTGTCACGAACACTCCAGGTGTACTCACTGACACGGTGGCTGAATACACCGTGTCGTTGATTCTCTCTGTTGCTAAGCGTATTTCTGAAGCTGACCGTTTTACTCGCGCCAAAAAATACAAAGGCTGGGCGCCAGAGCTGTTGCTAGGTAGTGATTTAATGGGTAAAACTCTCGGTATTGTCGGAGCTGGCCGGATCGGTTCTGGGGTAGCTAAGCGCTTGGCAAACGGCTTTGGCATGAATATTTGCTATCATGACATTGTCCGCTCGGAAGTGTTAGAGGAAGAGGTTGGTTGTGAATTTTGCGCCAGTATCGAGGAGTTACTGCAATGTTCTGATGTAGTTTCACTTCACGTTCCGCTTTTGCCACAGACTAAACACCTTATAAACGAAGAGAGGCTTTCACTAATGAAATCGTCTGCTTACCTAATTAATACTTCACGTGGTCCGGTGGTGGATGAAAAAGCGCTGGTGAGCGCACTTAAGAGTGGGGTAATCCGCGGCGCTGGTCTAGATGTGTTTGAAGCAGAGCCAAAGTTGGCTAAAGGCTTGGTCAAGTTAGACAATGTGACAGTTACTCCGCATATAGCTTCAGCTAGTGAAGAAACAAGGGGGAAGATGTCAGAGTTGGTTGGATTCAATATTAACGAATTCTTCCTTGGTCACGACGCTCCCAATAAAGTTTAGCCAAAATAAAACTACTCCAAACCCGCCAACCCGGCGGG
>CEQS01073660.1_pt1 | contig 10782 bp, 5 predicted proteins | sample 530981 | NCBI WGS metagenome assembly CEQS01 (sample SAMEA2621176, study PRJEB7988) | marine metagenome | biome: marine biome (ENVO:00000447); feature: mesopelagic zone (ENVO:00000213); material: "saline water (ENVO:00002010), including plankton (ENVO:xxxxxxxx)" | depth 800 m
TCTAAGTCCATTAGCATGGGCAAGCCTATAAATACCAAGTTTGATGAAGATTATCCATTTATGCATCCTGATGGAAATGCACTCTATTTCGCCTCTAAAGGACATAATAGCTTGGGTGGTTATGATATTTTCGTATCCCGACTTGACGCCCAGGGAAACTGGACCGCGCCAAAAAACCTGGATTTTGCCATAAATACCCCGGCAGACGATTATTTATTTATAACCGACATGAGCGGGGAAACGGCCTACTTTACATCCAATAGGGAAACACCTGCCGGAGAGGTTAGTGTTTATAGAATAAATATGGAGCGCGTTCCATTGGACTTTGCTTTTGTTTATGGAACCTTTAATTCTAATGAGACTAAGAAAGCCCACATTAAGGTAGTCGACGCCGAGACAGAGGATGTAATTGGAGAGTACGATACCGATGAAAACGGGAAGTATAAAATAAAGCTACCCAATCAAGGTAAATTCAACTTCATTGTAGATTATGAAAACAGTACCGTGGCCCATTCGGGTTTAGTTGAAATACAGGAGAGAGATGCGTTTAAGCCCCTAAAGCAAACCATGGAGGTATTGAATCAGGGAGCAGAAGATGAAAAGCTGGTCATCAAAAACCTAGTTGATGAGGAAGTGGAAGAGGATGTTGAGCTAACGGCAGAATACCTTAAGAGTAAAGCAAAGCTTAAAGTAAATAAGGACAAGTTTAAGGATCGAAAGAAACCGAAACCGGAGTTGGTTGTGGACGAAGAGCCTGAGAAAACTACACCGGTAGATACCACCGACCAAATTGCAAGTAACGAACCTGTTGACGTAGGCAAAGCTGCAACCTCAATAGCAGGGGAGAAAAGAATTGATGAAGTGACTTCTTCAGAAGGTCCCAGTTTGGTTGATCCAGGCAATTCAGATTCTTCAGGTGAACCAGGTACTTCTGTAAGCAATAACGAGGGAGGTTCGGCCGGTGGTGGAGGTGCTTCTTCAGGTTCAGTAGGAGCGGCTGGAGCCGCCGGAGCCGCAGGGGTTTTGGCTGCGAAAAAACTAAAAGTTGAGAGTGATAACCCCGATAAAGAAGAAATTATATCCGTTACTTCGAATAACAAAGAGGCTTTAGAAAACGATGAAAAAGTCTACAATAAACAGGCAGATCTATCCAGGAACATTGCTTCTATGTCTAGTGCCGAAGCAGCTCAGAAAAGAACCGAATCGGATAAGATATTAGCATCTCTAAATGTTTCAGGAGCATCTGTTGATGAAAACTCCGCTGAATATGAAGAAGCACAGCGGTTGAAAAACGAGGCTGATGCACTGGATCGCAAAGCTGAAACCAGCAATAAGATTACGGAGCAACTGGCTCAAAATGCTCAACGATCTCAAGATTTACAACTTGTTTCAGAAACTTATTCTTCTAAGATTGAAAATCAAAGTGATGTTAACACCAACCGGGCTACCTATGACGAATATGAAGGTAAGCTGGATGAGAATTTGAATAAGCAGACTGGTTTAGGCGAAATGCAGAAGGAGTATTTGGCGGCCTACGAGCAAAAGGATGTAGCCGCTAAAAATCAGCAGGCTAAATCTCAAGCAATGCAACAGGAAATTACTGAGATTGAAGAAGATATTGAACAAAAAGAAACTAAACTGGCTAGTGCTAAGGGAAAGGAAAAATCGGAACTTGAAAGTCAAATTGCAACTGATAAAGCAGATTTAGTAACCGAAAAGGAGAATTTGGCGCTGGAGCTGGAACAGACTGAGAAGTTAAATCAGGAAGCTGCTTTAGCCAAAGCTGATCTGGATGCGGTTGATGAATTAATAGCACAGTCAAACGAAGATGAGGAAATCGCTCAATGGACCAATGATGTTAGTTATGTAGAATCTGTATCTCCAAGCGCCGGTTATGAGCCTGGAGCATCAGGTGGTAAATTAGCAGACGGTTCTAAGGGTTCGGATTCGACTATTATTGATAATACAGGGTCAGGAGATGTTGAAAGTACCAATGAAAGTGATACTTCCTCCAAAGGAGATAACCTGGCATCGGAAAGTTCAACCAGCAATACAGATGAAAATTCAACAATAGGTAGTGATAATGCCGGTTCTTCAGATGAAAATCAAACGGATAGTGAAAGTGATAGAGAGGTGAACTCAGAAGGTATGGAAGTAGTTAAGTCCACTTCTAATTCAACGGATGCTAGTTCCTCACAAGATGCAAATTCAGCTGATGGTAGTGCAAATTCAGGATCAAGTTCGGCCAGTAATTCAGGTACTAAGTTTGTTCAAACTGAAGCTGGAGTTGCTGTTGGTACTGCAGTAGCTGGTTCCGCTTCATCATGGAGTCCGGAAGATGTTAATACGAATGAAGTATTTGATATTGCTTCCGTTGAAGATTTAAATGAGAATGAACTTGCGGTATTATTAGACAGCAATTCTGAAAAAGCATCTGCATTTAATCCGGAAGAGACCAACGAAATGCTTACACGTTCTGACCAATCTGTGGGATCGATCAACAATTCGGGTTATAACAAAAAGTATATGGATCAATTCCTTGAATTGATTGAAGATGAAGGATCTGAGTATGAAAAAGCGGTAAAAACTTATGTGATCAACGAAAGTTGGTTAATGGATATTGAAAAGGAATTAAGTTATCTGACGGCCATTGAAGACGACGTACCCGAAGAATACCAGGATAATCTATTGGCGAGAATCAGTAATTTGGAAACACTTCAATCTTCCCGGTTTAGTAATACGGAAAGTTCACGTGAAAAAGTGCTTGATTTAGCGCAGGGCCAGGGAACAAGTGACGACTTAAAAGCGTTAACTGATCAAAGTAGGGGTGAGTTGAATGAGAAACTGAATGCTGTACCTGGTGATGAAGAAACTGAGCAGGAAGGAGATCAGTTAGCAGCCAGCTCTGGTGAAGAAGAGGAACCCTCTTCAATCACCGGTGATGGTGAAACAGAATCGAATGTCGAAGGGCAAGACCTACAATCTTCATCGTCTGAGAATCAGGGCGAAGCTGGAGGTGACCTGGCTGAAAATACAGGTTCAGAACCTGATAGTGATGCCGAGACGGCTAACACGCAAGGCAATGCCGAACAGGGTAATCTTGACGAAGAATCAGGGGCATCCTCTTCTGATGAGGGCGAAGGAACTGGAGGAGATGAGTTATTAGCTGTTTCGGGGCAGGACAATACTAACGAGGGTGGAGGTGAAGATGAAACCGGTTCAAATCAGGGAAGTTCAGAAAACACTGGTTCATCTGATAACCAAGGAAATGACACAGACAGTGACTTTGATGAAAGTGGTGCTGACGAGTCAGGTTCAACCGATGAAGACAATACCTCTAGTAGTTCACCATCCAATTCATTGGATTCAGAAAACGACCAGGGATCAACCGACTTAGGAGAAGAAAGTTCATTGAATAACTCTTCTGATAATAACTCGACCACTGATAATACTGGTTCTTCCAGTGGGGATGGAGATGGGGCAGGTGCTACCGAAAGCGAAAATAACTCTGCTGACAACAATACGCCAGCTGGAAATGCTTCCAATTCAAACACCGAAAATTCTTCGACCGATCAAGGTGGAAAAAGCAAACCCAAAACAGAGATTATTCCGGGAGAAAAAAGCGACCGTTTAGCTAAAGTCTTTACCGCTCCTGAAAAATCAATTGATGAAGTTGTAGGTGGAAAAACAGAAAGTGCTTCAGCCGATAAAGAAGTTATTGATGCCGAAGTAAGTGAGATGCAAACTACACTTTCTGAAAATGAAACTAAGCTGGCCTCTGCAAAAAGAAAAGAGCGAAAAACGCTGGGCCCGCAGGTTGAACAACAGAAAAGGGATGTAGCTGATGCTAAAAACCAGCAAGAGATAGCGGAATACCGAATTGAAGCCCTGGCAAGAGCTGCAGATCAGATTATTGCACTGGAAGAAGGTGAGGAAAGAGAGTCTGAAAAAGAGGTGAAACGTGCCGAAACCTTAAAGGTAGAAGCAGAAGAGAAATTTGCTGCCGCTGATGCTCGTGAGGGAGAAAAGGCAAGAGGTAAAAAGAAGAAAAAAGCAAAAGCGGTGGACGTGGCTAACCTGAAAGGTGAGGGAGAAAGAAAGTTAGCGCAGGCAACCGCATCGGAACAACTAGCCGCTGAAATGGCCGAATTGGAAGACGAAGTGATTTACACGTATAAGAATACACCTGAGTCGCTTCCTGTTTCCAATAAACGTTTGAGCCAGGCAGAGATAAATAATATCAGACAGACTCCTGAGTTTGCCAATTATGACGCTACCAGAAAAGAAGCTGCTGAGTATTACAAGAAAGCTCAGGTAGCTTATGTGGAAGCCGAGAAATTGGAGAATGACAATAAGTCGAAAGAATCTGAAATTAAGAAGTTAGAAGCTGAGCTTGAGGAAGAGGGGGATGTTGACAGAATAAACGAGTTACAGACTAAAATAAAAGAGTTGAAGGATGCGGTTGTAGTTAATGAAGAAAATGCAGCGGCTTATGGAGAAGAATCCAAACGATTGTATAGCGAATACAATCACACGAATAACCAGGCGGTTAGGATGATTAAATCACAAGACCCACAATTGCAGGAAGACTTAGTGGCTTATGCGAATCAATTAGAGAATCAAGGGACGTATGCGGTTGCACCAATTGCTGGAAGTTCATTGGATAAAGATGATCAGGAAGGTTACTCTCCAGATGCCTTTTCACGAGTGGTTAAAGGAATTGATGATTATCCTGCCGAACTTACGGATGCCATTTTTGATATGATGGACTTTAATAAATCTTTGTACAACAGTGACAACCCAATTCCGGTCGATACCAAACTGCCTGGAGGAGTAGTTTACAAGGTGCAAATTGGGGCATTCAGAAACCCACCACCCGATGATGTTTTTAAAGGATTTGCGCCGGTACGAGGTGAAAATACAAGACCGGGTTGGGTAAGGTATACGGCTGGATTGTTTACTTCTAAAGATCAGGCCAGGCTTAAACGAAACGAGATCAGAGCCCTGGGTTATGGCGATGCGTTTGTAGTAGCCTATAAAGATGGAAAACGAATTAGCTTATCTGAGGCCGACCAATTGATTGCAGAAGGTTATAAGCCAGATGTAAGTTCCGGGCAGCAAGGTTCATCTTCGACTGCTACCACTGCTGCTCCTGGAGAGGTTATTCCGGTCTCGAGTATACAAGGATTACTATATACCATTCAGGTCGGGGCATTTAGAAATCAGATTACTTCCGGTCAATTGTATGGCATTACTCCATTAATCGAGTACCAACAAAATGGATTGTTTAAATATGGATCTGGAATTTATAACGATCGTCAGAAAGCGGAATCGGATAAATCACAGGTATTAGCAGCCGGAGTATCGGATGCATTTGTTACTGCCTTCTACAACGGCAAACGTGTATCTTTGAATGAGGCAATTCAAATAGCTCAGCAAGGACCTGGAGTATTTGCTAATGAAGCCCCGGTAAGTGTTGGCGCTGGATCGGCAGTTTCAGGAAGTATTGTATTCAGGGTTCAGGTAGGTGCTTATCGCGAGGAAGTTCCGTTGGATGATGCTAAAATAATTTTGAGTTTGTCCAATTTAGGGCTGGACGTACAGCAAAATGCTGATATGACCACTTACACAGTTGGACGGTATGGTTCGTATGAAGATGCTAAGCAGGTACAAGAGAGAGTTACCGGCCAGGGATTGAATGGTGCTTTCGTTGTAGCTTATGAAAATGGAGTTCGAATCGAAGTTCAGGAAGCTATTAGTAAATTAGGTCAATAGAAAAATGATACAAATGAATTCAACAAATACTGAAGCAGAAGAGTTATTAGACGTTGATGTTTCAGAGAAAAAGAATAATTCGATTATTCTCTTCAACGATGAAGTCAATACCTTCGATTATGTAATTGAAAGCTTGATCGAGGTTTGTGATCATGATGCTATTCAGGCTGAGCAAGCTACTATTTTGGTACATTATGTTGGAAAATGTGATGTAAAAAAAGGAGACATGAATAAGTTAAAACCTTTGTGTGGTGAATTACTACGTCGGGGGTTGACGGCGGAAATTCATTAATAGATCCATTACATAAACCGTAAGGGAGTTTGTCCTGAATCAAAATACAAAGTGAATTGAAACGGTATAGACTTTTCTATTTTCTCTTAGCCTTGTTTTTTTTATTGGTTGCAATTTGGTTTGTAGCTATACCACTGGCTAACCTGGGAACTTCCCACCTTCGAATTATTGAAGCTATAAACACCGATGAAGGTGATCTGCTTTGGTTGATGATCCAGGCATACCGGAATGGCAATTTTGACTTGGGTTCCAGTCCATACGGAATTCTGTATTACAATACCTGCTTGATTTTAACTTATATGCTGGGGTGGTTTACCCAAGTAACGGATACTCATATGATTGTTATTACCCGATTGGTCTCGTTTTTTGCATTAATAGGAACTTCTACCGTTGTGGCAAAATATGCGCATCGATTCAAAATGGGGCAATGGGGCTTGGTATTTATTCTAACCTTATTAGGAAGCCAGGTGGCTATTCGTTATGGGCTTATGTTGCATCCTGATATGCTTCAGGTGTTTTTTATTGCACTGGGATTGTATTGCATAGCGAGCTACATGGAACAGGCTAAACCGAAATGGATCTTACTCGCGATGGTAATGGCAGGCCTGGCGTTTTCCTCAAAGTACAGCGGATTAATACTGTTACCGCTCATTGGTATTGCTCTACTTCTTAAATATAAGATGTATTACAAGACCATCCCATTAAATGTTATTCGAGCCGTAAATATCATTGGCTCGGCATTGATATTTACTAGCATTCAACTGTTATATGCAAGCAGTTTTGCTCCGTCTATTACTGAGGTGGGTTGGCTTTCATTTGTACTTACCGTTGGAACCATAATTTCGGTATTCGTTTTCGTTTTTCACGTTGCGTTAATTTTTAATCAACGTTTGTTTCAGAATGAATGGATTCGGTTTTTAGCCATTAAAGTCTTTTTGGCTTTTGTTATTGGATTTGTCTTTGGATTAACCTTCTGTTTTGCAGCCCCCCAGGGAATAATTGATCTTCAGTTTTTCTCTTCTTTTTTGGCCATGACCAACGAGCATGTCGATGGGTTTTGGTTCAGAGAGAGCAGTGGATTTATTGGGTGGGTTGAAGAACTTCTTAAACCTAATGTTTTGAAGTTGTTCTGGTTTATTCTTGCTTGTTTTGGGTTAATATGGGCTCTGTTAAAAGGTCAAATTAGATTAAATAATTGGTTGGTTCCTAAGTTAATTCCGGCCTATTGGATCGTACTTTATTTTGCTGTCCTAACCTTTGGTGTTAATTCCAAATTTCCCCATTACCTGTTACCCGTTCTTCCTTTCTTATTTCTTTACGCAGGTTATGTGTTGTCACAGACCATTGAATTACTTCGGGCTAAGTTAGCTGAGAATAAATTGGAATTGATTCATTTTGCCGTTTTTGGAATTCTGGGTGTTATCTTAAGTTACCAGGCTTTGAATTACAGGAATACCGAGGTAGCTAAATTTCAAAACTCACCTCGAATTGCCATTGGAGAATGGATGGATGAAAACATTCAGGAAGAGATTTTTATTCTGGCTGATAAATACATTTATATTCCTCCAAGACAACGTTTCAAAGCCTTAACACTTTGGGGAATATCCAGCCAGGTAATAGAAGAAACCAATCCAGATTATTTAGCAATTCAATACGATATTTATTCGCAGTTTTTGGACATTAATCGGGTTGATGAATATTTACATGGTAGAGAACTTTACCTGGATCGAAATCAATTGTATACCAAGCTGATTAATAATACACATCCCGGATATGAACTGGTTAAGGACTTAGGAGAAAATAAACTTTACCGGAGGCGAGAAGCCAATTAAAGGCTGGGGATAATGTAACAACGAAAAATAAAAAAGGCGCCTTTTAGGCGCCTTTCTATAATAAGATATCGAGATATTTTCTACTTCACTTTATCAACTATCGCTTTGAAAGCTTCGGGGTGATTCATGGCTAAATCTGCTAAAACCTTACGGTTTAAGTTTACATTAGCTGCCTTGGTTTTTCCCATAAATTGAGAATAAGACATTCCATTTACCCTGGCACCTGCTCCAATTCGTTGAATCCAAAGTGACCTAAAATTTCTTTTTTTCTGACGCCTGTCTCTGTATGCATAAGTCAATCCTTTTTCGATTGCATTTTTTGCTACAGTCCAAACATTTTTACGACGACCAAAGTATCCTTTGGCCAATTTCATGAATTTTTTTCTTTTAGCTCTTGCGGCTACCGCATTTACTGATCTAGGCATATTTTAAGTTTTTTGAGTAGTTGTGAATTTCTGTTTCAAATTGCTTAGTTACAAATACTCGGGTTTAAACATTAGAACCTTCCACTCCATGTGGAAATTATTTCATACACAATTGTTGCTTAATACTAGCTTCATCTGACTTATGAACCAAAGTTGAATGCGTAAGATTACGCTTTTGCTTTGTTCCCTTTTTAGTCAAGATGTGACTTTTAAAAGCATGCTTTCTTTTAATCTTACCAGAACCTGTGAGCTTAAATCGCTTCTTGGCACTGGACTTTGTTTTCATTTTCGGCATGTTTTACACGTTTTTCGTTCAACACTTTTATCTCGATTCTTATTATATCCTATTTCTTCTTCGGAGTTAAGAATACAATCATTCTTTTCCCCTCCATTTTCGGCATTCCTTCTACATCGGCAATATCAGATAATTCTGACGCCAATCGGAGAAGCAATATTTCGCCTTTTTCCTTAAACAATATCGTTCGCCCTCTGAAGAAAACAAAAGCTTTCAGCTTTGCTCCATCTTCCAGAAACTTACGACCGTGCTTTAATTTAAACTGGAAGTCATGTTCGTCCGTATTTGGGCCAAACCTGATTTCCTTAAGAACAACTTTCTGCGCCTTATTTTTAATCTCCTTTTTCTTTTTCTTCTGCTCAAATAAGAACTTTTTGAAGTCCATTATTTTAGCAACAGGAGGCTTTGCAGTAGGAGCAATCTCAACTAAATCTAGTCCCTCATCCTTAGCACGTTGAACGGCGATACTAGTAGCAACGACCTTGGCCTCTTCACCATCTACCACTAATCGTACTTCAGGTGCAGTGATTTTGTCGTTAATTCTTTGCTTTGGTTCTTCCCTTCTTTGAGGTTTAAACCGGGGTCTTCTTTTAGCTATGGCTGTCCTATTAAATTAAACAATGTGGAGACTAAAACTCCTTTATCAATTCTTTTATTTCCTTATTTATCAAATCCACGAACGCTTCCGGTTTCATAGAACCTAAATCGCCGTGGCCTTGTTTTCTAACCGATACTTCACCATTTTCTTTTTCCTTTTCGCCAATAATAAGCATGTAAGGAATTTTACTTAGCTCTGTATCTCTAATCTTTCTCCCAATTTTTTCCGAGCGATTATCTACATAACCACGCAGGTCATTTTGGGCGAGCAAAAGTAGAGTTTTTTCCGCTACATCATCGTATTTCTCTGAGATCGTGAGAATAGCGAATTGATCAGGTGCCATCCACATGGGGAATTTACCTTCACAGTGTTCAGTAAGAATGGCCACAAACCTTTCCATAGAGCCAAAAGGAGCCCGATGAATCATGATAGGACGGTGCTTTTTATTGTCACTTCCAATGTATTCCAATTCAAATCTTTCCGGTAAATTATAGTCAACCTGAATGGTTCCCAATTGCCATTTACGCCCAATAGCATCCTTAACCATAAAATCTAACTTGGGTCCGTAGAAAGCAGCCTCGCCATTTTCAATGGTTGTATTTAACCCTTTTTCTTCTGCTGCCTGAATAATTGCGGACTCTGCTTTGTCCCAATTTTCGTCGCTTCCAATGTATTTTTCGGGAGTATCCTTATCCCTAAGGGAAATTTGGGCTTCATAATCATCAAAGCCCAAGGACGTAAATACGTACTGAACCAGGTCAATCACTTTTTGAAATTCTTCAATCAGTTGATCCGGGCGTACGAAGAGGTGTGCGTCGTCTTGCGTAAAACCACGAACACGTGTTAACCCATGCAATTCACCGCTTTGTTCGTACCTATATACCGTTCCAAACTCGGCATACCGCACCGGCAAATCTTTGTAAGACTTAGGGCTCGATTTATAAATTTCACAATGGTGTGGGCAATTCATTGGTTTCAATAAAAACTCTTCCCCATCTTTTGGAGTAGATATTGGCCTAAAGCTATCCTCACCATATTTTTCATAATGGCCAGAACATACATACAAATCCTTGTTACCTATATGCGGGGTCATAACAGGATCATAACCTGCTTTTATCTGAGCTTTTTTCAAAAAATCTTCCAATCGGCTTCTCAATGCCGCACCTTTAGGAAGCCAGAGTGGTAATCCTTGTCCAACTTTTTCTGAAAAAGTAAATAACTCCAATTCCTTACCCAATTTACGATGATCTCTTTTCTTGGCCTCTTCAAGCATTTCCAGGTATTCATCCAATTCCTTCTTTTTTGGAAATGTAATACCATATACCCGGGTCAATTGTGTTTTGGTTTCGTCACCTCTCCAATAGGCACCGGCAATACTTGTTATTTTAACCGCTTTAATGAACCCTGTATTGGGGATATGGCCCCCTCTACACAAGTCTGTAAAGTCGGAATGGTCACAAAACGTAATTTCGCCGTCAACCAGGTTTTCAATCAGTTCAACCTTGAACTCATTCCCTTCCTTTTTGTACTTGGCCAGGGCATCTGCCTTGCTCACTTCCTTCATT
>CEQS01071866.1_pt1 | contig 10748 bp, 10 predicted proteins | sample 530981 | NCBI WGS metagenome assembly CEQS01 (sample SAMEA2621176, study PRJEB7988) | marine metagenome | biome: marine biome (ENVO:00000447); feature: mesopelagic zone (ENVO:00000213); material: "saline water (ENVO:00002010), including plankton (ENVO:xxxxxxxx)" | depth 800 m
CCCCTCTTCCATCGGGACCACCGGTACCAATATCAAATGATGATGACGACAATGACAGCTCTCCTTCTGGGAATGGCAACACCAGCCAGGTCGCTCGACCAACCACAACCACACCGAGCACTACCCCGCCAGTAGAACCCGTCTCACCAATCCCCGAACCAGAGCCAAACTTCTTCTCACCCGAAACTCCTGTTATCGGGCCGGCGGTAGCAGCGATCGGTAAGACCTTTGAAGAAACCATTCTCCCAGCGATTGAAAAAGTTACCGACTTGGTTGAACCACTCAAACAGGAGGAAGCCAGACCGCGTAGCACCGATGCAGTCGGTGTTGGTAGTGCTGCGGTAGTGACCTGGTTTAGTTTGGCTAGAATGCCATTTTCCCTTTCGCATTTTGGTCGTCTCTTTACCCACGGCTGGGCCAATATCCTGGGCTTGTTTGCTATTAAGCGAAGGCGACCTTGGGGTACAGTTTATGACAGCATCACTAAAGCACCGCTTGATCCCGCCTATGTTGAAATTTATGACCAAGATGGAAATCAAAAGGGTGAAGCTATAACCGACCTAGACGGTCGCTACGGTTTTCTGGTAGAAGAGGGTGTCTACACCATTAAAGCTAAGAAGAATAACTACATTTTCCCGTCTAAACACCTTCACGTGACTGGAGAAGACACTATTTACAGCAACCTCTACTTCGGTGAACAGATTCGCATCAACGACACCGCTGCGTTTGATATTCCGATGGATCCAATCGAATTCGACTGGAACCAGTACGAGAAGCTGCGTACCAAACAAACCCACTTCTACCATCGTCTCGATCCTATAATGGCTCACACTATGCGTATCCTCTTTTACGCCAGCATAGCTTTAACAGCCTGGCAGTACTACTCACTACGTGACGCTTATTCTCTTATCCTCTTGGTCGCATATATAATCTTGTTAGTAATCTTCTTCGCCCGCCGTCGACCACCATTATTCGGAGTAATTAAGAAGTACGGCTACGTTCTACCGTATGCAGTGGTGAAAATTAAGTACGGTAGTACGATCTTTGCCAAGAAAGTTACCGACCAGTACGGTCGTTACGTCGCCATCGTACCAAACGGTACTTACACCTTGGAGATTGACGAGAGAGTTAGTGAGCGAGAATACGAAACAGTAGCCAGTAGAGAAATCACTGTTAAGAAGGGGGTTATTAATGAGCATATAGAGTTGTAAAATTATCACTATGAACAAAGATCACGGGGAAAGAGAAATAAATAACGATCCAGGCGACAAACGTTCAGAGTTGATGTCTATTGTGGCCCACCAACTACGTGTGCCGCTAGCCTCGATACGCCTAACCCATCAGACCCTACTTGATAAAGAGATGCACGAAATAACTGACAGTCAGCGTCGCCTACTACAACAAGCAGAGTCTAGCGCCAAACGAATCGACAACCTGATCGGCGAATTATTCCACCTAAGCTCAATTGAGAGCACTGTCGATAATCCTCAGCATGCCCCAGGTAGTCTTGAACATCTAGCCGACGACGTTATCAATCTACTCTCACTTCAAGCGCAACAAAAAGACATCACTCTTAAGCATTCATACGCCACTGAACCAAAACTGGTCAACTTCGACCACAACAAACTCCAGGAAGCAGTGACTAACCTTATAGATAACGCTATCAGATACACTCCAAATGGTGGATCAATCACCGTAACCACTGAGTACGACGATAAGAACGCTAAATTAAACGTGGCCGACACCGGAATTGGCATAGCCGACGAGCAAGTAACTGGATTATTTAAAAAATTTGCGCGGCTAGAAAAATCAAAAACTATCAACCCGGAAGGACTCGGACTCGGCTTGTACATTACCCAACAAATAGTCAGCCGACATGACGGGGAACTTAAACATTCACAGAATAGCCCTGAAGGGACTGTGTTTACCGTCATTTTGCCACTTTAAAAGTGTGATACAATTCGCCTAAATACTTAGAAATTTATGGACGACGAAGGAAAAACTATCGATATTCAAGAAAAAATCACCGACTTCGGACAACGTGAGCTTGGTGACGTTAAAGTAATGATGATTGAAGACGATCCATTTGTAACAGAATTAGTTTTACACAAACTTTCAAAACAAGGTTGTATCCCCTATTCAATCGCTAACGGGAACGACGTGGTAAACACAGCTATTCAATTTCAGCCGGATATTATCATCCTTGACTTAATGCTTCCAGGCGCCCAGGGTGAGGATGTTTTAGTCACCCTAAAAGAAAATGAGGTTTTGAAAGACATACCGGTAATTGTTTTCTCGAACAAAAGTACCCCGAAAGATATTGACCACTGCAAGGCGTTAGGCGCCAGTGAATACTTCGTCAAGTCATCAACCGAACTAACTGACCTAGCGGTAGTAATTAAGAAACTAACCAAGGGAGACTAGTTCTTGCGGTCGTATGTCTATACGACTATTTTTCAAATTTGGCGCAGCATCTGTCTTGGCCTACAGCGCCATGATTCAGCTTTACCAATTCCAAACTTGGTGGTTCATTCAAAATGTAAACCTGATTTTTCACGAAGCTGGCCATGTTCTTCTTCTTTTTATGCCGCACTTCATCACCTTGATTGGTGGCAGTATATTTGAAATTGGACTACCCTTAGCCATTACTTTTTACTTTATTAAAAAGCATTATTTCTTTTCCGCCGCCTGTACTAGTTGGTGGCTCACTACTGCTTGTTTGAGTGTGGCAATCTATGCAGCAGACGCACAAGAACGTACCCTGCCACTAATCACCGGCAATATTGCCCAGCACGACTGGTTCAACATTTTGGACTTACTCGGCCTCCTGCGCTACGACAACCAAGTCGGGCTGATGTTTTGGTGGCTGGGAGTGGCGTCTGTAATCTTATTATTTACCACCCTCTATCACGACAAGGACGTACAGGCCCTATTCAACCGTCACCGATTTAGCTAGATTGCGCGGCCGGTCAACGTTAAGTCCTTTTTCAATACCAATGTAATAAGCTAGAAGCTGCATCGGAACAGTGGTTACAACCGGCTGTAATATAGGGTGAACTTTTGGTATATGGAGAACATCATCGGCTACTTTTTCTAAGTCGGCATCACCCTCTGTTCCGATCGCTAAGACTGGCGCTTTTCTAGCGCGCACCTCTTCTATATTGGAAATCATTTTCTCATACACGTCGTCTTTCGGCACAATCGCAACTAGAGGGAAATTCTCATCCAGCATAGCGATCGAACCATGCTTGAGCTCCCCGCCGGCGTAAGCCTCAGCATGGATATAAGTTACCTCTTTTAGCTTAAGCGATCCTTCGTAAGCAATCGGAGTATGGAATTTACGACCAATAAACATGGCGTCGCGATAATTAGCATATTTTTTAGCCACTACTTCTATCGCTTTTGTATCTTTAAGATATTTTTCCAGTATTTCCGGCAACTTCTCTAACCCAGCAGCAATCTCCTCACCCTCCTCTTGAGTCATGCCTTTTTCTCGGCCGATCAATAGAGTCAATAGTACAAACACCGTTAATTGAGAAATGAAGGCTTTGGTTGAAGCTACTGCCACCTCTGGTCCAGCGTGGTTATATACCCCTGCATCAGTTTCACGAGCAATGGTCGAACCGACGGCATTTACTATTCCTAATGTAAGCAAATTTTGTTCTTTGGCCGAGCGTAGCGAGGCCAAGGTATCAGCCGTCTCACCGGACTGAGTTACTGCCAAGACCGCGCTGTTTTTATCCGGCAAATTACGTTTGTAGCGATACTCACTCCCAAGCTCTACATCAACCGGCAATCCAGCATATTCCTCTAGTATGTAGCGCCCAACTTCCCCAGCGTAATATGCTGAACCACAACCAACAATTACCAGTCGGTTAAGTGAGGTGAGCTGATCAAGTACTGGCTCTAACCCGCCCAACTTGGCCCGCCCCTTATCGACCAGCAAACGACCACGAATCGTATTTTTTATCACTTCTGGTGCTTCAAAAATCTCTTTGAGCATGAAGTGTTCATAACCCTGTTTTTGCACCTCTTCAACATCCCACTCCACTGTCTCTGGTTTTTTATCTCGTTTCTGACCTTTGAGAGTCATAATCTGGTAGAAATCTTTGGTCACCACTGCATATTCGCCGTCCTCAAGATAAATCACGTCTTTTGTGTGAGCCAAGAGGGCCGACGGATCTGACGAAACTAAGTTACCGTCCGACGCTAACCCAAGCACAATCGGACTACCCATACGAGCTGTCACGATTGTACCTGGTTGATTATTAGCGATTACCACCAAACCGTAGGTGCCGCGCACCATCGCTAGTGCCGATCTAACTGCTTCTAGCAAGTCACCCTTATAAAGAGTTCCAATCAATTTAGCTAGTACCTCGGAGTCAGTTTCTGATTCAAAACTAATACCTTGAGCCTTTAGTCCCTCTTTCAACTGTCGAAAGTTTTCAATAATACCATTGTGAACAATCGCTAGAGAGCCGGACATATCTGTATGCGGATGTGCATTGACTTCAGTGGGAGCACCATGAGTAGCCCAGCGAGTGTGCGCAATACCGGACGTACCTGAAAGCGGAGACTCAATTTTCTTGGCCAAATTATCGATTGGCCCGACCGCTTTAATCGGGGCGTTTCCGGGAATAAATATTCCAGCAGAGTCGTACCCGCGATATTCGAGAGTCCTTAGTCCTTCTAACAATATTGGTGAAGCGGTTCGACTTCCTACGTACCCAAAGATCCCACACATAGATAATTTAGTTAAATTCACTCATAGCGTATATGCTATATACTACCACCGCTATTCTAAAAAGGTTTCAGGGTATACAATTTACAAATATGAAAATGAATTCTTTTGACCGGAGCGACTTAACGTTGATCACTTCCGTCACTGGTCTTTTAGCTAGTTTATTGCTTACGTCCACCGCTTGGGGCACCGAGCGTCTCTACCCCCTTGCTCCGATCATTAGCAGCTTCACACTCCCTCATACAATTCAAACAATTTTATTTTACGTAGTTTTCATTGGCCTGCCACTAAGTCTTCTCTATAAGCCAGGTCGTAAACAGATTTTGAGCATCGTGTTGTCTTCCTTGGCAATACTAGTACTTCTTGACAACACCCGCCTTCAACCTTGGGTTTTTCACTACGGCGCCATCTTATTAATGTTTTCAGCTTTTGTTCCTGGTAAATGGATAACTCAAGAAAAAGTCCTAGACGCCGCCAGAATTGTAGTCGGTGGAATTTACTTTTGGAGTGGAATACAGAAAATGAATTTCCGCTTCATGAATGAGATATTCCCTTGGTTTACTAAACCACTCTGGGAATCAGGCGCTAGTAGCGACATTGTGCTGTATTTTGTTGCCACCTTAGGTATTCTAGTGCCCTTTATTGAAGCCTTTTTTGCCCTCGGCTTCTTTGTGAAGAAAGTTAGAATTTACGCAGTACTATCAGCCTCCAGTATGTTGGTATTGGTTTTAGCTTCAATTGGCCCGACTGGTCACAACTGGAATAGTTCGGTCTGGCCTTGGAACCTGGCTATATTCTCTTTTGTTCTAGTCTTGTTTTGGCGCACTGATTTTACCTTACCTGAATTCATTAGACGTCAACAGCAGAACGTTCTGGGATTAATTATGTTTGCTTTATTCTGGGTAATGCCGATTGGCAGCTACTCCGGCCTAGTGGATCACTACCTAGCTTGGTCGCTTTACTCCGGCACCGTACCAGAGGCGGCACTGTATGGAGACCAAGATTTTCTAGAGACACTTAGCCGCGAAGCTAGGGATGGAAAACTTCAGGTTCATGAATTTTCCGTCGACAATATAAATATGGTTCCCTATCCAGAAGTCCGAGTATTCACCGCTATTTTTGACCAGCTTTGCCAACAATATCCTGAGCAAAAGCTACGAATGGAAATCCAGACTGATTTCACTCCCACCGCCGAACCAATAGCATTAACTTGTAATTAAAAAAATCGAGCAATTAGCTCGATTTGTTATTCGGCTTCCTTGGGAAATATGATCTCAATCAACCTCGTAGCATAGAACACTCTTGCTACCTCACCCAAGTTTTGCAGTTTCTGAGCATGCTGCAGTATACCCTTCTCAAAAGCCTGACCTTCCTTGGTGAGGTTAAGCCATGCTTCTTCAAAGTTTACATCATCAGGGGATCGGGCGAGCTCCATCAGCTGTCCAACGGTCACGCCTTCACCAGGCTCAACGTTGGAATGAAAGACTCTTCCGCGAAAGAAGTCTGTCATGCGTTCTGGAGAAATCGGTGGCAGATCCAATACCCGCCTGATTGGCACAAGAGAATTCTTAGATCCAGCCTTTTTGGGCTTGGGGAAGAATTTTTGCAAACCTTCACCTGAATAGAGAACCTCGGTGGTAACTCCGGTCAACTTAGCAATCTTGTCGAGCTGGTCATCAGAAATTTGCCTTCTTCCCTTCTCGAAATGCGCCATGAACATTTGGTCTACTTCAACCCCAGCATCAGTCAGAGTTTGAAGCATTTTAAGACCAGCCTTCTTGACCGCCGCTCGGATGTTTCGGCCGAGCAGCTGCTCAGTCGGCAGGTCAGGCTGTGAAGCTCTATCACCAACATCACCAGCTGCTGACAACTTACTGTCGTCCGAAATCTCGACATCGATTTCAGGCGCAGTCTCGACTTCGTGTTCAACTAAGGCGGGACCCTCTTTGGGTTCAGGCTCCGATTCGCCCATCTGCAAACTGCCAGCAGATTGTAGAGCCTTCCTCATTCGCTCTTCACGCTCTTCGTCGGTGTCGGCGTCGAAGAAAAGTGACTGTCTGTCTTCCCCGCTGAAACCAAGAACATTAGCGATAGCAAGCTCTCGGTCTTCACCGAGCGCGCCCTGTCCGAGCTTATACCCGATAATGATACGCGAATTGATATCAGCCTTGACTGCGACCGAGTCGATATCAAGACCGAGTAAGCGAGCACAAATGATTACGTTGCGCCCAAAGTTTTCGATCCGGACCGCTTCATCCAGATTAGTGGAACCATCAGCCATTTTCACCTCCTTCGTGTTCCAAACTCTTTGTTTAGTTCCTCGACTACAGCCGGGAACCGCTCCTCTAAATACAAGTCTTCGTCAACCACCGGCAAGCCATCTTTCGATAATCTACCGGTGTTAATCAGATGCTGTCTAATAACCTCCTCACGTTTTGATTTCGTGGTTGCTTGCACAGCTAGTACATCAGCCGGGATCTCTAAAACTTGAGAAATTCTTTGCACATTACGCGGGGTTAGCAGTCGCTCTCCGTGTGCAACCTCGAACAAGAACACTGCACTAGAGTGTAATTGGGCACACCTGGTAACTAGAATTCCTGTCATCTTGAGTAAGAATATGACAATCATCGTATTTGACGCCACCACTCGGTGGAAGTTAGGGTCGCTGAAATCCAACAGCGACCGTGATTGGGTCATGGTTGGATTTTCCTGCAACACTGCACCGCCTCATTTGTTTATGTTTGATTGTTTATAAATGAACTAACAACTAACTACTGAATGTAGCAAAGAATTTTCTTTTTTCTAGCCAAATAATACCCAGACCACACTATTCTGTTTCTAGCAAAAATCCGCCTGCTTGGTGATTCCAAAGTCTTTCGTAGACTCCACCGGCTTCAGCCAGTGTTTCGTGAGTTCCATCTTCAGTGATCTGGCCGTTTTCCATCACAATAATGCGATCCATTTTTCGCAAGGTTGAAAGTCTATGTGCAATCGCAATTACCGTTCGCCCTTCCATGAGATTCTCCAGAGCCTTCTGAATCGCTACTTCACTTTCGCTATCAAGAGCAGAAGTAGCTTCGTCGAGTACGAGAATTGGCGCGTCTTTAAGCATTGCCCGCGCAATAGCCACTCGCTGCTTCTGACCACCAGAAAGTTTGACGCCGCGCTCTCCCACTAACGTTTCATAACCCTCGGTCAACTCCATAATGAAGTCATGCGCCTGAGCCTTCTTTGCCACTTCGATCACCTCTTCATCAGAGGCCTCTGGTCGACCGTAGAGGATATTTTCGCGAATGGTGCGATGAAATAGAGCTGGTTCCTGTGGCACTACTGCGATAGCACGCCGAAGTGAATCTTGAGTTACAGTCGCAATGTTTTGATCGTCGATTTCAATCGATCCGGCATTAAGTTCATGCTGACGTAGCAGTAATGACACGAAGGTAGATTTACCAGCCCCTGATTGCCCGACCAAACCTAGTCGCTGTCCTGAAGCAATTTCTATATTAAAGTTCTCGAAGACAGCATTGTCATCAAACTTGAAAGTAACCTCTTTCCAGTTAATCGCCGCCTCTTGTGTAAGGAGCGGTGTCACATTCGGTTGATCTACAATTTCGTGATCAATCAACAAATCTTCTAGACCTTCCTCCATTTCCCCGAAAGCGCGAGCAGTTTCGTTAATAGCGCGACCAATGAACACAAGCGTGAAGGTGATTTGTGACACAAGTGAAAGTACAAGCACCAGCTCACCGCTCGTTACATTGCCAGCACGCCAGGCGGTGGTAAGGGCGAAAAACATTCCGGTACCGAAAACGAACAGGATGAGTCCATTAATAAGCAACATGCGCTCGGTGTACATCCAGTTGCGTTTATGTTTTTGACGACGATCTTCGGTCAAGTTGCAGAGCTCGACGTACTCAAGCGGAATTTTAGCGTATTGACGCACCGCTGTGATATTGGTAAAAACATCAATCGCTCGACCATTAAGTGCGGTACGAGACTCAGCGTGAGCTCGAGAGAGCTCACGCTTTTTAGGAGCCAGCTTACGGTTGTATTGCACCAACACAACTGTAAGCACTAAGAAAATGGCAGCAGAAACAGGATCAATCCACAGAATAAAACCGATAGTCACAATGAACGAGACCAGTGCTGTAAGGTGAGTCCAGAGCATCTCGGGAATAATTTCACCCATAGCGCCCACCACGTTGCCATACTTAGTTAAGATTGAACCAGCAAAACGATTGACGAAGTAGCCATGGCTATGGCGAAGCGTGTACTCCGTGATATGGTCAGAGCTAGTTTTCATAATACGCGTCACACACTGCATACCTAGGTACCCACTAAGGCGGAACATAAGCTGAGTGATTAAAACAACCAGTGGAAACAGGAGCGCATAGACCGTCACCATATTTCCCTGTCCAGCCTCAACCGCGTCGACAATAAGTTTAAAAAGATAACTTGATGACTGACTAACAACCGATGCAACGGTCACGACCAAAAAAGCACCAATAAACCACCACTTGTGTGGCTGCGCCATTGCGACCATGAACTTCATTGGAGTTTTAGGTAGAGATTGAGTTTGCATAGGTTATTGAAGACGCGACAATATATCTATTCTTACATACTTAACTACACATTAAAAAAGCACGACTGCTTAAACGAATCGTGCTTATCATGCGGCTTCACCACCATGAGAATCGCCTGTGTTGACTTTGGCGTAGATTTTGTACCCGACGCCGTCGATCGACAAAGCGTACATCTCTGTGTACGTTGACATGTCTTCGTCGTTCATTTGCGCCGTCTCCAGCGCGATGTACTGCTCGCCCTTACCTTCCACACGACGGATTTCATTTTCACCCAGCGGGTTACTTCTGATCGCATCGCGCAGTTCGGTCACACCAGCCTGATTAAGTTGCATAATCATACCTTTCTGTTGCGAACTCTGTAATCATTAAGTTGTCGGCGAATTGGATTTATTATAGCATGATCTTGGTTATATGTAAAGGTGGAGCCGGCCACCTCTTTTTTATAAGGATCCATACCCTGCACACCATATCCTGACAACCCAAAGTCTATAACAAAACCATGACGTCCATCTTCTGGCGGTTCTTCTGACTGACTTATCATTACATTACCAACATGCATATCGCGGTGATACAAACCGCGTTCATGCATCGCGTCTAAAAATTCACCTAGTTGTTCACAAAAGTCATCAATATCAAGCCAGTCTGGCAAACTTCCCATACCCCGCAAAATATCATCAATACTCTTTGCTGGTAATTTTTCCATGGCAAGCATTTTGTCTTGAGCAATCTCAGTTGAGTAGAAAGGCATCGGCACACTAATATTTGATCCTTCCAACTCCCCCGCTGCCTGATAGAATTCGCCATGAATATCAGCCTCTTGAGACATTGTACTCCTACCTCTTGGAGTCTTTTCTTCTTTTGCGAACTTATAACAAACCTCAGGGGGAAGTTCTCGAATTTCATTCTTATCTATCACAACAAAAGCATCACCTCCTTCGCCAATCACTCGCTGGTTTTCTTTGATTGAATCAATTACTTTCTTAATACCCTTCAAGTTGACCGAGATTGTTTCAACCCCTTCTACCTCACGAACTAAGTCAAACTTGAAAGTTCTTTCTAGGCGTTCCAAAATCAAACCTTCTGCAATAGCGAGAGCCTCGACTGCCGTCTCAGCGTTGTTTATTTTGGCCATGTTTTGCGGATGAGCCTCAAGAAATGCATTGGCCGGATCATCTAGAATTGTTTCTAACTCCCGCTCTGCTTGCACTTCCGGATCAACTGACTCATTTCTGTTTTCAGACGTTTCTTGATTGTTCATCGAATTTCAATAATGTGCTATTATCCTACCACTTTTGCGCGATTTGCTCAGCTGGTAGCGGTTCGAATGTCCCTCAGGCATTCTCACCATTTCCATTGCAGAGGCCTGTCGAACAATAAGTCCGGTTAGCTCAGCTGGTAGAGCGCTACATTGACATTGTAGAGGT
>CEQS01074304.1_pt1 | contig 10703 bp, 10 predicted proteins | sample 530981 | NCBI WGS metagenome assembly CEQS01 (sample SAMEA2621176, study PRJEB7988) | marine metagenome | biome: marine biome (ENVO:00000447); feature: mesopelagic zone (ENVO:00000213); material: "saline water (ENVO:00002010), including plankton (ENVO:xxxxxxxx)" | depth 800 m
ATCAAGGTTGGATGATGTATGCCTTTACGGTGGTGTATACCATGGGAGGGGTGGCTGGCCCTACCATTCAAAGTTTAATGAGTAATGAAGTGGCTGATGATGAACAAGGTGAGCTACAGGGTGCATTAACCAGTTTAGTGAGTATTACTACTATACTTGGCCCACCACTTTTCACCTTTATTTTCTCCTATTTTACCTCCGATGCATCACCGATTTCGCTCCCGGGTGCATCATTCTTTTTAGGGGCTTCACTGGCTTTGGTGTCAATGATTTTTGCAACAAAATCGCTATTAAAACATCACTAGGCTAACGTTTTTTCAGCGTGTTAAATTGATTTAACCCAACAACGATTTTTTGGTTGGCTTACAATATTTTAAGCTTTTGCCCAGTTATAATTACGAGTTCTTTGTAAAATCAAAATTCTGGGTATGAAAAAGTTATTGATAGGAGTAGGTGTGCTTTTGCTATTGAGCTTAAGTGCAGAAGCAAGTAAAAAGGTCATAAAGATGTCGGTTTATTTTGAAACCGATAAACATGAACTGAACGATCGGTTTATTAATGAACTGAAGCACTTTGTCCAGGAGAATACAAAGGGAAAAGATTTTGAACTGCTTGTACAAGGACACGCAGACCACCGAGGAGATTTAGCATACAATGATGCTCTTTCTCTACGAAGAGCCAACACTGTCAAGAACTTTATTGGGGAACAGGGAATTTCGAAAAACTTAATTGAGTTGTCTTTTTATGGTGAACGAAACCCAAAGAATCATTCAAAGTCCAGTCAACATTTATCACAAAACAGGCGGGTAGATGTTATCCTTAATATCTACGAATTTGAAACCCTTGAAGAAATTCAAGACGCATTAAAGGAGAATAGTGTTTCTAGTTTTGAGCTGGACCCCAGGCAAGAAGTACTTTTAAAAGCAAACAATGGGAGTAGGGTTTATATTCAGCCCAACAGTTTTGTCGATCAAAATGGAAATTTGGTTAATGAGAGGGTAACCGTAGAAATTAGCGAGGCCATTAAAACAGAAGAGTGGGTTGCCAATAACCTTTCAACAAAGACCAATGGTGAATTGCTTGAAAGCGGTGGAATGTTGAAAATAAGTGCGATAACTGAATCGGGGACCCGGGTTAATATTGATCCTAATAAACCGATATTGGTATCGATACCCAAGAGAAGCAATGGAAGAGATCAAAGAATGGAAATGTTTACGAGCAATGCTGGAAACATATGGGCACCAATTGGGGAGCGACCGCTCAATTTATCAGGAGTTGAAATGCGAGAGGTTCCTAAACGAAGATATGCCAATTTAAATTACCCAAAATACAAAGTTGATCAGAGTTCTGCTCCAAAGCGGCCCAAGCGCCCCAATCAACCCAGTGAACCACATGTTCCGCCTGAAATTGATGTGCATTGGAACGTACATTGGTATACCATTTTCAAACAAAAAAAGGTAGATAAGAACGTAGCCGAATACAACAATCAACTGGAGAAGTACTACAATAGGCTGGAGCGATATAAGCGAAATCATCGCCGTTATAGATTAGCTGAGTTAGAATATGAAAAGAAACTCAGGAAATACGAGAGTGATTTAAAGCTCTGGAATGCCAAGGTGAAGTGGGAAAGAGAAATGTGGTACAGCACACCTGAGTTTAAGGCTGCAAAACACATCCACGACTCAACTGATAATGTTTATGCAATGGCCTATAGAAAACAGATAGCCAAATGGAAAGAAGAACGACTTGAGAAAATAGAATCCCTGGCAGGCAAAATGGATGACCTGGGATTGACCAATAATGATGCATTGAATACCTATGTTTTTACCATGAACGAATTAAGCTGGATCAATGTGGATCGATTTATGAAATATCCGGCAAATCAGAAGAGAGACGTAATTATTGCGGACAACGATACTACGCGAAAGAAGGTTATGTTGGTTTTTAAAGACATGAATAGCACCTTGCAGTTGGCTAAGAATAACAATCATTATTATAAAAATGAACTCCCCAAAAACCAGAAAATATATGTGTTTGCTTTTAAAGTAAAAGATGGTAAACCCCAGGTATTCTTAAAACCTTTAGAATCTGAAGTACGTGAAGTTAAACTCAATTTCCGCCCCAGTTCATTCGCCGAAATCAAGAAAATTTTGGCTGACTTTGATCGAGGGTAATGTTAGAACTTGAAGTTATACATAGTCCCAAAAACAAATCGATGTTCGGGAGCCTCAACATTTTGTTCAAACTCGTATCGATAAAACACATTAAAAAAGTGTCCCAACGCAACCCGAAATCTGGTTCCTGCAGTGTATCGTTGCATGTCCCAGGTCTGCAAGTTAAATCTGCTTGAGTAGAAGTATTCGGCTTTTCCATATACGTTAAGCCGTTTACTGAACTTGTGGGTGTATGCAAATCTAAACCGGATACGATCTTCCAAAGTTGTGTTAAGTCCAAATTCCCGCTGAAGCCGAACCCTTAGCTCCATAGTTTCCTTATCAACGGAATGCCTTAAGAAATTATCCAAATCAATTCTATTGGTGTTTGTGATTCCCCAATCAGAAAACCGGTAGTTTAGTCCAACTTTATAATATTTGGTGGGTTTGTATTGTAATCGGGTTTGAATCAAATAGCGATAGAGGTTAGTGGCATTTTGGTCGAAACGAGCTTGTGTACCAACATTCACAATATACTTCTTATCAAAAGTTTTGGTTGCATTAGCACCTACCCACAATCGAAAATCCTTGCTTTGTGAGTTAGCAAGTATGGGAATACTAATTAGTGATATGATTATAAGTCTTTTCAAATGAATTATTTTGTTCTTTTATAATAGATCATAATTTTAGCCGAGTCCCTCAAAAAGTCTGCTTCCAGTATGTCATAGCGTTCTATGGTGGTGCCAATTCTTTCTTCCAGGTCTGCTTTTAACGCATTGGCATTTTCCGGTTTAATGTTTTCTACTTTTTCGTAATGAATCAATTGGGTAATTATTTCCGAACCAAATAAAAACCGTTCGAGGAAGAATGTAAGTCCAAGGATAGCAACATTGGTAAAAATGAGCTCGGCGTAACTAATTTTCTTGGTGCTAATGGCATTGATTACAGCCACGGCTATTATAATGAACATATAGCTCATTTCTTTTACCGGAATAGTAGTAGTACGGTACCTAAGAATGGAAAAAACGGCAAACAATCCAAATGCAAAGCCTATGCTCAATTTGGTAGAAGCAAACATGTGGCAGATAAAGAACACCACAGGGCTAAAAATCAAGTAAGTAAAGAGGTATTCACTATCCTTTTTTGTTGCGTTAAATACTTTAAGAATAATGGTGTAGGAGATAAGGATATTAAAAGCAAACCTTACCAGTAACTCCAAAAAATCCTTATCATAAAATTTAATGTCGAATAGTCTGGCCTTGGCTAAAACCATAAGGGTTATATCATTAAGCAGCAATTCCATTCTCTAATCTTATTTTTTCAAGTTTTGTAACAATGGGTTTAAATCGGTTTCTCTTTAATTGACCCTGATAGTGCATTACCGTGGCACAGTACTTTGAAAAGGAGTGGGGGTGAATCTTTAATTCTTTTAATGCCGTAACAAAAACGCTATTATAAGAAAATCGCTCTTGTTTTACCTCGGCGATAACCAAATTTTCAAACCTATGCTCCTCATTGTTTACAGACCCGGTTAAATTAAGGTCCAATGTAAACTTCTCTGTCATTTCCTTATTAGCAAAGGTCATTCTCTGATAATTCACATCTGATTTCATAGGAAGTTGATCAAATCCATAACCCAGCCTTTCTTTTAAAAACTGGTCGGTTAATTCACTTTCAATGTTGTCGAAAGAGGGGAGGCTGACCCGATCTTTAATCGTTAGGCCTTTATTGGACTTTGTTTTGATCTCGAACACGAAAGGGCCTTGCTCACTGTATTCCCTTGCACGAATTTTAATTCGATTGAGGTAGCCTGCGTGGTGTTGACGAAAGAACTCAAAGTTGGCCGTATCGAAGTACACATTTTTATAATCAAAAATGGCATTACCTCCCAGGTTAAGAATTACGACATGGTCTTTAATTCGATTTAGAAATTGCGCCAATTTATTTGCATGGAAAATGTACTTGGTATCAATTCTACCATCAAAATCAACCGATGCAAGTTGCTCCAGGCCAATGCCTGAAACAGAATTAATTATAGGGAGTGCAGTTTCCTTCAAATCGAACCTATTTGATAACTACTACCTCCAGTTTAGGTATGTTTACTTCTGTGCTCGACGCTGTTACCTCAAAGTCAACATATACAGGCTCTATTCCGTTGGCACAGTATAAACAGTCGGAGTAGGCAAAAGCCCGGTATTTACCTGGTCTCAATTCCGTAAAATGATAAGACCCATCAGAACTTGACCGAACGTCATCACTGCTTGTGGTACCTTCTCCATAAACCAGGTATACCCGTTGGTTTAGTAGTTGTCCAATACTAAGGGTATCTCCGTTATTGCCATTTATAAATATAGCGCCCAGGTTTCCTTTAGCCGTAGCTACACCTCCTTTTCCCGAGCCTTCACAATACCTATTGCCGTACAAGTCAATCTTCAACTCTCCAACACTTACATTTCTATCTTTCTTACCTATTTCAACAGATTTTGATACTTCACGAAATCCTGTGGAACAAGTATCACACTCGGATAGGATAGATACACGATACGTACCAGGGTTAAGGTATTTAAATTCAAATTCACCGTTTGTTCCGGTTCTCATGTCGTCGTCGTAATAGGTTCCGCCACCATAAGAAATAAAAATACGTTCACCCGGTGCTCCGGATATTGCTCGAATGGATCCGTTTTCTCCACAGTAGAATGTGGCCACAACAGCTCCTTTAAGTGTGGATTTTCCACCCTTTCCTGCCTCCTTTTTACAGGAGAAAAAGAGCATTGAAACCATAATTGAAGCACTAATAATAATCGTCTTTTTCATACTAGTTGTTTAATATCGTTTTGTATTAACTGCTGGACTATTGCTTAACAATTTTATAAATATTCTTTCCTATTTGTAATTCATATTTCCCTGGTTCCAGTCCGCCCAGGTCTATCATACCGGTTTGATCTTCAATCTTAGAACGATGGAATACCTGATCCTTGCTATTTCGAAGTATCACCCTTACCATTTCACCGGTATCGTTGTATACTACAAAGCCTGATTTCTCCGCATTTACATGCAATTTAATCTTTTGCTTATTGGCCTTGGTATAATCAAATCCAAGAACCTGAGTAGAAAGGTTTTTCTTACCGATGGATACATTCATGTACCTTTTTTCAGTACCACCGTCAGGAAACAATCCATAGCTTATGTCTCGATATTGCCTTTTGAATTTTAGTTTATGAATAAGGTTCCCCTGCTTGTCTGATAAGTAAAGGGTTTCTCCTTTTGAACTTAGCTTGAAATTAGTGTGAAAACCTCCCTTATTTGGTTGGTTATCGGCCAGTACCAACAAAAAACCTTTGCTTTTGATAATCACATTTTTTGGGATGGCCCATTTGCTTAGCATGGTTTTGTCATCGGAGAGGAAATATCCGCCAACATTCATATTCTCCGAACTTCCATTGTAGATCTCAATCCAATCCTCGTACTTACCTTCCTGGTTTTTTACCGCCGTTTTATTTACAGCAAGAACCTCATTAATAAAAAGGGATTGGCCGATTCCACTTACCGAATAAAAGCCAATGGTTAGAGCAACAATAATCTTTTTCATATATCAGTCAACAAGTCGTAAAAGTAAGGTAAAGCTTTTATACTGTCATTCAAATTACATAAAACTGGAATATTTTTTATAAACGGAAAACACGGTTTGATGAATTGACATAGGCACTCAAATTTTGTAATTCAACAGGTACTTTTAAAACAGTTACTCTGGATTGTTACTTTAGCCATCTATTTATAAAACATTAATTGAGTGTTAATAGCCGAACAAATTCTTTCATTTATTCTTAACCTCGAAAGTCCTATTTTGACGTTAGACGAGGTTGTTACCATGAATCCTTCTCTTAATTCTGAAACTCGCGAATTGATTCGTCAGTTTTATACCAAATATTATGTTGATGATAACAAACGAATGGCATTTATTGGGATAAACCCAGGGCGATTAGGTTCAGGATTGACAGGTATTGGCTTTACTGATCCGGTTAATCTGGAGAAGGTGTGTGGAATTCCTAATTCATTCGACAAAAAGCATGAATTGTCTTCCAGGTTTATATACGATATGATTGCTGAATTTGGTGGCACTGATAGTTTTTATAAACATGTATATATTACTTCGGTGGTCCCATTAGGTTTTACCAGAAACGAGATTAATTTAAACTACTACGATATTAAAGAATTGGAAAATGAGCTCATTCCTTACATTAAGGAACAATTCGAGAAGCAGATGCCATTCCTGCGAAGAGATGTCGCATTTTGTATAGGGAGAGGAAAGAACTTGAAATTCCTCGAGAAGTTAAACAAGCAGGAAGGCTACTTCGAAAAGATTGAAGTTTTGCCTCATCCAAGGTGGGTTATGCAGTACCGGCTAAAACGGAAACAAGAGTTTATTGACGAATTTGTTCGCGTTATTTCATCTTACTGCGTAGATTAATTGACTTACAACTTCAGTAACCGAATAATTTGCTTACTCTCCACTGATTTTAGTTCACCAACATCCAGATCTTCAAGTCTCATTTCTTCAATACCAACCCTTACTAACCTTAAACAAGGATAACCCACGGCAGCGCACATTTTCCTCACCTGTCGGTTTTTTCCTTCAATCAGCTTTAATTCAATCCAAGAGGTTGGCACCGATTTACGGAACCGAATAGGAGGGTTTCGTTCCGGCAATTGAGGCTCGTCTATGCTCCTTACTTGTGCGGGGAGAGTATCGTATCTTTTCTTTCCCACTTTAATGTTTACCCCTTTTTCCAATTGAGTAATTGATTGCTTATCAATATTTCCTTCTACTTGGGCATAATAGGTTCTGTTGTGCTTATTGTTTGGATTTAATAATTTGTTATTCAGTAATTTATCGTTAGTTATTAAAAGTAAACCTTCACTATCTTTATCCAACCTTCCTACGGGGTAAACATCCTTTTCAAGCTGTATCAATTTTGCCAGTCCAGGGTTATTTCCTTCATCCGTAAATTGGCTCAAATAGCCAAATGGTTTGTAAAAAACGTAGTATTTATTCATTAGTTCAAAAGTGTTTAAAAATACCAATCATCCTATTTTGTAATCAACAAAAACTAATTATATTAGCATACTAATAATATTAGTAATTGAATTAACCTTTTGGAAGTGTATAATATGGTTGTCAAAAGGAATAGAAAGGAGCTGAAATTATGTATATCGCAAAAAACCTCAAGTTTATCCGCAAACGAGAAAATCTAACTCAGTCTGATTTTGCCAAGAAAATTGGAATCAATCGCTCTCTGGTTGGAGCCTACGAAGAAGGTAGGGCGGAGCCAAAGCTTAAGACCTTGATGACCATTGCCAAACTATTTGCCTATTCACTGGATAGCCTTGTAAGTACTGAACTGGAGAAAGTGAAGAACGATGACATTTATAGGGTAGATGTGCCTGGTAATTCATTACGCATTCTTCCGATTGCAATTGATCGGGGAGAAGATCGGGAGTTGGTGAGCCTGGTTCCCATTAAGGCTGCGGCTGGTTATACAGCTGGATACGGAGATGTGGACTACATTGAGTCCTTGCCCAGGTTTATGATGCCTTTTCCGGAATTACCGCAGGATAGAACCTATCGGGTATTCCAGATTCAAGGTGAGAGTATGTTGCCGCTTCTTTCCGGCTCATACATTCTTTGTGAATATGTACAGGACTGGAAATCCATTAGAAGCGATGAATGTTATGTGTTGCTTACCAAGGATGATGGGGTTGTGTATAAACGGGTTATTAACCGAATCGATGACGGTCAGGAGTTGCTTTTAAAATCGGATAACCCAAAGTTTGAGCCTTTTGCGATTCCTGTTGATCAGGTATTAGAGATATGGAAGGCAGTTGGGTATACCAGCTTTCAGTTGCCTGATGGGAATTACCAGCCTGTCGGAATGCAGGAACTTACCCAATTGGTTATGGAAATGAAGCGTGAACTGGACGATATTAGGCCAGGTAGGGTGAATTGATGTTAGAGAGATATTGAGTTTTAGATCAAGGATATTAGATACGTTTCATCCAATGCTATTCTAACAATGATTCCTTTAGTTTTGCGTTAAAGGTTTAAAAATCCAATTAATACATGAATCGCTTTATCATTTTCACCTTCGTACTTAGTTTTTTGATATTTTCTTGTCAAGAGTCAACCAGTCCAGAAAACCAATCGAGTCGGGAAAACTCAAATAATCAATCTGGAATTAATAATTCAGACACGCAAAGTCAGAATCAGCCTGAACAGCAAGATTCTTCAAGAGCTTCTATTACAGCTAATGATTGGACCGAATCCTTTGCTAATCATTCCATGACCTACCAACCGGTAGACTATTCTTCGTTAAAACCCAAGCGGCAAGTTTTTAAGATTTCTGGTACCAATGACAACATAATAACGACAAAAAACGGGGTCGATTTTTTTGTTCCTGCCCAATGCTTTATCAACAACAAAGGGGCCGTAGTTAAAGGAGAAGTAGAAATGCAAATTACCGAATACCTTGATCAATTCGATTTGGTTGCTAACCGACTCACTACTACTAGTAATGGAGAACCGCTTGAGTCGGAAGGCATGTTCTACATTAGGGCAATTTCTGAAGGTGAGGAGCTTTCGCTTAAACCTTATTCTGAATTGGTAATGCAATTACCTAGAGAGGTAGATACCAATATGAGGATATATGCTGGTAAAAGAGACCGAAACAACCAACTGAATTGGGAGCGCGACCCTTATTCTACTCAACCTTATCCCTGCATGGTAACGGTTGGTGGTAAATATGGTGAACTTACCAAAGACTTTTTTGAAAACAATTTTCGATTTTCCAAGAAAAGCATGCTTAACCTCCTAGACAGCTCAATGGGGTACTCGGTATCGTTTGGTAAAAAGGGATACGTAATAGGTACCCATGTTTGTGATAACAGTTTTAATGAGGATAGGAATGTGGCCTGCAGTAGGTTTATGGAGCTTGCTGAAGTGTTGAGGGACACATTTCCAGACCAATTAAACAGAAGCATAAAAACGGAGTTTAGCTTTAAACTTATGCAATATGATAACTATAAGGCCTACCGCGAGGCCAAACGACAAGAACGCCTTGAGTTTGAAGCAAAACTAAAGCATGAGGAAGAAACCCGTGAGATGCAGCGTACCATAGGTGAAGCTCTTCGTGAAGATAAAGCCATTGAAACTTTTTATAAAAAGAGGAGAAGTTTTTTTATTGGCAACTTGGGGCCTATTAATATCGACATGAAACTTGCTCCTGAAATTCCCAGGGGCGACGTCATTATTGCTGATGAAGAAAGATGGAAAGATTATCATTTGCTTGTAAAAAACAGAAGGGCACTGTTTTTAGCAAATTACTCGGTCAAGGGTAACTACCTTTTTTCCAACCTACCACGCAATAAAAATGTTACACTTATTTCGTCTTACATGAAAGATGGTCAAATCTATTTTGCCAGTACAAATTTTAAGACCAAACCCAATACTGTGATTTCATCCTCTGATCTAAATTTCAGGCAATTGGCGAGTCTTGAAGAGCTTAAAGAGGTGATTAATTCGCTCTAAGCCCAAAGTTAGAACTGGACACCAGCTGGTGCTGGAAATTGTTCAGGAATTTCATCGGGAGATTCTCCAAGATTCTGTCTTAAATCAATTTCAATTCCCCTTGCGATAGTGGAAATTGGGACATCGTTGGCTGTCCCTTCAAAAGGGTTTTCACCGGTTCTGCCAATCCGTTCCATGGTATGAAAGATCCAGGACACCGCGACGTAAAAAGGAATGGATAACCAAATAAAATATGTGCTGATCATGGGATAGCTCTCACTCATATTGTTGCCAAGTTCTGAAAACTGAGGCACCATAGCCAGGGGGAGCATGAGCAAAAATATCCACATAAAAAAATGATTCAGTGTCGCAAAGTGCCTGGGGTAGGGAAAGTTTTTTATTCTTTCGCTTTTGCCTTGTAAGGTAAATAGCTCCTTTACCATACCTTCTAATTCCAGGAATGAAAATTCCCATATAATTCCTCGCTCCTTAAGCTCTCTTAGATGATGGGATTGCAGATACAAAAGGGCTGTTTGTTTGTTGCCTTTATTCTTAATGTATTGAATATCCTTATCGGAAAGATAGGGAAGGAGGTCGTTATCGAGGGTAGATTCCTGTTCTGGAGTTTTAATTCCCCATTCCTGGTTGGTACGGTGAGAAGAAGTGGTTTCCCAGGGTTTTAACACGCGCATGGCGTGTCGTAAAGCGGTCATCCAAGCTATATGCCTGTAGGTAAGTACTTTTATTTCCTTTTGGAGTTCTTCGTCCGACACCGATTGTTTTGCGTACTCGTTAGTAACCATGTCCTGAATTGCCATTCCAAAAGTTCTTGACGTATTTACTATGCCGCCCCATATTTTGCGAGCCTCCCAAATTCTACCGTATGAAGCATTATTCTGGAAGCCGATTACAAAAGCTACCGCCGTACCGATCAATGCTAAAGGTGTCCACGGAATTTGAAGCCAATCTAGGTCTAGAAAATAGAATGC
>CEQS01163015.1_pt1 | contig 10702 bp, 7 predicted proteins | sample 530981 | NCBI WGS metagenome assembly CEQS01 (sample SAMEA2621176, study PRJEB7988) | marine metagenome | biome: marine biome (ENVO:00000447); feature: mesopelagic zone (ENVO:00000213); material: "saline water (ENVO:00002010), including plankton (ENVO:xxxxxxxx)" | depth 800 m
ATATCGGAGCTGATAAGGCAATAGTACTTGGCTTTTATTTGTGGTAACGAAGCGCAATACCCATTGGTAAAGCCCCGGTTTTTTTCAATACGGATTAACCGGGTATTGGGGAAGTTTTCGCTCAGGTAAGCTTGGGTCTCGTCTGCCGATCCGTTGTCAACCACCACAATTTCGTAATCGGGGTTGTCTGGCGTGTTTTCGATGATTACAGGAAGGAATTTTTTTATTAGTTCCAAACTGTTGTAACTCAGCAGTACAATAGCCAATTTAGGAATACGTTCACTCACCTCGGTCATCTCTTTTCTAAAAGCCGCCAAAGGTATTTGAATTGTTCTTCGATTTATTCAATTTTCGTTAATTCTAATTACCGATTTATAATCTTGTTCTATCCCTGGAACTTGAGCCGGCTTAAAGCATTATCATTGGATGAATTGATAAAAAGAATCGGAGTAGAAAAGGACTCCGATTTTACCTTGGAGTATCGAAGAAATCCCTGGCCCTGGTTCCCTGAGAACCTCCCGGATCAGTTTGATCAAGGTCGTATTGAACGGTGTTACGTTTCTGCAGAACCATTTCCCAACGATAGTTTTGAATCTCTCCAAAAACCGTAGAGTGAAGAAGCTCATAGTCATTGGTAATCAGATCACTATCGTAAAATATAAACCTCCCGTTCGATTGATTTCCGATACGATAATATTGCCAAATCTCGTATGGGTAGGAGTTAGGTTCACTTGGAACTTCCACCCTGGAATTGGGAGGGCCATATTTAAGATAAACCCTTCCCCGGTCGGTTTGATATCCTTTCTTTATTGATGTGCCAAAATTGTAATTAACCTTTCTAACCTGATCCTGATATTTGGTCCAATCGGTGGCGGGGTCCAACGAGTTTCTTACATTCCAGAAATGGAATAAAAACTGCTTTAAAAGCAATGGGTTATGCTCAACCTTTTTACCTGTTTGGTTATCGATAAATTTTTGCTCACCCATATCAGCAATTGGTCGTACCGAGCGTACATAGTCTATTAATGAATCTACATTGTCGTATGGGTTTACAAAAGTTTGTGTAACGTCAATCTGGTCCAGCTCAATGGCAGTCACATCCATTTTAGGGTTATGCCTTTGAAGAAAAATCGATTGATTGCTTTTTAAAATATTGTTTTTATCCCTTACCTCTACAATCAGGTAGTAATTCCCGGTTTTAAGCCTTTCAATATTAAATTTTCGCAGCACAATTCCAACCTTACCCGGTGTTTGCCTGATATAACCAATAAAATTTGGATTTGGAGCCAAACTCTGGCTATTGGCAATGTAGTATTTAATCAGGTATTTCTCGTTGTTCAGGCTCTTATCCGCGTTGTATATTTCGGTATAGAACATGAGCTCGTTCTTCGACTCCGGATAAAAATCGGAAACATTTGGAATAACATCAATTCCACTCTTGGTAAACTGGCCTTTACTCTCCGTTTTAGAATATTTTTCAACCAATTCTATGGTACTCATTGACAAGCTATCGGCAGGATAGTTTACCGTTAGGTCCTGTTCGGAGCTAAAACCATCAACATCAGAATTTAAGTCTTTGATTTTAATAATCATTTTGTAATTCCCATTGGGAAGGGCAATTCTTTGTTGATCGAGAAAATTGACTTTTGGACTTAGTGAGTCTTTTAACTCAGGCCCCTGCAATTCATATTTGTCAAATTGTTTTACCTCATCATTTTGCTTAAAAACGAAGGTAACTTCAATCCTGGATTGAAATTTTCCGGCTTCATTTTTTAAATATTTTGCACTGTTACCATTTACGGAAAGATACGTTTCAATATAGGGGCCTTTATTGGGTGCATAAAACATACTGTACGAGAAGTATGCTTGAAGTCTATCCTGGCTAAAAGCCGACAAACCCAACAAAACAAACAATACCGAGATATATACCGAGATTCTGCGCATTAAAACCACCAGCAAAATTACATAAATAGAAACCTACAGGGCTCATTTTGAGTAAACGGTTCAAATCTTTGTTTCATCTGTAGAATAAGGTCATACAAGGGCAATTATTAACCTTTGAATCATAATAAGAGATTTTAACTTATCCAGTGAATAATTGTCTGTTGATCTACACAAATTAGAAAGGCTTATGAATACTTTTGTTGTCTATTTATTAATAATCAGTTCATACACTAAAGGAGAATAAAATGGCACTAGAATTTACAGATGGCAATTTCCAGGAAGAGGCGCTAAACACAGATAAACCAGTGATCGTTGATTTTTGGGCAGAATGGTGCGGACCATGTAAAATGGTTGGACCACTTGTACAGCAAATTGCCGAAGAATATGACGGAAAGGCAGTGGTTGGAAAGTTAAATGTTGATTTAAACCCGGAAACAGCTGGGAAATATGGAATCCGCTCTATTCCTACAATTTTGTACTTAAAGAATGGCGAAATTGTGGATAAACAAGTTGGAGCCGTGCCTAAAGATGTATTAGTTAAAAAGCTTGAAGCGCAGCTTTAATAATAGATTCATTAGTTAGATTTGAAGTCCCGTTTTTTACGGGACTTTTTTTATGTCTTCAATCGATCAAAATATAGTTAGGCAATTCTCGAGTCTCGACCTTTTTGCACGCCAGGTGGTAGAAGGCTTTTTAACGGGAATGCACAAATCTCCTTTTCATGGTTTTTCGGTAGAGTTTGCCGAACATCGTCAGTATAATTCGGGTGAATCCATTCGGCACATTGATTGGAAATTGTATGGGAGAACTGAGAAGTTATTTGTAAAAAAATATGAAGAAGAAACCAACCTAAGGTGCCAGTTGGTTATTGATTCTTCCTCAAGCATGTACTTTCCGTTCAACAATTCCAGTGCAGAGGAGGGGCAGCGTAACAAGCTCGATTTCTCGGTACATGCGGCGGCTAGTTTGGTCCACCTATTTTCGAGGCAACGCGATGCGGTAGGACTTACTTCGTTTGCAGAACACATCGACTTGCATTTACCTTCACTTTCCAATTTAAAACACCGTCACAGGGTGTTTCTTGAATTGGAAAACATGTTGAAGGAGGAGAGAATGAATCGTAAATCGAACCTGGCCGATACCCTTCATCACGTTTCGGAAAAGATCCACAAACGATCGATGGTCATTGTTTTTTCGGATTTGTTCGATAACTCGGAAAAAAGCCTTGATGATTTATTCGCTGCCTTCCAACATCTGCGACACAACAAACATGAAGTTGTTTTATTTAATGTAATGGATGGGCAGTTGGAACGCGAACTTAATTTTGAAGACAGGCCCTACACGTTTATTGATCCGGAAACAGGAGAACAATTGAAATTAAATCCATTGTCGCTTCGGGAGCAATATCAGCAGAAGTTAAAGGAATTTGAGCATGAAATTGACCTGAAGTGCGGACAAAATCAGATTGATTATGTAGAGGTTGATATTGCCGATGGATTCTACCCGGTATTACTTTCCTTCCTCGCTAAGCGAAACAAAATGCAATAAAAACGCACAGTTTAAGGATTATGTGGGAATAGCCGTCATTCTATGTTTGACAAGGAACCAACGAGGGAGCTCAGTGAAACTAATCTAGTCTTATTTCTAGATTGCTGTTTTCGCAGGAATGACGTTTCCTTTAATATGGTAGTTTCTTTAACCCATATATTCTTTAATAGTGCCATAAAAAAAGCCCTTCTTCCGATAACTATCGGAAGAAGGGCTCTCCAATGTGTTTTGATTTTTTTTCTAGGTAAAGATTAACACCGCAGCAATGCAAGCAATTGCTGCAATGGTATAAACTATTGAAAAATTAATGGCACCTCCATCTTCGTATGGAGCTTCTGGGTATTTATCTTCTTCGTGTGACATAAGACTTCCTTAATTGGGCCGCTAAATTAGTGCAAAGAATAATTGTATAAAAAAATTACTACAATAATTATTGAACTTCTTATTGTTTGAATAATCTAATGAGCAGTATAATTACAATAGCAAGAAGAGTAAAAGCTATTCCGTAAAAAGTTTTATCGCTTAACGGTGTCTGCTCAGATTCTTCTGTAGAGCTATTTTCTCCTGTAAGATCATAATGCGGAATGGTTTGCGAAGACTCGTTTTCCATTCGGGCTATATTTTTGCTAATGCTATCTTCAATGTCCATATAGAGTCTGTAATACCTAAGCGAAGCCAAGCTATTTTCCAGTTCGGTTTCAATGTGACTCAACAGTTCGTAGCTCTTAGACAAGGCAGAGAGGGAACCTGACTTTTTAGCCAAATTCAAACTTTCAAGCCCGGTAGATTTAGCCAATTCCAGCTCATTATTGTAAAGGTAGATTCTTGAAATATTACGGAGCACAATGCTTTGATTGTACTTGTCTTCCTGCCGTTTGTCGATGGTTAGGGATTTTTGGTAGTAATGCATGGCGGTGTTGTATTCTTTCAGTTTTTCGAAAAGGAATCCCAGGTTGTTGTAATCGACGCTCAGGTTTCGTATATCACCATATACCGAGTCGATGTAGGCAGCGTCGCTATAATATTTAAACGCGATATCGTATTTTTCCAATTCTTCATAAATATTACCAATGTTGGTGTACGCTGTTGCAAGGCCTAGCGAATCATTGGTTGCAATTCGGTTTTTTATTACTCTTCTACCGTATTCAAGTGCCAGCTCCGGGTTGTTCAATCGTTCAAATACAACTCCAATGCTCGACATCACCGTCGTCATTTTTTTGATGTTGTTTACCTTGGCATAAGCTTTATAACTCGCCTGAAAATGATTTAGAGCTTCAGCAAAACGACTGAGTTCAAGGAGGAAGTTCCCCACATACAAATGAACACTTCCCCTTAATTCATCATCGGTATAATTCATGAGCAATTGCTCGGCATTTGACGAGTACTCCAGTGCTTTGCCGATATCTCCCTGGTTGTAATACTCCAGTGCAATTTTTAAGCTAAGCTTGATTTTTTCGTCGCTATTGGTAGAGTTTTCAATCTGCTTTTTAAACTGCTTTATTTCAGAAGATTGAGCCAATGTGGTATGAAGTGACCCTAAGCCGAGAATTAAGATGACCAGGAGGATGCTAATAGCATTAATTCGGCTTATGTTAGCGAATAACTTCATTGACTACAAAAGTGTTAGAAATTTTTATTTAGGTATAATTCAAAGCAGGAGATTCGAATTACTTTCGTTGAAGTGAATAACTGGATTTTATTAATACTTCTACATCTACCTTTATTAGGGATTACACAGTCCAAAACGGATAGATTAGATATTGGTTCACTGAACTATAAATTGTTGGAGCAATCCATTTTAGATCAAATCAACCAGATTAGGGTAAATAATGGGAAGACGAAACTATATCCGGATTCATTACTATTGGAAACCGCGCAAAACCAGTCCAACTACCTGGCTATTTCTGGCAATTTTTCACACTATCAAAAGATCAATAAATCATTAAGAGACCCGCAGTTGAGAAGTGAGTTTTTTGGTGCTGATGAAATGATGATTGGAGAAAACATTCTCTTTCTTCCGGTTGGCAGTAAATCTCTAAACAGCAAGCTAAGAGGTGCCAGTGCTACTTACAGTAACTATGCACATGAAATAGCGGAACTATGGCTGAGTAATGTGCCCGATAAATCCAATTTAAATTCTGATGAATATGCAATTTCAGCGGTTTCAATAAAATTGAATGAAACCATGGATACCCTTTTTGTGGTTCAGGTTTTTGGTGCTCCAATTGCAGATTATGAGTACGTACGTTCTAAAACTTCGTTTCCCTATTCAACCCTTGATGGAAACAAGAGTATGCGTTTGTTGGCGCCCAAGATCAAATCTCCCAAAAAATATCCTTACGGCATAAAAACTCCCCAGCGATTTTCAGATTGTCCGAAACCAACAAAAAAACGATGGATGGAGGTAGACGCCAGTTTGACAATTACCAGAGACAAAATGCTGTTTTGCGTGTACGAATTGAACCAAGTCAGAAGGTTCTTTTCTGGTCCCAAGGATGGGCTGGCAGTTGAACTTATCTCTTTTGAGAACCAGTTTAATTGTGATGGTAAAAACGTAGAACAGGCTAATACCAGGAATGGATTTAGCTACCTGGACGGAAGGTTAATGAAACCGGTTTATAGAAATGAAATTGAAAAACAACGATTGGAGTTACAAGAAAAAGCGAGTAAGCAAAAATCGAATTCAGAGGAGAAAAACTGCAACTACTTTAAACTGGGTAAAACCCCTGAAAATTTCACTGATTATCCCTACGAAGTAAAACTTCATTATATCAGGAATAAGAAGTTTTGCGTTCAGGTTGAATTCGATCTGCATTGTGGTGAATTATTGGTTTACAAGCCTGCTACATTACCTGTTAAGTATACCATAGATACGGTAAAATATGTGCCTGTATCCAGGCAAACGAGTTTAACTGTTGACGTAGGTTTCGAAAAAAATGCGGTGGAGTTTAACGGTGCTGACATGGAAGAACTTCTGGTTCAATTGAAGAACAAAGAGTTTTTAGTTAACTCCATTCGGATAGATGCATTTTCCTCCATTGAAGGAACTCGATCTGCTAATGAAAAATTATTTAAAAAGCGAGCAGAGGTGCTAGTCGCTGAATTGGAGAAACACCAGAAAGGAAGCATTAAATACACCTTAAAATCACAAGAAAACTGGGACCTGTTTTATAAGCAGGTAGATACTACCGAGTATTATTCTATGAAAGTGTGGAAGCGGGATCGGGTGAAACAATATTTTAAAGATTCTGTCAATGCGATCCAATTTAAACCTTTTTTCAAAGATCAGAGAAAGGCTAAGATTACTTTAACCATTACACCGGTACAAAACAACAAGTGGAAGCAACTGATGGCCAGAACGGAATGGAATTCCATAATGGGTGTCTTTAATCAATCGGGAAATATCGACGACGAACAGTTGCAACGATTGGACATTATTCAATGCTACTTACAAAGGGTCAAAGTAGAAGATAAGTCCTTGGTTGACCCCCAGGAATTGGTGATTCCACAACTTAAAGAGTTTTCGAAGGCTAATTACCGTAACTACCTGTTTGGCATTCAAAATGGGAAGACCTATGATGCTGCTATTGCCGTAGAGAAATTAAAAAAATGGAATTCTAAACTTCAGGAGAGGGAAGTAGATTACAATATAAAGGCAATCATAGCGAACCATTCAGACGAGTTTTCTTCGAAAGAAAAGATCATTTTGATTCGAAGTCTTGTTTCTGAGTTAAAGGCCCAGGAAGCAAAACAGGAGCTCATTGATGACGTGGAAATGTGGTTTCATATTGAAATGGCTAACCTGGTTTATGGAGGCCATGAGGTCAATTACGTTAAAAAGGCCATGCCTTCATTAAATTATATCAAGTCAAACTATTGCAAAAAGGACAGCAGCTATTCCAGAAAAATGGAACTGGCCAAGTACTACATATCTTTTGAACAGTACGATTGGGCCAAGGAATTGCTTTTGCCTTACGTAGAGGGTGACAACATTAAAAAAGAGGCTATGGCTCTGTACCTGAAGTATTGCCTGTCCTACGAATTGGAGAATTTCCCGGCATCGTATTACATTGAGCTTAAGAAGGCTTACGAAATCTTTCCAAAGAAGCAGTGGTGCCGATTGTTTATTGGAAATTGTAAAATTCCACTCCGTGCCCTTGATTGGCCTTCAACCAGAGCCCTTTATTGCGCTTCGTGTTCTGAGCTGATTGGGGAAGCCAAAAAATAACTTTTCATTAAACCTCACGCATGCTGGAAGGCAGATCAAGGTTTTTGGTAGATGTGTTATAATTAGGGGTTCTTCATATTCAATTCATAGTTCGTCATTCCGAAAGAATAGGTGAGTCTATTGAGGGACGAAATAGATACGAACCTTCTATACGGAATCTCATAAAAAAGTAGGAGATTCCGTACAACTATCTCACACAATCCCTTCTGGGCTTGGTTCGATCACGTTTACGGAATGACGGAATATTAGATCAGTTCAAGCAACTTCCAGACGCTTTCTGAAGCGTCTTCTTTTATTCTATAATCGACTGACTTGAAGTCATTCTGAACTTAATAATCAGTGCTGAAATGAAGGTAAGTGAAGCAATTACAATAAATGCAGAGTCAATGTTTAAGAGGTCTGCAATTATTCCTGTAAGCACGGCTCCAACTGCATATCCTAAATCTCTCCAAAGTCTAAAAATTCCTATGCTCTTAGCCCGGTCTTTTGGATTTGTATTTTCGGCTATGGAAGCAAGAAAAGTGGGGTATACCATAGCGGTTCCCCAACCAAGAACAATGGATAGAATTATATATTGAAATAACGAGTTTGCCCAGATAAATAGAAACAAAGTAATGGCTTGTAATAGCATGCCCCAAAAGAGCATTTTGCGCTTGGAGTATTGATCGGACATTTTTCCTGTAAACAATTGTCCAATGCCCCATACTGCTGGGTAAATGGCAGTAATAATTCCAATTTCTTCAACGGTAAACTGTTTGCTGGCTAAGAGCATGGGAAAGATTCCCCAAACCATTCCGTCGTTGAGGTTATTTACTAGTCCGGCTTGCGAAACTGAGCCCAGGTTTTTGTGCTTCCAGCTGGTATCCCAGAAGATGTTTCCGAGCAATGGAATTGAATTCGATTCAGATTCTTTGGAAACGTGGTGAAGGGTGTCCTTTATTAGGAAAATGCTTGTAAGCAACCCCAGAAGAACCAGGGCAATTCCGATATAAAATGGATAGGGTCTTAGCCCATAAGAATGAGCAATATACCCCGTCAAAAAAGCAACAACCCCAACCGAAAGGTAACCTGCGAATTCGTTGATTCCCATAGCAAACCCTCGTTGCTTTTCTCCAACCAGGTCTATTTTCATTACAACGGTACTGCTCCAGGTAAGCCCCTGATTTATACCTAGCAGTACGTTCGCAAGAATGATCCAATTCCAATTGGGGGCCATCATCAACACAAAGGGAATAGGCAGCCCAATAACCCATCCAGCAACGAGCAAGTTTTTTCTCCCAAATTGGTTGGCGAGTGAACCGGTGTAGTAATTGGTTAGGGCTTTTGTAATTCCAAAAACAACAATGAAGGAAAGAACCGCCGTCTTTACAACTAACCCAAACTCATTTTCTGCAATTTCGGGTAGGATGGATCTTTCTAACCCGACCATTCCACCAACAAATGCGTTGACGATAACCAGGAGCGTAAATTGTTGCCAATTTTCCTTTAATCCTAATTCTACTTTATTCATTGGAATTGTAATTCCGTTATGTTCAATGCAAAGGACTAGTTATTCTGGTGCGAAATAATGTAATCTCCCATTCGCATTGCTATATCCTCGTTAAGCTCCTTAGTGAAGTGACAATAGTCGACAAAAACCCATTTATCCGATTCATGAATCCAGTTCATAAGAAAGATGGTGCTGTCGTTGCTGTATTTCTCTGTGGCTTTGTCATACATGATCTGGTAATATTGATTAGTTGGTGCATAATCGAGTAGGGTAGTATAGTAATTGTATACACCGTGTTCCAGGTCTTTGAGTTTGTTCGTATTTCTTCGGGAAAGGTGTGGTTGAATTAGCAGCAGGTGCTGCTGTTGATTTTTTACCAACAGATCCCTAAACGCATCTAAGCTCATCAAGAAGCTATCTACTGCGTTGGAAATAGTTGGATCTTCTGTATCGTATTTCAATTCCAAAGGAGTTGCGTTCATCCATTTGTCCTGGATAACCTTATTGTTGGCTCTCCGCAACTTTAGACGACTGAAAAAGAAATTCTTTTTGGCCGAATTAAGAAAGGCAGACATTCTGGTTAGCGCTGTGTATGTGGTGATTGGTTTATTATTCGAAGGATCATTTTTCCAATCGTCGATCAGGTATTGTTTTACTGAATAATTGGGTGCAATGGACTTAGGCTCATTGACTCCATCCATCGAAATAACCCAATCGGGATTGTATTTCTTCAAACGTTCATAGTTCCATTGGCTTTGAAGAACCGTGGTACTGCTAATTGCGGCATTAAACACTTTAACTTTTTTATCCGGTATCCTTTCTGCCAGGTATTTTTCCAGATAACCATCGATTGAGGTTGAAATGGGATGGTTAAAAATGTTGGTAATATCGAGCCACTCACCACTAATGTTAGAGCCCATTCCTGCCATAGCACTTCCTCCCAGGAGAAATACCCAGAAATCACTTTCTTGTTTTTTAGGCATAAATACTTCACCGGGCGGCATTCTTATGCCCAATTCGTTGTATTGCGACTCTTTGTAAAACTCGAGGTAAAAGGGTCTGTTGTTCCAAATGAGGATTGAATCAGATGCTAGCCGAGGGCTACCCTGAATCTGCAAGTCGGTGCTGTAGGGAGACCATCGGAAATAGGCTGGAATTCGAAAAGACAGCTCAATAATCAGAAGAAAAAATAGCAATACAAACGCAGTATATCCGAATAGCTTTTTCTTAGACCATTGTTTGGTATTCTTCTGTTCCATAAATTCAGACCGGCCCAGTTACCAGGGTTTTTCGAATGACGCCTTGTCAAACTCCTTATTGCTTTCTTTGAAGAGGGAGTCTTTTGTGTTTTTTAAAGACAGTGGGTTTTTGTCTCCAAATGCTCTTGATAGAAAAGCGATGGGGGTTAAAAACAGATAGAAGATTACCGATAGCAAGATATTGGGTACAATTAAGCTTAGTAGCCAGGCCAGCTTCATCCACAAAAAATCAAT